>Ga0070698_100009595_pt1 | contig 10358 bp, 11 predicted proteins | sample KBSK1502metaG_FD_65477 | JGI IMG/M metagenome (GOLD analysis project Ga0070698, IMG submission 65477) | Corn, switchgrass and miscanthus rhizosphere microbial communities from Kellogg Biological Station, Michigan, USA - KBS K1-50-2 metaG | ecosystem: Host-associated > Plants > Roots >... | reverse complement strand
TCCGACAGCTCGCTCGCGCAGGCACTCACCCGCTACATCCGCGCGGAGTTCGGCGTGGAAGTGCCTGCCGATGCGTTCCGGCCGGACTCGGCACCGCCGCACCTGCAGATGAATTTTCGCGTCGTAGACGGCGACGGGCGTCAGCTCGGCATGGGACGCGATCTCGCCGAGCTGAGGCGAGCGCTCGCGCCGCAAGCCGACGCGGAGTTGCGCGCCGACTCGAGCGCAGACGACACGGAGCGACACACGCGCTGGACGTTCGGCGATCTGCCGGAACTCATGGAGATTCCGCGCGGCGGGCACATGCTGGTCGGCTATCCGGCCGTCCTCGATTGCGGAGACGCGGTGACGCTGACGGTCAGCGAATCGCCCGACAGCGCGCGCGCGACTCACCGCGCGGGGGTCCGCCGGTTATTGGCGATCGCGTTTCGAGAGCGCATCCGCGAGATCGAAAAGGCCGCTGCGAAGGACGTCCTGCTGGCGCCGCTCAAGGGCGACCTCGTGATCGCGGCGCTCGAGCGCACTTTTCTTTCGCAGTCGCTGCCGATGGCCCAGGCCGACTTCGCGAGGCGGATCGAGGACGGACGCAGTCGCTTCAGCCTGATCGCCCAGGAACTGCAGAGGCTCGCCGTCGCGGTGCTGGCCGAATATCAGCAGGTGATGAAACGGCTGAACGCCGCGCAGAAGGCGTTTTCCGAAGCGGCGGCAGACGTGCGCCGGCAGTGCGAATCGCTACTTGCGCCCGGCTGGCTCGCGCGAACGCCGTGGGAGCGGCTGCAGCATCTGCCCCGCTACCTGCGCGCTGCATCGCTGCGGCTCGACAAGCTGCGATCGGATCCTGCGCGCGACCGGCAGCGCGCGGCGGGCATGGCCCCGCTCGAGCAGGCCTACCGGCGCGAGCTGGCCTCGCGTGCGAAGCTCGGCACGGTGACCCCGGAGATCGAGCAGTTCGGCTGGCTGCTCGAAGAGCTGCGCGTTTCGCTCTTCGCGCAGGAGCTCAAAACGCCCGTGCCGGTATCGGTGAAGCGCCTGTCGAAGCTGTGGCACTCTATGCGCAAATGAAGGGCATCGGCGCCGCACTGCTGTTCGCGCTGGCGAACCTCGCTCACCCGCGGATTCTCTGGCTGATGCTCTGGCCTGTGCTCGTCGCGCTCACGCTATGGGGCGCGGCCGCGCTGATCTTCTGGGGGAAGCTCGTGCTGTGGGTCTCGGGCGCGCTGCGGCGCTGGGTCGAGACCGCGACGTTCTTCTTCAACTGGGACGCAACCGATGTCGCGGTGTTCGCGGCCAAGGTGCTCATCGTGATCATGCTGGTGCCGATGATCCAGCTCACCGCGCTGCTGATTCTCGGCGTCTTCGGCATGCCTGTGATGGTGGATCACGTCGCCGAGCGGCGCTTCCCGGACCTCGCGCGCCGGCATGGCGGCAGCTTTGCAGGCAGCCTCCGGAACAGCGTCGTCGCTCTTCTCGGGATGCTGCTGCTGGGTGCCCTCAGCCTGCCGTTCTGGCTGTTTCCGCCGCTTTGGCCGATCCTCCCGGTCGTGATCCTTGCCTGGGTCAACCAGCGCGTGCTGCGTTACGACGCGCTCGCCGAGCACGCAGATGCGGCCGAAATGAAACGCATCTTCTCCGAGTGCCGGGGCGCTCTGGTCGCGATGGGCGCGGGTCTGGCGCTCGTTGCCTATGTTCCGGTGCTCGGATTCTTCGCTCCGGTGGTGGTCGGACTGACCTTCATTCATTACCTGCTGGCGCGATTGAAGACATTGCGAGAGCCGCAAAAAGAAAGCCCCGCGTGAAGCGGGGCTTTCGGGTGCTACTTCCTTGCCTTGGATTTTGGCCGAAGGAGTTTCGTCTTGCCGGATGCGCGCGGCGAACGGCGTCTAGCCGTGCGGCTGCGCGCGGGCGGAGCAACACGGCTCGGGGCCGGGCTGCTCCTGACCAGGCTTAGGCGACTTTCTTGGCCTTGGCGAAGTTTTTTGCGGTTTCAGTCGCAGCGACTACGTTGGCTTGTGCGAGGTCGGTCGCCTGCTTGGCGGCCTTGGTGAGGTTGTCGTAGGCGGAATTGGCCGCTGCGATCATCTGCTTGACGGCGGTGACCGCAACGTCCGAGCCCGCCGGCGCGTTCTTCACGGCCTGGTCGAGCATCGATACGAAGTTTTGGTTCCACTCGGCAACGTTCTTCTCGGCCAGCTTGGAGAGCTCCGCGTTGGTCTGCGTGGCGACTTCATACACGCTCTTGGAGTACGTGATGGCCTTGTCGATCGCGGGCTGGGCGAAACTCGCTTGCAGGCTGAGGAATTCCTGCGCATCCTTCGCTCCGGCGATTGCGCGGGTGTTGGCGATCGTGTCTTCGAAGGCGCCTTTCAGCACGCTCGAGCTCAGGGTGGCAAGCTTCTCGAGTGCCGAAAACTGGGTGGTGGCGAGGGACAGCAGCGCTTCCACGTTGGCCTTGCTGGTGCTCTGAATCTGCTCGGGGGTAACGTACATTCGGGTCTCCTTATCGGGTCTGTCGGGTCGTTTTAGTCGCATTTGGTGCGACGCAGCAATTAACCATTGTAGACATTAAGGATTAAAAGTCAATGCCTTCCCGCATAGCAGCATAAGTATTTGATGGATCGCACAAAAATTTCTGAAGACGGTGTTAGTGAGCGCTTGCCACGTAAGCTTTGGTGGGTCCTAGCTGGATTGACCCTGGCATGGGGATTCAATTGGACCGCCATGAAGGTGGCGCTCGCCGAAGTCTCGCCGTGGGGCTTTCGAACGCTTTGCCTGGGCGGTGGCGCCGCGATCCTCTTTTCGCTGCTGCGGGCGGTGGGCACGCCGCTCGCCGTGCCCCGCTCCCAATGGGGCCGCCTGACGCTCCTCGCGCTCTTGAATATCACCTGCTGGAACATGCTCGTTGCGTACGGCGTCGCGATGATTCCTTCGGGACGTGCGGCGGTCATCGCCTACTCGATGCCGGTGCTGGCGATTCCGCTGTCGGTCTGGTTGCTCGGGGAGCGAATGAACGCCCGCAAGCTCGCCGGGATCGCGCTCGGTCTCGGGGGGCTTGCGCTGCTGCTCGCCGATCAGGTCTCCAGCCTGCAGGCTGCACCGGTCGGCGCTTTTCTGGTGCTGGGCGCGGCCAGCACCTGGGCGATCGGCACCGTGCTGCAAAAGAAGTTTCCGGTCGCCGTGCCGGTCAGCGTTTACACCGCGTGGATCATGCTGATCGGCGGCATCCCGATTTTCGCGGTCGCCGCGGTTACCGAATCCGGTGGCCATCCGCCGATCAGCCTGCAAGCCTGGCTGGGGATCGCCTACAACGTCTTCATAGCGTTTGCGTGGGCGCACTGGGCGTGGATCAAGATCGCGACGTCCGTGTCGGTCACCGTGTTCTCGCTCAGCATGCTGCTGATCCCCGTAGTCGGCGTGCTGTCGGGCATGATCATTCTCGGCGAGCGGCCGAGCGCGTCGGAGGGCGCGGCGATGCTGCTCATTCTGGCCGCGCTCGTCACCGTCGTGGCGCCGCGGCGCAGCTAGTCGCGGGACTTCGATCTAGCGCTCCAAGGGAGCGGACGGGCGCCACGGCGCGGCGCGGACCGCCGGGACGCGATGCGCGCTCCAGCGCTCGCGCGCCCAGAGCAGCACGTCGCGCGGTGGCTCCCCAGCGGGGGCGCCGCCAAGACCGAGGAACTCGAGCGCTGCGCACAGCGCGTCCGCGGGCCGCGCTGCGGGGACGGCCTTCGCCCCGCTCTGCTTGGAGAGCTTGGCCCCTGTCCCGTCGATCGCCACCGGGAAGTGCAGGTAGCGCGGCGTGGTGTAACCGAGAAGGCGCTGCAGCAGGATCTGCCGCGGCGTGGAAGCGAGCAGGTCCGCGCCGCGCACGACGTCGGTGACGCCCTGCTCGGCATCGTCGACGACGACCGCAAGCTGGTAAGCGTGCACGCCATCCGCTCGGTACGCGACGAAGTCGCCGACTTCGCGCTCGACGGCCTGCAGCGTTTCTCCCTGGGCCCGATCGACGAAGCGGATCGGATCGCCACTCGTTCTGACGCGCACTGCGCGTGGCGTGCGCCCCGGCGGGATGCCATTGCGGCAAGTTCCCGGGTAGACGCGGTTCGCAGTCCGCGCCGCTCCGGCAGCGCCGAACTGCGTCGCCGAATCCTCGATTTCCTTGCGCGTGCAGCCGCACCAATAGGCGTGACCGGCGCGTTGCAGCGTCTCGAGCGCAGCGCGGTAGCGATCGAGGCGCGCGCTCTGATAGGCGACAGGACCGTCCCAGTCCAGAGCGAGCGCGTCGAGCTGGCGCAGAATCGCGCCCGACATCTCGGCCCGCGAGCGCGGCGCATCGAGGTCCTCGATGCGCACCAGCCAGCGTCCGCCCGCCGCGCGCGCATCGAGCCAGCTCGCGACCGCAGCGACCAGCGAACCGTAGTGGAGCAACCCGGTCGGCGAGGGCGCAAACCGTCCCGTGTACATGGGCGGCAAGCGTACACTGCAGGGTTTTCGGAAAGGGAACAGTGCATGGCAACCGTTGAATTGACACGGGATAATTTCGAAACCGTCGTCAACGACAACCCCATCGTGATCGTGGATTTCTGGGCGCCGTGGTGCGGGCCGTGCCGCGGCTTCGCGCCCGTGTTCGAGACCGTCTCGCAAGCGCACCCGGACGTCGTGTTCGCCAAGGTCAACACCGACAGCGAGCAGGAGCTTGCCGGCAGCTTCAGCATTCGCTCGATCCCGACGTTGATGGTGTTCCGCGACAAGGTCATCCTCTTCCAGCAACCCGGTGCGCTGCCGAAGTCGCAGCTCGAGCAGGTGCTTTCGCGAGTCAAGTCGCTCGACATGGCCGAGGTGCGCAAGGAAATCGCGGAGCGCGACGCAACGCCATGATCGAGGTACGCCGGAGCGCAGAGCGCGGGCACGCGGACCACGGCTGGCTGCGGTCGTTTCACTCCTTCTCGTTCGCCGATTACTACGATCCCGCGCGCATGGGATTCGGTCCGCTGCGGGTCATCAACGAGGACCGCATCCGGCCCGGAACCGGCTTCGGCACGCACGGTCACCGCGATATGGAGATCATCAGCTACGTGCTCGAGGGCTCGCTCGCACACAAGGATTCGAGCGGCAACGGCTCGACGATCGTGCCCGGTGACGTTCAGCGCATGAGCGCCGGGCGCGGCGTTCAGCACAGCGAGTTCAACCACGAGAAGACCGCCGAGACGCATTTCCTGCAGATCTGGATCGAGCCGGACGTGCGCGGCATCGCGCCCGAGTACGAGCAGAAGCACGTCACTGCCGCGGAAAAGCGCGGGCGGCTGCGGCTGATCGCCTCGCCCGATGGGGCCGAAGGCTCGCTCAAGATCCATCAGGATGCGCGGATCTACGCGGTGCTCCTCGACGGCGCAGAGCGGGCCGAGCATCGGCTCGAGACCGGCCGCCGGTGCTACGTGCACGTGGCGCGCGGCAAGGCCAGCGTGAACGGGATCGCGCTCGGGCCCGGCGATGCGGTGCAGGCGAGCGGCACCGAGCGAATCGTTCTCGACACGGGCGCGGCCGCCGAAGTGCTGTTTTTCGATCTCCCCTAGGCCTCTATGACCGGTCCACGCATCGAGAAAGACACCTTCGGGCCCATCGAGGTCGCGAGTGAGCGCCTTTGGGGCGCACAGACCGAGCGCAGCCGGCGCTTCTTTCGCATCTCCGGCGAGCGGATGCCGCTCGCGGTGATCCGCGCGCTCGCGCTCGTGAAGCGCTGCGCGGCGCGAGTCAATCTCGCGCTCGGCCTGCTCCAGCAGGCGAAGTCCGAGGCCATCGTGCGCGCAGCCGACGAGGTGCTCGCGGGTGCGCACGACGACGAATTCCCGCTCATGGTGTGGCAGACCGGGTCCGGGACCCAGAGCAACATGAACGTCAACGAAGTCCTTGCCAACCGCGCGTCCGAGCTGATGGGCGGCACTCGCGGCCAGGGACGCAAGGTGCATCCCAACGACGACGTGAATCTTTGCCAGTCGTCGAACGATGTGTTCCCCACCGCGATGCACGTCGCCGCCGCCCGTGCGCTGCGCGACGATGTGCTGCCCGCAATCGACCAGCTCGCCGCGACGCTCGCCGCCAAGCACGACGAGTTTGCCGGCATCGTCAAGATCGGACGCACGCATCTTCAGGATGCGACGCCGTTGACGCTCGGACAGGAGTTCTCCGGCTATGTCGCGCAGCTCGGGCATGCGCGGGCCGCGATCGAGCACTCGCTGCCGGGACTTTGCGAGCTGGCGATCGGCGGCACAGCGGTCGGTACCGGCCTCAACGCGCATCCCGAATTCGGTGAGCGCGTCGCACGGGAGCTTGCGGGCGCGACCGCAATTGCGTTCGTATCCGCGCCCAACAAGTTTGCGGCGCTCGCCGGCCACGAGGCGCTCGTGTTCGCCCACGGGGCACTGAAGACGCTTGCCGCGGCGCTCACCAAGATCGCGAATGACGTGCGCTGGCTCGCCTCGGGCCCGCGTTCCGGCCTGGGCGAGATCTCGATTCCGGAGAACGAGCCGGGAAGCTCGATCATGCCCGGCAAGGTCAATCCGACCCAGGCCGAGGCGCTCACGATGGCGTGCGCCCAGGTGTTCGGCAACGACGTCGCCGTCAACATCGGCGGTGCTTCCGGAAATTTCGAGCTCAACGTATACAAGCCCCTGCTCATCAACGCGTTTCTGCAGAGCGCGCGCCTGCTTGCCGACAGTGCGCGCAGCTTCGAGGAGCATTGCGCGCGCGGCATTTCGCCGAATCTCGATCGTGTCGCCGCGCTGCTCGAGCGCTCGCTGATGTTGGTCACGGCGCTCGCTCCGCGCATCGGCTATGACCGTGCGGCGGAAATCGCCAAGAAGGCGCACCGCGAGGGGACGACCTTGCGGGAAGCGGCGCTCGCGCTTGGGTACGTCAGCGGCGATGAGTTCGATGCGTGGGTGCGGGCCGAGGACATGATCGGGCCCGGAACGTGAAGCGACGGGAGTTTCTCGGCGCCGCGCTGACGCTTGCCGGCTGCTCGACGCCGGGGATCCGGCTCGATGCGCCGTACGTCGTCACGCCGTACCCGGTCGTGGACGAGATGCTGCGGCTCGCCCGGGTCGGTCCATCGGACATGGTGTTCGACCTCGGCTGCGGTGATGGTCGCATCGTGATCGCGGCCGCCGAGCGCCACGGTGCTCGCGGCGTCGGCATCGACATCGACCCGCGGCGCATCGAGGAGGCAAACGCGGCCGCGCGCCGCGCCGGGGTCGCCGACCGGGTGCGCTTCACGGTGCAGGACCTGTTCGAGACCGATTTCTCCGCCGCAACCGTGGTGACGCTGTACCTTTTTCCGGAGCTCAATGCGAGATTGCGGCCGAAGCTGCTCGCCGGCCTGAAGCCCGGAGCTCGCGTGGTCTCGCATCAGTTCGGTATTCCGGGCTGGCCGGCACACGATGGCGCTCAGATCCGCGTCGCCGATAGCGTGCACGAAGTGTTTCTATGGGTCGTGCCGCAGGCCTGACGCGCGCTTCACCGCCCCGCCGCGCTTTCTGATCCGGCTGTTACCATGCGCGACGCCATGTCGGTCGTCGTTCTCATCTCCGGTCGCGGCAGCAATATGGAGTCGATCCTGCGCTCGGGCGTGCCCGTTGCGGCGGTGATCAGCAACGAGGCGCGCGCCGGCGGATTGCAGATCGCCGAACGTCGCGGAGTGCCGACTCGCGTCGTACCGCATCGCGAGCACGCGACGCGCGAAGCATTCGACGCCGCGCTCGCGGCCGAGATCGACCGGTTTGCGCCGAAGCTCGTCGCGATGGCGGGATTCATGCGCATCGTGACCCCGGGATTCGTCGAGCGCTATTCGGGCCGCCTCGTCAACATCCATCCGTCGCTGCTGCCTGCCTTTGCGGGACTGTCGACGCACGCGCGCGCACTCGCCGCCGGCGTAAAGGTCCACGGCTGTACGGTGCATTTCGTCACGCGCGAGCTCGATCACGGCCCGATCATCGTCCAGGCCGCGGTGCCGGTTCTTGCGGGAGACACTGCGCAAGTGCTGGCGGCTCGCGTGCTGCGCGAGGAGCACCAGGTGTACCCCATCGCGATTCGCTGGTTTCTCGAAGGCCGCCTTGTCAGCGAGAACGGCGTCGTGCGCGTTCTTGGAAATGATGCGCAACTGGTTTATTCCGATCGCGCTTAGCCTCGGTCTTGGCGCGCATGCGGCCCCGCCGCAGCGTGTCGAGATCGAGTACGAGGTCACGCACAACGGCACGGCGGTTGCGGACGTGACGGAGCGGCTGGAGCATGACCGGCGCCAATATCGCCTCGAGGAAACGTGGAAGGGCAGAGGTGTCTTCGCGCTGCGAGGCGAGGCCAAGCGCACGAGCCGCGGCGCCGTGGCGAGCGACGGGCTCCGACCGGTCGAGTTCGAGGACCGCAGGTCCGGCCGCGAGCCAAAGCGGGTCGCGTTCGACGCTGCCGACGGCGCCGCTACGCTGCAACGCCAGGATCGCCTGACCCTGCTCTGGACGCTTGCTTTCGTGCCTCCGAAGGCCGAGGTGACCATTCGCGTCACGGACGACAAGGGCGTCTCGACCCACGTGTACCAGCCCGCCGGGCGAGAGCGGGTGCGCGTACCGGCTGGAGAGTTCGACGCCATCAAGCTCGTTCGCAAGTACGACCAGCCCGGCAAGCGCTCGACCGAGCTCTGGCTCGCGACCGACAAGTCGTACCTGCCGGTGAAGATCGCGACCACGGACCGGGACGGAACGCGCTTCGAGCAGTCGGCAGTGCGGATCGCCACGCAATAGCGCGCGCGAATCGCGCGGGAAGCGACGTGAAACCATCCGCCGAGCTTCTCGATCACGCGGAGGCGCTGCTCGCCGAGCTGTTGCGCTTCGAGCGCGCGGCCGACCAGGCCGTTTCCGCGTACTTCCGGACGCACCGCAGTCTCGGCCAGCGCGACCGTGCCTTTGTCGCCGAGACCGCGTACGCGGTACTGCGCCGGCGACGCACGCTCGAGGCCGCGGCCGGAGCGTCTGCCCCGCGCTCACTCGCGATTGCGGCGCTCGCGCTGGTGCATGGACTTTCGGGCCGGGCGCTCGAGGGCGTGCTGAGCGAGACCGAGCGCGCGTTGGTCAGTCGCGTGCGCGCGACGCGGATGGACGGTCTCGCGCCGGCGGTTCGGGCCGAATGGCCAGACTGGTTGTGGGAGCGGCTGGCCGCGGCGTACGGCGCCGAGCAGGCGATGAAGATTGCACGCGGGTGCCTGAACGCCGCGCCGCTCGATCTCCGCGTGAATCTCGCACGCATCACACGCGAGGAGGCGCTGGCACAGCTCGCTTCGCGCGGGTTCGGCGGCACGCCGACGCCGTACGCCCCGTCGGGGATCCGGCTCGCGGGCCGGCCGCAGATCAACCGCGACCCGCTGTTCGAGCAAGGCCTGGTCGAAGTGCAGGACGAAGGCAGCCAGCTCCTTGCCTATCTTCTCGGCCCGCGACGCGGCGAGATGATCGCGGATTTCTGCGCCGGCGCGGGCGGCAAGTCGCTCGCGCTCGCGATGCTGATGCGCGGCGCCGGCCGCGTGTACGCGATCGACGTTTCCGCGAAGCGGCTTTCTGCGCTCGCCCCTCGCGCGGCGCGGGCGGGTGTCTCCAATATTCATCCGCTCGCCGTCGCGAGCGAGAACGACGTGCGTGCGAAGAGGCTCGCGCGCAAGATCGATCGCGTGCTGGTCGACGCTCCGTGCAGCGGCTTCGGCACGCTGCGCCGCAATCCCGACCTCAAGTGGCGCTATGGGCCGGAGCGGATCGAGGCGCTCGGCAAGCAGCAGTTCCGCATCCTCGAGGCAGCCTCCGGACTGGTCAAGCCGGGCGGCCGGCTGGTGTATGCGACGTGCAGCCTGCTCGCAGCGGAGAACGAGGCGGTTGCGGATCGTTTCGCCGCCGCGCACCCCGAATTCGAGGCGCTCTCCTGCGGCGAGCTGCTGGCGGCGCAGCGAATCCCGATCCAGAGTGCGGAACGGTTGCGGCTGTGGCCGCACGAGCACGGCACCGACGGCTTCTTTGCGGCGGCGTTCGAGCGCCGCTAGCTGTGATTTCTCGCCGCAGGCGCGGGCGATGCGATCAAAGCAATCACGGCGAGGAGCAGTCGCATCGTTCGGTACACTACGCGCCGACTATGACCGATAACGAGATCGGCCGGTTGCTCGCGGACTTGTGGTCGGATGTGCAGCAACCTGCGATCCTCTGGCAAGCGGGCGTGCTCGTGGTTTGCATGCTCATCGCCCATTGGGGGGCGCAGGCGCTCCAATGGCGGGCGCCGGAGGAGAGCACCGAGACGCTCAAGCGCGGCGCCGCCGCGTTCCGCCGCATCGTATTCCC
>Ga0070698_100009594_pt1 | contig 10359 bp, 9 predicted proteins | sample KBSK1502metaG_FD_65477 | JGI IMG/M metagenome (GOLD analysis project Ga0070698, IMG submission 65477) | Corn, switchgrass and miscanthus rhizosphere microbial communities from Kellogg Biological Station, Michigan, USA - KBS K1-50-2 metaG | ecosystem: Host-associated > Plants > Roots >... | reverse complement strand
GAATCGGCGCCGGATTGTCTTCTCGGACGGCCGCATTGCGGCCTCTGTCCAGCTCTGGGCGGTCGGGAGTGAGCCGTGCTCGGCGACGAACTCCCGAATAGCCGCGACAGACTCCGCGATCCGGGTATCGGCCACGCCGGACAGTGGGACCGCCTCGCCGTCGAATACGCCGGGTGGGTTCGCATTGTGGGAACTTAGGTCCACCAAATTGCCCTCTTCTGCATGATGGAGATACGCATTACGCGGACTCGCATCATGCTGGCCGCTCAGGGTGACCACTGCCGATCGGACGATTCCGGCTACGTCGAGGTGGTCGCCTTGTGAGAACCGCGGGTTACCAACTGTTCAAGGCGCTCTAACGATGCCTCCAACATCTTGCCCAAGTATTCGGAATTGCCGCGCATAGCCTTCTCTTTGTCGGGATCGGCGGGCCGCTGGCGCGACTCCAGAACCACTCGGGTGGCATCGGGCCCATGCGCCTCGAGCTTGATCCGGACGACAGTTTCAAGCGCAAACCGTGGGGCGGCCTGCCCGTCGAGACGCTCCGCCTCGTGACGCCATTCGAGAAGGTGGTCAGGTTCGAAGATGGTGATCAGTTGATCGACCTCGGAGTCTTGCCCCCGCCACTCGCTACGGAGACGCTGGCGGCGGCCGAGCCCGGCGCCCTCCAGCACCTCGACGCTGGCCGTCCTGGCGTACCACTCGGGCAGCCGTTCGGCTTGGGCCACGACCTCCCAAACCCGGGCCGCCGGCGCTGAGATGTCCCGCTCCCTCGCTATCTCAATCATCGCTACTCCTCCACCGAACCCTTGACGCCTGAGCGCGGGGTATATTGTACGGCATGGCGAACCAATCGCAAGCCGAACAGTTCGACCGGTTGTACGGACGGCTGTGGCGCGTCCTGCTCAAGGCCGACTCCGAAGACCTCTCCCAGCACGAGCGCCAGCTGCTCCATCACGTCCCCGCTGAGAAAGGCATTCCACTCGGCGTGCTCGCACGCCACCTCGGCATGCCGAAGAGCTCCGCGTCTGAACAGATCAAAAGCCTCCAGCGCCGTGGCTTTCTCACCCGCCACCGCGATCCTGAGGACGAGCGCCAGCTCTCGATTGTCCTCACCGATGCGGGGGTCGCCCGAGTCAGGCAGGACAGTGTTTTGGACCTGGTCCGATTGGCGGCCGCGCTGAAAAAGGTTTCGGCCGAGGACAGGCGGGCTCTATTGACGGGCCTGGAGCGGCTGGCGGCAGCGGCCAACGGCTGACTGACATATCCACCGGTGAAGGCAAGCTCGCCGAGACCGCCGGCCCTTCAAGGGACCCGCGCAGAGATCTGGCAGGTCGATCAGTAATCCATGATCCACGCCACCTGGTGCGCGGCCGCGAACCCCGCCGTCGCGGTGATGATGCTCAACCCGAACGGCGCCATCGATTCAAAGGACGCGAGGTCCGGCGGCTGGACCGCTCGCCGTGCCTTCTCCGTGTCTGCAGCGCTCAGCCGCAGCGTCCGCTCGTTCAAAAGGTGGAGCTCCTCGAGCAGCCGCGACACATGACCCATCGTGACCTGCTTGCCGCCCGGTGTCGGAGCGGCGAACAGAGCCGGACCACCCGAGATCGGCAAACACCATTCCGCCCGAAGCAAGGTCGGATACCGCAGAGGCGACGCGGACGCGGCCTTGTAAGCATCGGCCTCGCCGAATTCGCCCGGGGCGACCGCCGCCACCGTCCGCGAACCGACCACCCTCTTGACCTTCGCCCCCGGTGCCAGCTCAGGGTGCTCGTCGTACGCCGCCAGCAGGACCACCGCGCCGTAACCCTCCCAGCCCGGCTTGTCCGTGTAGTACTCGCCGTCCGGCCGGTCGTCCCACTCTTCGTTCAGGCCCAGCGACCTCAGCACGCCCGCCTTCCACTCGGCGATCGGTTGCGTCCGCGGCTGGATGTCCGTCATGCGGATCTCGCGGATGGGCGCGTCGCCGCCCTCGGCGAGCGCGCGGCTCATGAGATCCTGCATCGACTCCCCAGGGCGGACGGTGATCACCGGCATCCCGGCAGCTGCGCCGGCCTGCTCGACGATCGTCTGCCAGCCGCCGCCCGCGTACCGGCTCACCGGCCCCGCGTAGATGTCGAGCCCCACGGCGGAAGCCTAACCCTGCGGAATCCGGCCGCCTCTTGCTTACAGTGGCGCCCTGCGCAAATCAGCTCTTCCCCTGGCGGCCCTCGTCCTCTTCCTATGGGTGTCAGGCCCCGCATGCCTCGTCTGCACCGGGGACGGGGTGACCGACTGCCAGGTGGGCAAGCACCCCGAGGCGAGCCTGGTCTATCCCGGCGCCTCCAACGTGAACACCGAGCTGCGCGGCGAGAACAGCGGCCAGAACTGGATCCAGTCGGTGAGCCCAACCCCCGCCTACGCGGACATCCAGTTCAACAGCTCGGACACCACCTACAAGGTGGTCGACTGGTATGACCGGTGGCTGAAGGCGCGTGGCTGGGAGGACGCTCAGGTCGGAGGCGCCGGCCGCTACTGGCAGCGCGGGAGCAACGAGCAGGCGAGCATTTACCTGCTGACGTATCTCAAGAACGTGCCGTACGACTTCCGGTACGCGCTCGAGTCGAATCGCTTCGAGGCAAACCGCCCGCCGGCGGCGCCCATCGGCGACCCTGTGGACGTCGCGGCCGTCACGACCCGCCCTGAAGGTATCCAGAGCGGCTTCGGGCTGCACGAGGTCCCGTACCACACCCGCGACGCGGAGGAGGCCGCGAAGTCCTGGGCGACGACCGACATGGCGTTCGTCGTCATCCGTATGGCCTCGACTTCGGACTCCGAGCAGACCGCCCCGCCTCGCGCCGCCTTCAGCCTGCAGACGTTCCAGGCGCCCGAGTACTACGACCAACCGGAACGAAATGACCCTGAGGGCCATTTCGTCAGCGGGACGCAGGACACGCTCAGGCAAGCGGGATGGCGGCAGCTGTCCAGCGCGAGCACGAGCCTGGCGGGCGTGCCCGGCGATGAATACGTCTTCGCGCGTGGCGACCGGGAGGTGTACGAGTTCGCCATCGCCTACGGTCCGGTCCAGATCGCGAGCTACTTCCGGTACACCAACAACCCTGACAGCGGCACGCTGACCGCCCCCTACCGAGTCGCGACCATCAGCGCTGTCTACGCGATCCTGCCCAGGCTCTGCAGCGTCGGCAATGCCGACTGCATCGCTCTCGTACCATCACCGAACTCCGCCGTAGGGCCCTGACCTTCCCGCGCGATAGCCCCGTCGCCCTTTCAGGTCGTTTTGCGCAAAACACGCGCAAGATGCGCGGCGGTAGCCGCCGTTTTGCGCAAAACGGCGATAGCGGTCCAGACGTGGCCGAGGTCGTGCGCCAGGGAATGCAGGCGATGGTCGTCGCGGGCGAAGGCGCGATCAAGGCGATCTTCGAAGAGCGCGCCTAGGCTGGCGGGACGAGCAGGTCCGCGATCGTGAAATGGTCGGGGTCCCGGCTCGGCAGCGTCGGTCGCCACGCGGGGTCGACCGCGCGGAACGACTCCGGGTCGCCGTCGATCATGGCCAGGAGCACCTCGCTGACGATCAGCGAGCCGACCGGACCGAGCCGTTCGCCGTCCTCGCGCACCTGCGCCTCCTTCAGAAGGTAGAACCACAGCGGCGTCTCGCCGCTCCAGCCGTAGCGGGCCAGGCCGACCTCTTCCGGGCGAAGCGGCTCCTCCCCGACCCGCCTCGCCACCGCCTCGCCAGAAGGCAGGCCGGTGGCGACGCCCCGTTCGAGGTCTCGCGCCGCAAGCGATTCGTATTCGGGGTCCGCGAGCGGCCCGGTGATCGCCACGGGCAGCCGGACCAGCGACTCCGGGAGGCAGCCGTCGATGGGGCGGGCTCGGATCGCCGGCTCTGCGCCCGGGACGTCGAAGTAGAGGCTCCATTCGATGACACGCGCGGCGGGGACGGGTTGGAAACCGACCAGGTCCGGGAACAGGTGGAACCACTTCCCACCACGCTGGAGCCTGTAAGACTCACGGATCTGGCTGTGGCCAAACCGGTAGGCCGCGTCGGCGAACTCGAAGGGGATCGCGACCGCACCGCGAGGCCGGAAGAACCGCGGGCCCTCCACGAGCAATCGTTGCGCGCGATCAACACCGATCGCGGCAGGAAGGAACTCGTAGAGCGCCACCCACTGGTAGTGCCACAGCAGCGCGCGGCGGGCTTCCTCGAAAAGGGCGTCCTCGGCCACACCGTCTTCGCGCAGGCGATCGACGAGCCGGTTGTGCGCCTTGATCATCCCGACCTGCATCTGCGAGATGAGCAGGTGCGCGTCCTGGCGCGGGTCGCCGACCAGCGCGACTCCCTCCGGGTTGCGCGGAACGTCATCTTCCGCGCCCGCGTCGTTGCGGCCGAGGAGGAGCTTCGCGCCGTCGGCGCGGAAGAACAGGTACGGGTTGCCCGTGGGCCCTTCGCCATACAGGCACTCGAGGTTCAGCCTCGCGCTGCGCACGTTTCGAATCAGCGTCTCGTCGTCGTGGTGCATGACCGGCGACCGGTCCGCGGTGACGTCGTGGGCGATGAACTGGCCGAACACCGGCCAGCCCGCGGCGACGGTCTTCGCCTCAGCCCGGGACGCGTTGCGGATGTCGCACGCCTGGGCGATCGCCGGTAGAACCTGCGGCTCGATCACGAGATGAGCGAGTTCGGGGAACATCCGCGTGTATCGGTGGTTGACGGCCGTCGGGTCGACCGAGCGCGACGGAGCCAGGCAGTGATCGCGAGCTGCACTCGGGCGCTCGATCCGTTTCGAGACGGTCGCCATGATCGCTTATTAGACGACGATCCCCGCTACTCCCTCTCCCGCGCCGGCGGGAGAGGGCTGGGGTGAGGGCTAGCCTACAGCCGCGTACATCGCCTCATCCAGCGTTCCGGCTTTGGCCGGTTTGGTCGCGATGGCGAGCACGGAGAGGGTGTGCCCGCCCGCGAACACGGTTGACAGGTAGTCGCCGACCATGTGGCCGAGCGTGGTGTTCGGAAGCCACGCAACATCCATCGTGCCGTGGTTGAGCTTGTGCGGCTTGCTCCACGTCTTGCCGCCGTCGGTCGAGGACGTGAACCCGGCTTCGAGCCGGCACGTGTCTGGGGTCGGAAATGTGCACGCCGCGGCCTGGTAGAAGTAGTAGGTCAGCGCCAGGTGGGCGGTCGCGCCGCTCGTCGCGGGGTCGACGCCGAGGCCGGGGATGAAGTGGTCGACGCCGCTGGTCACGGGGTCGATCGGTATGCGGACCACGCTCGACCAGGCGAGCGCGTCGGTCGACGTGCTGTACACGATGTCGTTGGCGGAGCAGCCGGCGCGGAAACGGCAGTCGTGCCAGTAGGCGTACAGCGTGCCGGCCGCGTCGACCTGGAGCGCGGGCGCGGGCGTGGCGCGCATGGCCACGACTCCGTGCAGCTTGGCCGGCGAGACCGTTACGGGCGCGCCGAATGTGAGGCCCCCGTCGGTGGAGCGCGTGGTTCCGATGCCGAAGCCGATGATGACCAGCGTCCCGTTGGGCTGCACGATGGACTGGATTCCGCCGAGGCCGGCCGAGATAACCGGCGCGCTCCAGCTCAGCCCGCCGTCGCTGCTGTGCAAGGTCACGTCCTTGCCGGTGGTGACGTCGACGATCGAGACGTAGCAGCGGCCGTAGAACAGGCTGGTGGGCGTGTCGTCGCACGCGATCCACGGATGGTCGAGAGATCTGCCCGGGAAAACGACCACCGGCGCCGACCAGGTGCTGCCGCCGGTCGTGGAGCGGTTGACGGCAATCGAATCCGCCCCGCTCGCGCAATCCGGCGCGGCGCACGTCAGCGAAGAGACCAGCCACGTGGCATGGGCGGCGTCGAACGCCACGGCCGCGTCGGTCGCACGGACGAAAGCACCGGGCGAGGGTGAGTAGATGGTGAGCCCGGGCAGAATGCCGGAGGTCCAGCTCGCGCCGCTGTTGTGCGAGGTCGCGAACCCGATCCCGGACGAGCCGCCGCCGGCGAAGAACCGGCCCGCCTGGAATACGGCAACGACCGTGCTGCCCGCCGCGATGGTCTGAGCTTCGATCTCGGTCTGATGGCGGCTCGAGGCGTTGGTGAACGGGTCGGCGCTCACCTGGTGGATCTTCGGCGGCCCGCCGCCCGCGGCGTACGCGGGCGCGGCGTTCCACAAGAGCGCGAGCAAGGCGGTCGAGAACACGGAGAGTCGGGCGAGGGTGCGCCAGGTCATGGAAAACCTTCCTTCGAGCGCAAGAGTGGCGGGGGCGCGCCGGAGTCTAGCGCTCAGCGGAACGCTTGACAATGACTTAACGGCGCGAGTTGAGCGCTAGCTAGCGGAAGACTTGCCGGAGGCGACCAGCTCGCGCAGGCGCGCGCGCGTGAAGCGGCCCACGAAGAGGGGCACGAACTGAGGGACGCGGGAATCGGCGAGCCGGTCGAGCGACTCGGTGGCCGCCATGTCGATGGACTCCTCTGGCAGCTGGCCCCGGTACTCGGCTTTGATCGTGCGCAGCTCGGATTCGATCTGCTTGAGCACGGTTGCGTCAAATCCACCCTTCATGCCGATCTCCTCCACAACCGTGGCCAACGTCAGCGAGACTCCCCGGAACCGGCGGGCACTGGAATCATACGGCCTCCCCTGCCTGCGCCTCTGGGGTCTTGAGCGCCGGCTCGGCTACGTTTCGTCGCCGCGTGGAAAGCACCGATCCCGCGAGCACGAGCCCGAAACCGAGGGCCATTCCGACCGTGAAGCTCTCGCGCAGAATCGCCACGCCGAGCAGCGCGGCGACAGCCGGGTTGACGTACGTGATCACGGTGGCGCGAACCGGCCCGATCTCGGCGATGAGCGCAAAGAACAGGAGGAAGGCGAGCGCGGTGCACACGATGGAGAGCACCGCGATGGAGCCGATGACAGGCAGGCTCGGAACCGCGGCCGGCCAGTGCAGCGCCGCGACCGGCGCGTAGGCGATGCAGCAAAGCGCGAGCGCCAGGCCGTTGACCGTCACCGCCGGCACCTTCGTGAGGTAGCTGGCCAGGATCGCGGGGCCCAGCGCGTAGCCGGCGACCACGCCCGCCATCTCGAGGAGCGCGACCGGCTCAGACGCTCGCAGGTCGAACCCGACGATGAGCACGACGCCGGCCAGGCCGACGACCAGCCCGCCCAGGGTCGCCAGACCAAGGTGCTCGCGGTTCCCCATCGCGGTGGCGATGACCACGCCGACCAGCGGGACCGCGGAGATGAGCAGGCCGGCGAGCGCGCTGGAGATGTGCTGCTCGGCGCTGGACAGGAGCAACCAGGGCGCGGCGATCTCGACCGCGGCGAAGGCGAGAAGCGGAAGCCATCGTGCCGCCGCCGCGCGCAGGCCATCGCGCGACAGGGCAAACGGCAGCAAGATCACGGCGGCGAGCGCCGTGCGGAAGAAGACGAGCGTGGGCGGTGAGAGCTCTCCGACCGCGATGCGGATGAAGAGGTACGGAATGCCCCAGATCACGCACATGGCGGCAAACAGCAGCAGTCCCCGGCGGCTCACAGGCTTTCTAACTTACCCGCTGCAAGTGGGCTTCCACGGACACGAGGGCCCGGGTTAAACTTGCCTTAAAATCCCGCTTTCCGTCGCAGTTTTGGGGGTGCGTCATGAGGAAACACTCGGCAATTCCGCTCGCCGCCGTGTTCGCGATCGTCGCGGCGTCGACGGCAATGGGCGCTGGGATCGACGTTCGCGTGTCAAGCGGAAGCCCGCCTTCACCGTTCTCGCAGAACAAGCAGAACGAACCGGCGATCACCGTCAACGCCAACAACCCGAGCGTGCTCGTGGCGGGAAGCAATGACGAGATCGACATGGAGGACTGCAACGCAGGCAACCCGACCCGGTGTCCCTTCACGCCCGGCGTCGGCGTGTCGGGCGTCTACTTCTCCTTCGACTCGGGGCAGACCTGGACGCAGCCGACCTACACCGGCTGGACCGCGCGTCATTGCGTGAACCCCACTCCGGGCTACACGTGCACGCCCGCGGTGGGCCCGATCGGGACGCTGCCCTGGTACTTCGAGAACGGCCTGGTGGCCGACGGCGACCCGGGCGTCGCGTTTGGCCCCAAGCCGGTGGGCGGCAAGTTCAGCTGGGCCAACGGCTCACGTCTCTACTACTCGAACCTGACCTCCAACTTCGGCGCGACTCGCTCCGAGGAGTCGTTCAGGGGCTTCGAGGCGATCGCCGTCTCCCGCACCGACGATGTCGCGGCCGCGGCGAGCCACAAGAGCGCGTGGATGCCGCCCGTGCTGGTCTCGCACCAATCGACGACGACCTTCTCGGACAAGGAGCAGGTGTGGGCGGACAACGCGTCGTCGAGCCCGTTCTTCGGCACCGTCTACCTCTGCTGGGCCAACTTCGTCGGCCAGGAAAAGGGGAACGCGGCGCCGGCTCAGCTGCAGGTCGGAGTCTCGAGCGACGGCGGTGACACGTGGAGCGTGCACCCGATCGGCGCGGCCGCCAACAATGCCCAGCGCAACCCGCTGGATGGCTGCACGATCCGGACCTCCAGCAGCGGCACCGCCTACGTGTTCGGCATCGGAACGGTTTCCTCTGGCTCGCACCAGAGCTTCGAGCTGATGTCGACGTCGACCAACGGCGGAGGCTCCTGGTCCTCGCCGGCGCCGGTCGCGGGACCGGTGAACCAGCCGGGCGCGTTCGACCCCGTGCTCGGCCGTCCGACCATCGACGGAATCGCCGGCGCGCGCAGCGACCTCGCTCCGGCGCCGAGCGTCGACATCGCCAACGGCGCCCCGACCGGCGCCGGCGCAACCAACCGGATCGTCATGAGCTACGTCAGCGGTGACCTCGCGGCACCACACGTGTTCTTCACCGAATCGAGCAACGGCGGGGCGAGTTGGTCGACGCCACGCTCGATCGGGACCGCGGGCGACCGCGGCTACTACACCGCGCCCGCCATCTCCCCCAACGGCACGGACGTCTACGTCGTCTACAACGCGTTCACGACTCCCTACCAGACCAACACCTCGAACCCTCGCAGCCTCGTGGGCGTGATGCTGCACGCGGACGTGGGCGCCGGCGGCACGGGCGCGTTCAGTGAGCTCCACCGCGGCGCCACCGGCGACGCGCGAGCTTCGAGCCAGAACAACCTGGTGGGCGAGTTCCTCGGCGACTACGTCTACGCGACGGCCACCCGCACCTACGGGGCGGCGGTGTGGAACGACACGCGAAACGCGGCGGACTGCCCGGCCATCGACGCGTGGCGGCTGTCGCTGCGCAACGGCACCACCGTGCCGCGGCCGGCTCCCGAGCAGGACTGCCTGCCGACGTTTGGCAACTCGGACATCTTCGGCGGGGCCTTCCTCGACCCCACTCCGTAACAGATCGTGATCGAAGGGCGCGGCTCCGGCCGCGCCCTTTTTTTGTGTGCCTCTAGGCCTCTACGAAGGTGGTCGCCGTCTCCTTGATCGCCGACGGCGAACGAGAGGCAAGGTAGAAGTAGACGGCAACTCCAATCAGCATCCACACCACCACCACAGCTGGGGCGTAGCTCGCGGGCGGCGTCAGGCCCACGATGCCCAGGCCGCCGAAGTCGACGCCGAAGGAGGCGACCAGCACCGGGATGAAGATCAGTATCCCGACGACCGGGACGATCAGATTCCAGACGACGTTGAACTCGATTCTCTGTACCCGGAGGTAGAAGACCGCGTTGGCGGCGTTGGTGAGGATGTAGATCCCGACGATGACGAGCGTGGCGACCGTGCCAAGGAGCGCGAAAGCGTTGAGCGGCGAGGGGCTGGGGCCCGAGTTGTAAAGCGCAAAGCCGAGGCCGACTGCGATGACGATACCGAGGGCGCCCTGGACGTGAATCGCGGTCGACGGCGTCTTGAACCTGGGGTGCACAGTCGCCAGCGCGCGCGGCAGGACGCCCACACGGCCGAGTGCGAAACCGACGCGAGAGGCCGCGTTCGCGCCGGCGTTGGAGTTGGCGACCGCGCTGTTCAGGATCGCCAGCAGCACGAGGATGGCAAACGGTCCCCAGACCTTGGAAGCGAGGCCGTCCCAGGGGTCGTTCCCGTTGAAGGCGAAGAAGCCGTTCTTGGGGTCGGCCATCTGGTTGGGCCCGAAATAGACAGTCGCGCCGTAATAGCAGATCAGGTAGAAGACGCCGATAAGGACGCACGAAAGAATCACAGCGCGCGGGATCGTGCGCCGCGGATCCTTTGCCTCCTCACCGAGTGGCGCCGAGGCCTCGAAGCCGATGAATGCGAGCACCGTGTAGACCATGCCCGCGAAGACCGACCCAAGCCCGCTCGAGTTGCCGGTGTTCGGGCTGAACACGCTGAGGGTGTTGTTCGAGCCGGCGGC
>Ga0070698_100009593_pt1 | contig 10360 bp, 2 predicted proteins | sample KBSK1502metaG_FD_65477 | JGI IMG/M metagenome (GOLD analysis project Ga0070698, IMG submission 65477) | Corn, switchgrass and miscanthus rhizosphere microbial communities from Kellogg Biological Station, Michigan, USA - KBS K1-50-2 metaG | ecosystem: Host-associated > Plants > Roots >... | reverse complement strand
CAGCGCAACGCTGAACTCGCCATCATCAACAGTGTGCAGGAAGGGCTGGCATCCAAGTTGGAGATGCGCGCCATATATGAACTGGTTGGTGAAAAAATCCGCGAGATTTTTCATGCAGACACGACCTACATTAATACATATGACCACGAAAGGCAATTGGTGCATTCACAATACTATGTGGATAACGGGCAGCGCATTGTGAGGACAGCGGCATTACCGTTTGGAGAAGGTTTGTACTCGCACGTGATACAAACCCGTAAACCGCTATTGCTCGGTACGGCCCAACAACAACTTGAACTCTACGTTACACCCTCCCCCTCTCCAGATAGCGAACAGGACCTGAACCAGAGTTACCTCGGTGTTCCAATACTGCTTGGTGATGGGGTAACAGGTGTGGTAAGCGTACAAGCCTATAAACAGAACGCGTTTGGCGAAAACGATGTGCAGCTTCTACAAACGCTCGCTAACTCGATGAGCGTGGCCCTCGAAAATGCGCGACTCTTCGACGAGACCCAACAGCGTAACGCTGAGCTTGCCATTATTAACAGTGTACAGGAGGGGCTTGCCTCCAAGTTGGATATGCAAGCTATCTATGAACTACTTGGTGATAAACTGCGCGAAATATTCAAAGCCGATACAACCTTTATCGCTTTCCATGACAAAAAGAAAGAGACAGTTCTTGTTCACTACTATGCAGATAAAGACTCCAAGCAACCCTTCACCCGTCCCTATGGTAGCGGGTTATATGAACTGGTTGTGGGATCCTGCAAACCGCTCCTGATTAACACAGATGAAGATGCCAGAAAGCTTGGTGCATTTCGCGTCCCTTCTCCAGGCGCGACAAGGGACCTCAATGAGACCTTTATAGGCGTTCCCATTATCAAAGACGGCCAGGCAATTGGCGCTGCGAGTGTTCAAAGCTATAAGCAACATGCTTACAATCAAAATGATCTTCGTTTGCTGTCTACACTCATCAACGCCATGAGCGTGGCGCTCGAGAACGCGCGCCTCTTCGACGAGACACAGCGCCTGCTTAAAGAGACTGAACAGCGCGCTGCAGAACTTGCCATCATTAATAGTGTGCAGGAGGGTCTGGCTTCCAAACTCGAAATGCATGCAATTTATGAGCTTGTAGGAGATAAGATTGGCGAAATCTTCAATGCAGATTCAACTTATATTGGTACTTATGATCGCGCGAATGAAGTTGTTCACCCACAATATACAGTGGATCGTGGATATCATCTAAAATTCGCACAGCCTTTTCCATTGGGACAAGGGTACTATACACACGTTATCCAATCGCGCCGGCCACTCATCATTAACACAAGTGAGCAAGGTTTGCAATCAGGAGGAATACTCACACCTCGTCCTGACACCGGAAAAGACCTAAATGAATCTTATCTTGGTGTTCCCCTTTTGCTTGGTAGTGAGGTAAAAGGTGTGATAGCTGTTCAAAGTTATAAACAATATGCTTTTAGCGAAAGCGATGCTCGCCTGCTAACCACCCTCGCCAATTCGATGAGCGTGGCGCTCGAAAATGCACGCCTTTTCGACGAGACCCAGCGTCTCTTGAAAGAGACTGAAGACCGAAATGCGGAACTGGCGATCATCAACAGCGTTCAACAGGGTCTGGCATCCAAACTTGATTTCCAGGGCATCATTGATCTGATCGGTGACCAGGTGCGTGAGATCTTCGATGCACAGGCTACCCTGATATCTCTCTATGATCCACACACCATGGAAATCGACCACCGCTATTTGATCGAACGCGATCAGCGCCTGCACATCAACCAACCCGTACCCATAGACAAATTCCGCAAACGCGTGGTTGAAACACACCAACCCTGGTTGATCAATCAGGGGTACCTGGCAGTTGCAGTTGAAATCGGAGAGGAAACCGTACTGGAAGGTGAGGAGCCCAAGTCGCTTCTCTTTGCACCAATGATCGTGGGAGACGACGTGACCGGCATTATCAGCCTGCAAAATCTGGACCGCGAAAATGCGTTCAGCGAGTCAGATGTGCGGCTGCTTTCAACCATTGCCAACAGCATGAGCGTAGCGCTTGAAAACGCGCGACTCTTCGAAGAGACACAACGCCTGCTTAATGAAACCGATCAACGCGCCGCTGAACTTGCCATCATCAACAGCGTGCAGGGTGCCCTAGCAGCTCAACTCGATCTGCAAAAGCTTTATGAGTTGATTGGCGAAAAGGTTCGCACCATTTTTGATGCCCAAATTGCCACCATTGTCACTTATGATCTCACGGCTGGCCTGTTGTATCATCAATACTACGCCAAACAAGGCGAACGGCTACAGGTTGATCCAGTTCCTCTAACCGACATCGCCCAGCACATGATCCGCACCAAACAACCATTACTGATCAATGCCAACTGGCTGGACGAACTGGTCACTATTGGCATTCAGCCTAAGATCATCGGCGGCAACCAGATGCCAAAGGCCACCCTCTTTGCGCCCCTTATGACCGGCGATCAGGTCAGAGGCGCGATCAGCCTGCAAAACGTAGATCGCGAAAACGCCTTTACTGAGTCAGATGTACGCTTGTTAACTACTTTGGCGAACAGTTTGAGTGTGGCACTTGAAAATGCGAGACTGTTTGAAGAGACACAGCGGCTTCTCAAAGAAACAGATCAACGTGCCGCCGAGCTTGCCATCCTCAATAGTGCAGGCGAGGCCATGGCAAAGACCCTGGATGTTAAAACAGTGACACGCAATGTGGGGGATAAAGTGCGCACAATTTTCAATGCAGAGATCGCGGATATTCTTCTATACGATCCAAAGTCCGGGATGGTCCACCTCACCTATAGTTACAGCGGCGGATATTTTGACGATGAGCCACCCTGGGAATTGCGGGAAGGCGGCCTCACCTCAAAGATCATCGTCACGCACCAGCCACTTTTGTTGCGCAGCGCGCATGAAATGAACGAGAACGGTGCGGCGGCATATGTCACTGCGCCCACAGATACGGAAGATGTTCAGTCCTATCTGGGCGTACCCATCATGATTGGAGATAAAGTGCTGGGTGTTGTGGATGTACAAAGCATCCGACTCAACGCGTTTGATGAAAATAATCTGCGCCTCCTGCAAACGCTTTCGGCAAACCTGGGTGTGGCACTCGAAAACGCACGTCTCTTCAACGAGACCCAGCGCCTGCTCAAAGAGACCGAACAGCGCGCCACCGAGCTTTCTGCCATCAGCACAGTGAGTCAGGCTCTAGTGGCAGAAACTGAACTCGATAACATGATCCAGCTCATTGGGAGTCAGATGCGTGAGATCTTTAAGGCGGATATCGTCTACGTGGCATTGCTCGACCAGCAGACGAATCTGATCCATTTTCCTTATCATATTGGAGAGTCGTTCAACACGCTGACTTTGGGCGAAGGACTCACCAGTAGGATCATCCAGTCTGGTGAACCATTGCTCATCAACAAGGATATCCGCGAACGCCGTGCAGAATTGGGCACAACACTGGTCGGCAAAGAGTCACTTTCGTATCTGGGCGTGCCGATCAAATCGGGCAGGGAGACGATTGGCGTGTTAAGCGTGCAAAGCACAACCGCGGAAGGTGTATTCAATAACGATGACCTGCGCCTGCTGACCACCATCGCGGCCAACGCGGGCGCAGCCATCCAGACTGCGCAACTACACGCCGAGACTCAACGCCGCGCCCGCGAAACAGCCGCGCTGGTTGAGATTGGACGCGATATTTCTTCATCTCTTGAAGCATCCACTGTCTTGAACGGCATTGCCACACATGCGAAAGATCTGCTCAACGCACATTTGAGCGCGCTCTTCCTACCCGAAGGAGATGGAAAAACATTCCGCGCAATTGCCGCAGTTGGCTTGCAAGCGGAACAGGTCCGCAACGATACGATCAATCTCGGTCAGGGTCTGCTTGGTGATATTGCACGTAAAAAAGTTGGTGAGATCGTGAATGATACAGGTTCCGATCCACGCACGATCCTCATTACCGGGACCGAAGAAGAACCGGATGAACATCTAGTTGCCGTGCCCCTGCTGGCGAATGATGAACTAAAAGGATTGATGGCCGTCTGGCGCACAGGCAAAGGGACAGAGTTTATTGAAGCTGAATTGGAATTCCTAAATGGCCTGGCGCGGCAGGCAGTCATCGCGCTGCAGAATGCGCAACTCTTCGCTGAAGTCACTGAGACCCTCGAACAGCAGACCGCAACAAGTGAAATTCTACGTGTGATTGCCAGCTCACCTACAGACGTCCAGCCCGTGATGGATGTCATCGCAGACAATGCGTTCCGTTTATGCAAAGGTCTTTTTAGCAGCGTCTATCGTACGGACGGCAAGATGATCGATGAAGTCGCGTCGCGCAACTTTACAGCCAAAGGCCTGGAGGAGAGCAGGCAACTGTATCCCCGTCCCCTGGCGCGTGATTCAAGCATCTCCTCCAGGGCCATTCTTGATCAGACAGTTATCCATATACCAGATATCCCCAACGAGCCAGACCTGCCGGACACCACACGGCGTTATTCGGCAGCATTGGGAATGATGAGCATCGTGGTCGTGCCAATGTTATATGAAGGGAATGCCATTGGATCCATAGCGGTCGGAAGACCCGAGTTTGGATTCTTCACCCAGAAACAAGTTGCACTCCTGCAAACCTTTGCAAGCCAGGCTGTGATCGCCATTGAGAATGTACGCCTGTTTAATGAAATCCAAACACGTAACCGCGAGATCACCGAGACACTCGAACAACAGACCGCCACCAGCGAAATTTTACAGGTACTCGCCAATTCACCCACAAAGATCCAGCCAGTGTTGGATGTCATTGCGCGAAACGCGGCCCATCTTTCAGGTCTGGCGGACGCGCTCATTGATATTGAGGATAATGGGGTTCTGCGCGTCGCTGCGCATTATGGGAATATCCCCATGTTTCCAGTTGGCGATGGAATTCCGCTCAATCGGGACTCGGTGGCAGGTCGCGCGATATTAGAGGGACGCACACTTCAAACGCTCCACAATCAGCCAGGCGAGGCATCCGAATATCCCGAAGGTGATAAGTGGGCACAGAAATACGGCTATCAGATGACTTGCAGCGTCCCTCTATTGCGCGAGGGCAAAGCGATCGGTGTCATCACGATTCGGCGCGTCGAGCCAAATCTGCTGAACGCCAAACAGATCGCATTAATAGAAACATTCGCCAGCCAGGCAGTGATCGCCATCGAGAATGTGCGCCTATTCAATGAGTTGCAGACGCGCAATCGCGAGATTACGGAATCGCTCGAACAACAGACAGCCACCAGCGATATCCTGCGTGTGATCGCCAGTTCCCCCACTGATATTCAGCCAGTGCTGGAAGCCGTCGCGCACAATGCAGCGCGCTTGTGCGATGCAGACGATGTTCAGATCTATAAAGTGGATGGCAACGTGCTTCGTCAGGTGACACATTATGGACCCATCCCAGCCCTGCAAGACGGAGAAACATTGCCGCTTGTACCGGGGTTGGTCACTGGTCGCGCCATCCTTGAACATAGAACTATTCATGTCGAGGATATTCAGCAATTATCCGAAGCAGAATTTCCGGATAGCATCGCTCTCCAAAAACGTCTCGGGCATCGCAGTACGCTTGCAACACCCTTATTGCGCGAAGGAAATGCAATTGGCGCGATCGTTGTCCGCCGCAATGAGGTGCGTTCATTTTCTCAGAAACAAATCTCATTATTAGGCACATTTGCCGATCAAGCCGCCATTGCAATCGAGAATGTACGTCTTTTCAATGAGACTCAAAACCTGCTCAACGAGACCGAACAACGCGCCGCAGAATTACAAATCATCAACAGTGTGCAGGAAGGGCTAGCATCCAAACTGGAGGTTCAGGCGATCTACGATCTGGTCGGCGACAAGATTCGCGACATTTTCCATGCGCAGGGAACCGCTATTTATCTCTTCGATCATGAAACAGAGATTCAGCAAACTCCTTATTGCTTCTTGAGAGAGCGCTTTGCCATTGATTCTCATCCCTTCTCGGACATCGCTAAATTGATGATCGATACCATCCAACCCAGAATATTTCGAAACAACGCGGAGTATCGTGCCATGGGTGGAAGAATCTTGGAAAACCTCGAAGAATACAAATCAGGCATGTACGTCCCACTGATCGTCGGAAAAGAAATTAAAGGCATGATTGGAATTGCAAGCCTTGAAAAAGAAAGTGCCTATGGCGATTCGGATTTACGCCTGCTGACAACCCTTGCCAACTCAATGAGCGTTGCTCTCGAGAACGCGCGTCTCTTTGATGAGACCCAGCGTCTCTTCAAAGAAGCACAAGAAGCCCGCGCCTCCGCCGAACAAGCCAATGAAGCCAAGAGTTCCTTCCTTGCCACCATGAGTCACGAGATCCGTACACCGATGAACGCCGTCATCGGCATGAGCGGGTTACTCATGGATACCGAACTGGACAAGGAACAACGCGACTACGCCGAGACCATCCGCAATTCTGGCGATGCGCTGCTCGCCATCATTAACGACATCCTCGACTTCAGCAAGATCGAAGCCGGCCGGATGGACGTGGAGCATCAACCCTTCGACTTGCGCGAATGCGTCGAATCAGCCCTGGACCTCACGTCTGGCCACGCCATCGAAAAAGGACTCGACATTGCCTACATCATGGAAGACGATGTGCCTGTTGGCATCAAAGGCGATGTGACTCGCTTGAGGCAGATCCTTATCAATCTTCTAAGCAACGCCATCAAGTTCACTGAAAAAGGTGAAGTGGTGTTAACGGTAAGCTTAGACAAGGAAAAAAGTAAACAAGTGGACATCGCGAATGGTTCTCCTGTCTACCAGTCTGAGCGGCTGCAGTTTTCTGTCCGCGACACCGGTCTCGGCATTTCCGAGACTCATATGAGCCGCCTTTTTCAATCCTTCTCGCAAGCCGATTCATCCACCACACGCAGGTTCGGCGGCACGGGCCTCGGCCTTGCCATCAGCAAACGCCTCGCGGAAATGATGGGCGGTGAATTGCGCGCGGAAAGCGAAGGCATTGGCAAAGGCTCAAACTTCATCTTCAGCATCAAAACTGAAACCGCAAAAGTGGCTCAACGCAAAACCGCGCGCGACATCAAAGGGATACAGTCAATTCTGCAGGATAAACGCGTCCTTATTGTGGATGACAACGCCACCAACCGCCGCATCCTTACGCTGCAAACCGAAAAATGGGGCATGCGTTCGCGCGAAACTGAACATCCGCTCGAAGCCCTGCAGTGGATCGAAGCAGGCGAACATTTCGACCTCGCTATCCTCGATCTTCAAATGCCTGAAATTGATGGCATCATGCTTACGCGCTCGGTCCGCAAATTACGCGACGAAATATCCCTGCCTATTATCCTGCTTACTTCCCTCGGACGAAAAGAGATCGGCGCAGACGATCTGGACTTTGCCGCCTACCTTACTAAACCCCTTAAGCCCTCGCATCTTTACGACGCTTTGGCGGGTCTCTTCGCCGGAAACGTTATCTCCCCGAAGGCGGAGCCCGTTAAAGCCGTCATGGATGTGGAGCTTGGCAGGAAACATCCCTTGCGCATTTTACTGGCAGAAGACAACGCCGTGAATCAAAAACTTGCGCTGCGTATCCTTTTGCAAATGGGCTACCGCGCAGACGTTGCATCGAACGGTATCGAGGCAGTAGAATCCATCGAACGGCAGAAATATGACGTGATCTTAATGGATGTGCAAATGCCGGAAATGGACGGTCTGGACGCCACGCGCAGCATTCGCAATCTGACCAATGTTATACAACCGCGCATCATTGCCATGACCGCCAACGCCCTCGAAGGCGACCGCGAAATGTGCCTCGCAGCCGGCATGGAGGATTACATCAGCAAGCCCATCCGCGTCAATGAGTTGGTGAAAGCGTTGCTGAAAGCGGAGAGGAAATAAAATTCCTAATCACCCAAACCCTTCCCCAATGTAAAGGGAAGCCTCACTCTCATCGGGAGGGGGTAAGGTGAGGTCAGGATATCATCATGCCCATAATTGACGAAAAAACTTTCGACGAACTCAAACAAATGTCTGGCGCAGAATTCATCAATGAATTAATAGACACCTTCCTTGAGGACTCCCCAAAACTCATCGAAGAAATGGGGTCCGCACTTAAGGCCAACAACGTGGATTCATTCCGACGCGCCGCGCACTCATTGAAATCGAATGCTGCCACGTTTGGGGCGAATGAACTATTCACGCTTGCGAAGGAACTGGAAATGCTTGGGAAGGAAAACAAGCTCGACGAAACGGGAGACAGACTGAAAACGTTGGAAGAGGCATATGAATCCGTTCGCAAAGAATTGAGTGAGTTGAAGTCATGAAGCCTGCGCACGAACCCGGTCACATGCTCGTCGTGGACGATAATCGCCTCAACCGGCTGTTGTTAACTCATGCGCTGGAACAGAACGGTCATTTCGTTTTCACGGCTGAAAATGGAAAAGTGGCAATGGAAATGCTGCGCACGAAAACATTCGATGTGCTTCTGCTCGATATTGACATGCCTGAAATGAACGGCTTTGAGGTGCTTGAGGCCATGCTCAATGATAATGATCTGCGCGACCTGCCCGTCATCATGACATCGGCTTCGGATGAACTCGACCGCGTGGTGAAATGCATTGAGATGGGCGCTGATGATTATCTGGTCAAACCGCTCAATCCAGTTTTGTTGCGGGCGCGCGTGAATACGAGTTTGGAAAAAAAGAGGCTGCGTGACCAGCAGAGAAAATTATTCCGCACATTTGCCACGCCCGAAGTGGCGGAGCAATTGTTGCGTGAAGGCTTTTCACTTGGAGGAAAATATGTGACTGCATCTGTGATGTTCGCTGATATTCGTTCTTTCACAACCCTCAGCGAAAAGCAGGAACCATCGGACACAATTGAAATGCTCAACAGTTATTTTGCGTTGATGTTCGACGCCATCACCAGCAATAATGGCACCGTGAATCAAATGGAAGGCGATGGGCTGATGGCAATCTTTGGCGCGCCTGTCTATCATGAGGCGCATAGCGAAAGTGCAGTGCGCGCCGCGCTGGAAATGATCGAATTGCTCAAAGTTTTTAATGAACAACGCGCCGCGCAAAACAAAGGACAGATCCACGTTGGCATCGGCATTGCATCCGGCAAAGTCATCGCAGGCTTCACGGGCACCCAGCACCGCGCCACCTATACATGCGTTGGCGACGCGGTCAATCTCGCCGCGCGCATTGAGGATCACACAAAGGTTGCCAAACAACCTATCTTGATCGATCAACACACAAGTGCAGCTTTGCCGAACGATATCGAAGTTGAAGCGCTTGGCTTCGTATTGTTCAAAGGCAAGGAACAGGCTGTCGAAATTTTTGCAGTCAAATCGAATTAGTTAGTCGCTCCACAATGCATTGCAGCGATCCTTCGATCTGCTCAGCACAAACACACCTCTTCCCTCTTATAATTAATCAATGCATTCAATTCGCTTAACTACGAAAAGCATTCTCTTTACCTTTGCAATTACGACCATAATCGCATACGGTTTGCTCCTCCCACTCACAGGTTTTTATTGGGATGATTGGCCCTTCGTCTGGATAGCAAAATTTCTGGGGCCAAAAGAATTCTTCCCTGCCTTCAATGGCGTCCGTCCATTTTTAGCGCCGATCTTCTTTGTGACGACCAGCCTGATTCCGCCGATTCCCATCTACTGGCAGATGTTCGCCCTCGTCATTCGCTTCATTTCCGGACTTTCAGCCTGGCTCGCGTTAAATCATGTTTGGCCCCAGCATCAGCGGCAGATATTTATCGCGTCGCTCTTGTTTCTGGTCTTTCCTGGATACAGTCAGCATTGGGTCGCGCTCACGCACATCAATCAGGAATGGATACCGTTTATCTTTTATCTTTTGTCCTTTGGCTTTACTGCCCGCGCACTGCGAAACAAATCGGTCATTAAGCAATCTCGCACTGACACGGTCTTTGCCCTTCTCTTTTTAATAGCAGGCGTCTTCCCTACGGAATATTTCATCGGGCTTGAACCTCTGCGCTTCCTTTTCATCTGGGTGATCGTTTCTGAAGAAATTGATGGCTTCTGGCAAAGATTGATTCAAACATTGAAGCGTTGGATACCCTATCTTCTCATCTGGCTGGCCAATGCTGTCTGGCTGGCTTATTTCTATACAGTAGGAACTTATGATTCCTATGATGTTGAACTAGTACAAGACCCTCTGACAATACGACATCTTTTTTCTGTCATTATCGAAGCCATATGGAAGACCGGCTTTTATGTTTGGGGGCAGGTAGTCGTGTTAGCCACAAAAACCCTAAATGCTCCAACCACACTTGCCACCCTTGGTTTAATTGC
>Ga0070698_100009591_pt1 | contig 10362 bp, 7 predicted proteins | sample KBSK1502metaG_FD_65477 | JGI IMG/M metagenome (GOLD analysis project Ga0070698, IMG submission 65477) | Corn, switchgrass and miscanthus rhizosphere microbial communities from Kellogg Biological Station, Michigan, USA - KBS K1-50-2 metaG | ecosystem: Host-associated > Plants > Roots >... | reverse complement strand
TCAAATCCTCAAACAACGTTGGCAGTGTTCGATCAAAAGGACTGAAGGCATAGCCGTCCAATGATGGCAGGATGCGATAGGTCTTTTGCGACGGCGCTACTTTGAAAGAGTAATAGCCTTCCTTATCGGTCGTCGTCGCCAGCACGGTGCCGGAAGGACTGATCAGGACCACCGTCACATTCGCCATTCCGGTTTGACTCGCATCAACAATTCGTCCAGTGATCTTGATGGTCGAGCGCAAGCGTGACGCGGCGTTCTTCAGCGACTCGTCGGACGTTGGTTGTGCCGGTTCAGACGAAGCAGGCGCCGGCGTTGGCGTGGGCTCTGATTTCGGCGTCTCTGTTTTCGTTGTCTCCGGCTTCGGCGTTTCTGCGGGCACTGGTTCCGGCGTTGATGCATCGACGCCGAGCACGGCCATTCCAATACGTTGGTCGAGCCCGTCGAGCGAACCGTTGAGCTTCTTGTAGAGCTTTTCGATCACTGAACGTCGAACCGACTCGACACGTCCGCCGCTGTAACTCTTGATGTAGGCTTCGAGCGCCTGTTCGTTCTGTCCTGATTGCTCTAGCGCGACTCCGAGATGCCATAGCGCATTGCGCCACGCGGGAGTTTGGCCAGGCAAAATCTCCGAAGCTTGTTTCAGGTGCGCGATCGCTTCCGGATATTTCTCCTGGTTGAAGAGCGCCCAGCCTTCGAGATCTTCCAATCGTCCCTTGAAAATATTCGCAAGCACTTCGCGCGGCGCGGGCGCCACGTCGGGCACACGGCCTGCCGTAATCGCACTCGCACGCATGTCTCGATATTCTTCAGCCTGGACAGCTAATGTCAGCACGGGAACTTTCAGTGCTTCGTCTGAACTGGTCCGCGCCGCAGCGATAAACTCCAACGCCGTTGTCGCTCCGATTCCATTTCGCAGCAGCCGATTCGCGGCGTACATCTGGCGAAACGTGCGCATGCTGTCGGCGCCGGAAGCAAAATCCCTCGCGGCTTCAACTGCTGCTGACTCGTTGATCTTTTCGTTATCGCTGGGTGTGAGCGCGGTGTTGAAAGCCAGCAACGCTTTCAGCGTCTTCGCATTCGCAGGTTTGTCGGCGGACGTTGGCTGGTAAATGCCGGCTCGCCTCTCGCGTGAGAGCAATTCGATAAAACCTGAGTCGCGCGACAAGACAGTTCCCGCGAGGTAAGTCTGAATCTGTTCGTCTTTGATCGTGAACGACTCGCGCAGAGCGTCCGAAGCCTCATCGTAAAGACCCATCGAAGCCAGCACGTTTGCGAGCTCGTAGTTAAGCGTCGGAAACTTTCCGTACTGGCGTGCGAAGCGGATGGCGCGTTCCGCATCGAGCGGACTCTTTAAGCCGAGGTACGCACGACTCAACGCAATCTGCGCCCACGTGTAACGTGGCTCTATCGCGATTGCTCTGCGCGCTAGCTCGAAAGCTTTTTCGTAGTTGTCATGTGCGGCGAACCAATACGCAGTGCCGGCTAGTAGCGGCAAGTTGCGCTGGTCGTCGGCAAACGCAGCTTCAAGCGCGCTGTTTGCTTCGTCCGTCCGCGCGAGGTCCAGCAACGAGATTACTTTGCCCGCCCGTGCCGCTCGGTCTTTTGGATCGGCAGCGAGTTGCTCGTTGTAGAGTGCGAGCGCGTCTTCCGCCTTGCCTGAAGCGCGATAAAGATCAGCGAGACTGCCGCGTGATACCTTCGACTTCGGATCGAGCTCGAGAGTTTTCTTGTACTCAACCGCCGCTTCGTCAAGTCGCAATGAGAGATGTAGACCGATCGCGAGTATGCGATGTGCCTCGGCAAGATCGGGAGCGAGTTTGACCGCGTTCTCGCCGACGCGAACAGTGTCACCCGCGCGCTCGGCTCCGAGATAGAAGGCCGCTACTTCGAGCAGACGCTTCGGATTACTTCCAAATTTCTGTTCGACGTTCTGCGCAGCTTTAAACGCAGCCTCACGCTCGCCGCGCAGGTACAGGTTCATCGGAATCTGCGCGATCACTCCGGAGAACAGTTTGTCGGTGATAGAAACGTCAGCCTCATCGATCGCACGCATTAGTTGATCGATGCCGCCGGCAGTGTCGCCGTTTTTCAGCTTCTGATCGCCGAGTGCGGCGTGCGTGCTGATCAGCAGCTCGATGGCTCGTGGTCTGGCTTTTGAAGTGGGATGCGTATCGAGGAATTCTTTCAACTTAACGGCGCGTTCCGGCAACGGCTTTGTGAGGGTGAGTTCGACTTCGTCGATTTCGTCGAGCTCTTCCTCCTTGATCTGTTCGGGTGTTTTCTTTACGACTGGAGTTTTGGTTTTGGCTGCCGCTGCGGTCGGCTTTACACGCGTCGTGTTTGATTTCTCGATCTTTGGTGTAGCCACAGCCTCTGTCGCCGTTGACTCGGACGGCGTGGGATCAGACTTTGGTTCCGTCCTGGGTGATTCGGTTGGTGTTGGTTCGGATGCGGGAGTTTCCGTTGGCGTCGGATCCGTGCGCGGCGGGTCAGCAGGCGGAGTCGCCTCAGCAGCTGGTTTGAGAGTATCAGTCACGACGCGCGGGCGAGTCTTTTGTTCAGCCTGCGCGCTTACGAGCACCGGTTGAGCCGAATCAGCCGCAACTTCAGTAGTGTTTGCCGCAACAGGCGACTCTAGATCGGAAACCTTGAAGCCGACCCTTTCCGCAACGGCATTGGCCAGGACGTACACGCCACTATTCACGGCTTCCGCAAAACGACCCTCGGTCAAAGGCGTTTGCATTCGAAAATTCATTTCACCCAGCACGCCGTCGGGCAATGCCAGTTGCGCAGCACGGCTGAATCGTGTGAACGACGTCTTCGAGGCGGCAGAAACGACGAGGAGCAAACTCTTGGTCTTCGCAGTCTGAGTTGCGATATTCCAATCGTGGGCGAGTTGGCTCGAGAACGCCGAAACTTCCTGGGCGCCGGTGCTGTCGACCGTGGCCACGTAGAGCTCGATGCTGCTTTTCTCCTTCAGGCGTTGCAGGAGATTCTCCAGACGGCCCTTGGTCTCGGCATCGATGACACCGGCAAAATCGTTGACATGACTCGTCGGCGCCGGCAGTTTGGTTGACTGTGCAAACGGGTTTGCATTCAAAAAGAGAAACAGCCCAACCGCCGGGATCACGGTCAAGAGGCTTTTTATGAGTCGATATGATGGGCTCATTCCGATGGTTCCGTATCTGGGATGTGGGGGGACAATTCGGCGCTCATGATACCATCGCCGAGCGAATATGAGCGAACTTGATGAAGCATGGGCCTTGGCATTGATGGAGGCCGAGCGACAGGCGCGTCAGGCCGGCCGCCGCGATATCGCCGACTATTTGTCGTTGCGAAATTCGAACGACCTGCTGCGCAAGGCTGGAGTTGATTGGCTGATTGCAGAGTTCACGACGCTGGCTGGAGATGCGAATCGCAACGGCGCCAGTATTCAGATTTCGACGCAGCCGGGGCACCGGTTTCGCACCGGAAATTCGACGATGGTCGGACACCAGCTCACGCTCACCTTTGGTGTGCGAACGTTGTATGTTGAAGCCGGATGGCCGCGGACGCCGCGCGATGGGGTGGTGCGTGGCGGCGGTCTCGCGTGTGCGAGCATTCGTCATCTCGGGATAAAGAATGCGGGTGATGAGTTGTTGTTAGTCAAATCCACCAACGGAGTGCCGGCGTGGAGGTTTGCAGGGCATAAGCACACGCTCCACAAAGCCGACATGCGACGGCACCTCACGATCCTCCTCGATCAGCACAACAAACATTAAGAGTTCAACGCAAGGGCGGCCACGGAGGGCCGCCCCTACAGTACGTGCTGCAGCGCCAGTTACGACTAGGCACCTTGTGCTCTGCCGAACGTACTGTAGGGGCGGCCCTCTGTGGCCGCCCCTGCGTGGAACTCAATAACGTTTTCCGTCACGCCCTGCACCTTTTCGCGCTTGATCGACAACTCCCCTTCAAAATACGGCGATTTCTGAACAGGCACGACACTTGCCAATCACGTGGCATCGACATCGGGCACACGCGATGAAGTCGGCCCGAGGAACTACCGAGGAGATTTACAGAAAATGACGAACCGACACACACTGAAATTTTCATTGTTCGCTGCGGCAATCCTGGCTCTCTGCCTGCCCGCCGCAGCGGCCGCGCAATGGGGACGTTACCCCCAGGATCGGTATCCCGATCGGTACCCCGGCGATGATCGCGGCAACGGACGTTACGACGATCGCGGACTCCGCGACTCCGTAAACCGCCTGGATCGTTTAGCAAAAGACTTCGAGCGCGACATGGATCGTGCGCTCGATCACAGCCGCGCCAATGGCTCTCGCCGTGAAGACGACATCAACAACCAGGTCCACCAGTTTCGCAATGCCGTCGGCGATCTTAAATCGCGAGTCGGCAACGGACGCGATCTGAATCGCAGCTCCAACGAAGCTCGCAGAGTGCTCCAGGAAGCTGACGACCTCGATCGCTTCTCGCGTCGTGGCTTCGATAGCCGCACCGCCTCAGAGTGGTCGCAGATCCAACAGGAGCTGCGCTATATCAGCAGCGCCTATGGTTTTGGCTACGGCGGTTATGGCCGCGACGACGACTATCGACGTAACGACGATTATCGGCGCGACCGCGACAACAATCGAAACAACAATCGCAACAACGATTGGTGGAGACGAATTCCATTCCCTCGGTACTAACCTGCATCTGACTTCCGCTTGTAACCTGCTGGTCAACCCTGCCAAAGGCCTCGGCTCTACGCCGGGGCCTTTTATCTCTTAATATGTCTCTATGCCTGGCACCCTGTATCTCGTCGCGACTCCCATCGGCAATCTCGCTGACATCACACACCGGGCATTACAGATCCTCAAGGATGTCGATCTGATCGCTTGCGAAGACACGCGACACACAAACAAACTCCTCAATCACTACGGCATCAAGACAAAAACGATCAGCTACCACGATCACAACGAGCAACAACGCGCTAATCAGCTAGTCGAGCAGTTGCAACACGGCAGCAATATCGCCGTAGTTTCCGACGCGGGCACACCATCCATCAGCGATCCGGGCTTTCGTCTCGTTCGGGCGGCGATTGAGAACGACATCGCCGTAGTTCCAGTGCCTGGTCCAAGCGCGCTGATCTCTGCGTTGATCGCGGCCGGTTTGCCGACCGATGAATTCTTCTTCGCCGGGTTTCTTCCGTCGCGCCCGAACGCGCGTCGAACCCGTTTGACCGAGCTGCAATCAGTGCCGGGTACACTGATCTTCTACGAAGCGCCACATCGACTCGCAGCAACCCTCAAGGACGCACTCGAACTTTTAGGCGAACGCGAAGCCGTCGTGGCGAGGGAACTGACAAAACTTCACGAAGAGATCAGGCGTGGTCGGTTGAGCGAACTGGCCGCGGATTATGCGGATAAGAAGAACGATATTCGCGGAGAAATCGTGGTGCTGATCGATCGCAACGTAATCGGCGTCGTGAGTAGGCCGGAAACGGATATTGCGACCCTTGTGGATCAGTTCGAGCGAGACGGCCTCGATCACCGCGCCGCACTAAAGAAAGCGGCGCGTGAGTTAGGTCTCTCACGCGCCGAAGCTTACCGACAGTTAATCGTGCTTAAAAATCCGCGTTAATCCGTGCTACCTGTGATCTGAGCCGGAAGCGGCTTATCCACCTTCAACCGCGCCGGCCTGTTTCCGATTTCCCACAACGTCATGTAAACCGTGCGCGTGATCTTCTCCATCTTCTGGTAATCGATCTTGTCGGCCGTATCGCCCGCGCGGTGATAATCCTCGTGAACTCCGTCAAAGAAGAAGATGATTGGAATCCCCTTGCGCGCGTAGTTGTAATGATCGCTACGGAAGAAGAATCGGTTTGGATCCTTCGGATCGTCGTACTTCGTATCAAAAGTGATATTCAGGTACGACTTGTTGACTGCGTTCACGAGCTCGCCGAGCTCGGTGCTCATCATCGTGGACCCAATCAGGTAAACCGCATCCGGTCCGGTGAGCTCAGAATTGCGCGGGTTTGTGTCGCCTTCCTTCTTGCTGCGCCCGATCATGTCGATATTGATCTGCGCCACGATCTGATTGAGTGGCACAGTCGGATACTCGGTGAAGTAGCGCGAGCCCCACAAACCTTTCTCTTCACCACAATGCCAGACAAACAACACCGAACGTTTCGGACGCGCCGGCGCTTTGGAGAGTGCCTCGGCCATTGCGAGCAGGGCAGTCGTGCCCGAACCGTCGTCGTCGGCGCCGTTGCAAATCGTATCAGTGCCGGATGGCGGACAACCGTTGCCAACGTGATCGTAGTGTGCGCCGAGCGCCACGTACTCAGCCTTCAGAGTCGGATCGCTGCCTTCCCAAACAGCGACGACGTTCTGCGTGGGAATGATCTGATTGCTGTTGGCGATGTTCATGCTGACTTTCTTCTGATCGCTCAATAGAAACGGTTGTGCCGACTCAGAAATTGTTTGTGACTCACCAGCGAAGAGTGCCGTTGCAGTTTCTGGAGTGATCACGATTGACGGCAAAACCGGCGTAGGCTGCGTTTGAAACTTCGCGACGACTGTCGAGCCGCGTTCCATGCGCGCACGATTGCGTTGCCAGTTTGTGACGTATTGAGAATCAGCTATGTAGATCAAACCGACAACGCCTTTGCTGCGGGCGTAATCAGACGGGTTCATAGAGTCTTCGCCATACTTGCCATAATCGGCACGCGCTACGCCGCGGGCCGGCATGTTTGGAACTCCGGCGATCACTGCAATTCGTCCTGTCGGATCGATACCTTTGTAAGCATCAATGTCTTTCGACTTAACAAACCAGCCTGAGCCCGCGAAGACTAGTGATCCAGAAACATTGCCCGACCCGCTTCCCGGAAGAAAATCCGTTCCCGCCGTTAATGCTTTGCCGTTGAGCTCGACTTTTGTTTGACCGCTGTCGGCTCGATTGCGACTCAGTTCAATGCGTTGAAAAAAGGTGCCGTTGTCACCGGCCGGCTTGAAGTTCCAACGCGTGAGATTCATCGCGAGGAACTTCGCGGTAGTGTCGAGACCACGAGACGGCGTGTCGCGTCCCTCCATTTCGTCGGAGGCGATGAACGTCAGATAGTCTCTCATTTGATTCGCGGCGATCGTGTCGACGCCACGTTGCGCGATTACAGACGCGCCAACCTTTTTTGATTTAACGGCAGCAGAGCGTTGAGCGTGGGTTACAGGAAGCGTGGTGACGAGTGCGCTCGCCAATACAAGTGCGGTTAAGAATCTTCGCATGCAGTCTCCAGAAAATCGTTTTATTGCGAGCTTATTGGGGAAAACTTTTGATGCGTGAACCTGTTGCAAAGTTCTCACGCAAAGGCGCAAAGATAAAGAAAGCTCGCCAAGTTTTGTTTGCGCCTTTGCGTCGGAGCTTCGCGTCTTTGCGTGAATTTCTTTGATTACGCGTGTTGCACTGCCTGGACGAGTCGAGTCAACGTGTCTTTCGCATCGCCGTAGAGCATGCCTGTTACGGGCTTAAAAAACAAAGGGTTCTCAAGACCGGAAAAACCTTTACCCTGGCCACGCTTCAAGACGACCACTGACTTCGATCGATCAACTTCAAGAATGGGCATGCCGGCAATCGGACTGCCGGGATTGTCGCGCGCGTCAGGATTGACGACGTCGTTTGCGCCGATCACGACTGCGACATCGGTGCTCGGAAATTCAGGATTGATTTGCTCGAGCTCGTACAGCGACGAATAAGGAACGTTTGCTTCGGCAAGCAAAACGTTCATGTGTCCCGGCATTCGCCCGGCAACCGGATGAATTCCGTATTTGACTGTGACACCGCGTTTCTCGAGCACGTCGGCGAGTTCACGCACAGCGTGTTGAGCCTGCGCGGTCGCAAGACCATAACCGGGCACGAAGACGACTTTGTTCGCGTAAGCGAGTTGCGTGGCGATGTCTTCGAGTCCAACCTCGCGCATCGTTCCGTGCTGCTCACCGCCCGTTGCGGCAGTCGTTGCACTTCCGAAAGCACCGAACAGGACATTCGTCATCGAGCGATTCATCGCCCGGCACATCAGAATCGAGAGTATGAAGCCGGAGAAACCATCGAGCGTGCCGGCGATGATCAGCACTTTGTTCGAGAGTACGAATCCAGTCGCTGCTGACGCGAGTCCGGCATACGAATTCAGTAGCGACATCACGACCGGCATGTCAGCCGATCCGATTGGCATCACCAGCAGTAGTCCGAAGATGAATGCCAAACCGACCATCGTGAAGAAGAGCGGCATCGAGCCGGGGAAAACGACCAGGTAGCCAAAGATTCCGATCGTGACTGCGAGCAGGGCCATGTTGAAAATGTTCTGGCCCTTGTAAGTCATCGGCGTGCCGCGTACGAGTCCCTGGAGTTTTGCAAAAGCGAGCAGGCTTCCGGTTGTCGTGAGTGCGCCCAGCATCACTTCGAAACCGAGCGCGCCCATCGTGATCTTCTCGAGATGGCCCCCCGTCGAATAGACGCGATAAAACTCGGAGATACCGACAAGCGCTGCGGCGAAAGCGCCAAACGCGTGTGAGAGCGCGGTTCGTTGCGGCATCGCCGTCATCGGCACCCACAAGCCCATCGCGAGTCCGATGACAGAACCCACCGCGAGTCCGGCGAGGATCCACGTGTACGTGACGATCTCGTGATGCATCAGCGTGCCGATGATGGCCATCAGCATGCCAAACTCGGCGAGATGCATACCGCGCTTCGCCGTTTCGGGATGACTCAATCCCTTCAATCCGAGGATGAAGAAGATTGAAGCGAGCAGGTAGCTGAGTTCGATGAAGTAGGTTTTCATCCGTGAGATCTGTGGCTATTCCTTCTTGGCAATCTCTTTCCGTTTGAACATCTTCAACATGCGATCGGTGATCACGAAACCGCCGACGACGTTCGTGGTCGAGCAAACGACTGCAATGAAACCGAGGATCGTGCTGACCGTGTTGTAGCGCGCGCCCGCCGTGACGATCGAACCGACGAGTGAAATTCCTGAGATCGCATTTGTCGCGGACATCAAAGGCGTGTGCAGCAGCGGCGGCACGCGCGAGATCACCTGGTAGCCCAGAAACGCTGCGAGTGCGAACACATAAAGCGCGGAGATTAATGCATCTGATGACATCCGAGTTTCGCTCCTAACCTGGTTGAGCCTGCAATGCCGCCGCGACGCGCTGGTTGACGACCTCGCCATTGTGCGTAACGCACGATGGTCCAACCACGTCGTCCTTCATGTCGATCTGCAACTGTCCATCCTTGATCAGCGGCGTCAGGAATGAGGTGACGTTGCGCGAGTAAAGCTGGCTGGCGTGAACCGGCACCGTCGCCGCCAGATTCGTCGGAGCGATGATCGTTACTCCATCACGTTCGACTACTACATCTGCCTGGCTGAATGCGCAGTTGCCGCCAGTCGCGCCGGCAAGATCGATAACGATCGAGCCGCGTTTCATACCATTGACTGCTTCCTCAGTGATGAGCAATGGGGCTTTTCTGCCGGGCACTTGCGCTGTGGTGACGATGACATCGGCACTCTTGGCGTGATCGGCAATCAACGCGCGGCCACGATTCATAGCCTCATCTGAGAGTTCGACTGCGTAACCACCTGCGTCTTCAGTCTTGATTCCACCGAGATCGACTTCGAGAAACGTGGCGCCCAGCGATTTCACTTGTTCACCTGCGGCGGCGCGCACGTCGTAACCTTCGACGACTGCGCCGAGCCGTCGTGCAGTCGCGATCGCCTGTAAACCTGCGACGCCCGCACCGAGCACGAGAACACGAGCGGGCGGCACAGTTCCGGCAGCAGTCATCAAGAGTGGAAACATTCGCGGAATATGAGCAGCGCCGATCAGTACCGCCTTGTAACCCGCGACTGTCGCCATCGACGAGAGAGCGTCCATCGCCTGTGCGCGTGTAATTCTCGGAATTAGCTCGACTGAGAAAGTCGTTATTCCGCGATCGACAGCGGGCAGAAGCGCGGCGGGTTCGTCGAGCGGCCGCAAAAATCCGATGACGATAGCGCCTTTCTTGAGCCGTGCGAAGTCGTTGGCCGAAGGACGATTTACAACTGGGAGAACGTCTGCGTCTGCCAGCAGCGCTTCTCTGTCAGAACTTATTTCGGCCCCGGCCTCGCGATACTCGTCATCGGTGCGCGCGGCGTTCAGTCCTGCGCGACTCTCGACCTGGACCACAGCGCCAAGCGCGACGAGCTTCTTAACCGACTCAGGCATGAGCGCCACGCGCGCCTCACCCTCTTGTGTCTCCCGCAACACAACGATCTTCATAGCATGCTCCGTTTGCAGGAAAAGTAAGAAAAGGGGAGGTGAAGTTCTCGCGCTTTTTGCCCGCCAACAACTCCGGATT
>Ga0070698_100009590_pt1 | contig 10363 bp, 4 predicted proteins | sample KBSK1502metaG_FD_65477 | JGI IMG/M metagenome (GOLD analysis project Ga0070698, IMG submission 65477) | Corn, switchgrass and miscanthus rhizosphere microbial communities from Kellogg Biological Station, Michigan, USA - KBS K1-50-2 metaG | ecosystem: Host-associated > Plants > Roots >... | reverse complement strand
TCAAACTTTTTAATTCGCCAATTTTATCTGGTAGGATTTCTAATTCATTATAATTTAAATCTAAATCTGATATATTTTTTAATTCATTTATTCGAAATGGTAAACTCGCTAACTTATTCTTTGTTAAAACAAGCTTTTCTAATTTTTTTAATTCGCCTATTTGTTCAGGTAAAACACTCAGCTGGTTGTGGCCTAAATATAATTTTGACAAGTTTTTTAGTTTGCCAATTTCCACTGGTAAGCTGGTTAATTGATTATATGATAAATCCAAACTTGTCAAATTTGACAACTCACCAATTTTAGTTGATAGAATGTTTAATTTGTTGTAATCCAAATCCAGATCTGATATATTTTTTAATTCCCATATCCGAAGCGGTAAACTGGTTAATTTATTACTTGTCAATACAAGTTTTTTTAATTCCTTCAATTCGCCTATTTGTTCGGGCAAAACACTCAACTGGTTTCCGCCTAAATAAAGTGATGAGAGGCATTTCATTTTGCCAATTTCTGAAGGTAATATGGTCAATTGATTATCTGATAAATCCAAACGAGCCAAATTTGTTAATTCACCAATTTGTGATGGCAAGGTTTTTAATTGATTGTCCCCCAGCAACAGATCTGACAAATTTTTTAATTCACCAATTTGAGGAGGCAAATTGTTCAACCGGGTAAAATATAAAAACAGTAGCGTTAAATTTTTTAATTCTCCAATTTGAGGAGGTAAACTGTTTATATTGTTAGCACTCAAATCAAGCCGTTCCAGGTTAGTTAATTTACTAATCTGGAGTGGAAAATCTTTTAACCGGTTATAATTTAATCTTAATGTGGTAAGGCTTTTTAATTCTTCAATTTCTGTTGGTAAACTGTTCAATTCGTTAAGAGATAAGACAAGAGTCGTCAGTTTTTTCAGATCTCCTATCGCAGGTGGTAAACTGCTTAATTTATTATCACTTAAATACAAGACTCTCAAATTTTTTAATTCTCCAATTCGATCAGGCAAATTCTTAATATCCCATTCCTGCAACTGCAAAATTTCCAGCTCTCGCATGTTAGCTATTTCATTCAGTAAGCCGTTAATATTAATATTTTCAAGTTGACTTGCTTTATTCAAAATCAGGCCACGTAACGAAAGCTGCGCAAGCACTGGAAAAGCAACCGTATCAGCTGCTTTTATTATTAGATCAACAAATCTTATTGAGCTATCAAGAGCATTTATGTTGTAGGCAGCCCGATAGGAGTTCCCGAACGTATCCACCACATAATCATAGGATTTGCCTTGTTCATTTTTTTTTACCCTGGCATAACCCCAAGTTCCGAATTGCTCAGCGCCGGCCCATTTACCCAGCTTCTCCACTTCATTTCCTTCTTTATCTATAAAATAAAAGTTTCCTTCCTTATTTGCCAGGGCAAATCTTCCTTCATAGAAATAAAAAGCATCTATGAGTCTTCTCGCCTTGTCAAGTGCTTTTTTTGTTTCTATTTTTGCTGCTTCGGCTTTATTCTTTTCAATCAATGCCTGTTTTTTAGCGTTCTCAGCTTCTGTTCTCAACGTCTCAATCTTATCAAATACCCTTTTTACTTTCTCTTTTACAATTTCTTTTTTAGAAGGATCAAATGCTTCGGCAGCAAAGTATTTATTGATAGCCGTTTTATATTCTCCTTTATTAAATGAAGCATCACCTTGCTGAATTGCTTCGGTATAGCTTTTTTGTCCCTTTGCAGCAGCAAAGAAGATCATGCAAAAAACGAAAAATAAGAGGCGGTTCATGAAATAGTTTATTTTTTTACTCAGTATATATTTTACAATTTGGTAAAAGCTTCCTGATTTTTTCTATTTCGGTTTTTGGGATTGAGTTTCCAGTCAAAAAAAGGCGCTTTAATTTTTTCAACTTTCCTATTTCTTCTGGCAAGCTTTTTAAACTATTGGTCAATGCATAAGGGTCGATTTGAGCCAGAATATTCTGATCATTAGCCAAATCAAGTGTTGTCAAATTTTTCAACTGTCCAAGTTCTTTGGGTAATTTTTCCAAATGATTATTTCTCAAATAGAGCTCAGTCAAATTTTTCAGTTCCCCAATTTCTTTAGGCAAACTGTCAAGTTGATTCCCTGTCAAATCCAATTCAGTCAAATTATTCAACTTTCCGATCTCAGGAGATAGGCTTGTGAAATAGTTTTTAGATAAATAAAGTCCTGTTAAGTATTTTAACTCCCCGATTTCAGAAGGTAAACTTTTCAAATAATTTTTGGATAAATCAAGTTTTCTCAAGTTTTTCAGCTCTCGGATCTCAGGAGGTAAACTTTCCAATTTGTTTTCGGATAAAATCAAAATCCGTACATCTTTATCTCCAAAAAAAAGATTATTTGAATCTTTAATCTTAGTGAAGGAATAATCAACAGCATATCCATCTATGGAATTTAGATATCTGAGTTGGCCTTTATCAGTAATAATGGCATATCGTTTTCCTGATGTGTCCATCAAGAAATCAAAGGCTGCCAAAGTCGTGTCCGGACTCAGACCCAGACCAAACGCTCCACCCCAATCAATATTTCCAACTTTTGCAAGTCCTATTTTATTAAATTGTTCAGCTTTGTCCCATCTACCCAGTCTCCTTATTTCATCACCATTCTCATCTATAAAAAAAAAGCGATTTTCATGTTCTTTGTAAACAAGAGCAAATCTGTCTTTATGAAAATAGAATGCATCAATAAGCTTTTGTGCTTTGGCCAAGGCAATTTTTGTTACGCTGTCACTCTTAATGGCCTTGTTTTTTGCCGAGTCTGATTCTATTTTAGCCATAGCAGTTTCCCTGTTAGCTTTCTCTGCATTTTCTTTCTCTATCAGGGCCCGCTTTTTAGCTGCTTCTGCTTCATTTCTTAATTTTTCAATCTCGTTAAAAGCTTGATTTACTTTATCTTTTACTTCATTTTTTTTTGAAGCATCAAAAGCTTCTGCGGCAAGATAAAAGTTGATGGCTTTTCTGTATTCTTTCTTCTTAAATTCATCATCACCCATTTTCATTGCATCAGGAAAACTGCTTTGTCCTTTTGCTCCGACAAAGAACATTATAGAAAAAAAGAAAAATAGTAGACTGTTCATAAATAAAATATTGCTTTATGTTTCTTTACTCGGTTATTATTTCACAATTAGGCAAAAGCCTTTTGATTTTTTCAATTTCAGCGTGGGGAATTTTGTTTCCATGCAAACCGAGAGTTTTCAATTTTTTCAATTTAGCGATTTCGCGGGGCAGCTTGCTCAATTTATTACCTTCTAAGTACAGGTTGGTCAAATTATTTAATTCACCGATTTGCTCGGATAAATTGTTCAACTTATTATATGATAAATCGAGTGTTCTTAAATTTTTCAATTCTTTGATTCGGCCTGGCAGATTTGTCAATTCATTTTCAGATAAATTCAGGGTTATCAAATTTTTCAAATCGCCAATCTCATCGGGTAAGGTTTCTAAACCAATATCAAACAATGACAGTTCTGTTAGGTTTTTCATTTTTTCAACAGGAGAAGGCCAACTATTAAACTCGATTTGACTCAAACCTAATGTAGTCAGGTTTTTATTCGACTCAGCAAATTGAGCAGGTAACTTGTCAAGGCTATTTTCGTTCAAAAAGAGTTTTTTTAGGTTTTTTAAATTCATAATAATGTCCGGAAATCTGTCGAATTCGTTAGCATTTAAATAGAGTTCCTTTAGATTTGTTAAGTTGGCGATCTCAGATGGTAAATCACTCAATTGGTTAATACTCAAAATCAGGGTTCTTAAGTTTTTCAACTCGCCGATTTGTTTGGGTAAGCTTTTCAATTTATTGCCTAGTAGATCCAGTGTTACCAAATCTTTCAGATCTTCTATTTGCTCCGGCAAACTGGTAATTTGAAAATTTGCTAAATGCAGGTATTTCAAATTTCTTAATCCAGTTATTTTTGCGGGAAAACTATTAGTATCATCTCGGTTCTCCAAAAACTCCACTATTCTAATAGAGTTTGGATTATTATAAAAGCTTTTGAAAATCAAAATCTCCAGCTGAGGATAATTCAAAACTTTAGCAGGAAATGTATCCAATTGCTTATCAGAAAGGTCAACCGCCCTGGTGCTAGTGTCAATAGCTTTGATATCATAAGCAACTTTGTATTTACTGCCTGATGTGTCAAGCAGGTAATCTACGCCATCGCTTTTCACTTTTGCTAATCCAAAAAGTTCAAACTGATCAAACTGCTCTGCTCTATCCCATCTGCCAAATTTTGTTATCTCATCGCCATTCATGTCAATAAAGTAAAATTTATCATTATTAAAGGCAATGGCAAACCGGCCTGCATAAAAATAAAATGCATCAGTGAGTTTTTGAGCTTTGTTAAGGGCTTGAATTGCCTGTTTTTCTGAGTCTTCAGCTTTTTTCTTCAAGGCATCAATCATATCAAAAGCTTTGTTCACTTTTTCTTTTACTATATCTTTTTTTGTTTGATCAAATGCTTGAGCGGCAAGGTATAAATTGATAGCTTTTCTGTATTCTTTATTCTTAAACTCATTATCTCCCATCTGCATGGCTTCGGCATAGTTGTTTTGTGTCTTTGCAGTAAGAAAGAAGATCATACAAGAAAAGAAAAATAAAATGCGATTCATGAAATATCATTTAATTCCAAATTCCTTTTTCTGTTTTTCGGACAATTGATCCATCAAATTACTTCCTAATAATTCTTCAAGAGTCATTATTGTATTCCAGATTTCAACGAAATCGCTTGTGATTGCAAGGATTTCTTTTCCATCACGTGAAAATGCCTGGCTGAAAATACCCTGATCTTGCTCCCAATAATTCCACATTCGAGTGCCATCAATCTTCCATAATTGTATTCCATGACGGTTAGAACTGCCGGAAGTGATGAATTTTTTACCATCCGGTGAAAAAGCGAGAATAGTGTCTGTTGGATTTCGACTGTCTTCATCCAGTAAATTATATTTAGTACCATCGGAAGACCATATTCCTAATATGCCTCTTTGCCCACGAGTGTCTTTATTAAAAGTAATTGAAGAAATAATATTTGTACAATCAGGTGAAATGGCAATAGACTCAATTACTGAATTTCCCGGTAGTCGCATAAACTCTCTTGGTTTTGTTTCCAGTTTAAACTCATTTAGCTTTTCTCCATTTGAATTATAAGTTCCAATGACACCATCAGAAGACCCGGTTAGAATTTTAGTTCCATCAGGAGAAAATGTCAAAGCAAGTATTTTCCCTTTAAATCCTTTTATTTCCTTAAGCATTGTGCCATTTGTGTTCCATATTCTTATTGTGCTATCCGTTGAACCAGTCAGAATTTTTGTTCCGTCACGTGAAAATGTTATTGAAGAAACTGGTCCTTTATGTCCCTTGAATTCAGTGATGGATTTTCCCTCTAAATTCCATAACCTTGCTGTTTTATCAGCTGAGCCTGTAAGAATTGTCTTCCCGTCTGGCGAAAACATCACACAATCGACTTTATCCTTATGACCACTAAGCTGTTTAAGTATTCTTCCATCCCTGGTCAATATCTTTGGAACGTACTTTAAAGAACTAAGTAATATCATGGTTCCATCAGGAGACATATCCATTGAATAAGTATCAAACTTATCCTCAAGTAAAGAGATCATTGTTTGGGCACCTTCAATTTTCCATTTACTTACTAAGCCAGCTGAAGTGGCTGTAATAAAGTCTTCCCCGCCAGGCACAAAAGCTATAGATTGAATTTCATAAGGAGTCGCTTTAAAATTTCTGATTTCTTTGGTATTGTAATTCCCATTCCATATAAGTGTGAATAGTTTAATGTCGCCCTTCGAGGATCCGGCAAGAAAGTAATAGTCATCACTCGAAACAGTTACTGAGGTTACACTACTGCCTACCCCAAAACTTTCTGAAGGGTTACCATCTGAATCCCAAAGTCTCACATCACCATCACGAGATCCTGTAAGAATACTTTTCCCATCATGGGAAAATGCAACCGTGTTGATTCCTTCCTTATCACCATCAATGAGTTCTGCAATCAGGTCTCCTTTTAAATTCCATAAATGTGGGGCAATAGTATCCTGTGAGACTGTAACGATCTTTTCTCCGTCCGGGGAAATTGCAAGAGCATTAACTTTCAATTTGTGAGTGGGAAATTCTTTTAAAGAATCGGCCTTAGTGTCCCATATCTTAATGCTTCCGTTTTCTGTACCTCCAACAATTGTTTTGCCATCAGATGATGTAGCAACACAATAAACAGACGAGTTGACCTTACCACCATTGAGCCTATTAATAAATTTCCCATCTGCATTCCATACTCCAACTGAGCCATTTGTAAAACCGGCAACAAATAAATTACCTGACGTTGAAAAATTTATACATTTTATGCTGTCAGCTTTTTCTTTTAATACAGCTAATAATTCCCCTTTTCCATTCCACAACTTAAAGGGATCTAAAGATGACCACGTTAAAATTCTACTTCCATCAGGTGATACGGTAGTCTTTCCCCGGGATGCATTTTTGAAGGGAGAATCGATAATAGTTTTATAAAAAGCATGGTTATCATAAATCTGGTTGGCAACTGCTAAAACCAAAGAATCACGGTCTGAATTTAAAGCTGCTTCAGCAATTCTTAACGCAATCGTTGGGTCAGTATTTGCTTTTTGAATAGCAATTGTAATTAAACGAAAAGCATCTCTTGCTTTGGTTATTCTGGTCAGAGCATTTTTGGTTTCTTCAGCGCTACGAATAGCTCTGTTTTTGGCTGAGTCTGATTCTATTTTGGCTTTAGCAGATTCCCGATTGGCCTTCTCTGCCTTATCTTTTTCTATTAAGGCTTGCTTTTTTGCCGCTTCCGCTTGATCTTTTAATTTTTCAATCTCATTGAAAGCACTGTTTATTTTAGCTTTTACCTCATCTTTTTTTGTTCCATTAAGATCAAATGCTTCAGCAGCAAAATAGAAGTTGATAGCCTTTCTGTATTCTTTCCTCTTAAATTCATCATCACCCATTTTCATTGCTTCAACATAGCTGCTTTGTCCATTTGCAGCAGCAAAAAAGATCATACAGAAAAAGAAAAATAAAAGGCGGTTCATGGGTTGATATTATTTAATCCCATATAATTTTTTCTGCTCGTCTGTCAAAGGCTTAATCTGATCACTTTTTAAAAAATCTTTTAAGGGCATTGGTATACTGAATTTATAAGCCATTAATTGATTATCATATTTTGGAATCCTAAAGAGTTTTGCAGATACATCTATAAACTTTATTTTTTCTAAGTGCCCTGTAACTACAATAATTGAATCTTCACCTGGTAAAAAGCTCACCATACAGGCTGCTTTAGGTACGCTGATTTTTGAAACAGGTCTTCCATCAAAACCCCAGAATGAAACTGTTCCATCATCTGAGCCGCTAAGAAATGTTTTTCCATTCGATGAAAACGCTAGTGAATTGACCTTATCTGTGTGAACTCTAAAATCCTGAATCCATTTTCCTTCGGCATTCCATAACTTAACAATTCCATCATTCGCACCCGTTAGAATTGTTTTCCCGTCAGGCGAAAATGATACAGTATTGATAAGGGCATTAAGTCTGTTAATTGGATTTCCTTTCATATCCCAGATAATAGCAATACTATCCGTTGAAATGGTAAAGATTTTTTTCTCATCAGGTGAAAATATTGCAGTGGTGACAATTCCGGTATGACCTTTAAAATTTTGCAGAATATTTCCTTGCCGATCCCATAAAATGGCCATTTGATCTGTTGAACCTGTAAGTATTTTTTTTCCGTCATGTGAAAATGCAACGGATAAAATTTTGCCTCTATGCCCTTTAAACTCCTGAAGGACATTTCCTTTCAAATCCCATAAACGGGCAATACTATCTGCAGAGCCGGTAAGAACATATTTTTCATCAGGCGAAAAAGCTATTGACAGATCCCCATCATTGCTATTTTCATCCTTTCGTTTAAAATCCAAATGCGTTTCCCCGTTAATATCAAAAAGCGATGAATTATAAATAAAATTTATGATGCCTTCAGGAAAAGGAAATACAGTCCTGGGTATTTTTATTTTAAGTCCAGGCTTGGCGTAGCCAAACCAACGGAGTTCAGGCCAACCATGTGAAGTTATAAATGTCTTGAAGTCAGAAGAAAATGCCAGCGAAGTAAAAATACCATCCTGGGATTGTACATTAAATAATTCATTTGCATTTAATATTTCGCTTTTAATTCCCCAAGTCCTGATTGTTTTATCACTGGAAGCGGTAATAATTGTTTTTTCATCAGGCAAAAAAGCCACAGCTTTGACAGATGCGGCATGGCCCTTAAAATCCTGAATTATTTTCCCCTTTAGATCCAGCAAACAGGCTGTATTATCAGATGAGCCAATAAGTATAGTTTGTCCATCAGGAGAAAAAGCAACAGCGTTTACAGACGACGAAAGTCCATCAATTAGTTGACATGTATTTCTCTCCAGATCCCAAATCCGAACTGATTTGTCACTGGAACCCGTAATAATTTTTTTTCCATCAGGAGAAAAAGCAACAGCATTGACAGCTGCGGTATGGCCCTTAAAATCCTGAATTATTTCCCCATTTAAATCCAGCAAACAACCTATATTATCAGATGAACCAATAAGTATAGTTTTCCCATTAGGTGAAAATGCAACAGAGTTAATATAACCACGGCGTACATTCATTGACTTTACGATGAAGTGGGTTGAGTCAATTAAAGCTACAACGCTATCTTTCGGGCTGATTACTGCTACCGTCATTTTTGTTTTTGCGCAATAGGCGTATGATTTTTTTATATTGTTGGTGTATTCCTCATATCCACCAATGAAATTTCCCTTTAAGTCCCACCCATCTTCTGAGCCGTTATCTGAGATCGTGGTGATTTCGTTTCCACCTGGATCTAAAGCAAGAAAAGAAATCCCTCCTTTAGCCGTTGCTAAAATTTTATAAAAGGAATTTTCATAATAGATCTTAAAAGCAGATTCCTCCAGCAATGGCAGGTCTTTTAATTTCAAAGCTTCTTCTGCTAATCTCAATGCCAGTGTAGGATCTTTGTCAACAATATTAGTTGCAAAGGCATTTAACTCAAAGGCTTTATTTATGATATTTATAGTATCATTTTTTCTTTCTGCTTCCTTTTTTGCTTCTATGGCAAAATTGGTTTGTTCTTTTGCTGCGGCTAAAGCACCTTCAGCTTTTTTTCGTAAGGCAACAATTGAATCAAACACCTTATTTACTTTTTCTTTTACAATATCTTTTTTAGCAGATTCAAATGCTTCCGCCGCAAAATATAAATTGATAGCTTTTTTGTATTCTCTTTTCTTAAACTCATTATCTCCCATTTGCATGGCTTCGGCATAGTTGCGCTGTCCCTTTGCTGCAACAAAAAACATTAAACAAAAAAGGAAAATTAAAATACGGTTCATAACCTTAATTTTTGCAGTATTTATCTCTTATTGGTTTTGTAATGGATTTCAGTTTTAAGCTGTCGGGGTGGGTACTAGCGATGCTATCCATTTTATTTAAGTGTTCAAGAGGACAGCCGCCAACATTTGTGATTGTCTCGGTTAATTTCAGCAATTCATTAAAATCTTTTTCTTTTATATCATTTAATGCTTTGTTAGCAACATCCCTTGCCCTTATTGCTGTATCTTTTTGTGCAGTAGCCAATGCTTGTGCGTCTTTTGCTATTACTTTCTGTTTGTTCGAATCAATACCAAAATAAACTGCAGTGATCAGGGCAAGTAAAGCACCTCCCAAAAGACTATAAACGGTGCGCAACCGTTTTCTTGTTTTTACCAATTGTTCTTCGCGTTGTTTTTTTATTGCTGCAATACTCTGATCGATCCTTGACTGCAATTGGACCGGGTAGGAGAGACTCTGTTGAAAAGGACGGAGGTAATCAATATCATCCTGTGTAAATAATCCTTGTCGTTCATTATACACTTTATAAATATCATCTGCCTTCTCACGCATTTTCATTTCCTCAGTAAGGTTTTGTCCAACTACAAGCGCCAGCACATCATGGCTTATTTCATATTGTGTTTCATCACCAACTTTAATGGTGCGTATAATACGACGTTGCTCAAGTTCTTTCAGCAGATCGCTTATTGGTTTTTTGCTAATTACTTTTTTATGTTCAAGATCAGATTTAATCACAGCTTCACTTAACTGCAGTTTGGTAAACCGTTCTGAGATCATCGCTGCCAGTAATTCCAATGGTACTTTTTCTCCATAACCTTCTTCCAACTCCTTCATTTGTTTTTTTAAAAAACTTTCCAACACCGCTTCAAGATTATCATCATCTTTTATCAGGGCTGCACTCAACAATGGCAGTTGATTATTTTTCTTAGTGGTTTGTGCCCG
>Ga0070698_100009587_pt1 | contig 10364 bp, 5 predicted proteins | sample KBSK1502metaG_FD_65477 | JGI IMG/M metagenome (GOLD analysis project Ga0070698, IMG submission 65477) | Corn, switchgrass and miscanthus rhizosphere microbial communities from Kellogg Biological Station, Michigan, USA - KBS K1-50-2 metaG | ecosystem: Host-associated > Plants > Roots >... | reverse complement strand
TGCTGGTACCACTCCATCATGGACTGGCATCATCCCGATTATCTCCCCCGCCGCGACTGGGAAGCCGAGACCCGGTCGGCCGACGGCGCCCGCTACGCCAGATACCTGGAGTATCTCCACGGCCAGGTGACCGAGCTGCTCACCAACTACGGCGACATCGGAGTGATGTGGTTCGATGGTCAGTGGGAAGGCAGCTGGACCCACGAGATGGGTCGGGTGCTGTATCTGAAGTGCAAGACCCTCCAGCCCAACGTGATCGTGAACAACCGGGTGGAAGGATGGTCGCCGGTGCCGATCACCGATCCACTCGGCGACTTCCGGACTCCCGAGCAGGAGATCCCCGCGACCGGCTGGCCTGGTGTGGACTGGGAATCCTGCATCACGATGAACGGCAACTGGGGCTACAACAGCCACGACCATGACTTCAAGTCGGTGGCGCAGTTGATCGGGCTCCTGGTGGAGACCGCGTCCAAAGGTGGCAACCTGCTGCTCAACATCGGACCCCGGAGCGATGGCAGCTTCCCGGATGAAAGCGTCGAGCGGCTGCAGGCCATTGGGACCTGGATGGCGGTGAACGGCTCCGCCATCCACGGTACCACCGCGTCGCCCTTCACGCATGCCAGGTTCCGAGCGACCTCGAAGCCCAACCGCCTGAACCTCTTTCTTACCGAATGGACCACTGACGGGCTCGAAGTCCCCGGGCTCAGGACGCCGATCCGGAAAGCCTACCTTCTCGCCGACCAGGAACAGCGTCCCCTCCGGGTATCCAATGAGGGTCCCGGTGCGATCATCAGCCTGCCCCCGACGCCGCCCGACCCGGTCTGCTCGGTCGTGGTGCTGGAATTCGAGGGAACACCGGAGATCTCGAGCCCGTAGGGCACCGAGTCGCGCGCGGATTCGGCAAAGGCCGTCCCTGCATCCACCCTTGCGGCGGAGGTATCTTCCAGCATCCATGACCACCCTACAGCAGCGCCTCGAAAGCGGTCTGGCCGGTCGTTATTCCCTCCAGCGTGAGCTCGGAGAGGGTGGCATGGCGATCGTATTCCTGGCCCAGGATCTTCGCCACGATCGCAGCGTCGCGCTCAAGGTGCTGCGGCCCGATATCTCCGCCTCGATCGGTGCCGAGCGTTTCCTTCGGGAGATCAAGCTGGCGGCCGGGCTCAATCATCCCCATATCCTTCCGGTTTACGACTCCGGTCAGGCTGGCGACCTGCTCTTTTACGTCATGCCCAACATGGAAGGCCGTTCCTTGCGGGACAAGCTCGACGGGGAGCGGCAGCTGCCGTTGGAGGAGGCGCTGAGAATCGCCCAGGAGGTCGCGTCCGCACTGGATTACGCCCATCGCAATCACGTGGTGCACCGGGACATCAAGCCGGAGAATATCCTGCTCCACGAAGGATCGGCGGTAGTCGCGGACTTCGGTATCGGCAAAGCGCTGAGCGGCAACGGTTCCATCACCCAGACCGGGATGGTGGTCGGCACCCCGGCCTACATGAGTCCGGAACAGGCCAGTGGAGAGAGTGAAGTCGATGGCCGCAGCGATCTCTACAGTCTCGGCTGTGTGCTGTATGAAATGCTGGCCGGTGAACCGCCGTTCACCGGGCCCACCGCCCAGGCGATCATGGCAAAGCGGTTCATGTCCCCGGTTCCCCAGGTCCGGGTCACCCGGGATGTTCCCGAGGCGGTCGAAGCGGCGGTGAGCCGCGCCCTGGCTCGATCCCCGGTAGATCGGTTCTCCACGGCGGCGGCATTCGCGGAGGCGCTCCGCCGGATCTCGCGGGAGAGCGAGGGGACCGCGCCACGGTCCCGGGGTGAGGCGGCCGGTCCGTCCCCGCTGAAGGCGATTGCGGTCCTGCCGCTCACCAACATGAGCGCGGATCCGGAGAACGAATACTTCAGCGACGGGATGACCGAGGAGATCATCAACGCGCTCGCCAAGGTGCCTGGGGTCCAGGTTGCCTCCCGGACGTCCTCCTTTGCCTTCAAGGGGAAAGAGGTGGACGTCCGCCAGATCGGCGACAAGCTGGGCGTCACCGCCGTGCTGGAGGGGAGCGTGCGAAAAGTGGCGAACCGGATTCGAATTACGGCTCAGCTGATCAACGTCGAGAGCGGGTATCATCTCTGGTCGGAGACCTACGACCGGCAGCTCGAAGATGTCTTCGCGATCCAGGATGAGATTTCCCGGGCGATCGTCGATGCCCTGAAGCTCCGGCTGGGGAGCGGCGCCGAGCACCTGGTGGCGCCTACCAAGAACATCGAAGCCTACAATCTCTACCTCAAGGGTCGCTTCTTCTTCAGCAAGGACACGGAGCCGGCCCTGCAGAAGGCGTTGGAATTCTTCCAGCTCGCGCTGCTCCAGGACCCCGGCTACGCCCGGGCCTATGCCGGCATTGCCGATGTGTGGTGTAACCTCGCGGACGATTGGGTCGCGCCCGACGATGCCTACCCCCGAGCCAAGGCGGCCGCGGAACGGGCACTCCAGCGCGATCCCAACCTCGCGGAGGCAATCACTTCGATTGGGAAGGTGCTGTGCTGGCATGAGTGGAATTTCGCGGCAGCGGAGCAGCAACTGGAGCGCGCGGTTGCCCTCAGCCCCAACTACGCCGAGGCGCATTATGTCCACGGAACGGCGCTGCCGCTGGTGGGGCGTCTCAGCGATGGAATCGAGGCCCTGCGAAAGGCACTCATTCTCGATCCCCTCTCCGCCCACTTCAGCAGTTGGCTCGCCCGGTTCTACTTCTATGCCAAGGACTATCCTGCCGCAAGATCTCAGGGGCTGAAAACGCTGGAACTGGACGAGACGAACCTGAGGGCCCCGCTCTACATTGGTTCGGCCTACCTGGAGGAGGGCGACGCCGAAGCCGCCCTCGAGTGGTACCGGCGCGCCCAGGGGATGGAACGGGCGGTGCGTTCCTACGACGCGATGATCGTGCGCGCGCTCGCCGCCCTGGGCCGGCGGGACGAGGCCGAGGAGATCATGAGCCGGCTGGACGCGGAGTCCAAACAGCATTACGTCCGGGCCGACATTCTGGCAATGGGATATGCCGCGATGGAGGATTTCGATAGTGCATTCGCCTGTCTCGAGCGGGCATTTCAATCGCGGTCCGCGGGTTTGATTTATCTGCACCTGGACCCGGCGTACCGACCCCTGAGCGGCGATTCCCGGTTTGGAGAATTGGTAGGGCGAATCGGGTTGAAGTAATCCTGCAAACCCACATCCCACCCTCCCATGAAGCTCGCATCCCTGACCCTGCTTCTCCTCCCCCAGCTTGCCGCGTCGCAACAGACGCCGGGCAACGTCCCCGGTCCTCGCTTCGAAGTCAGCTTCCCTCGAGCTCGAAGCGCCGTGCCGCTCGACGGAAGAATCCTGGTGCTGGTCTCCAAAGACTCGACCGCCGAACCGCGAAACCAGATCTCCAGCGGAGTGGAAACCCAGCTCGCCTTTGGCATCGACGTGGATGGCCTCGCTCCAGGTGCGATGGCGATCGTGGACAGCCGTGCGGTGGGGTATCCGCTGGATCGAATCAACCAGATTCCATCGGGGCGCTATCGGGTCCAGGCTCTGCTCAACCGTTACGAGACCTTTCATCGGGCCGACGGACACACCGTGAAGCTTCCGCCGGACATGGGGGAGGGGCAGCAGTGGAATCAGAAGCCGGGAAACCTGTACAGCGCGCCCCAATGGGTGATCCTGAAGCAGGATGACCCGCAGCTCATTCGCATCTCGCTCGATTCTATCATCCCGCCAATTGCGCCGCCGGCCGACACCAGGTACGTCCGACACGAGCGCATCCAGAGTCAGCTGCTCACCCGCTTCTGGGGTCGCCCCGTGTTCCTCGGCGCGCACGTCATCCTGCCCGAAGGATTCGACGAGCACCCGAACGCTCGCTATCCCCTGGTGATCGACCACGGCCACTTTCCCGGGGACTTCAGCCCCTGGCGTGAAACGCCACCCGACACAACGCTCAAGCCAGACTACAGCACCCGATTCCATCTGGCTGGCTACAACCGGATCCAGCAGCAGGCGGCCTATCAGTTCTATAAGGACTGGACCGGTCCCGGATTTCCCCGGGTGCTGCTGATCCAGATCCAGCACCCCACGCCGTACTACGACGATTCCTACGCCGTGAACTCCGCCAACAACGGGCCCTACGGTGACGCGATCATGCAGGAGCTGCTGCCCTACCTGGAGCAGAAGTATCATGGGATAGGGCAGGGGTGGGCCCGCTTTACCTATGGCGGCTCGACCGGGGGCTGGGAGGCGATGGCGGTGCAGATGTTCTATCCCGACGAGTTCAACGGCGCCTGGGTCGCGTGCCCCGATCCGGTGGACTTCCGCGCCTTCGAGCTGGTCAACATCTACGACGACAAGAACGCCTACTATCCGGAGACGCCCTGGCTCCGGCTGGCGCGCCCTGCCCACCGCGACTACCTGGGCCAGATCAGCTGGACGGCCGAAGGGGAGAATCGCCTCGAGCTGGTGCTCGGCACCAGGGGCCGCTCCGGCGGGCAATGGGACATCTGGCAAGCGGTGTATTCACCGGTGGGCGCGGACGGCTATCCCCAGCCGATCTGGAACAAGGCGACCGGCGAGATCGACCATGCGGTCGCCCAGTACTGGCGGGATCACTTCGACTTGAGCCACATACTGGAGCGGGACTGGTCCACCCTGGGCCCCAGGGTGCGCGGCAAGCTGCACATCTATGTCGGCGAATCAGACAATTACTATCTGAACGACGCGGTGTACCTGGTCGAGCAGGTTTTGAAGGCCCGAACCAACCCACCCTCCGATGCCGAAGTAGATTACGAGCCTCGTGCGGAACACTGCTGGAACGGGGACCACACCCGCGCCAACGCCTACTCCCGGCTCCGCTACGCGCAGATGTTCATTCCGCGGATCATGGATCAGATCCGGAGGAATGCGCCGGTGGGAGCCGATACCACCAGCTGGCGCTACTGAAAACGCTGCACAGCAAGGAGGACACGATGGCCGATCGAATCCGCAAGATCAACTACACCTACGTGATGGTACCTCATCGTCCGGGCAAGGGCATCGAGGTGCTGGGTGCTCTCAGTGAAGCGGGCATCAACCTGCTGGCCTTCAGCGCCTTTCCAGCAGGAAATGGGAAGGCGCAGGTGGATCTGGTGACCGACGACCTCCCCGGGCTGCGCCGGGTCGCCCGGCGGAACGGCTGGCGCCTCAAAGCCGTCAAGCGGGGGTTCCTGGTTCAGGGGGAAGACCGGGTCGGGGCGGTGCATCGCCTGCTGGCGAAGCTCGCCGCCGCGAGAATCAACGCGACAGCGGCCGATGCGGTGACGGCGGGGCGGGGACGCTATGGCATGATTCTCTGGGTCAAGCAGAAAGATTTTGCCCGTGCGGCCCGCGCTCTGGGCGCACGCTAACCGCAATGATTGAGGTTCCGTCTCCATGAAAAGACTCGCGTCCATCGCCGTCATCGCCCTGCTGTCACTGGGTTCATCGACACCGGGAGACCGGGACCTTGCCCGCTGGGAGCGCGAGGCTCGGGAGGTCACCATCATCCGGGATGACTGGGGCATTCCCCACATCTATGGAGAGAGCGACGCCGACGCGGTATTCGGCCTGATGTACGCCCAGGCCGAGGACGACTTCAATCGCATTGAGACCAACTACCTGAACGCGATGGGGCGGCTGGCCGAGGCGGAAGGTGAATCGGCGATCTACCAGGACCTCCGGATGAAGCTCTTCATCAACCCCGATTCCCTGAAAGAGCTGTACGAGGACAGCCATGACTGGCTCAAGGATCTGATGGATGCGTGGGCCGATGGGCTCAACTTCTACCTGCACCAGCACCCGGAGGTGAAACCTCGGGTCATCACCCATTTCGAGCCCTGGATGGCGCTCAGTTTCAGCGAGGGGAGCATAGGCGGGGATATCGAAACCGTGGATCTGACCCGGCTCCAGGCCTTCTATGGTACCGGACCCGAACCCGCCGCCCCAACTTCCGGTGGCGGCGACGGCCCGGCGGACGAGCCATCTGGTTCCAATGGCATTGCCATTGCCCCGTCGAATACCGTCAATCATCATGCCCTCCTGCTGATCAATCCGCACACCTCGTTTTTCTTCCGCGCCGAAGTGCAGGCGGTCAGCCGCCACGGGCTCAACGTGTATGGCGCCGCGACCTGGGGCCAGTTTTTCGTCTACCAGGGATTCAACGATCGGGTGGGTTGGATGCACACCTCCAGCGGTGCGGATGCCATCGACGAGTACCTGGAAACGATAGTGAAGCACGGGGACCGGTACTACTACAAGTATGGCCGGGAGGAGCGCCCGCTCACCGCCGTGACCATCACCGTGCCCTACAAGACCGACCGGGGAATGGCCGAGAAGAAGTTCACCGTGTACTACAGCCAGCACGGGCCGATCGTTCGCTCGGTCGACGGCAAATGGGTGAGCGTCCGCATGATGCAGGATCCGCTCCATGCCCTGACCCAGTCCTATACCCGGACCAAGGCGCGGAGTTACCGGCAGTTCCGCAAGAGCTTCGAGCTGCACACCAACTCGTCGAACAACACGATCTACGCCGATGCCGACGGCAACATCGCCTACTTCCAGGCCAACTTCATCCCCCTGCGGGATACCGGCTTCGACTGGACCAAGCCGGTGGATGGCAGCAACCCGAGAACCGATTGGCACGGCCTGCTGGATGTGGCTGAAAGTCCGAACCTGTTGAATCCGGAGAGTGGCTGGCTTTATAACTCCAACAATGCGCCCTGGTCGGCGGCCGGGCCGGCCAGTCGAAGAAGGATCGAGTTCCCCCGTTACGTCGACAACGGGACCGAGTCGGCCCGCGGACTCCACGCCGTCCGGGTGCTGGAGAATCGAAAGGACTTTACCCTGGAAGCCCTGCGGCAAGCCGCTTACGACAGCTATCTCACCTCCTTTGCCCGAATGATTCCTGCGCTGCTTCGGGCCTATGACAATGCGCCGGCCGGCGACCAGCTCAAGACGAAACTGGCCGAGCCAATCGCCGTGCTCCGGGGGTGGGATTACCGCTGGTCGGTGGCGTCCATTCCCACGTCGCTCGCGGTCTTCTGGGGAAGCGAGGTGGAGCGCCGGGTGAGCAATGTGTCTTTCAACGCCGAGGTGATGGTCGAAGACCGGGTCGCGACCCAGGTGCCCGATAACCAGCTCCTTGAGGCCCTCTCGGCAGCCGTGGACCGACTTACCGCCGACTTCGGAACCTGGAAGACTCCCTGGGGTGACATCAACCGGTTCCAGCGGCTCACCGGGGACATCGTGCATCCCTTCAACGACAAGGCCCCCAGCATCCCGGTGGGATTCACCTCCGCGGCCTGGGGGTCACTGGCCTCATTCGGTGCGCGCCCACGCGCCGGCACCAAGAAGTGGTACGGCACCAGTGGAAACAGCTTCGTGGCGGTGGTGGAATTCGGCGACAGCGTGCGGGCCCGGGCGGTGACCGCCGGGGGCGAGAGCGGTCACCCGGCGTCGCCGCACTTCAATGATGAAGCCCAGCGCTACGCCACGGGAGACCTGCGAGACGTGTACTTCTATCGCTCACAGCTGGTGGGGCATACTGAGCGGGAGTACCACCCGGGAGAGTGATGGGCGATTTCAGCAGCCTGGCGGCGGGCCTGTCCGACCGCTACCGCATCGAGCGCGAACTCGGTCAGGGCGGCATGGCGACGGTCTATCTCGCCCGCGACCTCAAGCACGAGCGCCAGGTCGCCATCAAGATCCTGAAGCCCGAGCTTGCGGCGTCGATCGGGCCGGAGCGCTTTCTCCGTGAGATCGCGATCACCGCCCAGCTGGACCACCCCCATATTCTCTCCCTGCTGGATTCGGGAAGTGCCGGCCCAGAGCCGATTCTCTATTACGTCATGCCGCTGGTCGAAGGCGAGTCGCTGCGGGACCGGCTCGACCGGGAGCGGCAACTGCCGCTCCCGGAAGCGATTCAGATTACCCGGGAAGTCGCCGGCGCACTGGCGTACGCCCACTCGCGCGGGGTGATTCACCGGGACATCAAGCCCGAGAACATCCTGCTCTCCAATGGCCATGCCCGGGTGGCAGACTTCGGAATCGCCCGCGCCGTAGCCATCGGAGATACCCGCCGGCTGACGGAAACCGGGATGGCGATCGGCACCCCGGCGTACATGAGTCCCGAGCAGGCTACCGGCGGCCAGCACGTCGACGCCCGCAGCGATATCTACGCCCTTGGTTGCGTGCTCTACGAAATGATTGCCGGGGAGCCACCATTCGACGGCCCCACTCCGCAAGCCATCCTCGCCCGCGCCCTCACCGAGTCTCCCCGGCCGCTGGAGGTGATCCGGCCCGGCCTGCCCCGATCGCTTGAAACCATCATCCATCGCGCGACGGCTCGGGTCCCCGCTGATCGGTTCCAGTCCGGGAGCCAGTTTGCCGCGGAGTTGGAGCGACTCGGGGACCGGGTCACCCAGGGCGACGAGCCGTCAGGAGGCATCGCCGCCCGACCCAGTCGGACCCTGCTGTTCGCCGGAGTCGCCGGAGTTCTTCTGGCCGCCCTCCTGGTCGGCGGCGCCCTGCTGCGAGGCTCTCATGGAAGGGCGACCGGGGCTTCCTCGGTTGTAGCCCGATCGCCGGATTCTGTAGCCGTCGCCCTCTACCGGCGCGGTTCTCGGGGCTACGCCCGCCGGACTGCTGCGGGTAATGCGGACGCTATTGCCGCCTTCACCGCGGCGGCCAAAGCGGATTCCACCTATAGCCTGGCATGGAGTGGGCTCGCCAGGACGTATGTCCAAGCCTATGCCCGGAGATTCCAGGTCCAGGAACTGTCCTGGGACAGCGTGGTTCAGTTGGCGGTCGTCTCCGCAAGCGCCGCCCTGGCCGCTGACTCAACCAGCGCGGACGCCTGGCTGGCCCAGGCGATGGTGAGCCGCTTGATTGATCCGACCGACGTGGGTCCGTCCACTCGGGCGGCTCGCAAGGCCCTGCTGCTGGATTCGACGCTCGCCCCCGCCTGGCATACGCTCGCCGTAGACCTGGCCGAGTCTGGTGACTTTGGAAACGCGCTGGAGAGCTGGCGTCGCAGTGTAGCAGTGACCCCCACCTATACCGAGGGTCTCGCCTTTCTCGGACTGGCTCACTATTGGCGCCGCCAGTATGACAGCGCCATGGTATGGGCCGACAGCGCCATCGCGCTCGATCCCACCTATCTCCTGGGGCGTAGCGCAGCGGGGTATATCGCGATCGAGCAGGGCGACTTCTCGCGGGGCACGGCTGCGTTCGATGCGGCCCGGCGGTTGAGTACCGAGGTCGAGGTGGTGAATGCGCTTGAGGGGACAGCGTTGGCCGAAGCAAGAGCCGGTGACAGGAGAGCAGCCCGGGCTCTGCTGCAACAAACCGAGGCGTCAGCGGCGGCGTATCTTCCACCGCCGCTCCATACCGTGGTCTATCGAGCCCAGGCCTACGCCGCATTGGGGGACGTCAGGAGTGCGTTCAGTTGGCTTTCCCGCTACCAGCCGCGTCGCGACCTCCATTTCCAGCTGCACCTACGCTGCGATCCGGCGTTCGACCCGATCGCCGACGACCCCGCCTTCAAGGTCCTGCTCACCGCATCCAGGCCCTCGGAGGGATGCTAGGGAGCGACCAGGCAGAACCTTACCCGACCGTGAATCTCCGCTCGCTGTATTTCTATCCCATCAGTTGGTAAGCCACCCGGAACGGGTATATCATCCGGGAGATTGAATCATTCACGGAGCTGAGCAATGATCCACTCAGTGTCAGCGAAGGTAATCCGGGGAGGTCCACTCCCGTCATGACCAGGCCGACCTTTAGCGTGATTGTCACCTCCTACAACCGTCCCGCGTTGCTCCGGGAGGCACTGGCCTCGGTGCTCGCGCAAACCCACCCGGATTTCGAATGCATCGTGGTGGACGATGCCAGCCCCACTCCACCAGTCCTCCCATCCGACCCCAGAGTCAAACTGGTTAGCCGGGCGTGCAACGGAGGTCCCGCTGCGTCGCGCAATACCGGTCTGGACCATGCCACCGGTCAATACGTCACGTTTCTTGACGACGACGATCTCTTCGTGCCCGAACGCCTGGAGCTGGCGCTCGAGGGATTGGCCCGCGCGCCGATCGCACTGTGCTGGAGTCGCTTCGTTGACCAATCGGTCCGGCGGAAGCTGATGCTGAGGGGCAACGTCCACGACATTATCCTCAACCAGGGAGTTCCCTCGCTGGGGGCGACGACCCTCCGGGCGGAATGCACTCTCCGGTTCGACGAGCGGTTCTTTGCCCTCCAGGACGCCGATTGGTGGCTGCGCATCTCGCGCGATACCCCGGTGTGGACCATGGAGCACTTCGGATATCTGGTCCGCAAGCAT
>Ga0070698_100009586_pt1 | contig 10364 bp, 11 predicted proteins | sample KBSK1502metaG_FD_65477 | JGI IMG/M metagenome (GOLD analysis project Ga0070698, IMG submission 65477) | Corn, switchgrass and miscanthus rhizosphere microbial communities from Kellogg Biological Station, Michigan, USA - KBS K1-50-2 metaG | ecosystem: Host-associated > Plants > Roots >... | reverse complement strand
ACGATCGATTTCGGGCCTTTGTAACCGTATTTCCAAGGAACGATCAAGCGCACGGGCGCTCCGTGTTGCTTGGGCAAAGGCTTACCGTAAATCCCCGTAGTCATTAGCGTGACTTCGTTCGTAGCTTCGTCCAGACGCAACCCTTCATAATACGGCCATGGATATCCATCCTCTCGTTGCCCGACTGCTTCTTGCGGGCGATGAAACGAGAGAAATCGCACATATTTCGCCGACGAAAGCGGTTGGCACAACTCGACAAACTTCCGAAAAGGAAAGCCGACCCAGGGCACTACCATTGACCAGGCTTCCACGCAACGCATCCGATAAACCCGCTCCTCCAAGGGGAATTTTTTGACCAAGTCCTCGAACCCGATCTGAAAAGGGTTTTGTACCAGCCCGCCGATTTCAATCGTCCAGGGATCAATCGTCAGCTTGGATGCGAGACGTGCTACATCTGCTTTGTCAGTGGTGAATTCATAAAAGTTGTTGTAACGCCCGGCCACAGCCGCGGGAGTCAGTGTTCGATCTCCCGCCACGTATTTGTCGTTGCGTGCTGCCGGATAAAGAGTGTCCGACGGGCGAGGTGGCAAGTTGGTTCCCGTTTGTTCGGCTAAGTGGCTTTCTTTCGAGTTGCAGCCTGATAAGGCCGCTCCAGTTGCCGCTAAAGCTAAACCCCGGAGAAATTCACGACGGTTCCAGAAAATCGCTTCGGGTGTTACCTGTGATTCGGGAAGCGAGTAACGCGAGGGCCGTAAGAAATTCATAAATTCATAGATAAAGCGTCGATTGCTTACTCCTAGAGTCACGCCGAGATCCAGGTATTCCAACTTGATCATTCCATGCCGATCATCGACGCGGAAATAAAAAGCGGAGAGTTTTGCGTGCCACGGGTTTGATTGGAATAGAACAGACCGATACGAACTCCTTTTGAAAAGGTCGTGCTCGACCGGCACCTTTCGGCTCCTGAAGTATTAAAGATTCGTTGCGGCCGTCGTGGAAAAAGATGCTTCGCGACGACATGAAACGGGTAAGATATTGAAATTCTACCCCACTAAAGAATGCGAATCGGCGAACTGGCGAGATCGGTCGATGTAAGCGTCGAGACTATCCGGTACTATCAGCGGATAGGGCTGCTAGAGCTTCCGCAAAAGCCTTACGGAGGGACACGCTCCTACGGCGCTGAGGATCTGCAAAGACTGCGTTTCATCCGTCGCGCCCAGCAGCTAGGATTCTCACTCGACGATATTTGTGCGCTGCTGGAGCTCTCGAGTTCCGATTGCGACCAGGTGCAAAAACTTGCGGAGGAAAAGCTAAACTTAGTTCAGGAAAAGCTCAGTCAGCTTCGAAGAATCGAATCAGTCCTGGTGAAGACCCTCGAACAATGCGCGAAACGCAAAGGCAACCAGCCGTGTCCGATCATCGAATCATTGTCTGAATCAGATAGCCGTTGACGCCGTACTTAGGTACGGAGCGTAGGATACGTCGGCGAAGAAATTCATCCTATGAAACGAACGGTGGTAACAGCTGGAGTTTTAAGTTTGCTTGGTGTGTCGTCGGCCTTCGCCGAGGACGCCAAGATAGCGGCAAAGACGGATCGCGTCAGTCTGTTCGAGGTGGCCTTGAGATGCGAGGCAGCGCCTGAGATTGGTTGTGGCAGCCGTTCCAAACCGGTTCTGCTGGAGCTCGAGCGTGAACCTATCATCACCGAAGCTTGGCTGAACGAGACCGGAACAGTATTGGCGGTAGTTGGGACGGAGGGGTCCAGCCGCGAGTCACGGTCCGAGATTGTGCAATCAATCCTGGGAAAGAACGGCGTGACGGCCTCAGAATTGGGGGGCGAAGCTCGTGAGATCCAATTAAAAAGTTTCGTCGTGTGCAAAGATTGGTATCGCGGTGCGGAGGTGGACAAACTGAGCAAGCGGGAAGCTAGGACTATCGCCGCGCGACTGGTGCACCGCATCGAGGCTAAGGTTCCCTTAGCGCGGGAGAAAGCCAGCGCATTGGGAATTAGTGTGGCGAACGTCTTCGAACACAGGTTTGTCGGGCCGAGCAACTCAGATCCGACAGGCAAGAGAGAACAACTCATTGAAGAGCTATCGGCAATCGCGCATCAGACTCTTGACGAAAGAGAGGTCGCTGCCTTCAAAGAGGCAATGGCTAGGGGCGTTCGGCCACTACCAGACGATAAAGAAGAACCGAAAACCGAAACGACCGCGCCGGACTGTTGCTCTCCAAAATCGGCTGCTCAAAGCTGAACCGAAGTTTCAATGTTTACACATAGAAAAACTAGGCCTCAGAGCGGAATCGGGTTTCTGGTTGCCGGGATATTTTCCGCTATTGGAGCCTCGGCCTGCTGCCTCGGCCCACTTGTGTTGTTTGCCCTTGGGGTCAGCGGTGCCTGGATCGGCTCGCTGATCGCGCTCGAACCTTACCGACCAATTTTTGTCGGGCTGACACTGCTGTTCCTTGGCTTCGCCTTCTATCGCCTTTATTTGGCGCGTCCAACCTGTTCACCTGGATCTGTCTGCGCGAATCCCCGCACTCTCAGCCGCCAACGTTTGGGATTCTGGGTCGTCACGGTCCTAGTACTTGGCCTAATCGCTGTACCCTGGTTTGCCCCATTGTTTTATCGACTATGAAATCGCTCACGAATCGTTTAGTCCTGATCGGCACCGGCGTCGCTCTCCCTTTCACCCTATTTGCAGGAACCTGACAAACCGTTACCCTCGATGTACAAAATATGACCTGTGCGGTTTGTCCAATCACGGTTAAGAAAGCGCTAGAAAAAGTGCCCGGGGTAACGGACGCAAAAGTCGACTTCGATAAAAAAACCGCGAGCGTTTCGTTTGATCCTGATAAAGCGAGTCCTGCTGCGTTGACCAAAGCGACTGCGGATGCGGGTTATCCTTCCACCGTCCATAATTGAATTGGTATGAGCGAAGTTCTTCTTGAATCCGTGCTAGTGTGCCCGGTTTGCGGTTTCGCTAAGCGCGAAACAATGCCGACGGACGCGTGCCAATTTTTCTACGAATGCGCTGATTGTAAGACGCTGCTGCGTCCCAGGCCCGGTGACTGCTGTGTCTTTTGTTCCTACGGTTCAGTGAAATGTCCACCGATGCAGGGGAAGGATCCCGTCTGTTGCGCGGCTGAATGACTCGGTTCGACCTTCTGGATCGAGAATCCCCGTGGCACATTCGCTACGGATGGAATCGCTTGTTACCCTAATCGGTCTTGCCATTGTCGTCTTTGCGTCGACCAATATTGACGACGTGTTCGTCCTGGTCGCCTTTTTCGCCGATAAGAACTTCAGCGCGCGCGATGTCGTTATCGGCCAGTATGCCGGTGTGAGCACACTGTATGCGGTTAGCGCGATCGCGGCGCTGATCTCCCTGATCATCCCATCTGCATATATCGGTTTGCTTGGCCTTGCGCCGATTGCGATCGGCACCAAGAAACTATGCAGCCTAAGGCGCAGTCAGAAGAAAGAAGAAGATTTGCAACGTGTTTCCAGCACTGGAGCACACGGCAGAAGGTTGGCGGTAGCGGCCGTGACTATGGCGAACGGCGGCGATAACATCGCAGTCTATACCGCTCTTTTCGCCACTCGCAGCGGCTATGAGTTACCCACAATTGGGATCGTGTTCGCGGTCATGACCGGTCTCTGGTGTCTGGCTGCTCACTGGCTCGTGAATCATCGGGCTCTGGGCGCGCCCATTCGCCATCATGCACACCGGCTAGTTCCTTTCGTACTGATTGGGCTAGGCCTCCTCATTTTGATCAGAACCGGCACGCTTCAGCTCCTAAAGCTTTGAACCCCAACGTGCCCGCGAGGCTTCTTAACGGTAGGGCGAAAACCTCGGCGCATTTGTCCGCTGCACCCTTTCGCTGTACATCCCCGTGCGCCGGGTTTGAGCCAAGTCCCAGCGTTGGCCCTGTCATGAAATGTTCGAACCCCGAGAATCCTCATCCGCGATCTGGCTAGAGAGGTTTTTGATCGCCGCATCCATTGCGACAAGAGCGAGATCAAAAATTATTGCAAGCTGGCGTGGTAGGGCGAATCTGCACGAATGGCTCAGACCCGGCGCATGGGGAAAGCGACGCAACGGGGGTGTCGCGAGCAAATGCGCCGAGGTTTTCGCCCTACCTTTGTGAGGTCAGGCCGGACCACGAACGGATTATCAGCCCGCAATGACCGATTTCGCAATCCGCATTCCGCAATTGAAGGAGGATCTATTCGTAGGTTAACATTTCAACTCTATGGGACGCCAGTGGCTTCAAGCGAAACGGGAAGTTGCTCACCTGAAAAAGGGTCAGGCTGTCGGTAAACTCGTCAAAGAAATTATGGTTGCCGCCAAAATGGGCGGCCCTGATCCTGCCGGAAATGCTCGGCTTGCGGCGGTTGTCGACAAAGCCCGAAAAGCGAGTGTTACCCGTGATGTAATCGAACGGGCGATTAAGAAGGGAGCTGGAGTCGGGGACGAGAAACTCGTCCTGCATTCCATCATTTTCGAAGGTTACGCACCCCACAAAACTCCGGTGATCGTCGAAGTATTAACCGATAATCAGAACCGCACGGCGCCGGAGATTCGTTCACTCTTTAAGTCGGGCCAGCTTGGAACACCAGGCAGCAATAAATTTCTCTTTGATCACGTTGGCTTGGTGGAAGCTTATCGCTCCGGGGATAACATCGACGCGGAAGCTGCAGCCATTGAAGCAGGTGCGAACGAAGTGGAAGCCCTTTCACATTGGGAGAACGACAGCGTACCGGAAGGCGTGACCGGCGCCCGATTCATCACCGATCGATCAGCAACCCACGCTGTCTCTCAAGCTTTGGCAAAGGAAGGCTGGACTGTGGTGACTAGCGAGACCGGCTATTTAGCGAAGCAGTTTCCCACGCTTTCCGATGCCCAGCGAACCGAGGTAGGCGAGTTTCTTCAAGCACTGGAGGATCATGACGACGTTCATCGAGTCTGGGCGGCAATGCAGTAAAGCCCGAAAATGAGGATCCGGGAATAGAGAACTCTCGCAATCGCTCTCAAAGAAAATACCGAGCAGCGCGTCGCAAGCACCCCGAGATTCGTTCTCCATGTACGCACACGATGAAACTTGAGATACTGACTTCAGCCCGCCGGAATCCCGCGGTAACGGACAAATGCGCGATGGGCGTCATGATCAAAACGCCCCGAAACGGCTTTTCGAAAACCCGCCTTTCTCCTCCGTTGTCGTCAGAAGAAGCAGCAAGTATCAGCCGTTGCTTCCTAAAAGATACCAGCGCTGCGATCGAAGCCTTAAGCCACGAAGATCCTTACGTGGTGGGTGTCGCGATTTACACGCCGGTAGGATCCGAGGCTAACCTTGGGGAGCTTTTGCCGCCAGGATTCAAAATGATCGCTCAGCGTGACGGCGGTTTTGGCGCCCGCCTATTGGGCGCAGCCGAAGATCTATTTTCTGTCGGATTTTCCGCGGTCTGTCTGATAGGCTCTGATAGTCCCACGCTTCCGTTTCATTACTTGCGCGACCTGACAGCTTTTCTCAAACAACCTAAGGACCGAATGGTCATCGGTCCATGCTGGGATGGAGGGTACTATCTCTTAGGGCTGCGGCACGCGCACACCAGGCTTTTTGAAGACATCACCTGGAACACGGACCGGGTTTATGCCGAGACCGTTGAAAGATCGAAGGAGATTAATTTGCCGACCATCACACTGCCTGCTTGGTACGACGTGGATGACCAGCGCTCGTTGAATCGCCTGCTATCTGAGCTGTTCCCAGAACGCGCAAATGAGGCGGTGCCACCAGGTTCATCCGCTCCGTACACGAAGGAACTCCTGCGCCAAATTTTGCTAGGAGAAGGTACCGGCCGAATCTGGCCTCAGACGTCCACCTCGGTGCGAGCGGTATGAGTGAAGAGTTGATCTCTTGCAATCAACCAATCCGGAACCCGACTGAGAAGCAATCGCTAGTAACACTTATCGGACTCGGGGCTCTGCTGTTGATTATCGAGCTGTATACCTTTGGGGCACATCGTCACAACCGCTTCTACTCGGAACTGTTCTTGCTATCGATTTCCGGGATTCCTTTTGTTTTTGCGGTCTGGTGGACGTTCCGGCGCAAGAAATTCCCAAGAAAAACTCTTTTGACTATTCTGATTGGCGGCGCGCTGTTTCGATTGATCCTGGTGCCACTCGATCCGCCCCGGCTCTCAACCGATATTTATCGTTATATTTGGGATGGACGGCTCCAGGGAGCCGGCATCAATCCGTATCTCTATGTGCCGGTTGATCCTCAGCTCGCCGGGCTGCGCGACGATTCCATTTATCCAAACATTAACCGCAAAGAATATGCACACACGATCTATCCACCGGTTGCGCAAATCTTCTTTTTCTCTGTGACGCGAGTGACGCAGAGCATTCCCGGATTCAAAGGCGTGCTCGTGCTAGTAGATCTTGTCACGGTGGGATTGGTGGCGGCTACTCTGAGAGCGATCGGTCAGCCGGCGGAACGAGTGATCGTCTATGCGTGGCACCCGCTACCAATCTTTGAATTTGGTGGCTCGGGACATATCGATGCGCTCATGATCTGCTTCATCGCCGTTGCTCTGTTCGCACGCGCGCATCAGAAATTTGGGATTGCCGGATTTGCACTTGGAGCTGCAACGTTAGTCAAATTTATTCCTGTCATTCTGTTACCAGCTATCTACAAGAGATGGGATAAGAAGTTGCCAATCGCTTTCGCGACCACAATCGTCGTTTGTTATCTTCCTTATGTGCTCGGTGCCGGCGCTGGTGTTCTTGGGTTCCTGCCGCAATACGCCAAAGAAGAAGGGCTACAGAACGGTGCGCGCTACTACCTGCTAGTCCTGATCGATTACATATTAGGATGGTGTGGAGTCGTGCACGATTTGCCACCGGCCATCTTCACGTCGATCGCGTTGACCGTTCTCGGTGCGAGCGCCATTTGGGCCTTTTATCGACAGCCCCCCTTCAGAAGTGAAAACAGCGAAGCTCACGAGCAGTGGATCTTTTCTGCGTTCGTCCTTGCGCTCACGTTTTCGATCCTGCTCTCGTCGTATTATCCTTGGTACTATAGCTGGTTACCTCTTTTCCTCTGTTTCGTTTCCAATTCCGCCGCGCTTGCCCTGACATTGATCACTTGGCCTCTTTACCGCTCGCTCTTCGACCAATCGGCGGACGACCTCTTTCGATTCCAATCTCGGGTTTTTCTCCCGTTCTTTGCCCTCCTCGTCCTGATGTGGATAATGCGCAGATGCGGTTCAAGAACAGTAACGAAGAGTTAACGAACGATTCATGTCACTATCCGCTAAAAAAAAACGGGCACTCGTCACTGGAGGTGCTGGACTCATCGGTTCGCACATCGTCGATCTGCTGCAGGCGCAAGATTGGTCAGTCCGCGTTCTCGACAACCTCGAACCGCAAACGCACCGGGATGGCAAGCCGCCTTGGCTGCAAGCAGCTATCCAGAATGGAGCAGAATTCGTGGAGTGCGACATCCGCGACCGAGAAGTCGTCGAGTCGGCGCTGGATGGAATCGACGTGGTGTTTCACGAAGCAGCTTACGGCGGTTATATGCCCGAAATCTCGAAGTATGTGGCGGTAAATAGTTTCGGAACGGCGCAGTTGCTCGAAATTGTTCGGGAGAAAAATCTCGGAATCCGAAAAATCATCGTTGCGTCATCGCAGGTGGTTTATCCGGAAGGAGCCGGAGAATGCCCCCAACATGGCCTGGTCTTTCCCGGGTTGAGACCGGTTGAGCAGCTTCGGCGCGGCGACTTTTCAGTCCGTTGCCCGGCGTGTCAGACTCCGACAAAATCGGTGGCAACACCGGAGTATGCGCCGCTCGGAGGAGAAACGGTTTACGCAATCACAAAAGTGGATCAGGAAAAACTCGTGCTCACTTGGGGAAGACAGGTTGGCATTCCGACGGTGGCACTACGTTACTCTTGCACTTTCGGTCCCCGCCAATCGATATTTAATCCGTACACCGGCGTCATCGCCATCTTCTGCACGCGGTTACTCAACAATCAACCGCCAGTGATTTACGAAGATGGAGAGCAAACTCGTGATTTCAGCTTTGTCCAGGACATCGCCCGGGCCAATTTCCTCGCCGCAACCTCGGACCAGTTAGACGGAAAGGCCGTGAACGTCGGAAGTGGTCGAGCGATCACGATCAAACGGGTGGCGGAACTGATTTCCGATGCATTGCAAATACGGCTCGCGCCGATCATGAATCGCGAGTTTCGCCCGGGAGAAATGCGGCATCTGACATCCGATACCACCGTGATTCGGAAGGCTGGTTACACGCCAGCAGTGAGCCTGGAAGAAGGAATCGAACGCTATCTCGCGTGGATTCGCCAACAGGGCAGCGTCAAAGATTATTTCGCCGCTGCGGAACTCATTCTCCGGAAAAAGGGCATTCTCCAGAAGGTCGACGCCTGAGCATCCTGCATCGATCATGGTCTGCCTAGTCATTCCCGCCTTGAACGAAGCGGAAGTCATTGGCGAAGTCGTTCGCTCGGTTCCGCGTACCGTCGTCAATCAGATCATAGTCGTTGACAATGGAAGTACCGATGGCACCGCCCAAGCCGCGAATGATGCAGGCGCAACGGTAGTCAGCCAGCCGACTCGAGGCTACGGTAGAGCTTGCCGGGCTGGCATGAACGCAGCGGCTAAAGCAGGCGCCGATATCGTCGTGTTCATCGACGGCGACGGCAGCGACTGTCCGGAATTTATGAATGAATTGGTTCGGCCGATCCAGGAGAACCGCTTTGACTTTGTGATCGGCTCGCGTACCCGCGGGACACGAGAACTAGGTAGTCTCAATACGCAGCAAATTTTCGCGGCCCGCTTGGCCGGCTGGTTACTGCGCTTGCGTTATGGTGTGAATTTCACCGATATGTCTCCTTTTCGCGCGATCCGCTCGGAGCTGCTGCATTCGTTGCCCATGCGAGAGGAAACTTACGGCTGGAACCTGGAGATGCAGATGTTGGTGGCACAGAAGCGGGCCCGTATCTTGGAAATTCCTGTGAGTCATCGTAGACGCCGTGGTGGCGTCTCCAAAGTTTCCGGCACTTTCAAAGGAACGATTCTAGCGACATTCCGTATCGCCGCGACGTTCTTTCGCGTTGCCTTTAGCCTGCATCGCTCACAAATCCTTAGAGATTTGTGAGCGACGCAGGCTGTTTGCAGCAGAATTCCCCGGCAACGCCGGAAAATTCCGCTGCTTTTCGGAGAGAATCGTTTGAAACAGTTTGTTTCGATTTATTAATTTCAAAACAGGCTCTTAAGTAGGCCTGGAGCGCCTGTTTAAGAGCTTTCTAGCCCGCAATGAGCTCGCCGCTGCTCCCGGCGCCTGAGTTTTGCGGGCTAGCCTGCAATGGAAAGAACGAAATGGGTAGCTCGCGGGAATAACCAATCGGTATCCGGCTCCTAACTACATGATCGCAACCAACCGTCCTTTACTTATTCCGGTGATTCCCGGCGCTACGCTACAAGGGCGGATAGGCCTCGACGCCAGCCGGCTGATTGCCCGAGAAACTCTCGAAGAGATTGGGTGCCTGGGCATCGCATTACCGTTCGCATACCCATGAGAGATGACGTTTGCTAGTAGAGCGAGGCTATGAGAACAAATCCATTTTCCGACGCGCTGGAATTCCTTACTCAGGGTGACTGGACGAGCTATGTTTTCGGGCTGCTGACGATTGCCAGCATTGTAATTGCAGGAGTTAATCTTCGCCGCGACTCAAGCCAGCGCTCAGTTCTGCACCTGTGGAATTGGCTGGCCCGATTTTTTATCGGCGCGTTGTGGTGGCAGCAGTCCTTGTGGAAGCTCCCTCCCACTTATACTGATAACCCTGACGGCTCCGGCGGTCTGCGCTACTGGATGGACGAAATGGCGAAGTGGGCCAGTACCGGGCTGCAGCGGCACTTCGTCAAGGACGTGGTGCTTCCGCATTTCTACTTCTTCGCACCACAAGTCTACTTCTCCGAGGTACTGATCGCTGTCACGCTGATTCTTGGACTATTCAGCCGGGTGGGAGCTTTCGTAGGAACACTGATGGCCATCAATCTTTGGCTGGGCCTTTATCGTTCCCCGGCCGAGTGGCCTTGGACATACTTCTTCCTCATTGTTATCCAGATCATGCTCCTGGTTCAACGACCGGGACGCAGTTTGGGCTTGGATGCTATCCTGCTGCGACATGAGCAGGAGTCTTCCGATCGCGGTTTATGGGGCCGTCTAGTGCGACTCCTGTCGTAATTCTATGCTAAGTTCAGCTCAACTACTCTCCCGCATTCGCCGGGTTGCTTTATTGTTCGTTCTTCTTGCCGTCCCATCGGCTGTATTCA
>Ga0070698_100009584_pt1 | contig 10364 bp, 11 predicted proteins | sample KBSK1502metaG_FD_65477 | JGI IMG/M metagenome (GOLD analysis project Ga0070698, IMG submission 65477) | Corn, switchgrass and miscanthus rhizosphere microbial communities from Kellogg Biological Station, Michigan, USA - KBS K1-50-2 metaG | ecosystem: Host-associated > Plants > Roots >... | reverse complement strand
GTGATCATCGGCTCAGCCCGCCCGGTGGTCCGGCACCGGTGCCCGCCGCCCCGCCGTCACGTACTCGCCGCCTCGCCATCACGCGCCCTTGGTGATCGCGGCGACCTCGGCCGGGCTCAGCTCGAGGTAGCGCTTGATATCGTCCCGGTCGACGGCGATGCCGCCGCGGCCCGGAAGAAGCGCTCGAACTTCGTGAAGCCCATCACTGGCATAGCGCCGCCTCCTCAGGTGGCATGCACGGCCCGGGCCCTGGCCCGGTGGCTGAGAGACCGGAGCCTGAACGCCAGGGTGATCTCCATGACGCCGTAAAAGAGCAGCCAGACGGCGAGAACGACCGCCAGCACCAGCAGCGATATGCCGGGATAGACCAGGACGATGATGCCGGCGAAGATGCTGAGGATGCCTATCAACCCAGTCCAGCCGCGGCTGCTCATCTCCCGGCGGGACAGGGCCATGAACAGTTCCACGGACCCGTTGACGATCCAGAAAATGCCGAGCAGCAGCGCCAGCGCCAGCAGCGTGATCAGCACGTGGCGCACCGCGTACAGGCCGATAATCAGGGACAGCACGCCGAGTACGGCGAGAAGGACGCGGGTGCCGCCGGTCACGTCGTCGGACGCGAAGGCGGCCACGAATCTGAAGATCCCGGTCACGATCAGCTGAATGCCGAACAACACCGCGATGACGACCAGAGTGCGGCCGGGCCAGGCCAGCACCACCACGCCGGCGATCAGGGTTATGACCCCGAACGCCAGGAGCCATCCCCAGTGGCGGCCGACGCGGGCGAGCACGTCGGCCGCGTCGAGCCGCGGACCTTCATTCATCTGTGCCTCCTTGTCGATGTCCATGCTGTCATGCGGGACGCATCCTTTCGAAGGCGAGCTCGGATCGCCATCGCGCCCTCGCCGACGGCTGCGGCGACCCGTTTGGCCGAGCCGCTGCGGACGTCGCCGGCGGCGAAGATGCCGGGCTGGCTGGTTCCGGCGCCGAGCGCTCGGCGCCGGCCGGAGCGCCGGTCTCGAGCAGGGCGTCGCACCCGGTCCGGACGAAACCGTGAGCGTCGAGGTCAACCAGGCCGCCGAGCCAGCCGGTGCAGGGCGTCACGCCGGATGAACACGAACAGGGCGCATGCCTTCAGGACACGGCGCGCGCCGGTCCGGCTGTCCCGGACGGCGACGGCCTCCAGCGCCACGTCTTCGGGAAGCTCGGCGTCACCTCGCGGGTACTGCTCGCGCGCATGGCCGCCGAGCGGGCTGCGTACGACCTCGCGCCGTCGCCGGGCTGAGCCGCGTCGGCCGGGCGAGCACCACACCCGTTCGGGCAAAAGTCCTTTATGTCCTAATCCTCCGTTCGCTCTGGTCGGGACGATCGGTGAGGTCATCGATCACGGCGTAGCCGCGGCCGGTTATGGCCCGCCGGCGGCCCGGGCGACGGCGGCCGCGATCGCCTGCGCTTCCGGCCTGACCGCGATGCCTTCGACCAGGACCGTGGGTGTGGCGCTGACCCCGGCCGCGACGGCGCGCGCGGTGACGTAGGGCGGCCAGTCCAGGTAGGGCGCTTCGGACAGGCACGTAGCGAACGTCGCGTCGGCGAGCCCCACGGCACGGCCGAGGCCGGCGAGTTCAGCGTCGCTCAGGCCCGGCCCGCCCTCGGGTGGCTGGTCGACGAAGAGCGCATGCGCGTACTCCAGGAACCGGCCCTGGTCGGCAGCGCAGCCCGATGCGGCGGCCGCCCGGGTCGAGTAGTGCGTGGTCGAGGCCTCGTCGAGGAAGTTCATGGGGTGGTAGACCAGGCTGGCCAGCCCATCGGCCGCCAGGGCAGCCAGCGCCGGCCCCGAGGACAGCTCGAATCCCCGGCAGAACGGGCACAAGAAGTCGATGAAGGCGTCAACACGGACCAGGCCCGACCCGATGACAACCCCGTCGCCTTCGGGTGTCGCGCCGGCCGGAACGCGGTCAGGGATGGTCGGATGAGTCATGGCCCTACGTCACCATCACGCCTCGGACCGGTCCAGATCGATGAGCGCGATCCCGAGATCGGGGCGCATCACCTTGCGCAGCTCCGCGAGGGTCTCGGTCACGATGACCTCCAGCGTCGGGAACACCCGTCCCTCGATGAGGTGGCCTCCGCGCGTCGTCCCGTCCGACAGGCCGAGCACCACGTGCAAGTGCAGGCTTGGACCGTCCTGGCCCTCGGCCACATCACCGATCAACGATAGGACCTCGCATTGCTCGTCCACCGGGATGCGGCGATACTGCTTAGCCGCCCGGTCGAACCAGCCGACGGTGGCGCGCTCGAAGCCGCCGACGGCGGTGATCTGCGCGGCCTCCAGGCGTTCGGCGCGCGCGAACTGCTCCAGCGCGGCGACCGCCTCGTCGCCCGGGTCGCACACCACGACATAGGTGACGACGTCCGCGTCCTCGACCACCTTAGCTTTCATCGCCAGCTCCTCTCATTGGTCCACTCTCCCACCTCGCCCAGAGCGCGGGCGCGGGAGCCCCCGTCGGCCTTGGCGAGGAGCAGGAGTTGCCGGATGAGCTCTTCCAGGCGCGCCGATTGCCGTGCGGCGCGTTCGGCGATGACCGGCCACGGCGCCTGGTCGGGGTAGGCCAGGCCGACGTCGAGGGTCATGCGGATGGCGGCGAGCGGTGTCCGCAGCTCATGGGAGGCGTCGGCGCAGCCGGTGGATGAGAACCTCGACGACGGCCGGTCCCCGTCGTAGGCGGGATCCCAGCAATGCTCGAGCAGTTCTGTCCTGGACACGACGCGGCCCTGGCGGCGCATGAGGTATTCCAGCACCGCGACCTCGCGATTGGTCAGCCCGATCGGCTGCCCGCCTCGCATGACAGTGCGGCTGGCCGGGTCCAGCGTGAGGCCGGCGACGCTGAGCACCGCCGGCCTTTCCGGCAGCCCGCGCCGGGTCAGTGACCGCAAGTGGGCCAGGAGGACGGGGTAGGAGAACGGCTTGGTGAGGTAGTCGTCGGCCCCGCTGTCGAGTCCCTCGGCATGGTCAAGGTCCTCATCCATCGCGGTGAGCATGAGGATCGGGGTCCACACGCCCTGCTCCCGCAACCGCCGGCATACCTGGTAGCTGTCAAGACCGGGCAGCATCACATCGAGCACGATCACGTCGTGGGCCGGCTCGCGGGCCATCCACAGCCCGTCCTCACCATCGTGAGCCACGTCGACGACGTAACCCTCGGTCTCAAGCCCCAGGTCAGCGAGGAGGCCATCGCCCGGTCGTCCTCCACCGCCAGCACGCGCATGGCTCAGTCATCGCCCCTGAGCGCGGGAACCCGCTCGTCCAGGTTCGGCCCGCCCACCTCCGACGGGCGATCGACGTGAGCATCCTCGGAGTCCGGGTAGGCGGCCTGCGCCCGCTGCTCTAGCCGGCGCATCCAGCGCCGGGCCAGCACGATCCCCGCCACGGTCAGCACGCCGCTGACCGCCAGCCCGACCAGCGTGATGGTCTGACCAACGCCCGTGGCGGCGGCGCCAAGACCGAAGGCGCCGAACGCGACAATGGCGGCCCAGGTCACACCCCCCGCGGCGTTGAACGCCATGAAACGAGGCCAGCGCATCCTATTCAGGCCGGCGAAAAATGCTGCGTAAGTCCGCAGCACGGTCACGAACCGGCCGAAGAACACCACCTTGCCGCCGTGCCGCGCGAACAGGTACCGGCCGATCTTCATTTTCGTGGCGTCGAGGCGCACCAGGCGCCCGTAGCGGTCCACGAGCCGGCGGCCTCCGGACCGGCCGAGCCAGTACCCGGCGTTGTCACCCGCGATCGCCGCCACGGCGGCGACGAGGAAGACGACGCCGATGTTGAGGTGGTGGGTGGAGCCCGCGTAGACAGCCGCCGCGATCAGAGTCGTCTCGCCGGGCAACGGAATTCCCAGGCTCTCCAGCGCGATGAATGCGAACACCGCGAAGTAGCCGTACGACTGCAGCAGATGGTTGATCAGGCTGAGGCTCATGGGACATCCCGTCCGTCGTCGCGTGCCCGGCCGCCAAAACCAGCGGCCGCAACCTGCCCACGATCGCAGCCGGTGCGCCGGCATCGGCTGCGAGAGGGCGATCGAGGGGTCCATTCGGCCGGGAGAGGTAGTCCGCGGGACGCAGTGCCGGCCTCGCGGCGAGCGCGGGAGCGTTTTTCGCGGCCGAGGTTCCCGCTGGCAGCGGCTTCTATAGTGGGGGTGCGGTCACCTGACCGGCTGACGGGAGAAGTCCGGATGAAGGCCTGGGTCCACCCGATGCGTTCGGCGCTGCGCGGGCTGGTCCGCGGGCCGGATTTCGATGTGGTCCTGGCGTTCATCGCGTTCGCCGCGCTGCTCATCGATCCAATCGCCACCCATCAGGTGAAGGAGCTGACGCCGCTGGCGGCCGGTCTGGCCCTGGTGACCGCCGTGCCGCTGGCGCTGAGGCGCCGGTACCCGCTGGGCGTGCTGGTCACGATCGTGCCGCTGCTGCTGGTGTGCCTGGCAGTCTTCCATCCCGACCACGCCGCCGCCGGGATCGTGATGGTGGTCGTCTTCACGGTCGGGCTGCACGGTCACCGGTCTCGCTCGCTGGTCGTCGGGGCTTTGATGGCACCGGTCGTGGCGGCGGGAGTGCTGGTCACGGCCCACCACCTCGGCAGCGATTCGGTGGCCGAGGCGGTCGCGTACCTGGCCCTCGTCCTGGGAGCGCTCGCGGCGGGAGATGCCGTCCGGGCCCGCCAGGAGCTCGTCCGGGTTCTCGCCGAGGAGGCGGAACGCGAACGCGCCGCGCTCGCGCAGCATCGATTTGACGAACAGCGGCTGCGCTACGCCCACGAGCTGCACGACGTCGTCGGGCACGCCCTGGTCGCGATCAACGTGCGGGCCGCCGCCGCCGCTCACCTCGCGCGCCGGGACCAGGCGGCCAGCCCGGTCACCGCGCTGCAGGAGATCGCGTTGACTTCGGCCGAGGCCCTCGGCGAGCTGCGCGCCGCGCTGAAGGGCCTGCGGAGCGACGACGCCGAGGATGTCCCGCTGCGGCCACCGGGGGCCGGGCTCACGGACCTGGGTGACCTGATCGCCGGCGTCAAAGGGGCCGGGCTGACCGTCGAACTGGATACGGCGGCGGCCCCGGAGGCGATACCGCCGGCGATCGCCCACGCCGGTTACCGGATCGTGCAGGAGGGCCTGACCAACGTGCTGCGCCATTCGACCGCCAAGCACGCCCGCGTCCGGATCGGGCAAGACGAGGGCGCTCTCCTGGTCGAAGTGCTCGACGACGGGCAGGTCAGCCCGGCGGCCGGCGCCGGCGGTGGCCACGGCTTGCTGGGCATGCGCGAGCGCGCTGCCGCGCTCGGCGGTACCTGCGAGGCCGGACGGGTGCCGGGGGGCGGCTGGCGGATCATGGCCCGGATACCGATCCAAGGGGAGCAGCGTTGACCGACCTGATCAGGGTTCTCATCGCGGACGACCATTCGCTCGTCCGGGCCGGATTCCAGTCGGTACTAAGCATCGAGGACGACATCACCGTGGTCGGTGAGGCCAGGAATGGCGCTGAGGCCGTCGCCCTGGCCCGGGAGGAAGCACCCGATGTCGTGCTGATGGATATCCGGATGCCGGAGATGGACGGGCTGGAGGCGACCCGGCTGATCACGTCCGATCCGCGGCTGCGCCGGACCCGGGTCGTGGTGCTCACCACATTCGACCTGGATGAGTACGTGTTCGGTGCGCTGCAGGCGGGAGCGAGCGGCTTCTTGCTCAAGGGCGCGGAACCGGCGGTCCTGATCGAGGCGGTGCGGACCGTGGCCCGGGGGGACGCGCTACTAGAGCCGGGGGCGACCCGGCGCCTGATCGAGGCCTACGTCCATCAGCAGCACGCCGATCCGGCTCCGGCCGCCGCGCTCCCGGACTCCCTCACCTCGCGAGAGCTGGAGATCCTCGCGCTGATCGCCGGCGGCCTGACCAACGCCGAGATCGCCGCCCGGCTGTTCATCAGCCCGCTGACCTGCAAGTCGCACGTGTCCAGGATCCTGACCAAGCTCGACGCCCGGGACCGGACCCAGCTCGTGGTCATCGCCTACGAGAGCGGCCTGGTCGTGCCCGGGCAGTCGCATGCTCCGGGCGTACTTCCGGGGGACTAACCCGGCAGGAAACAGGCCTCTGACGGCCGACGCGGGACCGGGGACGCGCTTTTTAGCGTCGGTGGTGAGGTTCCGTCACATTCTCCTCGGCTGATCCCCGCCAGCCGGGGACCTTCCACCGGCACCGGACCGAAGCGTCCCGTGAATCGTCGGCCGCCAGAACCCTTTGCTATCAGCCAGCTAGCTCCGCGGAGGTACTGCCTTAGGAAGGCCAGTGGTTTGCCCGGGCTCGGGCCCAACTTGTGCTCATTGCCTACGAGAGCGAGGGAGTTGCGGGCTGAGGAGAGGAACGTGCTGCTGGCCGGCACGGAGGTCGCGGTCTTGGAAACTGCCGGCCGTGACCGGCCGGGGAAGGAGATCTTAGGGCAAGGATGTTCGGGAGTTCGAAGTACTTCACTGTTGCGGGATCCACCTGGTACAAGCGGGCGATCGCTTGCTGTGACAGGGCGGCGGAGGTAGTGACGAACCGGTAATCGGCCTCGTCTTTGAAGAAAATGTCAAGGGTGATCCAGAACGGCCCAGCGTTCTTGGACCGGATCTGGCTCGCCAGGTCACCGAGGGTGAGCATGCCGTCAGGCACTTGTGACCTCGCTGAGGTCGATCCGGAACAGGTCGGTTCCGTTTTCCAGCTCCAGGACGTGGTTCAGGACGAACTCATACGACGGACCCCGCTCGATCTCTGCCGCTGAGGTGGCGAACGCGAAGCTCGGCAGGTAGTCCATGCCGGGCAGCGGCAGGTGAAGCAGCAGCGGGTTGGCTGTCCTGGCGATCGCGGTCGCCATCTGCTGGCTGGGGGCGCGCACCTTGAACAGCAGGCCTCCGCAGTCGTGGCTGGCCGGCATTCCCGGGCCAAGAAATTGGACTCAAGGTACTAAAACGGGCGTACGGCGCCTGATGATCGTGGAGGATCCGGGTTTCGTGGAGGATCCGGGGGACTATGACCCACCCAAGTTTCCCCAACGCCCGGATCTTCCCCGAAAGATCTGGGCGTGTGTTCGATTGATGTGACGGCCGGGTCAGCAGGGGCGCCTGAGTCGGCAGGGACGAGCGAACGCGGGTGCGGGTGGCCGGCGAAGGGACGCGGGTGCGGGTGGCCGGCGGAGGGGACGCGGGTGCCGCCGACAGGCCCCGGTCCGCCGCAGACGTCAGACCCCGGCCATTCAGCTTCCATAGCTGACCGGGAGGACGACCGGCCCCAACCGTCGCGCGCCGGGCGTTGGCTGGGCTAATCGAGGTCGTCGAGCATGAGCTCGATGCCCGCGGTGGCATGGCGGCGGAAGACCTGCTCCACCAGGTCCGGATCGCGCTTGCGGAACGCGGCCAGGATGTCGCGGTGGCCCTGGACCCGGCGCCGGCCCACCTCTGGATGCAGGTGCAAGGTTTCCGCGTATCGCGACCGCCGCTCCTGACCGATGATGGACAGGCTGAGGATCATGCTCCGCAGCGTGGGATTATCGGCCGCCCGCTCGATCTCCATGTCGAATTCGCGGGCGCTCCGCAGCTGTTCGGGGATATCCGTGTCGTGTCCGCTGGCTAGGGCTTCCACCAGGGCCGCCATCCGGTCGAGTGCCCCGTCGGTGATCTTGTGGGTCGCGAACCGGGCCTCCAGCGCCCGGAGCGCCGCACCGGTCAGCATGAGTTCCCGCAGCGTACCGGAGGAGTGATCGACGACGCGAAGCTGCCGGGCCGAGATCCGCTCGATTAGGCCTTCCTGCTCGAGCCGTCGGAGCGCTTCCCGGACGGGGGTCGCGCTGACGCGCAGCCTGGTCGCCAGTCCGCGCTCGGTGACACGTTCGCCGGCCTTGAAGAGCCCGGTCGCGATGCCCTCGCGGATCGCCCGGTAAGCCTGCTCGGCGAGCGAGTCCGCGCGAAGCAGGGGAGGCAGTTCCGATGCCGTAATCATGCTGCTCCCTGAGAGTTGGGCAGACCACATCCAGGTAGATGCAACCTACCACTTGCTATGGCAAAGTCCTGGCTCTGGGTGAGTAACTGCAATTAATCCCGGACGACATCTTGCCGTCACATCGATGACATGTTTACTATAGCATACAGCTACATCGAACAGCCCACCCTACCGAGGTACCCGCACACGGACAGCGTGGTACCGGCACCCGAACAGCTAGGCGCGGCCAGCAGGCCATGCCGCTGCTGCCCGGACCGGCCAGCGCTTCCTCAAGCAAACTTTCCTTGCACGCAACAGAGCCATCGCGATTATCAATGCTATAGCAAGTAGGCTGTAGCGAACAGGAGGCATCACGTGCTCGCTTCGCTGAAAATCAGTGGGCTGGCGGCCGCGGTCGCTCTGACCGCTGCCCTGACCAGTTGCACTACCGGCGGCGGATCCTCGTCGCCGACGTCAGCGACGTCCTCGTCGCCGGCGTCGGCATCGACCCTGGTGCAGCAGGCGCAACATGAACACGGCCTGGTGATCTACGCCAACATCCCGTCGGGGTACATGCAGCCGGTCATCTCCGCGTTCAACAAGAAATACCCGTTCATCAAGGTCAGCTCCGCTGACCTCAACGACGACGTGGTGTTCTCGAAGTACGAGACCGAAGCCGCTCAAGGAGCGCGAACCGCCGACATGCTGGTCGCCAGCGCCCCGACGTTGTGGTACCAGGCGGAACAGAACGGCGTGAGTGCCGGCGTCACGGCGACAGGTCTGAGTGCCTTCCCGTCCTGGGTGAATCAGGGCCATGGCGTGTTCATCATGTCGGCCGAGCCCATCCTGCTCACGTATAACGACCACCTGTTGACCCCATCGCAGGTGCCCACGACGTATGCCCAGCTCGCCGCAGACGCAAAGGCAAATCCTGCCAAGTACAAGCTGGTGTCGTACTCGATCACCAATCCGCTCAATTACGCCGGGATCTACGGCCTGACTCACGTCCTGGGAGCGGCCAAGGTGTGGAGCTACTACGACGCCATGGCACCGGTGACCAAGACCTTCGAGGATGGCCTCACTGGTCTTGCTTACATGCTGCAGGGCGGCGCGTCGGTCGGCTACATGACCTCGGGGCTGGCCCAGGGCGTCCTTTCGCACTACAAGGGCCTGGCCAGCTACACCTACATGCAAGACGCGACGCCGCTCATTCCTCGCGGCATCACGGTGACCAAGAACGCGGCCAGCCCGGCCTCCGCTCAGCTGTTCCTGGACTTCCTGTACACCCAGGTCGGCCAGGACGCTCTCTGCGCCGGCGGCTTCGAGGCGACGATGAATAACTTCCAGTCCGCCAACGGCTGCACCGCATCCCTGACGGCACTGCAGAGTCACGTCCCGGCGAACACGATCTACCTGGTGCCGATCAACCAGGCGGTGTTTAACGACCAGAGCGCGATCACCAAGCGCTGGAACCAGTCCTTCCACCGCTAGGCACCGGCAAACGACCACTGGGGAGAAGAAGCCCATGACGAACATGATCGAGCGCCCGCCCGACGTCGCCACGCCGGTGACGGCCAGACCCCGGGCGCGCTGGCTGCCGGCGAGCGCGGGGCAGGCGCTGGTCTGGTTCACCGTCGTCGCGCTCGTCGTGGGCCCCTTCTTCCCGCTGGTCTACTCCTCGCTGCGCAGCAAGCCGATCTACCTGCCGGGCGGCACGTTCACCCTCGGCGCGTACCGGATGCTGTTCGCCGACCCGCTGTTCTGGCGGGCGGCGCGGAACACGGTTTCGTTCGCCCTGGGCACGACGGTGCTGGCGGTGATCGGCGGCACCGCGCTTGCGATCTTGTGTGCCCGGACGAACCTGCCCGGGCGCAAGGCTTACCGGCTGCTGCTGATAGCGCCGATCGTCATCCCGCCGCTCGGGCTCATCGTCGGCTGGCTGTCGATTTACGGGCAGGGTGGCTACGTCACCCAGGTGGTCAGCAAGAACTTGCATCTGCCGGTGTGGAACTTGTCGTCGATCCCCGGCATGTGCTTGCTCGGGGCGGTCATCACCATCCCGATCGTGTACCTGACCGTGCAGGCCGCGCTGGCAGGGACCGACTCCTCGCTGGAGGACGCCGCGCGCAGCGCCGGCGCGCGACCATGGCGGGTGATCACGCGGGTGACGCTGCCGATGCTGCGTCCGGCCATCCTGAACTGCACGCTGCTGATCTTCGCCCTCTGCCTGGAGATCCTGGGCATCCCGTTGTTCCTCGGGGGGCCGTCGAACATCGACTTCTACGCGAGCTACCTGTACCGGTCGTGGAGCAGCGGCGCGAACCCGGACCCGGCGTTCGTCAGCGCCGGCGCCGTGCTGCTGCT
>Ga0070698_100009583_pt1 | contig 10364 bp, 9 predicted proteins | sample KBSK1502metaG_FD_65477 | JGI IMG/M metagenome (GOLD analysis project Ga0070698, IMG submission 65477) | Corn, switchgrass and miscanthus rhizosphere microbial communities from Kellogg Biological Station, Michigan, USA - KBS K1-50-2 metaG | ecosystem: Host-associated > Plants > Roots >... | reverse complement strand
AGGATCTTCTCGTCCTCGCCCTTGCGGTCGCGCGTGACGAGCGTCCCGATCGGCCGCGCCGGCACGACGCAGCCGGGGAAGGTGGGCTCCTCGACGATGATGAGGGCGTCGAGCGGGTCGCCGTCCCCGGAGAGCGTGTCCTCGATGAAGCCGTAGTCGGCGGGGTAGTGCACCGAGGAGAACAGCACGCGGTCGAGCCGGATGCGGCCGGATTTGGGGTCGAACTCGTACTTGGTCCGGGAGCCCCGCGGGATCTCGACGAAGACGTCAACGACCCGAGCTGATGACAACGGTGACCTCCCCCTTGGGCCGGTCGGCAGCATACCGGTCGGCCAGCTCGCTCGCGGTCCCGCGGACGAACGTCTCGTGCACCTTGGTGAGCTCGCGCGCGACGGCGACGCGCGCGTCGGGCGCCAGCGCGGCGACGTCGGCCAGCAGATCGCCGACGCGGTACGGGCTCTCGTAGATCACGATCGTGCGTCCATGCTCGAGGAGCGGCTCGAGCAGGCGGCGCCGCTCGCCGCTCTTCTTCGGCACGAACCCCAGGAACGTGAACTCGCGTGTCGGGAGGCCGGACGCGACGAGCGCGGCGATGGCGGCGTTCGGTCCGGGAATGGTCACGACCTCGTGTCCGGCCGCGATGGCCGCGGCGACGAGCGCCTCGCCGGGATCGGACAGTGCGGGCGTGCCGGCATCGGAGACGAGCGCGACGTCCCAGCCGCGGTCGAGCTGTCCGACGAGGATCCCGACCTGGCGGCGGCGGTTGAACTCCGTGTATGAGGTCAGGTGCTTCGCGCGGATCTCGTACCGGCGCAGCAGGATCTGGGTGTGGCGGGTGTCTTCGCACGCGACCATGTGCGCTTCCTGAAGGATGCGGAGCGCGCGCGGCGAGACGTCCTCGAGATTGCCGATCGGCGTCGCGACGAGATAGAGCTTCCCCAACGGCGGCATTCTGGCAGCGGCCGCGTCGGCGGGGGGTCGCTATCTCACGGGATGCTGGTCTGCACCGAGATGGTGCACGGCGCCGGCGTCGTCGGATTGGCCATGGTCGGGACGGTCTTCGCGCTGACCGACGCGGTGAAGCCATCCACTCCGGTGGTGGCGGTCGAGGCCACGGTGAAGGTCGCGATGCCGGCCGAAGTTTGCTGGGGCGTTGGGGTGACCACCACGGTGGCGCCTGGTCCGCTCGTCCGCGTGACCACGATCGCGTACGGCCCCCCGGAGGTCACAGGGTTGTTCGTCGCGTCGCGCACCTTGACGGACAGCGTCGCGCGGCTGATCCCGTCGTTCAGCAGCGCCGTCGGGAAGAACGAACAGCTCAGGTGATCCGGCGCGCCCGGGTCGAAGCGTACGGTCGTGGCGGCGGGCGCGAGACCCTGCGACGTGAGCGTCAGTGCGCACGCCGCGTAGGCTCCGGTGGACGTCAGGGTGAAGGTCGCCCGGCCCTGCACAGCGGTCGCGATGATCCCGGGCGCAACTTGAACGTCGCCTCCGGTTCCACCGCTGCAGGTCGCCGTATCCAGCGCGACGCTCACGAGTGCGGTGCTCCCGGTCACGCGGTTGCCGGTGACGTCGCGTATGTCGACCGCCACCGTCGTGGTGCTACCCGCCGCGCCGGCGGTGCGGGGCGAGTCGTTGCGCGCGACTCCGAGCGCCGCCGCGGGCGCGGCGAGCGTGGCCGTGAGGGTCACGCTCGTGCCGGCGATCGACGTGTTGTTCGGCGAGGCCGTGATGACGCACGTGCCCGGCGTCGAACCGACGCTCACGGTGAACTCGGCGCGGCCGCCCGAGGCGGTGAGGCTCGCGGAGCCGGCCCCGCCGATCGAGCAGACCCCAGCGCGGGAGACCGTGATCAGTGAGAGGTTGTCAGCGAACGCGCGGTTGCCTGCCGCGTCCTGGATGTCGACGCGCAGAACGGATTGCGAGATGCTGTCGGCCGCGACCGGATTCGTCAGGAAGCTGCCGGCGGTCTTCACACCGGCGCCTGCGGCCACGCTCCGGACGATCGAGTTGCAACCGGTCACGCCGGAGGACGATGCCGCGGAGAGCTGCATGTCGCCAGCCGTCGTGGTCGTCGTCATCGTGACCGAGACCGTACCCGCGGACGGCGTGAGGGTCCCCGACGGCGTCAGAGACACGAGCGCCGGTGTCACGTTCGCGACCGTGATGCTCGGGCTGGTCGCGGTCGTGGCGGTGGTCCCGTTCGCGTCGACCAACGCGATCGTCACGATCGTGGTCGACGTTCCATCCGCGACCACGCTCGTCGGCGACGCCGAGCAGGACAGGCTCGTCGGGCTCCCGAAGACCGATATCGGTGCGCTCGCGTTGAGGCTGCCCGCCATCGCGACGACGGAACACGGCTGGCTCGACGAATTCGTCGCCAGGGCGATGAACGTCCCGACCGAGCTGATCACACCGCAACCCCCGGTCACCGACCAGGTCACCTCGGTCGACGCGCTGAATTGCTGGGTCCACCCGACCGGCACCGCGGCCGATGTCGGCGAGATCGCGAGGGTGCGAGGTTGCGGTACGACGTTCTGGTGGAAGTAGCCCTGGGGACGGAGCGGTGCGCCGCTCGCGATGAGGCCCACCTCGCCGTTGAACGTCGCCACCGTGCCGGGAACGCTCCCGGCCGGCACCACGTAGCTGTAGATGAAGTGCCCTTTCGAGCCGGGTGCGACGACCTGGTCGATCGTCGCGTACACCGTCTTCGAGTACCAGCCGGACGAGTACGCCGCGTTCGGTGAAGCGATCCCGCACGTGATCTTGTCGGCACCGCAGATGAGCAGGCCGACGGCACCCGGCGCCCACGGCAACGTCCCGTCGTTGAAGAAGGTGACGGCAAACGCACCCGAGGCGCCGGCCGCGGTGCTGCCGAAGTCCGATTCGCCCACGTAGCTCGAGCTCCATCCGGCACCCGCGATCGGATTCGCGTACGCGAGGGTGGCCGGCCCGGCCGCCTCGAGACCGACGACGAACGCCAGGATCACCGCCACGCAGCGAAGCACGCGCACCTCCACCGTCAGCCGAGCGACCCCTGCTCACCAGCCTTATACCGCATGGATGGCGCTCCCGGGCCGCATGCGCGTGGCTTTCAGACGCTCCCGGCCGTCCGGCGAAGGGTCTGCGCCATCACGATCGCGACCATGACGACCGCTCCGCCCGCCAGCTGCACCGGGCTGAGCGCCTCGCTCAGCAGCAGCCACGCGGCGGCGGCGGCGACCACGGGCTCGAAGGTCGACGTGAGGCCGACGCGCGCGGCCGGCAGCAGGCGCAGCGCAGCGAAGGTGAGCGCGAACGGGAACACCGAGGCGACGAAGACGACCCCGAGTACGAGCGGGAATACGGACAGCGCGAGCGCCCACGGCAGCCTCCAGAGCGGATGGAAGGTCGCCCAGCCCACCAGCGCGAAGCCGAAGCCGTACACGAGCAGCGTCCAGTGCGTGTAACGGGCCAGGATCCTCTCGGCGAGCAGGAAGTACAGCGCGTAGATGAGGGCCGAGAGCGCCGCGAAGGCCGCGCCGACCGCGTTCAGCGCGAAGAGCGACTGGTCGTACGCGCCGACGACGAAGAACGAGCCGACGAGCGCGAGCAGCGCGGCGAGCCAGAGGCGCCCGCCGACGCGCCGGCCGCGCAGCCGCGCCCACACGAGCATGAGCAGCGGACCGGTGTACTGGATCACGAGGGCGATGCCGATCGGAAGTCGGCTGATCGCCTCGTAGTACGACCACTGGATCGCGCCCAAGCCGAACACGCCGAATGTGGCGATGAGCGGCAGATCACGGCGATCGATGCGCAGCGCCGACGGGCGAAGCGCCGCGAGCGCCACGAGGTAGACCAGGAAAGCGAAGAGCACGCGGAACTCCGCGAGCTCCGAGGGCAGGATCCCGCTCGCGAACGCGTACTTGGCGACGATCCCGCCCAGCGCGAAGAGAGTGGCCGCCCCGAGCGCGAATGCGTATCCGAGCCATGGCGCGCCGGTCGTGCCGCTCAGTCCTCCTCCCAGTCGCGGGGATAGAGGAAGTCGTGGCCGATCGTCCGCAGGCTGACCTTGGCGATGAGCGGCATGACGCGCTTGTAGTGATTGCGGCGCACGCGCGCGCGCAACCGCCGCACGAGATCGGCGTCGAAGCCCGCGGCGACGAGCTCGTCGGGCCGCAGCCGGCGATCGACCATGTGGTAGAGGGCGAGGTCGGCGTCGGCGTAGGTGAATCCGAGCTCGGCCTCATCCGTCTGGTCGACCCACAGGTCCGCGGTCGGGGGCTTCTCGATGATCCGCGCCGGCACGTCGAGGTGGCCGGCGAGCTCGCGCAGCTGCGTCTTGTACAGGTCGCCCACGGGGTTCAGGGCGCAGGCCATGTCCCCGAACTGCGTCCCGTAGCCCAGCAGCAGCTCGGTCTTGTTGCTCGTGCCGAGCACGAGCCCGTCGGGCCACGAGCGGTCGTACTCGATGCTCTTGCGCTCGCGCGCGGCCTTGTTGCCCACGCGGACGCGGTCGGCCACGTCGCCGCCGGCTTCGGCGAAGTAGGCGTCCACCTGGGCGGTGATCGGGACCTCCTCGAGCGCGAAACCGAACCGCTCGGCGACCGCGCGGGCGTCGATCCGGGAGTCGCGGCTGCTGGTGCGGTACGGCGTGAAGAGCGCGAGCACGCTGCCCGCGCCGAATGCTTCCACCGCGAGCGCCGCGACGACCGCGCTGTCGACGCCCCCGGACACACCGAGTACGACGCGGCGCATCCCGGCCTTGGCCGTCTCGTCGCGCAGGAAGCCCACGAGCATCTTGCGCACGAGCGCTTCGTCGATCCGCAGCGGCGAGGGATCCCTGGGATCGGGCCGGATGGCGCGCTCGTTCATGACTGGCTCCGAGCGCTCCCAAGTCCCAGGCGTGACGAAAGCGTGCGCAGGACGAGGTCCTCGCGCTCGTCGCGCAGCAGCGGGTTGCGCGCACGCTCGCGCGCGACGAGAGCGGGATCGACGTCGGCGAGGAGCAGCTGCTCCTCGAACTCCCCGGCACGCGCGACGACCGTGCCGTCAGGCGCGACGACCTCGGAGCCGCCCCAGAAGCCGATGCCGTCCTCGTGGCCGACGCGATTGGCGAAGACGACGTAGACGGTCAGGTACTGCGCGTAGAAACGGTCCATGAGCCGGCACGATGCCGCCGTGCCGAGGTCCCCGCCCTCGGCGACGCCGCGGCCGGGGCTGGCCGAGGGGCAGAACACGATCGTCGCGCCGCCCGCGGCATAGAGGTACGGCACCGAAACGTGCCAGAGGTCCTCGCAGATCGCGATGCCGGCGCGGCCCGCGGCGCTCTCGAAGGTCTCGAACCGCTCGCCCGGGCCGAAGTAGCGGCCGTCGTCGAAGATGCCGTACGTCGGGAGATACACCTTGCGGTGGACGTGCACCAGGCGGCCCTGATGCCAGTAGCCGGACGCGATGTACAGCCGCGCGTCGGCCGAGCGCTCGATGAATCCCGCCATCACGTCGATATCGCGCGACGCCGCGACGAGCGGGGCGAGGCGCGGATCGTCGGCGCTACAGGCGAGGTCGCCCGCGAGGTCCTTCACGTAGTAGCCGGTGAGCGACAGCTCCGGGAAGACGACCAGATCTGCGCGCTCCCGCTTCGCGCTCTCGATCCGATCGAGGTGGAGGTCCATGTTTCGCTTGAACGCGCCGATCGCGGGTGCGCACTGCGCGATGGCGATGCGGACGGTCACGAAGCGCGGAGGCTGCCGACGCGGTCGGCGTAGCGATGCGCGAGGGCCCAGGCGCGGCCGTCGTCAGCCGCCTCGGCCCAGACCGTGAACAGCGGCTGGTCGGCGTCGGGGAGCACGAGCACCCACTCGCCGTCGTACACGTGCTTCACCCCGTCCACCTGCTTCGTCCGCTCCGTCGCGGAATCCTGCGCGAGGACGCGCATGACGCGTCCCTTCGCGTCCCAGGGGCACTCGACTTTCAACCGCGCGATGTGCGACGTCGGGGTCCGGTCCGCGGTCTCCGCCAGCGTGGTCTTGTGCTGCGCGAGCAGCTCGAGGACACGGACGACCGCATAGAGCCCGTCGAACCACGGATGGAACTGCGGGAAGATGAACCCGCCCAGGCCGTCGGCGACGAGCGCGGGCCGATCGCGCGCCGCGACACTCATCTGCGCCTCGGCCGACGAGCGCACGCGCTGCAGGCGCGAACCCGCGTCGGTCACGAGCTTCTCGACGGCGGTCGGGGCGAAGGCCGGCACGGCGATGACGCCGGGGCCCGATCGGGCGACGAGGCTGGAAACGATGCTGAGGAAGTGCCGGTCGTCGAGGATCCGGCCGCGGTCGTCGACGACGAAGATCTTCTCGCCTCCAGCGTCGATGATGACCCCAAATGATGCGCGCAGCGTCGCGGTGATCGTCGCGAGCTCCTGCTTCTCCCGCTCGAACTCCTCGAGCGTTCGCGAGCCGATGTTCTCCGAGACGACGCCGTTGATCGCCACGACGTCGATCTTGAGGGCTTCGAGGAGCTGTGGGAGGAACTGGGCGGGCGTGCCGTGCGAATAGTTCACGACGAGCTTGAATCGCGCGTCGGCGAGCGCCGCGCGGTCCTTCACCTGCGCCAGGAAGGCCTCGCTGTAGGCCTCGCCCACGCGAGGGGATTCGAAGATGCGTCCGACATCCGCGTACGTGACCCGGCGAAAGTCCTCGCGGAAGAAGACGTTCTCGACCTTACGCTCCTGCGCCTTGCCCATGTCGAGCGCCTCGCTGTCAAAGAACTTCACGTCGCAGACGCGCACGTCGAAGGGCGACACGCGGACGTGGAGGCCGCCGTCGGCGCCGATGTGCCGCGTGTGGAAGCGTCCGATCGGGAGCGGCGCCTGCGAGAGGTCAGCCACCTGCACGCCCGCCCCGACGACGCCGCCCATGAGCGCGCGCTTGAGCATCCGGCTGGTGCGGTGCTGGTCGCGGTTCATCGTGACGGTGGCACCTTGCGGCAGAGTCGAGGCGAACGCGGTGCCCAGCCGCGCCGCGAGCTCGGGGGTCAGGTCGACGTTCACGAGCCCGGTGACGCCGAACCGGCCGAACAGCGCGCGCCGCCCCTGCGATCCCCAGATGAGGCTCGAAGCCACGACGGCGCCGCCCTCGACCTGCTTGTCCGGCCAGATCTTGACCTGCGCCCGGACGCGGGCGTTCTCGTTGATGATCGAGTGATCGCCGACGACGCTGCCCTCCTCGAGGACGACCCGCGCCTTGAGCGCGCACTGCCGGCCGACGATCGCGCCGTGCAGCTCGGCGCGCTCGCCGATGTAGCTGTTCCGCCACACGATGGAGCGGTCGATGATCGCTCCGCCGTCGACGACGACGTAGTCTCGCAGCACCGTCGGCCCGACGATCTGCGCTTCTCCACCGATCTTCACGCCGCGCCCGAGGTACACCGGGCCGATGACGACGGCGGACGGGTCGATGTCGACGTCGCCCGCGGTCCACACACCTTCGGAGACCTCGTGGCCGAGAGGCTCCACGCGCACGTGGCCGCGGAGGACGTCGGCGGTCGCGCGCGTGTACTCCGCGATCGAGCCGACGTCGGTCCAATAGCCGTCCGCGATGTAGCCGTAGAGCGGCTCGCCCTCCGCCAGGAGCAGCGGAAAGAGATCCTTGCTGAAGTCGAAGGTCTGCCCGACCGGGAAGTGGCGCAGCACGCGCGGCTCGATCACGTAGATGCCGGTGTTGATCGTGTCGGAGAAGACCTCGCCCCAGGAGGGCTTCTCGAGGAACTTCGTGATGCGGCCGTCGGCGTCGGTGATGACGACGCCGTACTCGAGCGGGTTCGGCACGTGGTACAGCGTGAGCGTGACGGCGGCGCCCTTCTCCCGGTGGAACGCAACGACGTTTGAGAGGTCGATGTCGGTGAGCGCGTCACCAGAGATCACGATGAAGGGCTCATCTCCCAGCGAGTCGCTGATCTGGCGGACCGACCCGCCCGTGCCCAGCGGTGTCTCCTCGATGCTGTAGCGAAGGCGCATCCCGACCGCTCCACCATCGCCGTAGCTGTCCTGGATGACCGACGCGAGGTACTGGAGCGTCACAGCGGCCTCGCTGATGCCGTGCCTGCGCAGGAGATCGAAGATGTGGCCGAGGCACGGCTTGTCCACGATGGACACCATCGGCTTCGGCCGGTTGATCGTGAGCGGGCGCAGGCGGCTGCCCTCGCCGCCGGCCATGACGACGGCCTGCATGGGGCTGAGTCTAGGTCCGTCCTCCGAGATCGAACATGGCTTCGAGACCGTCGCGCGATGACATCTAGAGGCTCTTCACGTCGATGTCGTGGAGCGCCGACTTCAGGTAGTTCGCCGCCTCCTGGAAGGCGAGCGCCTTCCCGCGGTTCAGCGCGGCCTCGTAGGAGTCGAGGGAATCGTCGTTGGCGCGCTCGTCGTACTGGTGGAACGCCTCTTCGAGCTGGTCGACCGCGAGCTTCACGCGGTCGCGCGCAGCGCTGCTGATCAACCTTTCCACCTCCGATGCGGGTCGGGCGTCAGAATAGCCGCCGTGGCGGAGCTCGACCTCGACGACCTCGTGCGCAACGGGACGATGTCGGCGGGCATCGCGGCCACGCTGACCACCGCCGCGCGCGAGATGCGTTCGTTCGTCGTCTTCGCGGTGCCGCGACTCGCCGGGAAGAGCACGGTGCTCGAGGCGATGCTCGCGCGCCGGCCGGGCGGCGTCACCGTGCGGACGGTCAAGGGTGGGGCCGCGGAGATGGGTGTGCTCGAGCGAGCGCGCGAAGGTGGCTACCTCCAGATCGCCGAGATCAGCCACGCGACGACGATCGACGGCTACATCTGGGGCGCACCGGTGCGACGGGTCTTCAAGACGCTCGCGGCCGGGTACTCGCTGGCCGTCGCGCTCCACGCGCCGGGGGTGAAGGAAGCGTTCGACATCATCTCGCACGGTAACGGCGTCCCGGACGAGGACGCTTCCCGCATACAGCTCTCGGTCTACGTCCGCTCGCTCGGCGAGTGGCAGGCGCCGGTGGGCCGGCGGATCGCGGAGGTGCACGAGATCGAGGGCGTCGTCGGCGGCGTGCCAACGGCGCGGCTCCTGCATCGCTGGGACGAAGCGAGCGACCGGTTCGTCGAGGTCGAGGCGGCGCGCGTCCTCGGAAGCGCGCCATCGGCATGAAGGCTTCGACGCTACTCGTGAGCGGGTACATCGCGTGAGGGCCGCCGTCCTGCACGCACCGCACACGCCGTTCTCGCTCGAGGACCTCGAGCTCGCCGCCCCGCGCGCCGGCGAGGTGCTCGTGCGCATCGCCGCCGCGGGCGTGTGCCACAGCGACTGGCATTTCGTCAGCGGCGACCTGACCACGCCGCTGCCCGCGGTGCTCGGTCACGAGGGCGCGGGGATCGTCGAGGCGACCGGGCCGGGCGTGACGAGCGTGAAGCCGGGCGACCACGTCGTCCTGCTGTGGCGCGCGGGGTGCGGCCGGTGCGAGTACTGCAGCATCGGCAAGCCCGCGCTCTGCTCGACGAACCGGCGCATGCGCGCGAATGGCGGGCTCAACGACGGCACGACCCGGCTGCGCGGCGCCTCGGGCGAGGTGAAGCACTTCCTCGGCGTCTCGTGCTTCGCTGAGCGCGCGGTCGTGCCCGAGATGGGCGTCCTGCCAATCGGCGACGACGTGCCGCTCGACGTCGCGGCGATCGTCGGGTGCGCGGTGATGACCGGCGTCGGTGCCGTGGTGAACACCGCGGCGGTGCGGCCGGGCGCGAGCGTCCTCGTCGTGGGCGCCGGCGGCGTGGGGCTCTCCGCGGTCATGGGCGCGAAGCTCGCCGGCGCGGACCCGATCATCGTGTCGGATCTCGTGCCCGCCAAGCTCGAGCTCGCGCGCGAGCTCGGGGCAACGCACGCCATCGACGGCGCGGGCGACCTCCTCGCGGCGGTCCGCGAGATCACCGGTGAGGGCGTGGACTTCGCGTTCGACTGCATCGGCCACGCGGCCCTGCTCGGGCAGGCAGTGAAGGCGCTGCGCCGCGCCGGGACCGCGGTCGCCGTCGGCCTGCCGCGAGCGGACGCCGAGGTCGCGGTGAACGTCGTCGAGATGATCACAGCCGAGAAGTCGCTCAAAGGCAGCATCTACGGCTCGACACGCCACTTCGCCGACATCCCGAGACTGCTCGAGCACTACCGCCGCGGAAAGCTCCCGCTGGACCGGCTCCTGGCCCGGCGCTACCAGCTCGCGGAGATCAACGAGGCGTATCGCGCGCTGCTGGCGGGCGAATTCGCCCGGGCCGTGATCGTCTTCTAGCCGATCTCAAGCTCCTTCGTCGGGACGCCGACGTCCACCTCGACGCGACCGTCGACCACGCGCACCGGGTACGCGTTCACCGGGAA
>Ga0070698_100009582_pt1 | contig 10365 bp, 5 predicted proteins | sample KBSK1502metaG_FD_65477 | JGI IMG/M metagenome (GOLD analysis project Ga0070698, IMG submission 65477) | Corn, switchgrass and miscanthus rhizosphere microbial communities from Kellogg Biological Station, Michigan, USA - KBS K1-50-2 metaG | ecosystem: Host-associated > Plants > Roots >... | reverse complement strand
GCGGCGCCATCACCATGGTGTTCTTCGCGCTGTTCGGCTCGGTGTTCCTGCTCACCCAGCACCTCCAGTTCGTACTGGGCTACACGCCCCTGCAGGCCGGGTTCCGCATCCTGCCGGTGGCGGCGCTGATCGTGGCCGCGCCGCTCTCGGCGCGACTGGTGGAGAGCATCGGCACCAAGATCGTGGTGTTTGCCGGTCTGCTGACCGTGGCCACCGGCCTGTGGCTGCTGTCCACCGTCGAGGCCAGCAGCGGCTACGGCCTGGTGGCCGCGTCGCTGGCTGTGCTCGGGACCGGCATGGGCCTGACCATGGCCCCGGCCACCGAATCGATCATGGGCTCGCTTCCGCTGGCCAAGGCCGGCGTGGGCTCGGCCATGAACGACACGACCCGCATGGTTGGGGGAGCTCTGGGCGTGGCGGTGCTCGGCAGCATCCTGGCGTCCGGCTACGGCGCGGCCATCGAGCCCGCCCTGCGCGGGGCGCCGCCGCAGGTCGCGCACGCCGCCGGTGACTCGATCGGCGCCGCCTCGACGATCGCGGCGCGGCTGGGGCCACAGGGCCAGGGCCTGCTCGACGCGGCCCGGTCCGCGTTCATCCAGGGCATGGGCGACGCGGTCCTCGTGGCGGCCGGCGTGGCCGCCTTCGCCGCCCTCCTCGTCCTGCTGTTCCTCCCCGCCCGTGGGAGGGAGGAGGCGGCGGACGCGCAGGAGGCTGTCGAGGTCGAGACGGCGAAGATGCGAAGATAGCCCTGCAGATGACCTCGATCGCGAAGCAGCCGCCGGCCCGCTCCCTGGGGCGCCCGCGCAGTGCTCGGGCCCACCAGGCCATCCTTGACGCCACGATCGACCTGTTCGTCGAGCAGGGCTACCAGGGGATGAGCATCGAAGGGGTGGCCGCCCGGGCCGGCGTGGGGAAGACCACGATCTACCGTCGGTGGACCTCCAAGGAGGACCTCATCCTCGACGCCATCGAGGAGCTGCTCTTCGACGTCCACCCAAGAGACACGGGCTCGCTCCGGGATGACCTCGCCGATCTCCTCGTCCAGCTCCAAACGGTCTTGACCTCTTCGCGGTTCGGCGAGGTCTTCCCTCGGATGGTCCCCGAGATCGCTGCGGGCTCTCCGCTGGGCCGGGCCTGGCTGGAGCAAGTGATCGAGCCGCGGTTCGCCATCCTGCGGTCGATGCTGCGTCGCGGCGTGGATCGGGGCGAGCTCCCAAAGGACGTGGACCTCGAGGTGGCGCGGGCCATGCTGGTCAGTCCGCTCATCCTGTGGAAGCTGATGCGGCGGCTCACGCGCGAGGGCGCGCGCGAACGGGCCGAGCGGATTGTCGACACTGTACTGGGGGGTCTGCGGGTCGATACCGGTAGAGATCGGTGATTGGGTGTCGTAGATTCCCCCACGCGGTGCTCCAGCCGGTCAGTGACCGTGGTCACCAAGACGTGGCCGGGTTCGGTGCACAGCAGAGCCGCGCGTCGCTCCAGGTGACAGCCGAGCGCTTGGGCAACGGCGCCGCAGGCCTTGCGGACGAGCTGCCCGCAGGCTGCTGCCTGATCGGCAGGCCAGGATAGCTCGTACCGATCGATCACCGTGCCGCCCCACGAAACTCCCCAGGAACAACCACTTGCCCAGCTACGACGCCGTCATGTCTACGGTTTCAAAGGAGAGCTGCTGATGCATGCCAACGCCCCGCCGAACCATGCTCAGTAGGCGTGAAGGTGCAACGCTACGGATCGGGTGCGCCGCGGTCCGTGACGTGGGGCATCCGATGGTGTTCGGCCACGGAGCCCAACAGGCAGCGCATGCCGCAGAAGCAGCCGCCGCACCAGCCCAAAGGCGCGCTGGTTCCAGCCGCATCGCCGTGCCGTCGTACGCCCTGGCCCTGCTCCCGGTGCGCTTGCCCCGGATCGATCTGGCGCCCACAGCGCCCGAGTGGTCCAACCGGCTGGACTTCTCCACTCCACCGGCGGGCGCCTCGACCGCAAACAGCATCGGCCGAACCCCCGTATCACGTAACGAGGTCCCGGTAGCATTCGCCGAAGAATCAACGGAAATGCTGGTCAGCGCCCCCACCAGAGACCTTCCAACACAGGTCTGCCGCGAGCCGTTGACCTGCGATGGCGTTGCTTCTCACCCGAAAACTACCGGAACCCCATGTAGCAGGTGGTCGTGCGACCACCTACCACGACCACAGGCGACCACACGAGCGACCAGACTCACGGGGCCACGAATGCGCTGCACCGCTCCGGCGGCCGGGACCCCGGCATCGACGACCACGCGCCGGCCAACCTCAGTCCAGGCCGAGACGGTGGGCGATGGCGGCGGCCTCCACCCGGCCGGCGGCGCCCAGCTTGGCGAGGATGTTGGAGACGTGCACGCCGACGGTCTTGGGGCTGATGAACAGCGCCTGGGCGATCTGGCGGTTGCTGCGTCCGGCCGCCACCAGCGCCAGCACCTCGGCCTCCCGCGGGGTCAGACCGAGCTGCGCGGCGGGCGTCGGCACGCCGCCCGCCGTGGCCGCGGCGGGCGGCGCCAGGCCCAGGCGGGCGCGCCGCGCCAGCGCCGTGACCTCGCCGTCGAGGAGGCGGGCGCCCAAGCGGCCGGTGGCCTCGGCGGCGCGGGCCAGCACCACCGCGGCGGTGGCACGGTCGCCGGCGGCCAGCAGCGCCTCGGCCTGGCGGAAGCCGGCGTAGGCGGCCCGGTACGGCTGGCCCAGCCGCTCCCACGCCACGGCCGCTGCCGCCCAGGCGGCCGGGTCGGCGGGGCCCTGCTGGCGGGTCCGCTCGGCCAGCCCGATGGCGTGCCAGGCGGCCAGCTCGGGGAGCCCGGCGGCGGCGGGGCCGGCGGCGGCCTGGCCGAGCCGCTCCAGCAGCGCGGTGGCGGTGCCGTCGTCGCTGGCCGGCTCGCCGGGGTGGCGGGCCCTGGCCAGCTCGGCGCGGTCGGCCTCCACCCGCAGCCCAAGGGCATACACCGGCGCGGCATAGCGTGGGTTGGCTGCCACCAGGGGCGCGGCCTGGGCCACCAGCTGCTTGGCCTGGTCCAGGTCGCCGCGCCACAGCGCCAGCTCGGCCAGGCCGGCGAACAGCGGGCCGGCCTTGTGGGCCTCGGGGATCGGAGCGGGAAGCAGCCGCCGCACGGTCTGCAGCCGCGTCTGGGCGGCGTCCAGGTCGCCGCGGCCCAGCTCCAGCGCGGCCCGGAGGAGCAGCACCGGGACCGAGGTCGCGTCGTCAGGGGCGCCCTCCAGCCCTTGGCGCGAGACCCGCTCGGCCTGGTCCCAGCGGCCCAGGGCGACCAGCGCCTGGGTGGCGTTGCAGGCCAGGAATGGCCCGAAGGTGCGGTCCTGGCCCAGGCGGCGGGCCTGCTGGATGCCGTCCTGGGCGGCCACGACTGCCTCCTCCAGCCGGCCGGTGGCCAGCAGCACGTCGGAGTGGTTGATGATCGCCCGCAATGCGACAACCACGTCGCCGGCTTGCGTGGCCAGCCGGCGGGCCGCCTCCAGCTCGGCCAGCCCGGCGCCGACCTCGCCGAGGTGGACGAGGGCGTTGCCCAGGGCGGTGCGGGCGTTGGCCTCCTCGGCGCGGGCACCGACCTTGACGGCGATCGCGATAGCCTCCTCCGCCAGCTCCCTGGCCTCCTCGAAACGGGACATCAGTACCAGCAGCTGCGCGAGCGAGCCGAGCACCCGCGCCCGCTCCGCCGACGGCGCGGCTGGCACCAGCCGCACCGCCTGCTGCTGCGCGCCGAGCGCCTCGGGAGCGGCGAGCAATCGCAGACAGCGGGCCAGCTGCTCGTGCAACAGCCCGGCCCGCCGCGGCTGGCGCACATCGTCGACCAGCCTCAGGGCCTGGCGGACCAGCTGCGCGGCGCGGGCGGGGTCGCCGGCCGCGTAGGCGGCCTCCGCGCAGCGCGCCAGCAGCCCCACCCGATCCATCCCGGCGCGCTCGGCGGCGTCGGGGACCCGATCCCACAGCACCAGCACGCGCTCCAGCTGCAGCTGGGCCTCGGCGAAGGCATACACCCCCTCGGCAGCGGTGGCGGCCTCCAGGCTGGCGCCCAGGGCACGCGGCTGGTCGCCGGCGGCCGCCCAGTGGTAGGCCAGCCGCGCCGCCCGGCTCGCCGGTGTGTCCCCAGCCGCCAGGCCAGCCTCCAGGGCGCCGGCCAGCGCGGTGTGCAGCCGCGCCCGCTCGCCAGCCAGCAGCTCGCCGTAGGCCGCCTCGGCGAGCAGCGCGTGGCGGAACAGGTAGCCGTCGCCACCGGGCTCGGGCAGCAGCAGCTGCTGGTCGACCGCCTCACGCAGCCCCGCCAGCAGCGCCGCCTCGTCCATGCCGGCGACCACCGCCAGCAGCGGCTGGGTGACGCCGGGGCCGGCCGCGGCGGCCACCCGCAGCAACTGCTGGGTGCCATCCCCGAGCCGCACCACCCGGGTCAGCAGCACCTCCTGCAGGCTCGGCGGCAGCCCCGGGTCACCGCCGGCGAGCAGCAGCTCCTCGGCAAAGAACGGGTTACCCTCCGACCGCGCGTAGATCTCCTCGACCCGCCGGGCGGGCGGGTCGGCGCCCAACAGACCGGCCAGCTGATCGGCCACCTCCGCGCGGGTGAAGCGCGGCAGCTCCAGCCGCACCACGCGGCGGTTGCGGCCAAGCTCGCCCAGCAGCCCCCGCAGCGGGTGCCGCCGGTGCAGCTCGTCGCTGCGGAAGGTGCCCACCAGCAGCACCCGCCCCGACCGCAGATAAGCGGCCAGGAATGCCAGCAGGTCGCGGGTGGAGCGGTCGGCCCAGTGCAGGTCCTCCAGCACCCACAGCAGCGGCGCCCGCGCGGCCAGCCGCTGGACCAACCCCAGCAGCCGCTCGAACAGCCGCCCCTGCCCAGCGCCCGCGACCTCCGCACCGGCGGCCCCCCCGCCACCCCAGTCCAGGTCGGGCAGCAGCCGGCCCAGCTCCTGGCGGGCCGGCCCGGCGACCGCCTCAAGCTCGACCGGGTCCAGGTCGGCCAGGCCGCGCAGCGCCTGGACCAGCGGCGCGAACGGCACGCCCTGCTCGCCCAGCAGCACACAACCGCCCCGCAACACCCGCATACCCTGCTCCTGCGCTGCCGCGGCCAGCTGCTCGGCCAGCCGGGTCTTGCCGATCCCCGCCTCCCCGCCGATCAGCGCCACCAGCGGCTCGCCGGCGATGGCACGCGCCAGCAGCTCGCGCAGCCGCGCCAGCTCCTGGGCGCGGCCGACGAACCGCCCGGCGGTGACCTGGTAAGCCATGCCGCCTAGTATGCCCCGCCGGCTTTGAAGAGGGTCGGGCGCGGATCTAAAGACCCAGATAGGGGATCTGAAGACCCTGGATACGGCGGGGCGCCGATGCCGACCCGGACGCCGGCCCGTAGGGTCACCACACAGCAGGTGCCCAGCGGTGGATCGGAGGCCTGAGGTGACGGCATCCCACCCGGAGCAGACCAGCATGCCGCGCCGCCTGACCCGTTGTGGGCCGCCACGCCGGCAGAACCAGCAGGGCAACGATGGGCCCGACCGGATCGTGGGCGCCCACGGGGACTCGCTTGGGTGTGCGCTGCCGCCGGCCACGGCCCCCTGGGGTGGGGCCGCGCGGCACCGCCACCGACGGCGAGCAGCCCCAACGACCAAGGAGGATGGGACGATGCGGATCGGGTTGGCCAGCATCTACGTCGACGACCAGGACCAGGCCGAGCGGTTCTACACCGAGATCCTCGGCTTCCAGGTCAAGACCAGCGCCCCCTACGGCCCCGACGAGCGCTGGCTCAGTGTCGTGTCCCCCGAGGAGCCCGACGGGGTGGAGCTGGTGCTGCACCTGGCCGACGAGGCGGCGCGGGCGTTCCAGCAGGCCAGCCGCCAGCTCGGTCGGCCGGTGCTGTCGTTTCGCACCGACGACTGTGCCGGGGAGGCCGAGCGGCTCAGGGCCAAGGGGGTGGTGTTCGTCAAGGAGCCCTGGAGGAGGGAGTACGGCGGCATCGACGCGGTCTTTGCCGACAGCTGCGGCAACCTGCTCAACCTCCACCAGGACTGACCGCACAGGCACAGCCATCATGCAGCCCAGCCCCCGGGAACCACGACAGCGTCACACCGGCCGAGGTTGTCTCCTCGGCCGGGAGCGGCTCGCAGCCAGCGCCCGGACGGCACCAGCAGGCGGAGCGCTCGTCACGGTCGAGCAAGCGCCGGCACCAATCAGCCGCGGCGGCGGGTGAGGGTTCACCTCATTGACACCGCCACTGCTGCAGGGACCCGGCCGCGTGCGTCGCGCGCGGACCCGAAACCAGGAGGAACCAGCGTGCTGCTGGAGGGCAACAGCGCCGTGACCTACGGGGCGGCCGGGCAGGCCGAGGTGGCCGTGGTCGGGGGCTGCGGAACATCAGGGACGGATTCTCCGCTAACGGGCGCTCCCCTAGCCTCCAGCGCAACCACAACGATCAAACAAATGCTCTCGATGGTCCCCGACGAGCGTGAAGGTCGAAATCCATCACACAGGAGACGCCGCGCCATGCGACAGACACAGATCAACCGCAAGCCCCGGGCGGTGGCCGCTCGCCTGCGCCGGCAGCGCGAGCAGGTGCTCCCCGTGAGCCTTCGAGACCCGCAGGTCGTTCGCGCCAAGGACCTGCAGCGCAGGCTGCCGCCATGAGCACGTCAGCTCCACCCAGCGCCCGCGCGGACAGCAACGTCCTGGGCTGGTCCGCCGTGCCACCGGCAGCCGGCCCGCAGGCTGCAGAACCCGAGTACGTCTACTGGTATCAGCAGAACGCGAAGGATCGTCGCCCTTCCGTGTGGGCGCTGGAGCAAGTGGGCGGTCCTCGGCTTTGGATCGTGGTGTTCGTGGTCGCGCAGCCACTTGCCCGCAAGCTCGTCGCCTTTCCGGAGGGGGGTTGTCAATGCGTTGGATCGTTGGGTCGAGTCTCCGGTTCCGGTTCCTGGTGATCCCGGTCGCCGCGGCGCTGCTGCTGCTGGGCATCTTCCAGCTGCGCAGCGCGCCGGTGAACGTGCTTCCCGAATTCACCCCGCCGCTGGTGGACATCCAGACCGAAGCGCTGGGGCTCTCGGCGGAGGAGGTCGAGCAGCTCGTCACCGTCCCGCTGGAGCAGGACCTGCTCAACGGCGTGGCGTGGCTCGAGCAGATCCGCTCCCAGTCGCTGCCGGGACTGTCGCGGATCGAGCTGATCTTCCAGCCGGGAACCGACGTGCTGAAGGTGCGGCAACTGGTGCAGGAGCGCCTGATCCAGGCGCCCGGCGGCATACCGAACGTGGCCAAGGCGCCGGTCATGCTGCAGCCGCTGTCGTCGACCAGCCGGGTCATGATGATCGGCCTCTCCTCCAGGGACGTGTCCCTGATCGACATGTCGGTGCTGGCGCGCTGGAAGCTCAGGCCGCGCCTGATGGGCGTGCCCGGCGTGGCCAACGTGGCCATCTGGGGCCAGCGCGAGCGCCAGCTCCAGGTGCAGGTCGACCCGCGGAAGCTGCGGAGCCAGGGCGTCACACTCGACCAGATCATCCAGTCCACCGCGAACTCGCTGTGGGTGTCGCCGCTGAGCTTCACCGAGGCCTCCACGCCCGGAACCGGCGGCTTCATCGACACCGCCAACCAGCGGCTGGGGATCCAGCACATCTCGCCCATCACCACCGCCAAGGACCTGGGCCAGGTGACCATCGAGGGGACCGGGAAGCGGACGCTGCGGCTCGCCGACGTCTCCCAGGTCGTAGAGGACCACCAGCCGCTGATCGGTGACGCCATCTCGGGTGACGGCCCCAGCCTCATGCTGGTGATCGAGAAGTTCCCCGGGACCAGCACGCGGGATGTGACCCGCGGGGTCGAGGCCGCGCTGGACGGCATGCGGCCCGGGCTGTCGGGCATCACCATCGACACCGACCTCTTCCGGCCGGCCAGCTTCATCGACACCGCCACCCACAACCTCTCGGTGGCCCTGCTGATCGGGCTGGTCCTCATGATCGCGCTGCTGGGGGCGTTGCTGTTGGACTGGCGCGTCGCGCTGGTCACCCTGGTGGCCGTCCCGCTGTCGGTGGTGACGGCGGCGCTGGTGCTGTACCTGCGCGGGGCGACGTTCAACACGATGATCCTGGCGGGGCTGGTGATCGCCTTCGCCGTCGTGGTCGACGACGCGGTCGTCGACGTGGACCGCATCAGGCGGCGGCTCCGCGAGCAGCGGCAGGCCGCGGCGAGCCATGAGCTGGGCGAGGACCGCAACCAGGAGCTGCAGGACGTGTCGACCCTCGGCACGGTCCTGCGCGCCTGCCTGGAGGTGCGCGGCCCGCTGCTGTACGCGACCCTGATCGTCGCGCTCGCCACCGTGCCGCTGTTCTTCCTGCGCGGCCTGACCGGCTCGTTCGTCCGTCCGCTGGCCGTCTCCTACCTGCTGGCGGTCCTCGCCGCGATGGCGGTCGCGCTGCTGGTCACGCCGGGGCTGTCGCTGCTGCTGCTGCGCAGGGCGCCGCTCACCCCCGCCCGCGAGTCGCCGCTGGCCCGCTGGCTGGAGCGCGCCCACAGCGCGGCGCTCACCCGGCTGGTCCTGCGGCCCCGGGTCGCCTTCGCGGTCATCGGCGTCATCGCGCTGGCCGGCATCGCGGTGCTGCCGCAGGTCGGCGGCCGGGGTCTGATCCCGCCGCTGCAGGACCGCGACCTGCTGATCCAGTGGCAGGGCGCGCCGGGCCTGTCCCAGCCGGAGATGGACCGGATCACCGAGCGGGTCACCCGCGAGCTGCGCTCCATCCCGGGTGTGCGGGACGTGGGCGCCCACGTCGGCCGCGCCATCACCTCCGACCAGGTGGTCAACGTCAACTCCGGCGAGCTGTGGGTCAGCATCGGTTCCAGGGCCGACTACGCCAAGACCGTGGCCGCCGTCCAGCGGACCGTCGCCGGCTACCCGGGCCTCACCCACGACCTGGTGACCTACCCCGAGCAGCGGATGCGCCAGGTGGAGACCGGCTCGACCGCGCCGGTCGTGGTGCGCGTCTTCGGTGAGGACCTCGGGGTGCTGCGCAGCAAGGCGGAGGAGATCCGGCGGGCCGTCGCCGGGGTCCCCGGCGTCACCGCGCCGCGCGTGGAGGCCCAGGCCACCGAGCCGACCGTGGAGATCCGGGTCGACCTCGCGTCGGCCGAGCGCCACCGCATCAAGCCGGGCGACGTGCGCCGGGCTGCGGCCACCCTGCTGTCGGGCGTCACGGTCGGCAACCTGTTCGAGGAGCAGAAGGTGTTCGACGTGGTGGTCTGGGGCGAGCCCGCCACGCGCCACAGCCTCACCAGCATCCAGAACCTGCTGATCGACACGCCCGGCGGGAGCCAGGTGCGCCTGGGGGACGTGGCCAGCGTGCGCCTGGCGCCGGACCCGACCGTCATCAGGCACGACTCGGTGTCGCGCTACGTCGACGTGACCGCGGGCATCCACGGGCGCTCGCTCGGCGCCGTGACCCGTGACGTCAAGGAGCGCGTGCGCGCCATCCAGTTCCCGCTGGAGCACCACGCGGAGGTGCTCGGGACGGCCGCGGCGCGGCACAGCGACCGGCAGCTGCTGCTGAGCACCACGGTCGCGGTCGCGATCGGGGTCCTGCTGCTGCTGCAGGCGGCCTTCGGGAGCTGGCGCCTGGCGGGGCTGGTCTTCCTGACCCTGCCGCTGGCGCTGGTGGGCGGGGTGCTCGCCGCACTGGCCGTCAGCGGCGGCCAGATCACCGCGCTCGGCTCGTTCGCCGGCCTGTTCGCGGTGCTGGCGATCGCGGTGCGCAGCAGCGTGCTGCTGGTCGGGCACTACCAGCGCCTGCAGCAGCAGGAGGGCGCGGAGCTCGGTGCCGCCCTGGTGTTGCGGGGAGCGCAGGAGCGGTTCGCGCCGACCGTGCTGACGACGCTGCTGGTCGGGCTGGCGCTGCTGCCACTGGTGTTCCTCGGCGGCATCGCCGGGCTGGAGGTGGTGCGCCCGCTCGCCGTGGTCATCCTCGGCGGCCTGGTCACCACGACGCTGGTGAACGCCCTGATCCTGCCTTTCCTGTACCTACGGTTCGCCCCGCGCTCGCTGCCGGACAGCACCGGCGCGGAGCTGATCCTCACCTCCGCCTCGAGGTGACCCCGGCATGACGAGCTCACGGCCTGCAAGGAGGAAGCGAATGCGGCACAGCTATCGATGGAGGGTCGCGGCACTGCTGCTGCTGGCCGCCGCGCTGGGCCTGGGCGTCTCCGCGTGCTCGCGCGGCGGGGAGCCGCCGGCCGCGAGCGAGGGCGGCTACCGCGACGCCACGGTCGAGCCGGTCAAGGGCACCGACCTCAGCCGCGTGATCCTGTCGCCACAGGCCGCCGAGCGGCTCGGCATCCAGACGGCCAAGGTCCGCGCCCTGCCCGCCGGCGCCG
>Ga0070698_100009581_pt1 | contig 10365 bp, 9 predicted proteins | sample KBSK1502metaG_FD_65477 | JGI IMG/M metagenome (GOLD analysis project Ga0070698, IMG submission 65477) | Corn, switchgrass and miscanthus rhizosphere microbial communities from Kellogg Biological Station, Michigan, USA - KBS K1-50-2 metaG | ecosystem: Host-associated > Plants > Roots >... | reverse complement strand
CATCCGGCGGCCGTCCTCTGCGAGGTCATGAACGAGGACGGCACCATGGCGCGCGTGCCGGACCTGACGAAGTTCTGCGAGCGCCACGGCCTCGTGCTCGTCACCGTGGCGGACCTGATCCGCCATCGGAAGAAGACCGAGAGGCTCGTCCACCGCATCGCGGCGCCCCATCTTCCGACGCGCTTCGGAGAGTTCCAGGTCTACGCCTACCGGAGCGAGGTGACTCACGAGGAGCACCTCGCCCTCGTACACGGCCAGATCCGCGAGGGAGAGCCGGTCCTGGTCCGCGTCCACTCCCAGTGCCTGACGGGAGACGTCTTCGGCTCTTCCCGCTGCGACTGCGGAGCGCAGCTCTCCCTCGCGATGGAGAAGATCGTCGAGGCGGGCGCCGGCGTCTTCCTCTACCTGCTCCAGGAGGGCAGAGGCATCGGGCTGCTCAACAAGCTCAAGGCCTACGAGCTGCAGGACGAAGGACACGACACCGTTTCCGCGAACGAGAAGCTGGGTTTTCCGCCCGACATTCGCAATTACGGAGTCGGCTCGCAGATCCTCCGCGACCTCGGCGTGCGGCGCATGCGCCTGATGACGAACAATCCCTCGAAATACGTCGCCATCGGCGGCTACGGCCTGGAGATCGTTGAACGGGTCCCCCTCGAGATCGGTCCCACCGATCGGTCCCGCAAATACCTCGAGGCCAAGAAGAACAAGATGGGGCACCTGCTCAAGATGGTCTGAAGAGATTTCGGATTTCGGATTTCGAATTTCGAATTTGTTTCAGGCCCTGGCAAATTCGCAATTCGCAATTCGAAATCCGAAATTGTGTGTCGCAGCCCGCGCGTGGGCGACGATCCGCAGATAGACTTCGCGATACAACACGAACAAGGAGGCACCATGGCTCGTCTGCTCGAGATCCCGGGTCCGCCGCTCGGAGGAGGGCGGACGCGTTACCTCATCATCGGCCTCGCGATCGTCATCCTGCTGTTGATCGGAAGTCCGATCACCGTGATCCCGGCGGGTCACGTCGGCGTGAAGGATTTTTTCGGCAACGTCTCGTCGAGCGTCATCCCGGCCGGCGTTCACTTCGTTCTTCCCTTCACGCGGGTCGTCAAGATGTCGATCAAGACGCAGGAGCTGAAGGAGACGGCCGAGGTCCCGTCCAAGGAGGGACTGACGATGGACCTGGAGGGCTCGCTCCTCTACCGGCTCGATCCCGCAAAGGCTCCGGACATCTATCGGACGATCGGTCCCAACTACGCCGAGATCGCGGTCGTGCCCCAGATCCGCTCCGCCATCCGCGAGATCACGGCGACCTACGAGGCGAAGGCGCTCTACTCCGCGGAACGGGACAAGATCGCGCGGGAGACCTTCGAGCTCTTCTCCAAGATGTCCCTGCCCCGCGGAATCATCGGGGAAGCGGTCCTCCTCCGAAAGATCGGCCTGCCGGCGATCGTGGCCAATGCGATCCAGGAAAAGCTGAAGCGCGAGCAGGAGGCCGAGCAGATGAAGTTCGTGCTTCAGAAGGAAGAGCAGGAGGCGAACCGCAAACGGATCGAGGCCCAGGGAATTTCTGACTCCCAGAAGATCCTCGCCGTGGGACTCAGCGCTCCGGTCCTCGAGTGGAAGGGAATCGAGGCGACTGAGAAGCTCGCCCTGTCGCCCAACTCCAAGATCGTCATGATCGGAAACACCAAGGGCGGGATGCCGGTCATCTTGAGTGGGGAGAAGTGAAACGAGTTATCAGTGATCAGTGATCAGTTGTCAGTTTTGAACTGAAGACTGAAAACTGACAACTGAAAACTATTTACCGTTGTACCACCGCTCCAGCTTCTCGGGCTTGACGCCGAGGAAGTAGCCGGCGAGCACCTTCCAGTTGCGCAGGACCTGGCGCAGCGTGCCGCGCTGGCGATACCGTCGCGGCGACGTCACCGTTTTTTCGGGCCGGATCGTGAGCCGCCCGACGCGCTTCAACCGGCGGACGAAGTCTACGTCGTCGCAAATCGGCAGCGGCGCGAACCCCCCGGCCTTTTCGTACGCCTCGCGCCTGCAGAAGAGGCCCTGATCCCCGAACGGAAGACCCAAACGGCGCGAGCGGAGGTTGGCCCACCAGGCGATCCACCGCATTCGAGCGTCCGCATCCCGATAGGCGAGCGAGAACGAGCCAGCCACCGCTCCGTTGGTCAGCGACTTCTCGAGGGCCTCGAGCGCGTTCACCGGGGGCTCCGAGTCGGAGTGCAGAAAAAAGAGAATCTCGCCTCGGGCCTCTCGCGCCGCCGCGGCCAGCCGCGCCCCTCGAGGGCCGGGGCCTTCCACGATCCGCGCCCCGATCGCGCGAAAAGCTTCCGTCGTCGCGGAGCAGCTTCCCGCGTCCGCCACGAGGAGCTCCACGCCCGGCGTGGCCGCGAGCGACCGAAGGCGTTCGGCCACCTCCGGCGCCTCGTTCTTGATCGGAACGATGATGGAGATCATTGACGAGTTTTCAGTTTTCAGTAATCAGTTGTCAGTTTGGAATCCGGCTCAAGAACTGAAAACTGAGAACTGACAACTGATTACTACTTCCGTGGATGCTAGCATCGCGACGATGCGGTTTCCGTTTCCGGCGGCGGTTCTCGCGGGGGGCGCGTCCCGGCGGATGGGACGCCCCAAGGCTTCGCTGCCGTTCGGCTCGGGCACGCTCCTTCAGCACCAGATCGTCCGAGTGGCCCCGCTCTTTTCGGAAGTGTTCGTCGTCGTCAAGGACGCGCCCGACTCGGCCCTGGGACGGGCGCGTGTCCTGCTCGACTCGACCCCGCGCCAGGGGGCGATCTTCGGCCTGACGCGCGCGCTCGAAGAGGTCGAGGATCATCTCTTCGTGCTGGCGGTCGATACCCCGGTGATCGCCCCCGCGTTGATCGCCGAGATCGCCCGCCGCGGCCTGAAGATGACGGCCTCGGTCCTTCTTCCTCGGGCCGGGGAACGCCTGCAACCGCTCGCCGCGGTCTGGAGGCGCGCTGTCCTCCCCCTGGCTCTCGAACGGATTGTCAGCGAGCAGCTCTCCCTTCAGGAGCTGGCGCAGGAGGCGGGGGCGGAGGTTCTCGAGGAAGCGGAATGGCGCCCGTTCGATCCCTCCGGCAACTCCTTCGAGAATCTCAACACGCTGGAAGAGTATGTAGCCGCCCGGGAGAGAGCCTGAGTTGAGCGACGAAGAGCCCAAGCGCCCGAAACGCCCGCGCCGGCCGCGATCCGTGGCGCCGCTGCGGCGCAGCGTCCTGCACGTCGATGCCCGGGGCCGCGCGCGGATGATCGACGTCGGAGCCAAAGCCACGACCCGACGGCGCGCGACCGCGACCGGGCGCGTGCGGATGAATGAAAAGGCGTTTGAGGCGCTGGCCAAGGGGACGCTGTCGAAGGGGGACGCGCTCGCCGTGGCGCGCCTGGCGGGAATCCTGGCGGCGAAAAAGACGTCCGAGATCGTCCCGCTGGCCCACCCGATCGGCCTGGATTCGGTCGCCGTCGACTGTGAGCTCGACGCCAGGAACCGCGAGGTCATCGTGACGGCAACCACCTCGACCGCCGCGCGGACCGGGGTCGAGATGGAAGCCCTGACCGCGGTCGCGGGCGCCTGCCTGGCCCTCTACGACATGGCCAAGGCGCTCGACCGATCGATCACGATTCGCGAGATCGTGCTCGTCGAAAAGACGGGAGGACGATCGGGAGCGTATCGGAGGGGAGGCGTGGTCTAAAAGTCTAAGGTCTAAGTCTAAAGTGCAGAACATATGTCAACTCTGATATAAGCCCCGGACCTTAGACCTTAGACAGAAGCATGAGCATCAGAGTCTCTATTGTGACCGTCTCCGACGGAGTGGCCGCCGGTCAGCGCGAAGACCTTGGCGGCCCGGCCTGCGAGCGCGCCCTGGCCGAGGCCGGGCTCGACATCAAGATCGTCTCGCGCGACGTGTTGCCCGACGAGCGGCGGGAGATCAAGGCCCTCGTCGAGGCCAAGGCCGACTCCGGAGACGTGGATCTTCTCGTGTTCACCGGCGGCACCGGTATGGCTCCGCGCGACCGCACGCCCGACGCCGTGCGCGCGGCCATCGAGTTCGAGGTCCCGGGACTGGCGGAGAAGATGCGCGCGGAAACGGGCGCGCAGCTGCCGGTGGCCTACCTCTCCCGCCAGGTCGTGGGCGTGCGGGGCGCGACGCTCATCGTCACACTGCCGGGATCGCCCAGGGGTGCCTCCGACTGTCTGCGCGCGATCGCCGACCTCCTGCCGCACGCCATCGCTTTGATCCGCGGGGAGAGGCCCGAGCATCCTGCGACGCGGAAAGGGCCGGCTCCCCGGTGAGAGCGACGCGTCTGGGCATCGACAACCTCTTGGACGACCCGTCGCCGGTGGCCGGCCGCCGCTTCGGTCTCATCACCAATCCTTCGGGCGTCACCTCCGCGGGCGTTCCTTCCTGGCGCGCGCTGCAAGGGCTGACGGACGGCAAGCTCCTGCGCCTCTTCGGGCCCGAGCACGGGGTCGACGGCGGAGCGATCTATGGGGAGGCGGTGGGAACAGGTTTGCACTGGGCCTCGGGGCTCCCTGCGGTCTCGCTCTACGGACAGACGATCGAGAGCCTGAAACCGAAGCCCTCGGACCTCGAAGGGCTCGACGCTCTCGTCTTCGACGTCGCCGACGTCGGCGCGCGCTACTACACCTACAACTGGACGATGATGCTTGCGATGGAGGCGTGCGCGGAGGCGCGCCTTCGGTTCGTCGTCTGCGACCGGCCGAACCCGATCGGCGGCGCGGTCGAGGGGGCGCCTCAGGATCCGCGGTTCGTCTCCTTCGTCGGCCTCCACCCGATCCCCGTCCGCCATGGCCTGACGCAGGGTGAGATGGCTCGCCTGCTCGCGGCGGAACGGAACATCGACGTCGACATTGTCATCTCTCCCATGACCGGCTGGGCTCGGGACACGCGCTTCGAAGCGACCGGACTGCCGTGGGTTTCGCCGTCTCCCAACATGCCCTCGCCCGCCACGGCGCTCGTGTTCCCGGGGATGTGCCTGCTCGAGGGAACAAACATCTCCGAGGGACGTGGAACCACTCGTCCCTTCGAGATCTTCGGCGCGCCCTGGCTCGACCCCGGTCCGCTGACGGCGGCGCTGAACGCGCTGGGACTTCCCGGCGTGCACTTCATACCGACCCACTTCCGTCCCATGTTCGAGAAGCACGCCGGCAAGGAATGCGGCGGGGCGCTCCTTCGAGTGACGGACCCGAAGGCCTTTCGCTCCTTCGAGACCGGCATGCGCGTCGTCGAAGTCGCGCGCCGCCTCGCTCCGGCCCGCTTTCGGTGGCGCACCGAGCCCTATGAGTTCGATCCGCGCCCCGCGATCGATCTGCTCACGGGCTCGCCTCAGTTTCGCGAGGCGATCGAGCGCGGCGCGGGCCTCTCGGGCGAGATCGCGCGGCACGACCTCGGCGCTTTCGACTTCCTGGTCCGACGGGAGCCGCATTTGTTCTACGCGGACCGCCGCCCGGCCGTCGTGGCGTTTGTCGGAGCGCACAACGCGGGCAAGACCGCGGTCCTCGTGGATCTGGTCCCGCGGCTCGTCGCGATGGGCCTGACGATCGGCACTCTCAAACACACCTCCCGCGACGTCGAAGACGACGTGCCGGGGAAGGACTCTCACCGCCACGCGCACTCGGGATGCGCCGCCTCGGTCCTCGTCACGCCGGGCCGCACCACCGCTCGCCGGGTGGGAGCGGAGGAGCCGATCGAGACGGTTCTCTCGCGCGAGCTGGCCGACTGCGACCTGGTCCTGGTCGAAGGCTTCAAGGCGCTGCCAGTTCCCAGGATCGAGGTCCGGCGCCGCGGAATTGCCATCGTGCCGATCGAAGGTGTGGCGCTTCGCATCTCCGAGGACCCGTCTCCCGACGGTGTTCCGACCCTCTCCTTCGAGGACCGGGAAGGAATCCTGGCCGCGGTGCTGCGGCTGGCCCGGCTGGACCGGACTGCCGCCGGGACTCGGGACTCGGGACGCGGGACGCGAAGGAGTTGAACAAGGGGCGGCTCTCCTCGGGCTCTCCAGTCCCGAGTCCCGAGTCCCGCGTCCCGTTGCTCGTCTTCGACCTCGACGGCACTTTGATCGACGGATACGCCGGAATCGCAGCGGCGTTGGCGTCCGCGATGGAGCAGCTGGGCTTGCCTCCTCTTCCGGCCGAGACCGTTCGCGGAATGGTCGGACACGGAATCGAATGCCTCCTCGAAAAAGCCGTCGGAAAGGAGCGGGCCCTGGAAGGCGTCCGGCTCTTTCGCGACGCCTACCCGCGGTTCGCCCTCGAGAACACCAGGTTGATGCCCGACGTTGCCGAGGTTCTGGCGCAGCTCGCGCGTCGCGGATACAAGATGGCCGTCGCCTCGAACAAGCTGGCGCCGTTTTCGCGGCAGATACTCGAGTCGTTGGCAGTCGGCGGCTTCTTTTTCGCCATCGGCGGTCCGGACAGCGAGACTCCCGTCAAGCCGGATCCCACGATGCTGCGCCGCCTGATGTCGGAGGCCCGAGTCGAGCCCGCCGAGACGGTCGTCGTCGGCGACATGGAAGTCGACGCCGAGCTCGCTCGAGCAGCCGGCTGCCGCGTCGTCCTCGTCCCCGGCGGCTCGCGCTCGCGCGAAGAGCTCGCCCAGGTGAAGGCGGATGCGCTCCTCGACCGCTTCGCCGATCTGCCCGCCTGGCTGGAGAACGGACGTAGGACGTAGGACGAAGGACGTAGGGGACAACGGATTCCCTCCTACCACCTACCACCTACGTCCTACGTCCTTTAGGATCACTCCCTCATGAAGGTCGTCGTCGCCGAAAAGGTCGCCTCAACGGGGCTCGAGCTGTTGCGCGCCGCCGGGCACGAGGTCGTCGACCTCGCCGGCGCGCCGCGCGAGAAACTGCTCGAGGCTCTGACGGACGCCGACGCCCTGCTCGTACGCAGCGCGACGAAGGTGAACGCGGAGCTGCTTGCGGCGGCGCCGAAGCTCTCCGTGGTCGGCCGGGCGGGCGTCGGCGTCGACAACGTCGACGTGCCCGCCGCGACCGCTCGCGGGGTTCTCGTGATCAACGCGCCGACGGCCAACGTCGTTTCGGCCACGGAGCACACGTTCGCTCTCCTGCTCGCGCTTCTCCGGCGCGTGCCCGCCGCCGCCGCCTCGATGGCGTCGGGCCAGTGGGAGAAGTCCAAGTTCCTGGGCTCGGAGCTCGCCGGCAAGACCGTGGGGATTGTTGGGCTCGGCCAGGTCGGCTCCCGGGTGGCGGCGCGCGCGCGCGCGTTTCAGGCCCGCGTGATCGCTTACGACCCGTATCTTCCCGCCGAGAGAGCCAAGGAGCTGGGAGTTCCGCTGGTGGAGCTCTCGGAGCTGCTCGCTTCCTCGGACATCCTCACTCTCCACGCGACCGCCGTGGAAAAGGGGAAAGCCCTCATCGGGCGCGAGGAGCTCGCGGGAATGAAGAAGGGGGCGGTGCTCGTCAATGTCGCGCGGGGCAGTCTGGTGGACCGCGCGGCGCTCCTCGAGGCGCTCACCTCGGGACACCTGGCCGGGGCCGCGCTGGATGTGTTCGATCCGGAGCCTCCCGATCCGAAGGACCCGCTCTTCCAGCTCGGCAACGTGGTGACGACGCCGCATCTGGGCGCATCCACGGTGGAGGCGCAGGAGCGTGTGGCGCTGCAGACGGTCGAAGCCGTCGTCGATGCGCTCGGGGGTGCTTCCTACGTTCCTGCCGTCAACCTTCCGTTTCGCGGACCGGCGGACCCTTCCGGTGCGGCGGCGTGGATGAGCATCGCCGAGCGGACCGCGCGTTTCCTCTCCTGCGTTCTGCCCGGCCGGCTCGGCGCCATTTTCGTCGAGACCTGGGGCCTGCCCGAGGACTTCCTCCGGCCGCTGGCGGTCGCCTCCGTGAAGGGCGCGATCGAGGAGCACGCGCCCGAGACCGTCAACTTCGTCAACGCGCTTCACGTCGCGAGCGAGCGAGGACTCTCGGTTTCCGAAACGCGCCATGCCGACCCGGGCAACTACGCACGCTCGATCCGCGTGTCGCTTGCCGCCGACGGGAAGCGCGCGACCGCCGATGCGACTCTCTTTTCCGGCCGCGACGCGCGCGTCGTGGAGGTCGACGGCCTTCCCCTGGAATTCCGCCCCGAGGGAACCGTGGTCTATCTGAAGAACCGCGACGTGCCCGGCGTCGTCGGAAGCGTCGGCACCATCCTCGGAGAAGGAGGCGTGAACATCGGAAACTTCTCGCTCGCGCGCGGCGACGGCGAGCGAGCGGCCGCCGTCATCACGGTCGACTCTCCTCCCTCCAGGGAGACGCTCGACCGTCTACGTCGCGCTCCGGCCGTCGAGGAAGTGCGCGTGGTGACCTGGTGAGCCGACTGCGCGTTGTCGTGCTCTTTGGCGGGCGTTCCGTCGAAAGCGAGGTCTCGCGCGTGTCCGCGCGCACGATCGTTCGAGCGCTCGATCCCGGCAAGTACGAGGTCGTTCCCATCGCCGTCGGACCCGACGGCCATTTCCTCGCGGCCGCTCCCTCCGCAAAGCTCCTGGCCGAAGGGCCGGTCCCCAAGAAATTCCTGGCCGGCGAGGAGACGACTCCTTCCCGTTCCAAAGGCGTCGTCCCCAAAGAGATGACGCGCGGAAAAGCCGACATCGTCTTTCCGATCGTCCACGGCACGACCGGCGAAGACGGCGTCCTTCAGGGTTTCTTGGAGACCCTCGGCATCCCCTACGTCGGCGCCGGCGTGACCGGTTCCGCCGTCGGAATGGACAAGTCGATCTTCAAGGCGCTCCTGCGCGACGCCCGCATCCCGACACCCCGGGCTCACTCCCTCTCCCCGCGGGAGAGGGCCGGGGTGAGGGGGACACAGTCCGACGAGAAGTTGCTTGGGTTTCCGCTCCCTCTCTTCGTCAAGCCCGCCTGCGGCGGTTCCTCCGTCGGCGTGACGAAGGTCAAGCGTTGGGAGGATCTCCCGGCCGCGATCGACCTCGCCCTGCGCTACGACGAGCGAGCCCTGATCGAGGAGGGAATCGACGCCCGGGAGCTCGAGTGCGCCGTGCTCGGCAACGACGACCCGCGCGCCTCGGTCGTCGGAGAGATCGTGCCGGGACACGAGTTCTACGACTATGACGACAAGTACCGGGAGGAGAAGGCGCAGCTCCACATCCCGGCGTCGGTCTCCGACGCGATCGCGGAGGAGGTTCGCCGCCTGGCCGTGGAAGCCTTTCGCGTCGCCGGCATCTCCGGGATGGCGCGGGTGGACTTCTTTCTCGAGCGAGCGACGGATCGCGTGCTGGTCAGCGAGCTCAACACGCTGCCCGGCTTCACCGCGATCTCGATGTATCCCAAGCTCTGGGAAGCGTCGGGTCTTCCGCTACCCGAGCTCTTGGACGAGTTGATCCGACTGGCGCTCGAGCGCAGGGAGAGACGGGACCGGCTGTCCCACGAGCCGCCCGCGCAGCTCCTCTGATCGCGGCGCTCTCGACCTTCGCCCTCCCGTGGCTGGCGGCGGCCGGCCTGACGCTGGCGAGCTATCCGATCGGATCCTTCCTCACACGGCGAGTCGAGGCAGGAGCGGCGACGGCGCGCGTGAGTCTCGCGCTCGCCGCCGGCCTGGCCGTGGTCGGTCACTGCGCGCTTCTGCTCGCTCTTCTTGGACTCCTGCGCCCGTGGGTCGTGCTCGCTCTCCTCGCCGGGGCGAACCTTGCCGGCCGGAAGAGCTGGCAGGAGCTGGCCCAAGGCTTTCGGGCCGGATCCGATGTCCAGCCAGGGTCGGGCCGCTTGTGGTGGCTCCTTCCAGCCGGCGCGCTGCTGCCGCTTCTCCTCCTGCCGCTCTATCCCTCGACGGCGTTCGACGCGACGATGTACCACCTGCCCTACGCGAGGGCGTTCGCGGAAACTGGCAGCGCGCCGTTTCTGCGTGACCTGCGATTCCCGGTGTTCCCGCAGCTGATGGAGTTTCTCTTCGCCGTCCTCTTCCCGGCCGGACGAGACCTGGCCGCGCAATGCCTCTCGGTGATCGCGACGCTCTTGACCGGGTGGCTTCTTGTCGTCTGGGGACGCGGCGAGGGAGAGCCGGCAGCGGGCTGGATTGCGGCAGCCGCGTTTCTCGGCAACCCGATCGTCGCCTATTTCGGCGCGACACCCTATGTCGAGCCCGGCCTGATTCTCTTCTCGACAGCGGCTTTCTACTCGTTCGCCCGATGGCAGAAAGCTCGCGAAGGAAGCTGCTTGGCGCTGGCCGGTTTCTTCGCGGGCAGCGCCGCGGCGGTCAAGTACCTCGGTCTCTTCTTCGTCGCGGCGCTCGCCGTGGCCGCCGTCACGACCTCATCCAACGAACGCCGATGGCGGTCCGGCCTCTTCTTTCTC
>Ga0070698_100009580_pt1 | contig 10366 bp, 11 predicted proteins | sample KBSK1502metaG_FD_65477 | JGI IMG/M metagenome (GOLD analysis project Ga0070698, IMG submission 65477) | Corn, switchgrass and miscanthus rhizosphere microbial communities from Kellogg Biological Station, Michigan, USA - KBS K1-50-2 metaG | ecosystem: Host-associated > Plants > Roots >... | reverse complement strand
CCCCTCGGCTGCGCAGGTCGGCGTGGCGTCACGCGTCGGCAGGCCGGGGGTGGGCGTCTCGTTTGGAATGTACGCGATGACGCGAATGGTGCCGTCTTTGTCAACTTCGCTAACGGTGTTGGCACCCGCGTCGACAACGAACGTATGCGTCGCGGCGACACCACCGCCCGTCACCAGCACACCGTATGGGTTGGCATCTGGGAATTCTTGCCATAGGTTTGCATGCTGGCCGGCCCACGTATATTCCTGGTCGCCGATATCGCCCCGGTCGGTTTTCGCGCCGGTCGTGCTGTCAAGCCGGTACAGGTGGCCGATCTCGGGTAGCGCGGGTCCGCCGCCTGCCAGTACGCCTTGCTGGGACGCGCCCATGATCATCAACACCTGGCAACCATTTCGATCGCCCGCGCTGGACCGGGTGCAGCCGCTTCCAACCGCGCTCAGCCCCTCTGGACCCAGCGCTTCGGCCTCGCCATGCGAACGGTCGAAGATCGACAGGAACCCGGTCGACCAGCTGCGCTGCCAGGTGCTCCCATCGCTGACGTACTTGTCGACGGCGCCGGTATTGGTGACGCCGAACGGTCCACTTGCGGGCAGACCTGTCTCGGCAACATACATGCCGCCGAGGCCATCAAACGCAACTCCACGCGGTTCCTGGAGACCGGTGATGACGGGACTCACCGTCCAGCCTGGACTCGCAACCGCTGCAGTGCCACCCGAAACGACTGCGCTTGTGATGACCCCAAGACCACCGCCAAGCATGAGTGAACGCCGAAACCACGACATACGATCCTCCTCTTCCGTGAGAGCGCCTCAAGACAGGCGCGCGATTAGCAACGAACGAGACGTTACCGTTTCTAGGAACGCTGTCAAGGGAGATTGCATCCCATCCGGGCCGGAAATTCCCAGTGTTGTGGCGGAAAGTCCCGACTGTGGTCGCCCTTCCGCTGGGGGATGGCCTGGGTAGGCGGGGTGGTGGCGGGCAGTGTGGGGCTGCGGCTGGCCAAATTCAGAAACTGGCGGGGGCGCTTGCTGGTTCGACGCTATCGATAGCCGCGGAACGACTCGACCTCAATTGATTGCGCCGGGATACCCTCCTCGCGGAGCAGGTGCCACGCCTCCACCACCATGCTCGGGGCACCGCTTACGTAGTAGATCGGATCCGTGAGATCGCGAGCCGCCTCTCGGAGGAGGTTTCGATCGATCCGGCCCGATAGGCCCTCCCACCCAGGGCCGACCGCCCCGGTGAGCGTGTGCAACACACGGAACTGAGGGTTCTGCCTTTCCAGCGCCGCCAACTCGGCTCGGTACGCAATTTCGCCTTCGCTGCGACTGCTGTACACGAGCCGTATCGGAATGGGCAGTTGGCGGTCGGTTGCATATTCGGCCATGCCTTTGAGGGGCGTGACGCCGATCCCTCCTCCGACGAGAATCGCGGGTCGGGTTTCCTGTAGCACAAAGTCACCGATCGGGCCGAAGACGGCCACCTCATCCCCTGGCCGCAAAGCCGCGAAGGCGCGCTTGTACCAGGAGTTGGAGAGGCGGACAGCGAATTCCAGGTGCGGACGCGTAGGGCTGGTCGCAAGCGACATCGGGCGCACGTCCACACCCGCCTCGGTCATCAACTGCAGGAACGTGAACTGTGTGGCGAGGAAGCTGAAGGACGTCGGTTTCTCTAGCTCGATCGCGTGCGTGGTGGATGTGAGTCGCCGACCGGAAACGACGTGCGTTCCAAAGCCCGTCCGAGTGCCGGCCATCGGAAGCGCTCCGCGTGCCAGGCGGATCACGACATCTCTCGCGTCAGCCGCACGATGGGAATCTCGCGATCAGTTTTTTCCTGGTAGCCGCCGATGCGCGGGGCGATCGCCGTGATGCGCGCCAGCGCCTCAGTGCGCGCGCTGCCTTCCAACGACTCGGCGTGAACCTTGAAACGCTGTGTCCCGACCTCCAACCAGATGTCGTCGGGATGCTTCGCCATGTTGAGAAACCACGCCGGATGGACGGCGGCCCCGGCGAGCGCGGCAACGACCAGCCAAGAGTTCTCTCCACCAGGGAACCCGCCGACCACTGTCGTCCGCATCTGCCTGGTCTTGGCTCCGCGCGTCGTGAGAAGGACGACGGGGAGGCCCATCCTCGAGCCCATACGCTGCCCGCCGTCACGCCGGAACATCCGGATCTGTTGGGCGCCAAAGAGCTTGAAGATCTTCATCAATGCCCGCGGGAATCCCGCGCCGCGAGTGCCACGCGGGCTGACTCGAATGGTCATGGCTCTCGGCTCAGCCTGATTCGGCCTTCACGGGTGCCGCGAGGGGTGATGTGGATGGCCGGCTCGGCCAACGGCGCGTCCGTTCCACCACCAAATTTCATTGATTGCCGACCGAACGAGCGCTCCGTCCAGCCTCCGAGAGCGCCGGCCCCTCGATCCCCCAGCTGATGATTCGTTCGGGCACGACGCGGATCCAAACGCTGTCCCAGCCTCCGCCGCCGAAACGTTCGTGGCCGCCCACTTCGTTCAATTCAGCGCGGCCACGGACTTCCATCCCGCGGACGGTCCATGGCCGGACGCTGACAAGATCGTCGACCACGAAAGCGACGCGGAGGTTGGCCCGTAGGTCGCGCCACTTCTTCGACTGGCTCAACCGATGACCGCCGATATCGATCGTCTGCGCTTCGTCGTCGAAGTGAAAGCTGACCGGCACGACGTGGGGCGAGCCGTCGCGGCCGACCGTCGCAAGGCGGCCAAGCCGCTGCCCGCGTAGGTACGCCATCTCCTTCTCGGTAAAGGCGCTCATCGCGACCTCGTCGGAGCGACAGACGAAGGATCACTGCGATTGGCAGGCAACCGCGCTTCGATGCGCCGCACCAGCAGCAAGGCGACGTGGCGGACACGCTCCAGGTCCTCCTGGGGCAGGTCCTCGACCAGCTCCAACGAGTGCGTCATGAACTCGCGCCAGAACTCGCCGACCACGCGCTGACCTTCATCCGTCAGCCGCGCCCGGACCGAGCGCCGATCTGCAGGGTCCGGGACGCGGAGGACCAGCCCGTCCTTCTCCAGCTGATCCATGAGGAGCGTGATGTTCTTCGGGCTGACATGCATCCCTGCCGCCAGAGCGCCGAGTGGCTCTTCCCCGGCGTGCTTCAGCTGCATCAGGACCCGAGCCGCGCCATCCGTGAGGCCGTAGCCGTCGGCTTCGGCCTGCATGAACCGCTGGATCCTGTAGGCGCACCAGCGGAGTGCCGGAAAGACCTCCAAGCGTCGGGCATCCGGCTGTCCAGCAAGGTAGTCGAACATGGGACGGCTCCGGGTGTCATAGAGGCAGCCCGCTTCGTCGGACGCCATCTCCGTCTGGAGCTGGCTGGTGTCGTCTCGATGGCTAGTAGAATGGTCCATATTGGAGCGCTCCAATGTTACCTGCTCCATCATAATGGTTCCTAGCGTTGGTGCTGCGGGTGCATGCGAAGAGGTCTATCGGACCCTGGTCCGCGGCCCGTCGCAGGGCGAGCCGTTCTCTAGGCCTTCGACGGCACGCCGCGCCCCGGCCAGGATGAGAGGCGTGAACCTTCCGTGCGACCTTCGATCACGACGCCACCGCTCTTCGTGTAGAGAGCCAGCACCTGATGCGGCGCCATCGCGCCGGCATGCGGGTTACGGCGATCAGCCAGGCGTTAGCTACCGGCTCGCCTCAGTTGTCCTCTGATTCGGGTTGCGGGCCCCAGTCGGGGGCAAAGCCGTTGAAGTTGATGACGTGGGGCCCAGATCCGTCCGCGTTCATGACCAAGACTTTCGTCGGTTGGCCGGGGATGAACTGGTTGAACACAATCCTTGTTCCGTCGGGAGAATAGTCGGGGCGAAAATCGGCTTCCCCAAGCGGGTCACATCAGTGAGCTGCGTCAACCGGGTCCCATTCGGCCGGATCGTGAAGATGTCTCCGACCGCCTGGGTCAAGTCGTTATTGAAGATGATGCGTGAGGCATCGGGTGACCACTCCGGGTGACCGGCGTCGAGTGCGATGTCCGTGACTTGCCGCATGTCGGTTCCGTCGGCTCTCATGACAAAGATTGCAGAGCGTTGGCCCGGACCGATTCCATTTGGGAACTGCTGGAACGCGATGAATTGGCCATCCGGGGAGAACTCGGGCTCCCCTGCGAAGGTGTTCGCGGAGAAGTTGCTTACCTGGCGGATACCGGTGCCATCGGCGTTGATCGTCCACAGGTTCGTGCAGCACAATCCGGGTCCCGGGAAGTTCTCAAATACCAGCTGAGTTCCGTCTGGGGACCACGATGGATCGCCCGTGAATCCGCTGAGATGAGTGAGCTGCCGAACGTCGCTCCCGTCGGACCGCATAGTAAAGGCCTCCACCCCCCCGGCCCGGTCGGAGTCGAACGCGATCCGCTGGCCGTCGGGGGACCAGTCAGAAATGACGCTGTTCCCGGGCGCAAAAGTTAGCTGGATGAGATCCCTTCCGCCCGCGTTCATCGTGTAGATCTGCGAAAAGCCGCTCTGGTTGCTGGCAAAAGAGATCCGCCCGTTCTCGCCAGGAAGGGCGGCAGCCGCCGGTACAGCAGTCGTTGCCAATCCGGCAAGCGCCACGGCCGCACAAACAATAAGATGCCTCGAGCGCAGCCAGTTGCTATGCTTCCGGGTTCTCTCCCGGACCACCAAGGGTGCACCACATGTCGGGTACCTAGGGACAACCGCAAACTCTCTGATCGCACAAGCGGCGGCAATTAGCTTCCTCACCGGGTTACCTCCCTGATCAGCGTCAAGCTGACCAATAAGCGGCGATTGTTTGTTTGCGCAGGCACATGGGCCAACGCTAGGCGTTTACGCCGGCCGGCGCCGGCATCAAGCCAAGTTGCGTCAGCAGCTCCACCTGGTCGAAATATTCGTGTTGGACCTTGATCCGGCCGTCGTGATCGACCGTCCCGATCGATGCCGCGCGCATCGTCACCTGGCGGCCGGTCGGCGGCAGCTCGCCTGCCGGCCCTGCCAGCGGGCCGGTGTGAGTGCCGGTAGCTTCGTATTCAACGCCAACCGCGTTTTCCTGATCGACAATGCGCAGGATCTTGACCTGGATATCGGGGAAGGCACCGAGGAGGGTGGCATAGAAGGCCACCACCGCCTGTCGGCCCGTCATGGGCGGCAAGCCCGGCCAGACGACCTCCCCGTCTTCGGCATACATGTCCCCGATCGGATTCAGATCGTGCGCATTCACAGCCGCGTTGAGCCGTCGGACCTGATCAGTCAGCTTTCCCATGTGGTTCCTCCTGTTGGTGTTGCGCTCATCCTGCCCCCCATCGTGGAGTCCTGAATCAGGGGAATCCCTCGACCTTGACATCGCCGACGCCGCCCCTACCATGGACCTCGATGCTGCTGGGGAGGCGAGACGAGCAGGCACGGCTGGACGCCCTCCTCGAACACGCGCGCTCCAGCGTGAGCGCGTCGCTCGCGGTTAGAGGCGAGGCGGGCGTTGGCAAGAGCGCGCTTCTCCGCTACGCGGTGGACCGGGCCGAGGGCATGATCGTTCTCTCCACGACCGGAATCGAGGCCGAGGCCGAGCTTCCTTTCTCCGGTCTTTCAGACCTGCTCCATCCGGTCCTCGAATATCGCCACCAACTGCCGGAACCACAGTCCGCCGCGCTCGCCGCGGCGTTGGCCATCGGACCTCGCACCTCGTCGGATCCCTTCGCCATTTCCGCGGCGACCCTGAATCTGCTTTTACTGGCGTCCGAGCGTACTCCTCTGCTCGTGGTTATCGACGACCTGCAGTGGCTGGACAGCGGATCCCGCGATGCCGTTATGTTCGCCGTGCGCCGGTTTCATGCCGACGCGGTGGCGCTCCTCTTCGCGCTGCGGGATTCTGCGGACGCCATCCCTGCCGGCGTGGCGACGCTCGAGCTCCGCGGCCTCGATCAGCAGGCGGCGCGGGAGCTGATCGCCGAGGCCGGTCAACGCGTTACGCCTTCGGTTGCCGATCGCATCCACGTGGCGACTGGAGGCAATCCCATGGCGATCCTCGAGACCGTCCGCCAGCTGACTCCGCAACAGCTCAACGGCACGGCACCAATCGAGGAGCCACTCAGGAGCAGCCGCCAGCTTCAGCAGGCATTCGCCGAACGCGTCGCGCGCCTCCCTGCTGCCACGCAGACGCCGATCCTTCTCGTGGCCGCCTCGCAATCAGGCGCCATCGACGAGCTCCGCCGGGCCTGCGCGCAGCTGGGCAGCAGCCTGGCCGAGCTGAATTCGGTCGAAGATCGCGGCCTGATCACGAATGACGGCCTTCGTCTTCAGTTTTCGCACCCGCTCATCCGGTCGGCCGTCTATCACGGCGCGCCCGCCGCCCAGCGCCGTGCTGCCCATGCCGCCCTGGCCCAGTCCATCAACCAGCCAGCCGGCCTGTTGGAGAAGGCATGGCACCTGGCGGCCGCAGCGCAGGGCCCGGACGAATCGGTCGCGACCGTGCTGGAAGAGGCCGGTTTCGAGGCGCGGCGACGCAGCGGTTACGCCGCTGCTACGCGGGCTTTTGAACGCGCGGCCCGTCTGAGCCTTGACGACGAGGCGAGGGCACGCCGCCTGTATGAGGCCGGGAGCGATGCTTATGTTGCCGGCCATGCCCCGCACGGCATCGATCTGTTGGATGAGGCACTCAAGCTGGCACAAAGCATCAGCTTGCGGGCCGACATCCTGCACAGCCGCGCGCGCATCGAGATGTGGACGCGCTCCCCGGCGGCCGCTCGCAGGCTACTGATCGAGGCCGCCGATGCGATCGAAAGCTCCGACCCTGAGAAGGCGGCGCTGATGCTGGTCGACGCGACCACGACGGCGACCCAGGAGGGCGATCAGGACGGACGCATCGAGGGCCTCGTCGACTTCGCGCTCCAGCTCAGCGAGCGCGCCTACCGAGTTGGCCGTCGCGCGGGCGGCCAGGCTGAGGCCGCCGCTGCTGGCGCGTACGCGAAGCACCTGGTTGCCACCGGACGCGAGCACCAGCGGACGCGTGAGCTGCTGATTGCATCGGTGGATGCGATCGACGAGCGCCAGTCGATATCGCTTGCGGTGCAGTTGATCAACTCGGCCGCGATGTTCCTCGCGTTCGAGGAATGGGACCGCATGCGCACACCGCTCGAGCGCCTGATCCAGGCTGCTCGGGCGACCAGCGCGCCTGGCGCACTTCCTTATGCGCTCGGCCATCTCTCCGAGCTGGAGTTTCGCACCGGGCGTTGGAAGGAGGGCCTGGCAGAGGCCTCAGAGGCGGTGTCGCTGGCCAGCGAGCTCGGTCACAAGGTTTCCCTCGTCTACGCGCTGGCCTGCCTCGCCTGGATCGAGGCCGCGCGTGGCATGGAGATTGAATGCCGCGCGCACCTTCAGCAGATGGGCTCGGTCATCCCGCACGCGCGCAACGTCGTCGCCCTCTACTCGGCGCGGATTGGCGGCTTGCTCGATCTCGGCGCAGGACGCAATGAGGAGGCGATCACGAAGCTCCGCCCTGTGTTCGAGATCCTTCCAAGAGCCGGCTTCAACGCACCAGGACTCGTGCAGGAGGGGCCCGACCTGATTGAAGCGTACGTACACACCGGCCGGCTAGACGAGGCGAAGGCCGCCCTCGACGAGTTTCAGCGCCAGGCGGACAACTTTGTCGGCACGTGGTCCATCGCGGCGGCGGCCCGTTGCCGTGGCTTGATCGATGACGACTTCGATGCGACCTTTTCCCGGTCGATCGAGCTCCACGACCGGGCTGGGATGCCGTTCGAGCGTGCTCGCAGCGAGTTGTGCTACGGAGAACGTCTACGGCGCGCCCGCCAGCGGGCCGAGGCGCGCATCCAACTGCACCGCGCGCTCGAGACCTTTGACCAGCTGGGCGCCGAGCCCTGGGCCGAGCGCGCACGCAATGAGCTGCGCGCATCCGGCGAGACGGTACAGCGGAAACCCGCCGGCACCAGCGAGCTGACGCTTCAGGAGCTGCAGGTCGCGCTGCGGGTTGCTGAAGGCGCGACCAATCGCGAGGCCGCCGCGGCCCTCTTCCTGAGCCCGAAAACGGTGGAAGCCCATCTCAGCCGGATCTACAGCAAGCTCGGCGTCCGATCCCGTACCGAGCTTGCCCACCGGCTCGCCGCCGAGCGCGCCACCGCCGACGTCCCGGCCGCGGTTCGCTGATCGGCTACGCGGTCCGGTATCCGGTCCGGCCGCAGAGCCGGCACCTCAGTTCCTCGCGGCCCTGCTGGTCGTGTTGGTGGGTCGGGCGCAGAAATAAGCCGGAGATCGGTGCGAACTGGCAAAGGCACGGCTTTTCCTTGCGATGTTCGATATCGGTGGACTCCTTGCTCATCGTGATGCCTCCGTTTTGATGGATTTCGAACGCGCCTCGATCGCCGATGCGACATACTCGGCGTCCTCGCCGACGCCAAGCAACAGTCCCGATTTGGGCTTGTACAGCCATTCGAGTCCAATGAAGTACAGCCCCTCGATCGCGGTGACGCCTCGACGTTGTACTGGCCGGCCAGCGGCATCGAACACCGGCAGGGCGACGAAGCTGAAGTCAGGCTGGTATCCGGTGGCCCATACAATGCTGCTGATCTCAGACCCCGCCAGGTCCAGCTCGCGGATCGGATTCACCTCATCGGCGACCGTCTGCCCGATGCCGCGCGGATTCTCATCCTTGGGTAGCGGCATCCCCATCTTCGCGACTGCCTCGTCGAGCTGCGCCAGGATCTTTTCGGCAAATTCGTCGTTCTTGCGCAGGTTGTCGCTCAGGTCATCCGCCAGCTCGATTCGTCCATCTCGTGCCACCGCTACGCGCCCCAGTAACCGGACGCCTTCGGTCGCCAGCTGCCGCAGATAGATGTCGTGGCCGCCACGGCGGCCGCTGCTCTGCGGATGGCAGGCCGACGCCTCGGCCGGATCCTCCAGCTTGTCGATGGTTCGCTCATATAGGCCGGCGGTCATTCCCCACCAGACGATGTCCTTGGCGCGATAGCGGCGCGGCACGCGCCCGCAGGTGCTGACGGATAGGAACAGCCGCCGGCCAGCTTCATGCAGCTCTTCCGCGATCTGCACGCCTGACTGTCCCGTCCCCACCACCAGCACGGCGCCGTCGGGCAATTGCGCCGGGTTGCGGTACTGGCTGGAATGCACCTGCACGACGTTCGGTGGGAGGTGCGATGCCCATGAGGGCACCTTCGGTCGGCGGTAGCTTCCGGTCGCAACGACCACGGCACGGGCGCCGATCGGCGTCTCGCCCGCCTCCACCACTAGGTCGGAGCCGAGATCCCGAACCGCGGTGACCCGCACTCGGGTCCGGACCGGCGGGCGGAACGATCGCTCGTACGCCTCGAGATAACCCACGACCGCGTCGCGGCCCATGAACCCGTCGGGGTCGGATCCGGCGTAGGGGAACTCGGGCAATTGCAAGGTCCAGTTCGGCGTCACCAACGTGAATGAATCCCAGCGCTCGCTGCGCCACGACTCTCCCACCCGATGCTGCTCCAGGACCACGTGCTCGATGCCTCGCCGCGTGAGCTGATGGCTGATCGCAAGGCCCGCCTGCCCAGCGCCGACTACGACCACGTCCACCGCTTCCTGCTTCACGGCGCCAAGGCTACGCTGCGGCCGTCGATTCAGAATCGGGGAAACCCCTACAACTTACGTCCGATTTGGAACCCGACGCCCCCAATCGCCGGTGACGTTAGCTAAATCGACGTGGCGCAAGCCGAAAACGAGGGGTTCCCCCGATTCAAACTCGTCGAATCGCGCCTAGCCTGAGCTCGTCAACGCGACATATTCCAAAAAGGAGGAACCTCTGGAGCTCTCAAGAAATGAGGCGAAGGAGGGCCAATCACGATGAGTCCCGCATGCTATCGCTACTTCATGAATCGCGTCGAGCCGCCGGTGCGGGTGGCCCGTCTCGATGATGACTTCAGGCGAACGGCCCGCCTGGTCTTCGAGGCGATCATGTCGGCGCCAGACCTGCCAGAGGAGCGGTCGGTGCGGCACGTTCGTTAGCTGCCGTTTGGCATCTCACTAAATCGCCGAGGTGGATCTACGGTTCGCTGGGCATCACCGCGTCGACGTTAGCGATCGGCGTCAGATGGCCCCGACGCTGTCGGCAGCGGCGGGCGTTGCCAGCGTACGACTCCGAAGCGCAGCGGCGACCGTCAGCAGCGTCCCGATCGCGAGCACGATCCAGCTTGCCGGCTCCGGCAGTGGAATGTTGAGAAGATTGTCGAGGGAAACGGCGCCCGGGCCAATCAACGTGAGCGCCAGGGCCGGCAGGGCGATCATCAATGGAAATTCGACGCCACCGTTGCGGTTCCAGAACCCCTTGTGCAGGTGGCTGGCCACGATGGCGACCAGCATGGCGCCCAGAACGCC
>Ga0070698_100009579_pt1 | contig 10366 bp, 8 predicted proteins | sample KBSK1502metaG_FD_65477 | JGI IMG/M metagenome (GOLD analysis project Ga0070698, IMG submission 65477) | Corn, switchgrass and miscanthus rhizosphere microbial communities from Kellogg Biological Station, Michigan, USA - KBS K1-50-2 metaG | ecosystem: Host-associated > Plants > Roots >... | reverse complement strand
ACCGCGTTGCGGCGGGCCGGGCGGGACAGCGTGACCCGCAGCTCGCGGCCGGCCCGCTCGACCAGCACCCGCTCGGTGCCGGGCTCGGGCGGCCGGGCCGGGCGGCCGGCCCGCCAGCGCCGGAACTCCGCGCCGTCCTGCAGGGCCGAGTAGGCCGCGGACTCGGCGATCAGGCCCGCGGGCACGGGCAGCCCGGCGGAGCAGCGCAGCAGCAGCGCGAGCGCGGCGCCGGCCACCGGGTTCTCGTCCAGGGTGGCGCTGATCTGCTCGATCGCGGCCGCCACCCCGTCGGCGGGCCCGACGAACGGCGCGCGAGCGGCGGCGTCCTCGGTGAGGATCACGTCGGCCGCCGCGAACGCCGCCGGAGGCAGGTACCGCGGGTCGGCGGCGACGGCCAGCACCACCGCGGGCACGAGCGTGATGTCGTTCCCGGCCAGCGCGCGCCCGGCCGCCGCGTCGCCGACCTCGACGATCACCAGCGGGGTGCCGGCCGCGGCAGACAGCCCCTCGGCCGCGGCCGGATCCGCCAGCAGGTCGCGCAGGGCCCGGGCATCGAGTTTCAGGCTCATCGTCTCCAGCATGCACGACCGGGGATTCGTCCCGCGCGAATCGTGACGTCTGCTCACCGGACCGGGGGCGGCTGCCCGTCGGCGCTGGCGGCCAGCTGGGTGTCCCAGTCACACACCAGGCAGGCGTGGCGGAACGCCGAGCGGGCGAACTCCACGGCCGCGGCGCGGGGGTCGGCGGAGGCGCGGACCTCGTCCCAGTCCAGGATGTACTCGCCCAGGGCCTCGTTCCAGCCGGCCCCGGCCGGGGACAGGCCGGCGCCCGCGAAGCCTGGCGGCGCGGGATACGCGTAGGCGAAGAACGCGGCCTTCGGGTAGCGGGCGTCGCCGGGCCACCAGCCGACCTCGAACACCTGGGCGTCCGCTCCGTTCCGCGTGATGAAGTCGTCCGAGGGGGGGTCGGCCGGGCGGCCGGAGAAGAGGAACACCGCCAGGTCGAACGATCCCCACCACGCGTTCACCGGCGAGGAACGGCCGCGGTAAGGCGCCCGGAACTCGGCCAGCGCCAGCGCCGCCTGGGTGGCCGCGGCGAAATAGTCGCCGACCGTGCCGGGGTCGTAGGACGCGTGCTCGTAGTCTTCGTCCAGCGGCACGCTCCACGGGACCTCCTGCGGCCGGGGATAAATCTGCACCGCGCCGCCCACCCGGCGGACCGCGGCCAGCACCTGCCGGGTCACCTCGCCCACCGGCCGGTCCGGGGCCAGCGCCACCCGCTCGGTCTGCCCGCCGCTGTGCTCGACCACCGCCTCGTGCGCCCGCAGGTCCAGCGCCGCCACCAGCGAGCCAGAACCGTCGGGCGCGGGCAGCGGCGCGGTCTCCCAGCCCCGCGCGGTCAGCCGCAGCGCCGCGTGCTGCAGCTGTGGCTCGGGCGGCGCCAGCCTGACCGCCAGCTTGCCCAGTACCTGGGTATGCGCGTGCAGCGTGTCGCACGTCGCAGCCCACGTCTCATAGGAGGCCGCTGGCCAGTCCGCCGGCATGACTGCACGCTAACCGCCCGGCCGCAAGCTCTCAACCCGGCCGCGGCGGCCCGGCGACGGCAGCGGCGGCCGGCGGCCCTCCTACCATGGAGAGGATGCGATTCCATGCCTCCGCGCGGCGGCTGAGCGGCAACGCGGCCGCGAGGGTGGACACCGCCGAGTTTCTCCCGGCCGAGCAGCTACGGCAATGGCACGAAGAACTCGACCGCAGGGGGCTGCGCGCCACCGGCTCGCCCGCCCACGAGCGTTATATCGACGTCCTTATCGCGCGGCTCGAGCAGGCGGGAGTCTCCCAGGTACACACCGAGCCCGTGCCGATCCGCCGGTGGACGCCCGTGAGATGGTCGCTCGACTCGGCCGGGCAGCCGATCGCAACCTCGTCCTACATTCCTTACTCGGGCAGCACGCCGCCGGGCGGCGTCACCGGCGTCCTGGCCCGCGTGACCTGGGATGCAACGCCGGCCGCCGGAGCGCTGGCCGGCCGGATCGCCGTCCTGGACGTGCCGTCCCCGGCGTCCGACTACTCGGTCCTGGACCAGATCTCCTATGCCGCCTGGGACCCGGAGAACCTGATCGAGCGGTCGGCCCGGTACGCCCGGCCCTGGGCCGGCGTCGGCGATCTCATCTCACTGCTCGACAGCCTGCCGGCCACCGGCGCCATCGGCTGCATCGCGGTCATCGACCTCCCGCCGGAGGCGGCGTCGGGCTCGTACTTGCCCTATGACGGACATGTTCGTAACGTTCCCGGCGTGTTCGTGGACCGGACGGTCCGGCCGCACCTGGAGGCGCTGACCGCGGCCGGCGCTCCGGTCCGGCTCACCCTCACCGCCACCGCCGAGGACGTCGTCAGCCGCAACGTCGTCGGGATCATCCCCGGCCGCACCGACGAGCTCGTGATCCTCAACTCGCACACCGACGGCACCAACGCCGTGGAGGACAACGGGCCGGACGCGATCGTCGCCATAGCTCAGTACCTGAGCCGGCTGGAGCGGGGCCTGCTGCCCCGCTCGGTGATGGTCTCCCTCACCACCGGGCACTTCCACGGCGGCATCGGGCAGATGACGTTCGCCCGGCAGCACCTGGACACCACGCTCCGCAAGGCCGCCTGCGCGGTCACGCTGGAGCACCTCGGCGCGCTCGAGTGGGCGGAGAACGCGGCCGGGCAGATGGCGCTCACCGGCCGGCCCGAGCTGGGCGTGATCTTCGTGCCCGAGAACCGGGCCATGGTCGCCGCGTCGCTGGCCGCGCTGAAGCGGGCCGGGAACGGCCCCGGCCGGGTCCTGCGCCCGTTCGTCCCGGCGCCGGCCAGCCCGAGCGGCTACGGCTGGCCGGGCGAGGGAACGCAGCTGTGGAGTGACGGCCAGGTGATGACGATGAACTACATCGCCGGGCCCACCTACCTCCTCAACTGGGGCATCCCCACCGTGGACAAGTGCGACATCGGCCGGATGCGACGCGAGGCCATCGCGTTCACCCAGATGCTGCTCGACCTCGGCTCCGTCCCGCTGGCCTCGCTCAGCTCGCTCGACCTGCCGCCGCTGGCGTAGCGGGCAGCGCGGCCGCCAGCGCAAGGACCTCGGCCAGCGACCGCGGCGCCTGGGCGGATCACCGGATCAGCGGGTCGCGGGGGAGGCCGAGGATCCGCTCGCCGATCTGGTTGCGCTTGATCTCCGAGGTGCCCCCGGCGATCGACATAGCCCGGTTCCCGAGGGTCAAGATCGCGCCCAGGGCGCCCGGGCCGTCGAGGAACGCCGCGTCCGGCCCGGCCAGCGCGGCCAGGATGACGGAGGCCTCGTGACCGTTCTCCGAGATCAGCAGCTTGGTGATGGCGCCCTCGGGGCCTGGCTCGCCGCCCGCCACCGCGCGGTAGGCGCTGCGCAGGTTCAGCACGCCCATGGCGTGAACGTTGGCGAAGTGGCGCCCCACGCGCCCTGCCCCGCCGGGCAGCCGCTCGGGGTGCGCGTCCAGCGGGCCGATGATCGCCTCGGGCGGCAGCGTCGGCACGGTGCTGCCGCCGCCTCCGCCGATGCTCACGCTCTCGTTGCCGAGCGTGGCCCGGGCGACCGTCCAGCCGCGGTCGACCGGCCCGACGACGTCGTCGTCGGGGACGAACACGTCATCGAAGAAGACCTCGTTGAAGTCGGAGTTGCCGGTGGCCTGCTTCAGCGGCCGCACCGTGACGCCCTTGGCGTGCATGTCGATGATCACCGTGGTGACGCCGATGTGCTTGGGAGCGTCCGGGTTCGTGCGGACTGTGGCCAGGCCGTACGCGGCCTGCTGCGCGAGGCTGGTCCAGACCTTCTGGCCGTTGATCAGCCAGCCGCCGTCGGTCCTGGTCGCCCGGGTCTGGATGCCCGCCGCGTCAGAGCCCGCGCCGGGCTCGCTGAACAGCTGGCACCAGATCACCTCCTGGTTCAGCGCCGGGGGCACAAAGCGCGATACCTGGTCCGGGGTGCCGTGCTGGATCAGCGTGAGGATCACCCAGGCGGTGATCCCGTAGCCCGGGCGCTTGATCCCGGCCGCCGCGAACTCCTGCTCGATGACCAGCTGCTCGACGGCGCCCGCCTCCCGGCCCCAGGGCTTAGGCCAGTGCGGCATCACGTAGCCGGACTCGATCAGCGCCCGCCGCTGCGCGTCGGCGTCGAGGCCGCGGATGCGCTCGGCCACCTGCCTGACCCCGGCCCTGATCTGCTCCGCCTCGGGCGGCAGGTCGATCGCGGCCGCGCGGCGGACGCCGCTGCGCACCAGGTCGGTGACGTCCCTGGCGGCCGCCTCGGCGTCGACGGCGGCCGCGATGGCCGTGGCCCGGCGCAGGTACAGGTGAGCGTCGTGCTCCCAGGTGAAGCCGATGCCGCCGTGCACCTGGATGTTGAGCTCGGCGTCCAGGCTGGCGGCCGGGACCGCCAGGGCCGCCGCGATCGCCGCGGTGTAGCTGAGCTGGTCGCCCCCGCCCGTTGCGGCGCGGGCGGCGTCCCAGACCGCCGCGGTCGCCTGTTCGGCCGCCACCAGCATGTTCGCGCAGTGATGCTTCACCGCCTGGAACGTGCCGATCGGACGGCCGAACTGCTCGCGGACCTTGGCGTACTCCGCGGCCTGCTCGGTGCACTCACGGGCGACGCCGACCGCCTCCGCGGCCAGGAGCGTCCGGGCCAGGTCGGCCAGGACCTGGCGGCCGCCGGGCAGCACCGTGGCCGGGGCGCCGTCCAGGCTGACCCGGGCCGCCCGCCGCGCCGGGTCGATGTTCCTCGGGACCTCGGCCGTGACCCCCCCGGCCGCGGTCTCGACCACTACCACGTCGTCGCCGGCCGGCACCACCAGCACGTCGGCGAGCTGGCCGCTGATCACCACGCCCGCGCTGCCGTGCGCCGTGGTCGTGTTATCCGGACCGTCGCGGACCTCCACGTCGCCGCCGAGCCCGACCGCGCCGACCAGCGAGCCGACGGCCAGGCCGGGCAGCAGGCGCTCGGCCAGGTCCGGCGGGCCGAGGGCGGAGATCACGGCACTGGCGATCACCGTGGGCACGAACGGGCCCGGGGCCACGGCCCGGCCCAGCTCCTCGACGACGATCACCAGCTCGGGCAGGCCGAAGCCCGACCCGTCGTACTTCTCCGGGAGGTGCAGGCCGAGCCAGCCGATGTTGCCCATCTCGGCCCAGAAGCCGGGCAGCGGTTCGGTCTGCGCCTCGAGCAGGGCGCGGGCGGCCCCGCGCGCGCCGTTCTTGCTGAGGAAGTCGGAGGCGGTCTTGGCCAGGGCACGGTGATCATCGGTGATGGCGATCGGCATGACTCATACCGTACCGAACGCGGCTCGGTTTGCGTATGCCCACGACGCCCCGGGCCGCGGCCGCCCTCGGTAGCCTGAGCCTCAGGAGGTGGCGCGGGTGCCTGACGCTGACTACGACGAGTTCGGGATGCTGAGCGAGAACGCCGACGAAGTCGGGCTGATGCTCGACCGAGAGCCGGTCGTGACCCGGCGGTCGTTCACCGTCGCTCCCGGCCAGGAGGTCAGCGCGATCGCCTGGGGCGAGGCCGAGCCTGAGCTGGTGCTGGTGCACGGCGGCGGGCAGAACGCGCACACCTGGGACACGGTCGTGCTCGCGCTCGGCCGCCCCGTGCTCGCCATCGACCTGCCCGGGCACGGGCACTCCGACCGGCGGACAGACCGCGACTACGGGCCCTGGCGCAACGCCGAGGCCGTGGCCTCGGTCATCGACCAGGCCGCGCCCGGTGCCGCGGGCGTGGTGGGCATGTCGCTGGGGGGCGTTACCGCGATCCGGCTCGCCGCGACCCGCCCGGACCTCGTGCGCCGCGCGGTGATCGTGGATGTCAGCCCGGGAGTCGGGGACCCTGCCCGGACGATGAGCCGGGCCGACCGCGGAGCTGTCGCGCTCGTCGCCGGCCCGCCGGTGTACGACTCCTTCGACGCGATGGCGGAGGCGGCCGTGGCCGTCAGCCCGCGCCGGCTGCGGTCGGCGGTCGAGCGCGGCGTGCGGCACAACTCGGTGCGGCTGCCCGACGGCCGGTGGACGTGGCGTTACGACCTGTTCGGCGAGCGGCCGGCCGGCCTGACCGACTTCACGGCGCTGTGGGAGGACGTCTCCGCGATCACCGCGCCGGTGATGCTGGTGCGCGGCGGGGACTCGAAATTCGTCACCGACGACGACGTCGCGCAGTTCCGGAGCCGGAAGCCCGGGCTGCGCACCGAGGTAGTACCGGAGGCCGGGCACGCAATCCAGAGCGACCAGCCGCTGGCCCTCGCGCGGCTGATCGAAGAGTTCATATTCGGATCGCCCGACGGCGCGCCGTTATAGCGAACATTCTTCGGGTGAGCCGGGCGGCGCGGCGTTACGGCGAATCGATCAGACGGCGGCCTTCTCGAGGATGTGCACGGCGCAGGCGCTGCCCAGGCCGATCACGTGGGTCAGGCCGACCTTCGCCCCCTCGATCTGCCGGTCCCCGGCCTCGCCGCGCAGGTGGGTGGTCACCTCGTAGATGTTGGCGATGCCGGTCGCCCCGAGCGGGTGGCCCTTGGACAGCAGGCCGCCGGAGACGTTGACCGGGATCTCGCCGTCGCGCCACGGGCCGCGGCGGTCGATCCACTCGCCGGCGCCGCCCTCCGGGCAGAGCCGCAGGTTGTCGTAGTGGCGGAGCTCGGCGGTGGCGAAGCAGTCGTGCAGCTCGACCAGGTCGAGGTCCTCCGGGGCGACCCCGGCCGCCTCGTAGGCCTGGTCGGCGGCCTGCCGGGTGAGGGTGTTGACGTCGAACTGGACCGAGCCGCCGTCGACGTAGGGGTCGCTGGTCATGACCGAGGCCGAGACCTTGACCGCGCGCCGCCGGACCTCGGCGGGCAGGGACTTGAGCCGCTCGCCGCTGGCGAGCACGGCCGCGGCGGCGCCGTCCCCGGTCGGGCAGCACATCAGCAGCGTGTTGGGGTAGGCGATCATCTCGGCGTTCATGACCTCGTCGAGCCCGAACGCCTTCTGGTACTGGGCCAGCGGGTTGAGGGTGGAGTGGGCGTGATTCTTCTCCGCCACTTTCGCGAACTGCTCGAACCCGACGCCGTCGTGCTGCGCGGCGTACTCCATGCCGGACTGCGCGAACGTGCCGGGCATCAGGCTGGTGCCCAGCACGCCCTCGATCGGGCCGACCGCGCCGTAGCGCCCCGACGGCTTGTAGGTGCGGTCGCCTGCGGCGGGCGCGGCGCCGAGCAGCCCCTGCTTGCCCATCTGCTCCAGGCCGACGGCGAGCCCGATGTCGGCCTCGCCGGCCTTGATCGCCATGGCCGCGACCCGGAACGCCGTCGCGCCGGTCGCGCAGGCGTTGGACACGTTGTACACCGGAATCCCGGTCTGGCCGATCTGCTTCTGCAGGCGCTGTCCCATGCCGCCGGTCTCGTACAGGCAGCCGGCCGCCAGGATGTCGGCGTCGAAGATCGTCAGCCCGGCGTCGGCGAGCGCGCCGAGGATCGCCTCGCTGCCCAGGTCGATGAGGTCCTTGTCCTTGTAGCGCATGAACTTGGTCATCGACGCGCCGATGACCCAGAGCGAGTCAGCCATTCCGCAGCCTTTCCGCGCCCGCCGGGGCGGGCCCATCTGAGTACTGATAGCCAAGCTAACGCCGGCGGCCAGCCGATCGCCAGGGGCGGGACAGTGACGCCGGTCACCGCTCCGGGGCACGCGGGATGCGGAACAGCGATTCCTGCGCGATGCTCGCGGCGAGCCTGCCGTCCCGGCCGAAGATCCGGCCGGTGTACGTGCCCCGGCCGCCCGCGGTCGACTCCGGCTGCAGGTCCATCAGGATCCACTCGTCCAGCGGGACCCGCCTGTAGAACCACACGGCGTGGTCGATGCTGGTCAGCGGGCCCCGGTAGCTGATGCCCGGCACCAGGGACAGGCCGCTGAACATGTCGGAGACGTAGGTCAGCGCGCAGGCGTGGAAGGTGTCATCGGGCAGCGGGTCCGTAGCGCGCAGCCACGCGCGCGACGGCCAGGGCAGCTCGGGCCGGGCCTGCTCGGGGATCCGCATCTCCACCCCGATCAGCAGCCGCCCGCCCGGCGTGTCCGGCAGTTCCTCCGGCGGCGTGACCGCGGGCGCGGAGTGTGCCTGGTAGTCAAAGCCCTCCTCGCCGACGTGAAAGGACGCGGTCAGGTTGAGGATGACCGTCCCCTCCTGCACCGCGATCACCCGGCGGTTGGAGTAGGAGGCGCCGTCACGGTCCCGGTGCACGATCAGCAGCACGGGCCGCGACGCGTCGCCGCGGCTGAGGAAGTACCCGTGGCACGAGTGCGCGTGCCGGCCCGCCGGCACGGTCTCGGCTCCGGCGCGCAGCGCCTGCGCGGCGACCTGGCCGCCGTAGAGCCCGCGCGGCTCGCTGCTGAACACACCGGTGCGGAAGTAGTTATCCTCGATGCGCTCCAGCGTGAGCATCTCCAGCAGCCCCGAGTCCGTACTGCTCGCAGACGGCGACATGCGGCTTTGATATCACAGCCGACCATGGATCAGTCAGTGAGCCGGTGCGGCGATAGGCTGCCACCCGGACACCGCGAGAAGGGACGCGCGATGGGAGCACTCGACGGCCGGGTAGCCGTCATCACCGGGGCCGGCCGCGGGCTGGGCCGCGAGCACGCGCTGCTGTTCGCGGCCGAGGGCGCCAAGGTGGTGGTCAACGATCTCGGCGGCGGCCCGGACGGATCGGGCAGCGACCTGACGCCGGCGCAGGAGGTCGCCGAGGAGGTCCGGGCCGCGGGCGGCGAGGCCGTCGCGAACTCCGACGACGTCACGAGCGCCGACGGCGCCGAGCGGATGATCCAGCAGGCCATCGACGAGTTCGGCGCGCTGCACGTGCTGGTCAACAACGCGGGGATTCTGCGGGACCGCACGATCGTCAACATGACCGAGGGCGAGTGGGACGACGTGATCCGGGTGCACCTGCGCGGCCATTTCATGCCGACGCGGGCCGCGGCCCGGTACTGGCGCGAGCAGTCGAAGGCCGGGAACAGCCTGCAGCCCTCGCTGATCAACACGACGTCGACGTCCGGCCTGTTCAACAACCCCGGGCAGTCAAACTACGGATCGGCGAAGACCGGCATCGCGACGCTGACCATCATCGCCCAGCAGGAGCTGGGGCGTTACGGCGTCAAGGCGAACGCCATCGCGCCTGCCGCCCGCACGAGGCTGACACTGGCCACGCCGGGCATCTCCGACGACATCGTGCGGGCTCCGGCGGAGGGGTTCGATGCGTGGGACCCGGCCAACGTGTCGCCGTTCGTCGCGTACCTGGCCACCGCGGACTGCCCGATCAAGGGACGGATCTTCTTCGTTGCGGGCGGCGGCATCCACCTGTTCCAGCCGTTCGCGATCATCGACAGCGTCACCAAGGAAGGCCGGTGGACGGTCGCCGAGCTCGCGACCGAGGCCGCCCGCCTCGCCGACGTCCCGTTCAACCTAGGCCGCCTGCCCCTGTAACCCGCCCTCGAGCGCCGATCACCCCTAAACCGACCCACCTGGTCCTGCCGCGCTGGCCGGGTGGATGGCCCGTCGATCCGGTTGTACGCGGATCGACGGGCCATCCACCGGGGTGGGCCGGTGCCGGCGCCGGGGCGGGTGGGACTACTGGGACGGATGGTGCGGCGCAGAGGCGCGCCGGGCGGGAGGCGCGCCGCCGCGGGGGGAGAGACGCGCTGGCCGTGGGGAGGCGCGCGGTCAGGCGGGGCGGTAGCCGAAGCCGACGGCCTCGGTGCCCGCGGAGTCGGTGCCGACGCCGAACGTGGTCAGCGCGACCCTCATGCCGGGCGTCACCTGATCGGGCACCGGGTCCACGTCCACGATGTTCGCCTTGACCACCCCGCCGCCGTCCAGGTCGACGATCGCGGAGACGTAGGGGACCTTCACGTCCGGCGTCGCGCGGTGCACGATCGTGAACGCCCGCACGACACCCTCGCTGGCCAGCCGCCGCGGGCTGAACTCGCGGGCGCCGCAGTTGGCGCACGCGTTGCGCCGGTCGAGGAACAGCGCGCCGCACGACCGGCACTCGCTCGCGACCAGGTGCGGGTCGCTGCCGAGCGTCAGATACTCCACGTACGGCACCTGTTCTGCCATGCGGTCCTCCGTCCTCGCCCGGCCCGGGCCATCGCGACCTGGCCTAAATAGTAAGTTCCGCACCGCTCGGTCACCACTGCGGCCCGAGGGCCCGGCCGGAAAACTGTACCGGCCCGGGACACTACGCCCGCCCGCGCGGCTTCCCGGCCCTGACGAGCACCCCCCGCTTGGTCAGCCACAGCGGCACCGCCACCCGCTCGGCTCGCTCGGCGGGGATGAAATTGTG
>Ga0070698_100009578_pt1 | contig 10366 bp, 10 predicted proteins | sample KBSK1502metaG_FD_65477 | JGI IMG/M metagenome (GOLD analysis project Ga0070698, IMG submission 65477) | Corn, switchgrass and miscanthus rhizosphere microbial communities from Kellogg Biological Station, Michigan, USA - KBS K1-50-2 metaG | ecosystem: Host-associated > Plants > Roots >... | reverse complement strand
AACAATGAGGAAGCAACACAAAAATCAAAAATGCTTTATCAGTCATTACAGCAACTATTAGCATTGGATGAAAACATAATTGTGTTGCCAGCTCATAGCAGTCAGCCGGTAGATTTTGATAATACTCCCATTCAAGCAACTATTGGCAATATAAAAAAGAGTGTGGCTATGTTACAACTGAAAGAAGAGGAATTTATCAATGCAATTTTGCAACGCATTCCACCAACACCAGCCAACTATCTTGCTATTGTTGATAAAAATTTAAAAGGAGATTTCAGCGATATAAACCCGGTTGATCTGGAAGCAGGTGCTAATCGCTGTGCTATTAATTAAATTGAAACCGACATCTGTGGATAATAAAACACAACCAAAACCCACCTTTGATTTTTCAGGATCGATTCCGAAGCATTATGAACAGTATCTCGGCTCTATGTTTTTTGAGCCTTATGCAATAGAAGTATGTAAACGTATTGACTCTTCTTCACTTCATCTTGTATTGGAGCTTGCCTCGGGAACTGGTCGTGTAACCCGTCATTTGCGTAAAACGATTCCTGATACATCAAAACTTATTGCATCAGATATAAGCGAGGATATGTTGCTTGTTGCAAAAGAAAAATTAAAGGGTTTAGATATCGACTGGCAAATAATAGATGCCGGGCAACTACCTTTCAATGATAACAGCATTGATCTGGTTGTCTGCTGCTTTGGGTATATGTTTGTTCCGGATAAAACAAAAGCGTTCGCCGAAGCTTACCGGGTTCTAAAAGCGGGAGGAACATTATTATTTACCACCTGGGATAAATTAGATTTCAATACTCTTTCTCATATTTACAGAAGAGCAGCAAGGGAATATCTGGAAGATCCATTACCTGAGTCTTACAATCTTCCCTTTTCTATGAACAATGAAACAGAGATACGAGCAGTTTTAGAGAAAGCCGGTTTTTCAAAAATTACGATTGAGAAAGTTAATAAAGTTTCGATTAGCCAAACTGCAAAGGAAGCTGTAACAGGTCTTACCCAGGGAGGATTGATCTATAACGAAATCATGAAACGCAATCCGGCGTGGATGAAAGATATAATTGCGACAGTAGAAAAGGAACTGACGGAGAAATTTGGAGCCGGACCAATAATGGCACCTATGAGCGCAATAATTTCTCAGGCATCGAAATAATCAATTAAATGTTCAAATAAATTAAACATGAAAAAAAACAACTGTCATTTCGCTATTGTTGTTTTGTTATTATTGTTTGCGGGGACCGGGTTTAATAATAAGCAAACAGAACCATGGCGACCTGATCAATTAATGGAGCCAAAAGATCTTGCTGCTATTATCAACGATCCAAACGCTCCAAAGCCGATCATTATAAATATTGGCCCTGCAGGTCTGATCAGAGATGCTGTTGATATTGGTCCAGCAAAAGACAAGGAGAATTTGAAGAAATTGAAGGCATTACTCTCTGATGAGAAAAAAGATAAAAGTATTGTTATCTATTGCGGGTGTTGTCCTTTCCAAAATTGTCCCAATATCCGGCCAGCGTTTGAGCTGTTGAACAAGATGAAATTTACTAATCATAAATTGCTGAACATGCCTCATAACTTAAAGGCAGACTGGATAAATTTTGATTACCCCATGCAACCGAAGAGTTAGCTATAATGAAAGACATCAAACTTGGATTAAAGGAAAACTGGAAACAGTTTACACTGTTAGTTATCATCAATGCCTTTGTAGGCGGTATGGTCGGTTTGGAGCGAAGTATCTTACCGCGAATAGCAGATGTTGAATTTCATATTGCAGCTAAAACAGCAATTCTTTCTTTCATTATTGTATTTGGTATTGTAAAAGCAATCACCAATTACTACATGGGTGTATTAGCAAACAAATTCGGAAGAAAAAACTTGTTAGTAGCAGGCTGGATAATTGGTATTCCTATTCCTTTTATTTTAATGTTTGCACCATCATGGAGTTGGATAATTGCAGCTAATGTGCTTTTAGGTATCAACCAGGGTTTAACATGGTCAAGTACCGTGGTAATGAAGATTGATCTTGTAGGTGAAAAACAAAGAGGTTTTGCAATGGGCTTAAATGAATTTGCAGGATACATTGCTCTTGCTCTCATAGCTTTTCTCACAGGATGGATAGCCAGCGAGTATGGTATAAGACCATATCCATTTTATGTTGGCATCGGATTAGTTTTCTTAGGATTTGTGGGTAGTTTGTTTTTTATAAAGGATACTAAACATCATGTGACAAAAGAAACAGTGACCAATACGATTCCACGATTGAAGAATATATTTTGGGATACAACATGGAAAGATAAAAACTTAGGTTCGGTGACACAGGCAGGTTTAATTAATAACCTCAATGATGGCATGGCATGGGGTATTTTTCCAATACTACTTGCTACAAAAGGATTCACCATTGGTGAAATAGGAATTGTTACTGCGATATACCCTGCGATTTGGGGCATCGGTCAATTGTTTACCGGAAGAATGGCAGACAAGTTTTGTAAAAAGGATATGCTTTATATTGGAATGTTTTTACAGTCCATTGCTTTAATTATATTAGTTTGGGCAAATACAATGTTGCATTTTGTAATACTGTCCTTTATTTTGGGATGGGGTACAGCAATGGTCTATCCTACATTCCTGGCAACTGTTGCAGAAAATACAAATCCGCAAGACAGGGCAAAAAGTATTGGCATATTCAGGTTATGGAGAGATTTAGGTTATGCAATCGGCGCAATACTCACCGGTATAATAGCAGACTTAATAAGCATTAATGCTTCCATTATTTTCATTGGTTTATTGACTTTGGCATCTGCTTTTATCATTCGTTATCGGATGAAGTGCAGATTAGATGATGTATTGAAAATATGGGATTGGATAACAAACAAATATAAACAACATGTAGCAGCAAAATCTGGGTTATAAAAGTTTATTCGCCAGGTTCAGCATGTTTTTTACCTAATAAGAAATAAAGGCTCATCACACCTTTGCTTTTAATTTCCGTTTGCCCCCGATATTCACATTCGTAATCGTTTTTGATATATTCATAAAATTTTTCCGAGATCTGTATTTTTCCCGGCTCACTGAATGATTCCATCCTGCTGGCGGTATTGACAGCATCTCCCCAAACATCATAAGAAAACTTTTTTGAACCGATGACACCTGCTATAACAGGACCAGCATGTATACCGATCCTTATATCGCAGTTTGTTTTACCATCAAGGCTGAATTTATGAATGTCAGCAACCATGTTCAATGCCAGGTCTGCAATCTTATTCATATGGTCTTTGCTTTGATCCATTATCCCCGACACAACCATGTATGAGTCGCCTATTGTTTTGATTTTCTCCAGTTGATGTTTTTCCACGAGATTATCAAAATACGTAAATATCTTATTAAGGTTTTCAATCAAAATGGAAGCTGAAATATTTTGCGTGGTGTTTGTAAAGCCGACAATATCTGCAAACAGAACTGCTGCTTCAGGATGTTCATCTGCGATCACAGTTTCTCCATCTTTCAATCGTTTGGCAATAGCAACAGGTAAAATATTCAACAGAAGCTTTTCAGATTTTTCACGTTCAGCAGCCAGCAAGTCCTGTTCACGTTTCAATTGTTCTTTTGCCAGTTGATTTTGATTCACAAAGTATCTCAATACAAAAAATGCAAGAAATGTTACCCCGCATATATTCATTACAAAAAGAATATTTATCAACCATTGAGGCAAACTCGTTTCGGACGGGAATATTTTGTTTTCCAGAAAAAATGCGGCAATAACTATTATGATAAAAAGCAGAAACCAATAAGTAGCAACTTTTGTGTTTTGAAAGGCAAGAGCTCCCAGGGGGCAAAGAGCACTCCATAAAATAACAGCGCTGGATGAAACAAAATCCCCAAGACTCAGATGCAATAAAAAGGGCAGTAATAAGATCAGCACTAACTGAGTTGCCCGGAAGAAATTAAAATTTTTTCGCAAGCGGAAAAGAAGCAATGATGAAAAAGATATGATACCATAACCACCCGGGATAAAGGCTGATGTTTTAGCGCCATGATAATAATAGAGACCCGCCCAAACCAGACCTGCTGCCGCAAAGAGTGGCACCATCAACAAGAAACTTTTTTCTTTTATTTGGTGGTCGCTGTCAATAAAACCATTCACTGTATAAATCTACAGCAAATTCTATTTTAAAGTTTTATGTGTTTCGCAACGAAGGATCATCAATCTCCGGTATTTAGTCAGGCTGACTGCACTAAAATATTTTTCGCCACCTTCTCACTAAGCTGAACTGTTTTCTTCTGTATCTCGATTGAAAAGGAATTATCATAATCATGTTTTTCCAGCAATTTTATCTTCATGCCTGGTAAAATATTGAGTTTTTCCAGGTATTGAAGAAAGCCATCATTTGTATCAGTCAGGTTCGCAACAGTATAATATTTTCCTTCTGTGCAACCCGAAAGAGGAGCAGAATGATTGTTTTTTATTTTTCCATTTTTATCGGGGATCGGGTCTCCATGCGGATCAAAAGATGGATTGCCAAGAAAGCCATCCATCCGATCAACCAGGTCAGTTGATTCAATATGTTCAAGTTGTTCCGCCAATTCATGCACTTCATTCCATTTATAATTCATTTTTTCTACTAAAAAAACTTCCCACAGGCGATGCTTTCTTATCGTTAGCAAAGCTTTCTTTTTCCCTTTTTCGGTTAATTGAATTGATTTATCAGGCCTGATCTGTACCATTTTCCGGTCGGTCAACTTGCGGACCATTTCCAAAACCGTGGCAGGATTAAGGCCAAGGGCATTAGACAAGGCAGTATTGTTCACCTTCTTGTCCTTTTGATTTTCAAGTTTAAAAAGTGTTTTAAGATAATTCTCTTCGGAATGATGGGTAAAATGAGCCATTAGGCAAAAATAGAAAGGATAACCAGAAAATAAAAATTTGGTATACCAAATAAATTTGTTTTGGATTACCTTTATCTTTGTCAGCACAATGAAGAATAAAGTAAAAGCGGTAATAATAATTTGTGGCTTGATCCTGGCCGGGATCGGATGCCAGCGGCTATTACCCAAAATCCCAGCTGATGATTCCATTCTTGATGGGCCATTGGAAGGATTGACCAATGAACAGAGAGCTGTTTTTCTCAGAGGCGATATTGCATTTAATGATGATGTATTTACTGCCGAAAAGGGTTTGGGTCCTTTATTCGTTGCTACTTCATGCGGCAGTTGTCATGCAGGTGATGGCAAAGGCCATCCATTTACAACATTGACCCGTTTCGGACAAGTTGATACATTCGGAAACCAGTTTTTAAACCAGGGCGGCCCGCAATTACAGAATAGAGCTATTCCCGGATTCATACCTGAACAACTTCCTTCAGGAACAAAGTTTTCAAAATTTACTCCGCCGGCAAATACGGGCCTGGGCTTTCTTGAGGCAGTAAGTGATGCAACTTTATTAGCGTTAGCAGATCCTAATGATGCAAATGGTGATGGTATTTCGGGCAGGCCTAATTGGATCCGTGTTCCTCAATATTGCATTTATCGTCTGGGAACAATTGAAAGAAATGGAAAATATATAGGACGTTTTGGAAAGAAGGCTGCTGTATACGACCTGCTGCAACAAACTGTGAATGCATATAACCAGGATATGGGTGTGAATTCAACTTATGAACATTATAGCACTTACACAACCTTTGAAGTTGATCCGGAGATCACAAATCAAACAGCATTAGACGTAGTATTTTATTTGCAAACTTTAAAGGCACCAATTCAAAGAAATCAAAGTGATGTTGATATTGTTGCAGGGCGGCAAGTGTTTTTAAATATCTCTTGCGGCAAATGTCATGTGCCTCAATTGCAAACAGGCTTTTCTACAATTGCTCCATTATCAAATAAAAATTTTTCGCCCTACACAGATCTTCTTTTGCATGATATGGGGCCAGGTTTGAATGATGGTTATACAGAGGGAACAGCATTGCCCGCTGAATGGCGTACTCCGGCATTGTGGGGATTAGGCTTATCAAAAAATTCTCAGGGAGGACAATATTTTTTAATGCATGATGGAAGAGCGACAACCATTGAACAAGCAATATTATTACATGGGGGAGAAGCCGAGCAAAGTAAAAATAGTTTCCAGCAGCTTACAGCTACCGACAAAGCAAAACTTTTAAAATTCTTAGAATCACTTTAGTTAAAATGGATAGAAGAGAATTTATAAAGAATAGCTGTACTGCTTGTTTATCTGCGACCGTGATTACAGGCATGCTTTCATCATGCACTGCAACAAAATATATTAGTGGCACACTTGGAAAAGATGGCTTGTTTGTAGACCCGGGGGAATTTCAAACGAAACAAAACGGAAAAACAGTTTATCGTTCGTTTATAATTGTTCGAAATGATGCTTTGCAATATCCAGTTTGTGTTTACCGGTTTAATGACAACGAGTACTCTGCATTATGGATGCGATGCACTCACCAGGGCACTGAATTGCAGGCATCCGGTGACCGGCTCCAATGCACAGCACATGGAAGTGAGTTTGATAATAAAGGAGCTGTAAAAAACGGTCCGGCTGATAAATCATTGAGAAGTTTTCCTGTTACTGTTTCCAATAATCAAATTTTTATTGACTTAAGAGCTATATGAATAAAAAATATTTACTGATCCTTTTTATTTGCTGCTTCGCAACACCTGTTTTTTCACAGATCGATCCATCATTACTGAGACGTGTGCCGAAAGATACTTCAGGCAATAAATTAAATATGGATGCTTTGTACAACAGGCCATTTCTGCAGTTAGGTAAGTTGCCCGTTGCTTTAGGCGGTTATGCAGAAGCCAACTATCAATACTTACAGGAAAATGGTATTACCGAAGGTCATCAATTCCAAATGCGAAGAATGAGTGTATTTATTTCTTCATCAATTGGTAGCCGTATAAAATTTTTGAGTGAGATAGAATTTGAAGATGGTGCCAAAGAAATTGCTCTTGAATTTGCTTCAATCGATTTTGAATTTAACCCTTTATTAAATCTTCGTGGCGGTATTGTATTAAACCCGATCGGTGCTTTCAATCAAAATCATGATGGGCCTAAATGGGAATTTGTCGACCGGCCTATTGCTGCAACGCAAATGTTGCCTGCTACTTTTAGTAATGCTGGTTTTGGTTTATATGGAAAAAAATATAACAAGGATTGGGCTTTTGCCTATGAAGCTTATTTGACCAATGGTTTTAATGATCGCATTATTAATAATGCAGAGAATAAAACATTTTTACCTGCAACAAAAGAAGATCCGGAAAGGTTTGAAGAAAGTTTTAATGGAAGTCCGTTACTTACAGGCAAAATTGCAGTAAGAAATAATAAAGTTGGTGAGCTCGGTATTTCTTATATGGGTGGTGTGTATAATAAATTTGAGGACGATGGGCTAACACTTGATATAAAAAGAAGAGTAAATGTTTTTGCATTGGACTTCAATACAAAAATTTCTAAAATAAAAACTGCCATCAATGCGGAATGGGCATGGGTAAATGTGAATGTACCGGATACTTATACCGAACAATTTGGTGAAAAACAACAAGGCGGATATATAGACTTTGTGCAGCCGGTATTGCAAAAACCTATGTTTGGTTTCAAAGATGCAGTGTTGAATGCCGCGATAAGATTGGAATATGTTGATTGGAACAAAGGAAAATTTAAATCAACAGGTGGAAATATTTCAGATGATGTTTTTTCAATTGTCCCGGCGATCAGCTGGCGACCGGGTGCACAAACTGTGATCCGGTTTAATTATCGATACAATTGGCAAAAAGACATTCTGGGTAATCCGCCATCAAAACTTGCAGGTTTTCAGGCTGGGTTCGCGACATATTTCTAAAACTTATAACAGCACGGGCTAAAGCCCATAGGAGTGTATTTCTTAAATAACCCTAGCCTTAAGGCCAGGGTTATAAATTAAGTGTAATAAATGGACTTTAGTCAATCAATTCTATTTTCCGATCCTTCTTCCGAGCAAAATTTTAAAGACCCGTTGGTTTGAATTATCTGTAAGACCAAACAAAAATCCCCCATTTATTTCCCACATTGGATGCAGATACAGATCGATCATCGGGCCGATCAAATGTTCCTGCATTTTCAAAGGAAGAATATCTCTGAACTGACCAAGGCTGCCATAGTATTCAATTCCAAATCCAACTTTTTGTTTCATTGTATAAACTGTTTTGAATTGCGGAGATATTCCGATTCCTTTATCATTACCGCTAATAGCAAAATCGATATTTGGGTTAAAAGAAAAATACCAGTCGCCAAATGTTTTATCAACGATCGGGCGAACTTCTCCTTGCCAAAAAAAATCTGTTGTATCATCGGGCCTGAAAAAACCAAACTCAACAGATAAGCTTGCTCCAAACGGCCATTTCCATTTTTCAGGAACTGTTACTCTTGGCCTGATCTGGTTTCCGAGATATGTATATCCACCATTTGGTTCAATACCTGCAAACGTATAGAATCCAATTTCAAAATTTTTTCCAAAGCCATGAGTTATCTCAAGTGTGGTGTTATACCACCGGGCTTCTTTTTGACTCGCCAGGAACTTACTTCCTTTAAATGTGTAATTATTATGCAACTCAAATATTGTCCATTTAGGCTGAATGGTAGGAGAGGCATAAACCTGGATCTCATTATCCGCTTGTGCAATTGCAAAATTCTTTACAAGCAGTATGATGCCGAGTAAAAAGGTATATCTCATGTGGTGATTAAAAATAAGGAATAATTTTATTCCCATTTCGGCGCTGCTGTTGTTTTATATTCTTCTCTTACCGGGCCAAACACATCAATTAATTTGCAATCTGTAATTGCAACTGCGGAATGAGGAACATTGGCATGAATAACATGATACATGCCGTCAGTTAGAGAATAAGCTTCACCACCAATTACCATATCCAATTGCCCTTCGATCATATAAGTTATTTGTTCATTCATGTGATGATGCAAAGGAACACTACTTCCTTTTTTAAGTTCGACAAGACCGAATGTTACTTTATCACCATGTGCATAATGACCGGTAATGCCAGCAGCAAGATCTTTGGGTTTGATGTTTTTTATTAGGTCCATATAAATAATTTAACCGCAAAGTCGCTAAAAAAGCAAAAGTTCGTAAAGTAATCTGATACCTCAATATTTCTTTGCGCCTTTGCACAATCTTTGCCTCTTTGCGAGAAGCCTTATTTTTCGAAAAGGCAAAATGACCCGCCCACCCATTCCTTATCCTTATTATATCTTACGCCTATCATCTTGCCCTTACTTAATCTTGCAAGATTATTTGTTGCCACAGGTCTTGGCTCGCCTTCCCTCCAGAAATAAAAAATTCTTATCTCTGCTTTGGCAGGTATATCGGGTGTTTCAATCACATCGGCATATTTCACTTTGCGCTGCAGTATCCAATTCTCAGGATCTTTTACCTTTTCAATATCTGCAGGAGTTACATCAATAACTACACCTTGCCCGGCAAATGAGAACAATGGTTTTAAAACATAGTTTTCAAGATCAGCAGGCATTTGCTTAACCTCATTTAAAAAATAAGTTTTAGGCACATAAGGATGATGAATAAACGGAAGAGTGTATTTGCTGATACGATAAAACCAATTTGGATGTGGTATCCATTCTACATCAAGATCTTCAAATAAAATATTTCCCTGTGCCTGCACTTCGGCTGATTGTTGCTGAAGATCATCAAAGATCACACGGTTATAAATTCTTTTTATTTCTGTTTTCTTTCCTTCATTCATGTAGAATAGTTTTCTTCCTTCTAAGATCAGCTCTGTCAGGCAAACTGGTTTTATTCCAAGATAATCCTGTGTGCAGTAAAAATCGATCCTTGTTTTTTGCTTGTGAGGGAATACTTCAAGCAGAATTACATTCTCAGGAGCTTTATCTCCAACGATAATTTCTTTTAGCAGTTTCAAATATGATCCTTTTTCATATTTGCCAAGATAAATACTATAGTTATGGGGGACATGAAAATGTTTCCTGAAAATATCATCCAATAAAACTTCGTAAGCAAACAGGGTAGGGAAGCCCTGCATCTCTATTAATTGCGGTTCATATTCACCGGCTTCATTTATACAAATGCCAAAGTCAAATGCTATGAAATGTGAATGCTCACCTTCTCCCTGCACCTGCAAATGTTTTGGAATTGCATTTTTTGTAAGCTCTTTGAATTTTGGATCAGCAATTATATCAACAATGCTTTCACAGGCATCGAGCATTTTTTTTGTAAAATCTTTGGGAACAAATACAGGTGTTTCAGCCACTCTGAATTCAATGGCTCCTTCATGTGCAGAATTCAATTCCTTAAGAAACGCTTCATATTTT
>Ga0070698_100009577_pt1 | contig 10367 bp, 15 predicted proteins | sample KBSK1502metaG_FD_65477 | JGI IMG/M metagenome (GOLD analysis project Ga0070698, IMG submission 65477) | Corn, switchgrass and miscanthus rhizosphere microbial communities from Kellogg Biological Station, Michigan, USA - KBS K1-50-2 metaG | ecosystem: Host-associated > Plants > Roots >... | reverse complement strand
CGCCTACGCGAGGCTCGGTCACGCGGCGACCGGCTACACGGGCGCCGCCTTCACTCGGGCGGCGACGCTGGCTCGCACCGTCAACGATTGGGGCTACTACGTCCACTGTCAAGGCGATAAGTGACGTAGTGGTGCGTTGAGGCGACGGATGTGTCCTAACGGCTAGACGATCGCGCCGTTCTCATCGGCGAGGGACCTCCGGGGTGTTTCATCGTCCCCCGGCGGTGTAGACAGGTCTCCGGGGGTTCCTCGATCCATCGACACCGGCGGGCGTCAACGCGAGTAATCGCGGCTTGTCCGCCAGGACCGCCCGCGACCTCGAAATCCTGTCGCAAGCCCTCATCTGGCCGGCTGGCGATCGGCGTTCGATGACGGTAGTTGTAGCCCTGACATGTGTCATGGCGACAACGTGCACGATGCCGTAGTAGGAGCGTGCGGCGTGCCACTGGCCGCCGGCCGCCGGGATCGAGGAACAGCGCAAGTAGGCCCCCCAGGCGGCCAGGTTTGCGGGCGAAGCCGGGAGCCACGGACAGTCCACGGCCCCCCGAAAACCCAAACGCCCGATATCAGCGACCCAACCCTCCGTTTTTTCGTGCTCAACCGGAGGGTATGGCGACTTACTAGTTTGCTGCCGCCTAGTGTATGTAGAAGGCACCTACATACACTGGTAACCAGTAAGGCTACTAACCCTCCGTACCCTCCCGGATCACCACGCCTGTTCGACAGGGCTGGTCGTCTCTTCCTCGCGTAGGCGCGCGCGAGGAGCAATCTCCAGGGCGGCCTCGGCTGCCAACAGCCGGAAGTGAAGGTCTCTGGCCGCAGGCTCGATCCGCTTCAACTCCAGGTCGATGTCGTCGATCAGTCGGTCAGGGTGCAAGCGATTGAGGACCCGGAAGTGCTCGCCCCGAGCGATGGCCTCGTGGTATGGCACGAGCGCCACCGCCCTGTCCGACCGCAGCTCCACGATCCTCGCCCTGACCGCCGCCAGGTCGGCCGTCAGGGTGGCGATCTCGGCCTCGTCCCGTTGGCGACGTCGGGCGGCAAGCTCGGCCAGCGCGAGAGACTTCGCGGGCTCGTGGGGTCGCCAGCGGAGGTACGGGCCGTACCAGCGCTCCAACAGGTCGGCTGCGGTCCCATCGGCCTCTAGCGCCGCGACGGCGGCGTTCCGCGCCTCGACGATCCGGCCTGTGACCTCGGCCGGCATCTCGTGGGCGCACGGGACGCGTTCGTCGCCGTCGTGAAGGCGCGCGCGATGCTCGCGGTCGGCCTCGGCGCGCAACCGGCTCACCTCCCGCATGCCGAGGTAGTCGCGAACATTCGACCGTGCCCGTTCCGCGCGAGACTCGATCGTGAGCCCCGGATAGAAGTGCCCGGCGCTGGTCCTCTCGGGCTCGAAGCCAGCTTCCTTGACCGCCATCCCGAAGTCCCGTTGGCTCGGGATGGTCCGATCCTCAGCCCGCCTGACCTCCGCGAAAGCGTCGCGGAGTGCCTTGGCCGGCGCCGGCATGTCGAAGTCGCCGGCAAGGGTGAAAGGCCACGGCTCCGATCGCCGCTCATCGAGCCATTCCGTCAGTTGGCCCATGACGCGGCTCCCACCGGCTCGCGGACCGGCTTGCGGACCGGCGCCGGAGTCGGCGGCGTGACCAACTCGCGAAGGGCCGACTCGACGGCGAACAGGGTCCCCTTCGCCCCGTAGACGTCGCGGGCCATCTGCCCGGCGACGTGCCAAACCTGACGGAACTGGTCATCGTCCCGACCGGCCACCGGGGCGCGGCCGAAGTAGGTCTCGAAGACTCGACCGGCGTAGGCGCCTGCGAGCCTCATGATCTCGTCGGCAACGTCCTCGGCGGTCGCGGGCTGGTCGGCTGTCGTCATCTCGATCATCGGGTCGCTCCTGTCGTGCTAGTAAGGTGGTCGTTGCGTCGTCCGTCGTTGCCCTCGAAGGGCCAGTAGTCGGCCTCGCCGCCGCTCAGGTGCTCGATCGCGAACAGGTCGGCGACGCAGGCCTTCGCGCCGTCCCAATAGACGCTCGACTCGAAGCCGCACAGGCCCTTGTCGGCCTCGGCCACGGCGATCGCCGCCCGCTGTCTGACGATGAGCGTGCAGCCGAGGCCATCGGAGTACGCCCATCCGGGCTCGCAGCCGCCGCGCGGGTAGTAGGCGTGGGCGATGTACGACAGCCGGAGCGTGTCGCGGATCGCCATGAGGACGCGGAGCGCCTTCGGCTCCACGATGATGTCCTGTTCGAGCGACAGGATGACCTCGACGCCGGTTGCCTCCGCGCGAGCGACGATGACGGCCCACGACGCGGCGAGCGTCTTGTGGAGCGTCGCCTTCGGCTCGATGTGAATGACGTCCTCGCCCGGCAGGAGCTTGCTGCGGATCACGCCGGCATATCGCCCGGCATCGTCCGCGTCGGCCGTGTTGTCCACGAGCAGGAGCGATCGAGGCTGGTAGTCGAGCGCCCGATAGCTCGCCAGGTAGCGATCGAGCGCGTAGGCCTTGCCGGCGAACGTCGGGCAGGCGACAAGGACCGGCCTCACGTCGGGTCGCCCAGCGCCAGGTCCCCGATGTTCTGCGCCAGGTCGAGTCGTAGCTGCGCCCGGAACCTCGCCGAGTCGTAGACGCCGATCTGTCGGCCGGCCTGCATCGATGCGAGGTAGTCGGCCTCCAGGAGCGTCCGCTGCGACCTCAGCATGGCGGCCTCGAAGGTTGCGCGCGCCTCGTCGGTCCACTCCGTCGTCATCTCGACGGCGACCTCCGCCCGGCGCAGCGCGACCTCGGCTCGGGCTCGCAACTCGTCCATGCGCTCGGCCTCGGCCCGCCGCTTTTTCGCCCGCCAGCGCGCCTGTCGGACCGTCGCGGAGTCTGCCATCTCGTCACCTCTTGGATGCGTGTCGTGAAGTCGATCCCGTCTATTCCTCAATGTAGACGGAGCGAAGTGGCAGATACAAGGCTTTTTCCATCATGTCGTGATCGTGCGACAGGTGTAATCAGCAGTAGTAATGCGTCGCATTGAAGATCGAGTGATCCAAAAACACTAGTAAATGGCCCAGCGGGCAGCCAGACTTAGGTAGTTGTCAGAAGGACAACGCAGGACCAAACGATCGACCACCACCACAAAGGGGACCCGATGTCCGACGACGTCACCACCCCCGCAGCCGGCTCGGGCGACGCGGGAACCAACTACCAGGCGAAGTACGACGGGCTCATGCGCGTCCACACGAAGCGGATCGAGGAGCTTTCGACGGCCCACCAGGCCATCGAGCAGCACAAGTCCTCGAACGCCGAGCTTGTGGCCGAGCTGGAGACCTATCGGACACGCGATCGAGCAGCCCAGGAAGAGGCGGCTTTGGAGACTCAATACGAGTCGCTGAAGACCCGCTTCGAGCCGGACAGCCCGACGCCGCGAGGTACGAACGGAGTCCGCGAGCCCAGGCAGGAAACCGGCGATGAGGCGTTCAACTACGCGCCGTCGAGCAAGGGTTTCCCCGTCTGAGCCGGTCCTGATCCAAGCGGATCAGTGGCCCTAGCGGCCAGAAAGCAACCTCAACCCAAATGCCCAACTTCGGCTTCCAAACCTCGGTCGGTGGATTTTCGTCCACCGTCCACAACGCGATCCAGAAACGGGTCCTAGACACCCTCCGCGCCGGGCTCATCGCCCTGCCGAAGGGCTCCGTCTGGCCCGCTGAGATCGGCCCGATGCGCGGTGAAAACTTCACCGTCGCGCTCACGCAGTACCCGGACCTTCTGGACGCTGCCGTGACCAACCCGCTCACGGAAGGCGTGCCGCCGGCCGCCCTCATCCTCGGCGTGGACTCGACCAACTTCACGGTCGCCCAGGTCGGGGCATGGACGACTGCGACCGACGTCGCGAAGTTCCAGTCGCCGCACGACCTCCGGCAGATCGCGATTGACAAGATCGCGCGGCTCGCCGTGCAGACGATCGACAACATCGCGCTCACGTCGCTGGCCGCCCACACGATCGACAAGGAGCAGACGGCCGGAGTCCTCTCGACCTCGTTGCTCCTCGACATCAAGGGCGAGCTGAACGCTCGAAACGTGCAGCCGGTCCCCGGCGCGGGGTACTACGCGCTCTGCCACCCCTATGCCCTTCGCGGGCTGGAGGGTGAGGCGTCCCTGAACGGCTACGTCGATGTGACGAGCCATAGCGCCGAGAAGGCATCCGACCTCACGGCCGGCGCCGTCTCGCAGTACAGGGGCTTCACGTTCCTGCGATCGTCTCGGATCGCTGGGGTCCTGTCGGCAACCCGAACGGGTCCGACCGGCGCGTTCGCGACCGACATCTACACGCTGGCGGGCCACGGCCTCCAGAACGGCATCCGCATCCAGTTCGTCACTCTGACGGGCGGCGGATCGAACATCGTCATCTCGACGGACTACTACGTCCGCGACGTGACGACCAACACGTTCAGGCTCGCGGCGACCAAGGGCGGGGTCTCGATCGACCTCAACACCTCGGACATCACGGCTTCGACGTTCAAGACGGAGCAGTTCCCCGTCTACTTCTTGGGCGCGGGCAGCGTCGCCGCAGGCGACGTCTCCACGCTCCAGTACTTCCAGACGGACGCGCCCGACTCGGCCAACCCGCTCAACCAGTTCGGGACGACGGGCTTCAAGGGCATCTTCGGGACGAAGGTGGTCACATCCAAGGACACGGTCAGCGGCGCCGGCTCGCTCGGCGCGGCCGTCGATCGGATGATGACTGCCACGGTCATGTCCGGCGAAACCCTGTAACCCCATGGGACAGCCTGAGCCTCCGGTTCAGGCGCCCCTCTCTCGGCCTGATGTAGTCATGGTGGCCATCAGGCCGAGTGAAGGGCAAAGCGCCCCAGCCGGCGAGGATCAGGGTGTAAACGACCCCTCGCCGGCTGCCATCCCCTCGTTCGCCACGGCTGCCATGTACGCGGCCGCGAACCTCACGCCCGTCATGCCCCTCGTCCGACTTGTCGCCCAGCGACGCAATCGACGGGTGATGGCCAGGTGACGACACCTCATCTCATCGCCGACACGCGGATGCGCGATGACGAGTGCTGGACCCTCTGCGCCTGTGGCCAGCGGATCGACGCGGCCGACCCTGACGCCCTGAATGTCGCCTACAGCGAGCACTCGGGCATCGCGGGCTCCGGCGGACGTGCGGCGGCCGTCGCCGTCGAGTCCATCCGCCAAGCCTGCAACCGGCGCGGATGCGACCTCGTTCGGAACGGCAACAGCAAAGCCTGCGCGCTCCACCGGGACCTCAAACGACGATGAGCGTCGAGCATCGCCTAGTCACCCTCTACCTTCACGGTGCCGTCTGCACGTGCGGCTACATCGGCCAGGCGAACCATGACCTCGGCGGCTATGGCGGGGACGATGGCCTCCACTTCATTCCGTTTGCGGTGGTCGCCGGTCGCGGCGGGGCCTGTGCCAATGAGGACGTCGCCGACGACGTCTGCGGGCTGCCCTACGAAGCGCACGGCGCCGGCATGCACCGCTTCGAGACGGTCGCGGGCTACGCCGAGCTACCGACCCGACCGACGTCTCGGCCCGCCGACGATCCTGACGACGCGCCTGAGCCGCCCAGGGAGCGCGTGGCGCCCCTGCCGATGATGCAGCCGTCGAGCGTGCCGGTCGATGACGCACAAGCTGCTAGGGACGCCCACAACGCGACCGCTCGCGCCAAGCGACTGCGCGAGTTTCACCTTCGAGTACAGGCCGGCCATCGCGGCCGTGGGCCGGTGCCGCGAGGCCTCTAGGCGATCGAAGGCGGCTCGGACGCGGCCCCGGCCGGAGGCTCGGGCTCAGTCCTCACGGCCGGCGGCAACGCTGACATGGCATTCGCGAGATCGGCTGACATCTCCACGATGGCCTCACCGCGAAGCAACCGGCGTTCCTGTTGGTCAAGTTGGTGCATGAGGACGTATCGCAGCGCAGCAATGCCCATCAGCCGATCCTGCTTTGGAAGGTCCATATTGATCGGAAGCCGCCGAAGAAACTCGATTCCGCCCGCGTCGCCCAGGAGCGCGTAGTTGGCCCTAGGAAACTCGCTCGCGTCGAGCTTACGGGGAGTCTCACGGGCGATGTCGGCTAGCCACTCCATGTAGGCGAGCAGGGATCGTCGGGTCTCCGTGAACCGCTCCAGCTCCCATGCAAATAGACGCTCCTCGCGTCGGACGCTGGCCTGCCGCTTTGCCTCGGATCGAGCCCGCCACTCGGCGATCAGCGCATTGAAACCGGCGCCCAAGACGAACGCCAGGACCGTCTTCTGAGGATCGGTTGCGAGCCATGCGGCTAAAGCGCTCAGGGCGGCGCCTAGGTCCATCCCGTCTCCCAGCCCTCGTCAGCCCGGCCGGGACTGGCCCACCAGCGGGTCCGCCGGCGCTGACTCCTGACGACGGTAGAGCGACACGTCAACGATGGTGTTCAGCGGATCGCTCTGACACTTGCAGTCGCCTGCGTAGCCATCTAGGCCGAGCGGCTCAGCGATATCGCGAACCTCGTCGTCAAGCTCGGTCATTGTGTAAGGCCGAGCTGATAATGCGTGTTCGGCGAGGCGTTTGAAGGCGTCTAGGATCGTATCAGCGGCGCTGAATGCAACCGTGTCCCCATGGACGTGGAGGGCCAGGCGGGGCATGCCCTCACCTTCGACGAACCAGTTGCTGATCCGGAACATGATGCTGGCGTCGCGCTCTGTGGGCATCGTGCTTCCCCCATGCATGGCTGTGATCCCCCTAGCCTAGCCTCCACCGCGCTGGACCAGGTGAGCCGCAGCTAATCGCCGGTGGATAACGTGACTTCACCTCTCGCTCCGGTCCCGGCGCCGCGATCCCGGCGGGCCAGCCGGCCAGCCGCGCCGGGCCGACGGGGGGCTAGACTCGCGCGTGTGCTAGATCGAGCTCGAAGGCTTCTCAGCCTCGCCCCAATGCCGCCCACAGACGGCGCTGTCGTCATCGCTACTGGCGCAGGCCTCTGGGTTCTTGCAATAGTCACACCGCGCCCATCGTGGGCGCCGGACGTGACCGGCTGGGTGTTGACGATTATCGGCGCGTTGCTCGTGATCCGAGGCGTGGTCGGAATCGCCGGAGCATTCGGAGACTTGGCCCGGCGACTGCGCAACCCGACCGGATGGCCGGGCGACAGGGCGCCCCGGACGGTCGAGGAGACGGCCGAAGTGCTCGCCAGGCGCCCACCCGGCTGGGAGTACCTCTACTTCGCGGGAATCCTGACCACGGCCCGAGACGCCCTCGAAGGTGCCTTCCTCGATCACGAGTTGCGATACGTGACACCTACCGGGGATCGCATCGAGGACGACGACGCCATCGAGTATCTGCAACAGGCCCTAGACGACGTCCAAGCCCACATCGCGTCGCTCACCGCACTCATGGAATCGGACGTCCAGGAGCGAGCGTTCGGACCATTGGGGCAGCCAGGGGACCCGGAACGAATCCGACATCTCGCCGAGCGCTGGACGTCGGTCTACGCGGATTTGATCGCGTGGGCGACGCGCCTTCGCTCGGCCAGGAAGCCGTCAGCCTATCGCGACATGTTCGAGGCAGTCGCGGACACGATCGATCGGCCCATCCAGCAATATCGCGACTTCGTAGACACGTTCGTCGCCGAGGTAGACCGCGTTCCGCTCGCCCTTCGACGGCACGAGCCCTTGGAAATCAACATCGAACTTACGCTCAGCATGGATGCGGCTGCCTCGGAGAAGGTGGAAGCTGAGATTGCGCGAGCGCAAGCGATCCTCGATGGTGGGTTCGACCAAATCTAGGCCCGAGCCGCGCGCTCAACTGTCAGACCCCCTCCCACTCGACGGCCTCGACCGGACGCATGTCCGGGCCGAGCCTGATTTCACGCCACATGGCCCGAAGGTCCGCGTTGATCTCGACGTCGGGCCGGTCCCAATCGAACGGGACGAGCCGGAACGACTTGATCTTGCGGCGGGCCGTGCCGGCGTTCTGAGCCTTGGCGATCTCGAGCTGAACCTCGGCCAACTCGTCGCGGGTCATGGCGCCCATCGTGAAGGCGACGGCGGCCCGCTTGCGGCGTTCATCCAACGCGGCTAGGTCGATCGCCTTGTCGGGCGCGTCGGTCAACTCGACCGCGAGCGTCCGACCCACCGCCTCCCGCGCCCATTCGAGCAGCCGCAGCTCGGACACTTCACCCGGCCGTGAGTGCGTCGGATCGGTCCGCGACGGCGTGCACGCATAGGACATCAGGAGCCGGCCCTTGATTACGCGCTGAGGCTTTGGGGTCATCCAATGATCCGCGCCGTTGGCGCAGTGGCAGCGGAGGAGCCGGCGGAACTTCCCGCGCCCAAGGAGCTTCGAGGACGTCGCGCCGCGTCGCCTGACGCTCGGCGCATCGACGGCCTCGGGCCGTTGCTTGGTCAGGATTTTGTAGATGGTCGGCGCTCGCCAGAGACCACCATGGCGAGCAGTCGGAATGCCGCGCTCGTTGAGCAGCTTGGCTCCGCCCCGGAACGATCCGGCCTCGCGAACGGCCGCGAGCAGGACATCGACGTCCTGTGACGGATCAGGCGCGAGGACGCGGACGCCATCCGCGTTCTTGACGAACCGCCAGCCGTACGGCGCCGTGCCGGGCGCGTTGCCGCGCTCGATCCAGCGCGCCACGCCGGCCGCGATGCGTTCCTTCGTCAGCTCGCGCTCGTGCTGGTTGACGAGCCCCTGCATGCCGACGTTGAGACGCTGGTTTGCCGTCTCAAACTGGACCTCGCCGTCTCCGGTCAGGACGCGAGTGTGGTGCTCGCGACAGGCAACGATGAAGTCTTCCAGGTCCCGCTTGTCGCGCGATAGGCGATCGAGCCGGGCCGCATAAACGACCTCGATTTCGTCGCGCTCGACGGCGACCGTCAGCTCGATGAAGGCGCGCCGCTTGGGCAGTGCCTCATGGCTGCCCGAGATGCCCCAGTCGGCATCGACGATTTCCAAGGGGACGGCGCCGGCAAGCCGGCGGACCGTACTCGTCTGGACCGATCGCTCGGCTTCAGGGTCCGCGCCTTTGTCTTCGACAGACAGGCGAAGGTAGGCGACGTGGCGGCGCATCTTAGGCACCGATCCAGTCTAGGTCGGCTGAAAAGGTCTCGGCCGTGATGTAGTCGGTCAGGCTGGGAAGGTCGATCAGGTCCACCCGACGCGCCCAGGATCGGACGCGGCCGTCCGGCGGGCCGTACTGGCGATGCTCGACCAGGACGAACGAGTCAGCGGTCAGGCGCGCCGATCGGAAGTCACCCGCGCCATCGACGGCCGCGCGGATCGCATCGACCAGCCCGGAGCCGGTGGCGTTGACGAAGCGGCCGGCCTCGGCGATCAGGTCAACAGTCAGGGGTAGCTGCGCCTCGACGGCGGGCATCCAGATGGGGCCAGTCAGCGTGCCGTACAGGGTCACACTGCGGACTTTGGCGGTCATCGGTCGAGCCCGGCGGCGCGGTTGAACCGGCCACGATCAAACTGCGGATTGGACGCGGCGCACGCGTCCGCGATGTAGTGCGTCGCGCGCTCGACGCCGCGACGCTGGTTGTCCGTCTCGCACATCTTGCGAGCCCGGACGAGCGCATCGGCCAGGGCTTCGAAGTGCTTGCGGGTCATTGTGTGACCCTCCGTAGCGGTGTTCCCTGACCTAGCGATCAGGTGATATCGCTACGTTGCTCGTCGCTTAGTCAACTCGCACGGGGATTACTACTGGCCGCGGCGGACGGCCGCCGCTACACCGGCTTTCGTGAGGACTCGGGCGACTGCTCGCAGGCCGTGATCTATTCGAAGGACATCAAGGCGAAGCGCGCCGGGCGCCAGAGCAACCTGATCTTCGTCTCGACCTGCCACGCCGCCGACGCGATCACGACGATGCCGGACGCGTTCGCGATCGCGAAGACGAAGACAACGGGATCGACGTCGCAGGGCCCGGAGTTCTACGTCGGCTACATCGGCGTCCAGTGGGACACCGATGAGTGGGTCTTCGAGCAGCGCTACTGGAACGCGCTCGCCTCGAACAAGTCTGTCGGGGCCGCGTTCGAGATCGCGATGCAGGGCACGTTCGCGCATGCCGGCTTCGACGCCGATTGGTGGGGCACGTACTACTGGTCCGGCCACGCCGGGCCGTGGACGACCTGCCCGACGTGCAGCTGAGGGAACCTCCGATGAGAACGAGTCGATCCTCCCGCCGCTTCGTCTTACTGTTCGCCGCCGCAGCCGCCGTGATCGCTTTGGCGCCGTCGAGCCAGGGCGCCGATCCATTCGTCGCGGGCGGTCGCTCGACGCGGCCAGTGGCCGCGCCGCGGTCGCAGGTTGACCGGGCGCTTGCTCGTGGGGCGGACCTTGCCAGGGCGCTCGGGATGCCGGGCG
>Ga0070698_100009574_pt1 | contig 10367 bp, 6 predicted proteins | sample KBSK1502metaG_FD_65477 | JGI IMG/M metagenome (GOLD analysis project Ga0070698, IMG submission 65477) | Corn, switchgrass and miscanthus rhizosphere microbial communities from Kellogg Biological Station, Michigan, USA - KBS K1-50-2 metaG | ecosystem: Host-associated > Plants > Roots >... | reverse complement strand
GTGGCCTTTTCAAGCAGCCGCTTCTCAACGTGCTCGTACATCCGAAACAGACTCGGACAGTAGTAATCGCGGCGATTATGGTCGTTGAAAAACTTGTAAGCGCGAGCCTGGCAGCCGCCGTGACAAACGTGCTGCCACTTGCACTGCGAGCACTGTTCGTCAACGCGTCGATTGCGATAATCGAGCGCGACGGGCGACGTGAGAATCTCTTCCAGGTTTTGCGAACAGATGTTGCCGTACTTGGTATCGGCGTGACCTGACAGCGAAGCGCACGGATAAACGTCGCCTACCGGATCGATCGAAATGTTGGAAGTGGAACATTGCGCCAGCCCGACGCAATCTGCCGGCTGGCCCATGAGAATCGCGCGCGTTTTGTACGTGAAATCAGAACAGTAAACGTAATCCTCTTTCGCGTTGAACCAGCGATCATAAAGCGGTATCCAGGTATCGGCGTACTCTTCGGCGTCGAGTCCGACGTCAACGAAGTTTTCGCGCGCTGAGCCGGAGCGATTCAGCGGAATCACATTGAACGGAAGTTTACGTTCCGCGAGAAAATCGTAAAGCTCGTCGATGTGATTCACGTTCGCGCGCGAGATTACAACGCAAACGCCGAACGGGATTCCTGCACCACGCACAGCGTCGATAGCCGCGAGCACCCGGTCGTACGATCCTCTTCCCGCACGATCGGTGCGAAACTGATTGTGGAGGGAACTTGGACCATCGATACTGATGCTGACGCCAAACCTCGCGAGTTTGAAAAACTCGATCCATTTCTCATCGATGAGAGTACCGTTCGTCTGAATCAAGTTCTCAGTTTTTGTACCCGTGGCGTACTGCGCCTGAAACCTCAGTGCCTGCTCAAAGAACGACTGCCCTGCAATCATCGGCTCGCCGCCGTGCCAGACAAAACTGACCAGCCGGTCGCCTTCAAAGCGCTTGACGTAGTCGTACGTTTGCTCGACGGTGCGTCGCAGAGTCTCGATCTTCATAACAGGCTGGCGCACATCGTCGTTGTAACAGTATTTGCAGGCCAGGTTGCAGAGATGCGTCGGCTTAATAACGTTGGTGAAGAACACGTCTGGTCTCTCTTTCCTGCGAGGGTTGGCGCACAATATACCCGTGGTTTTGTTTTGTCAAAGAAAAAAGGCCACTCGGGGCTAAAGCGAGTGGCCTTTTCGTCGTCGGTGTAACCCGTGATGAGAGCGGTTACTCCGGGTTCACCAGTTTCTTCACGCGCGGTAGTGGACCGGTGCTCGGCGCTCCGAACTGCATCTCCTTAACAGTGAAACCAGGCGGCACTTCAAACAGCGTCTTCACTGGTTCCGCGCGATTGATGTTCGTCAATTTGTAGATCGTTTCACCCGAACGCGGATCACTATGACGCGTCATGATCAGCAACTGTAGCTCAGGCGAATACCAACGCTCGCTGACAATCTCGATCGGGCGTTCATTGCCGATCTCGCCTGCCGGTATCGTTACTGTGGTGCGCGTGCCTTCCGCTTCAACTCCTTCGATTATCTGTTTGCCAAGCTGTTCTTTGACTTCGTTCGCGTTCGGACCACTGCGTGTCTGGAAGACGTAGCTGGACGCGCCTTCTGAACGCAGAGTAAATCCCGCGGCGGGCGGCGGTATCGGAAGATTTCCCATCGGTACTCCCGTGCCAACTGGCGCCGCAACGATCACATTCGCACTTGTTGTCGTCCCTGGTCCAGTCCTGAATTCAAAGTGCTGGCCTTCCTCCGGCGCGCCGGCCTTCGTAGTCGTCTCAAACTTGAACGGCATGCTCTTGTGTGCAATGTGCGTGCGTGTATCGAGCGAATAGCTAATGCCGGCGACCGGATCGCTAATGAAGACCATCTGCAACGGTTCTTCGCCTGTGCCAACGATGCCCAAGCCCTTCAACGTCTGTTCTCTTCGCATGCGTCCTTCGTTGTCACGATAAACGCGGCTCGTGATCCTGTTGAGGATGCGATTGCCGTCGGCGAGGGTCTGCACCGTTTCCGTCACAGAATCCGCCGAATACGGAGCGCCTCTAACGACTTTGCCGCTGAAGCTTTCCGAAGCGATGAAGATGAAATCAGCTCTCGGCGGTAGTGGCGGCGCGCCGTCCGGTCCCTGAAAGACGCGCTCCTGCCTGATCACAACACCCGGTTCAGGCGCAGTCTGTTGTGCAAACGCTATCGACGCGAACGCTGCTACCGACAAAATAGCCGCGACCAAGATCCCCGGTACTCGTTTCATCTCTTCTTTCCTTTCATTGAACAAAACGTATGGCACGGGCCAATCCATCGACCCCTACTAAGACATCTGCTTTGACGTTTTCGTTATACCGATCCATGTTCACGGGAAAACCGAATCTTATCAACGCAGAGCGCCGCAACTTCACTCGCACGATCTGTCCGCCGTCCTGAAGACTCGCCGGACTCATATCGCCGAGCGGCATGAAGTCGGTTGCGATCTCGTTCGTCACGTGGTTGGCCATCTGTGTTTCAGGCGGTCGGCGAGCGACGGGGTTCTGTCGAACCCGCTTCGGCGCTTGTGGTTTGGCGATGTTGTCACCGCGGGCACGCAACTCCACATCTTTGGGCGCCGCCTGAGTTGGACCACTCAAGGTTTCGACTGGTTTCGGCGCGGGCGCTTTTTCCGCGAGTTGCTGCTGCGGAGTTTCGGATCGCCACCACGCAACCGCACTCATCGCTATTAACAACATTGCTGCTATCGCAACCAACCAATACCGCGACCTCGATGGCGCTGCGGCAATCGGAACCATAACTGATCGACTGCGAAACGCCTCGAGTAACTTGCCTTCGAGCTCAGCCGGAGCGCTCATGGACTCCATGTCCGCTGCCAATAATCGCAAACCACGCGTGAGCGTTTCTTCGTCGCGCAGTCGGGCGAGGCAGTGTTCGCACTCATCGCTATGGGCCAATGCTTCCGCCCTTACGTCCGCTTCCATCATCTGAGCGCGCGCAAGTTCAGCAACAACACTCTCGAATCTCTGACAGTTCATGCGAAACACCTCGCTGACTTCACACTTGCTGAATTCGCATCCGCTGCATCTTCGGCCGGGCGAAGTTTGGCCAGCAACAACGCGCGCGCCCGGTGCAGACGCGACCGCACAGTGCCGATGGCGCAACCGAGAATCTCGGCTGTCTCAACATAACTAACATCCTGCAACTCGCAGAGCACGACTACTTCACGATACTTCGGCGGCAAACTCAGAACCGCTCGACGCACGGTTTCGATCGTCTCAGCACGAGTCAAATCGTCGAGCACACCCAACTCCGCAGCGGACGCTAAGACCGTTCCATCGTCGTCATGATCGTCCGTCAACGGGGATAGCAGATGTTCGACGCGAAGCCGGCGTAATACGTGATTGCGTGCGACGCCAAGCAGGAACGCGCCGACCGATCCACGCGCGGGATCGAAAACGTTACCTTCGCGCATGAGGAACAAAAAGACCTCCTGCGTCACGTCCTCAGCGATCGAGGTTGACCCACTCATCTGGAGCGCAAACCGGTACACGGACGCTTGACGGCGGCAATAAAGCTGCGCCAGCGCGTCTTCATCTCCGGCCAGCATTAGCCGTAGTAACTGGTCGTCGCTGAGATCTTTTTTGTGGGTCATTCCTCAACTTGGTCCGGCGGTCACTGGGTATTCGCGCTTCACGAAGTGAAAGTTCCAGAAACTTAGCCACAAAAAGGCACAAGAGATACAAGAAATAGGTAGAGGGCTGGATTCGTGTTACTGGTTTAAGTGCTTCTTGTGCCTTTTGTGGCTAAAACTTCGCGGCGTAGAGCGAGCCAGTCTGCGAAAATGGCCGGGTTTTGCAGCCAAACCGTCAGCCACTGAGCCACTTCATTTGCCACGTCGCGCTCGCTGGATGGAGCCTGCTTGCTGGCGGCGACCGACCGCAGTTCGGCTTTCATTTGCAAAACAACCACCCGCATTTCCGGTGACGGCGGCAATTTTCCGAGCTTTTCAATCCACGCGCTCGCCTCACCGATAGTCGCGAAGTTCAGCTCGTCGAGACTGAACAGCGCTACGACTTCGCGCTCCCGCCAACGGGCGTCAGCTTCGAGGATCTCAGGATGTTTGAGTCGCACGCCCCGATCCGCTAGCGTTCGTGCGATCGACGCAGGACTTTCGCGGCCCTGAATTCCAAACCGCTCAACCAGCTTTTGTTGAATTAGATTTAGTTCGGCGGCGCCGGCGGAGTCGTTCCCTGTCTCCGCCCAAACTTTCAGAATCAATTGCTCCTTGGCGTTCGCACTCACTTCTGGATCTTTTTGATGAGCCGGAGCGCGTGGTTGCGGGCAATTAGCGGAACGTGTTCGTCGGTGCTCAGATCCTTGAGCAGGGGAAGCAGCTGTTGCGGATCGGAGAGTCCGTTGCGATTCAGGAGTGACTCCATCACTTCCATCAGTTTCGGCGCATTCAAGGGTTGGTTCTGGCGCGCGATCGAAATGTCGAACAACAGGATCGCCTGGTCCGCTGCTTTGCGATACTCGTTGACCAGCGTGGATGCATCGTTGTTGTTGGTCCAATTGAACTCTGCCACACGCTTGCTCTGGCCACGTTGCATACCGATTCGCATCGTACCGAGATGTGGGAACTGTTTATTGGATTGATATTCCGTCGTTGAATTAAGAAACTGCAACGCCTGCCATGAAGCATTGATGCGCGCCAGCGCTGCCGGTGAAAGTTCCAAAGGCTCGACGACCGACGCGTCTTCATTCAAACGCTCGAAGGTAACGCTGCCACGCCCGTTCGCGTCGTGTTCGATCACGATGTGTTTGACGTAAAACTTGGGTTGGGTGAACTCGTAGGTGTATTTGACTGGATCAGAACTGTTGTTGGTGACGGGCGGGGCTGACGTTGTCGCCTGGTTTGGGCGCGCGTTGTGTTTGGTCTCCGGCTGTTCCTGTCCGCAAATGTAAATCGCCGCGCTTAGAACTATCAGCGCGGCGGGGAGCCCCTGCTTAATTAACTTTTTGTAGTTCACTCAAACTTCACCGAGACTAACTTCGATACGCCTGCCTCCTCCATGGTCACACCATAGAGCGCACGTGCCATCTCCATGGTCCGCTTATTATGCGTGATCACGATGAACTGCGTGTTCGCGGACAACTGGACGACCTTATCAGTAAAGCGTCCTACGTTAGCTTCGTCAAGCGGCGCGTCGACCTCGTCCAGCAAACAGAAGGGCGCCGGACGATAATGGAAGATTCCCAGCACGAGCGCCAGCGCGGCCATCGCTTTTTCGCCGCCGGAAAGTAACAACACATTTTGTAAACGCTTGCCGGGCGGCTGAGCCACTACGTCGATGCCCGACTCCAAAACATCGTCGGCGTTGATCAGGCTCATTTCGCCGCGTCCGCCCCCAAACAATTCCTGGAACAACGCGCTGAAGTTTTTGTTGATCTGTTCAAACGCGTGACGGAAACGCTCGCGTGAGCGGCGCTTGATCTCGCGTAACGCTTCTTCAGTCGCAGCAATTCCATCGACGATGTCCTGTCGTTGGACGGTCAGGAACAGCAGGCGTTCCTCTGCCTCGGCGAGTTCTTCGAGCGCCATCATGTTGACGGCGCCGAAACCCTCTAAGCGCGCGCGCAGTTCTTCGACGCGTGCGTGGCTGGTGTCGAAATCGAAATCTTCGGCAAGCGTGATTTCACGTGCGAGGTCTTCGAGCGATTGGCCCAACTCCGAGTGGCAGTTTTCATGAACAAACGTTTGCCGAGCCTGTGCCTCCGCGCGTTGTACTTCGAGAGCCGCGCGAACGTCGCGTACTTCAGCAGCGCGACGATTCAGTTCGGAGAGTTCGGCTGAAAACTCGTCTGCCTGCTGTCGAGCTTCTTGTAATTTCTGCGACAGCTCGGCGATCTCTTGCTCTTCCCGAGCACGATCGATTTCAACGGTACTGGCTTTTAGTTCCAGATATTCGATTGAGAGTTTCAACTCTCCACTCCGGCCGTCCATCTCCGACAGATCCATGCGGTAACGATCGACTCGCGCCGCAAAGTCAGCGAGTTCACCTTCGATACGCCGTAGTTCCGCCGTAGTCGCGCGGCGTCTTTCGCCCGCGGCTGCCGCGGCGGCACGTTGCTCGGCAAGTGATTCGCTTTCAACTTCGACGGCGCGCCTCAGTTCGGTCAAAGATGCTGAAGCTCGGATTACCTGATCGGCCGCGGCTTCGCGCGCTGCTTCGGCTGCTTCCGCCTCCGACAAAGCCTGGATGCGACGTTGTTCAACCTCGACGCGTTCGGCATCGACACGCGCCGAGTCCTGGCCTACAACACGCATATGACGTTCGGCGCGTTCAATTTCCTGGTCCAATCCGGTGACGGTGAGTTCACGTTGCATCGCGTCGCGTTCTTCGCGGCCGATGGCTTCGTTCAACAGAACAACGGCGTCTTCGAGTTCTACCAAACGTAGGCGAGCGTCTTTGGCGAGTTGAGTCGCGTTTTCGACTTCCTTCGCGAGTGTTTCCGCACGTGTTTCGAGTTCTCGCAATTCGCGTTTGAAGGCGAGCAGTCCGGCGCCTTCCTGGAGATCGCGCGCATCGCCCGCATTCACAAACTGGCCGCTCGCAATCCAGTCGCCGTTCAGCGTCACGTACATTTCGCCGGTGGCAATCGACTTGACCATTGCATCTTCGAGGTTTGCTGCGAGCCGGGCATTCATCTTCTGCGGCAGCGTCCGCTTCAGCACGGTGAGGAGTTGCTGCGGCGCACCTAACAGATCGCAGATGCGCAGATCGTCGCGGAAGCTCTCGACCTGGCCCAAAGATAACGACGGGCGTTCTTCAAGCCTGCAAGCGAGCGTCGTAATCGTTTCCGTCTGCGCTTCGTCGCTGCCACCGTGTAGACCGGCAACGAGAAAACTCGCGCGTCCGCCGTTGTTTTCACGCAACCACTGCGCGCCACGAACCGCATCGTCGGGTGTGGGGACGACAATTGATTGCAACGAGGAACCAAGCACGCCTTCGACCGCTCGTTCCCACTTCGCATCAACGTTCAAAGCATCGGCGAGTGTGCCGATGAAGTGAAAGTCGCGTGGCGTGTCGCTGGGGGCGAAGACAAGTTGAACCGCCGGCGAGTAATAGGCGCGCCGCTGATCCAGCTCTTTCAGGCTTTCGAGCCGGTGGCTGGCGCGAGAATGCTCATCGCGCACGCGCGTGAGTTCCGCCTCAGTGTCGCTGACTGCTTCATGACCCCGCACCACCGCGTCGACAGCGGCCTCACGTTCGACTTGCAGACGAGCAACGCGCGCCCGCGCTTCGATGAGTTCGCGAGTGAACCTCTCGGCTTCGAGTTTTCGTTCAGCGTGCTGGCTCGCAGCGCGATCGCCTTCGCGTGCCAGTCCTTCAGCCTGTTGCGACAGACGTTCGAGCGTGGTTTCAAGCTGGCGGGCAATCTCGCGCACTCGTTCGGCAATTGCAGTCTGCGAAAGTAGTTCGCTGCGCGAGCTTTCGATCTCCACTTCGGCGGCGGTGGCCGCAGCGAGTTTTTCCGCGTAGGTCTCTTCCGCTGTGCGCAGAACGAGTGCACTGCGGTCTGCTTCCTCGCGCAGCCGAGCGTCTTCCTCCTGCAAACGATGGCACTCGGCTTCGATTAAGACTAATCGCGCCGTCAAAGCCTGGATTTCGGCCGTGACCTCGTTTTTGCGCTTTTCGATCTCCGCCAGTTGTTCCTGCTGGTAGCCGCATTCGCGCGCCTGGCGATCGCGTTGCAACACTGCTTCGGCCGCGGCCGCTCTGACTTCTGAAAGCTGATCTTCAAAAGCGCGTGCTTGCTGCGTCGCAGCGCGGGCTGCTTCTTCGCGTTGACCCAGATCTTCGCTGATGCGGAGTTCGAGTTCCGTGACTTCGCTCAGCTTGTTGTGTGTCTCCTCGAGAACGGCGGCAAGCTTGCGATCTTCAGCCACATACACGTGACGCAGCAGTTCTCGCAGTTGGTCGCGCAGCACACCATATCGACGCGCTTTGGCGGCCTGTCTGCGCAGACTGTTTACCTGTCGATCGATCTCGGCAACGATGTCCGAGATGCGCGAGAGATTTGCACGCGCCGATTCGAGACGCGCTTCTGTGGCGCGTTGACGGACGCGAAACTTTGTAATGCCCGCCGCTTCTTCGATGATGGTGCGGCGGTCCATTGGCTTGGCCGAGAGAATCTGACCAATGCGACCTTGTTCGATGATGGCATAGTGGCCTCCGGCGAGGCCGGTGCCGGAAAAGAGATCCTGGATGTCGCGCAGCCGGCAGATCCTATCGTTAAGCAGGTATTCGCTTTCGCCCGACCGATACAGACGACGGGTTACGGAGACAGCCTCACCCGGTGCGAACTCGAGCGCAAGGTTCCGTCGTCGCCAGTGGCGTTTATGGACCGCCCTGCGGGCGGGATCTGCGGGACTGCTACTGGGATCTAACGGATCAGGCTCGGCAACCGGCTCTGGTTCAGCAGCGGCTTCGACCTGGATATCACCAAGGCGATCATCGATTCTCTCAAGCGTCGAATCGATGTCTTCAATGTCTGGTTCGCTTTCAACGACTTCGTCGCGCACCAGGTGCATCACTACTTCCGCCATCCCGCTCGGCGGACGATTGCGCGCGCCCTGGAAAATGACGTCTTTCATTTCCCCGCCACGCAGATGCTTAACGCGCTGCTCGCCCAACACCCATGCGATCGCGTCAGCTACGTTGCTCTTGCCGCAGCCGTTAGGGCCAACGATGGCGGTGATTCCATCTCCGGTGAAGATTATTTCGGTGTAGTCGGCGAAGGATTTAAACCCAGTGACTTCAAGACGTTGGAGTTTGAACATTTACTAGTACACGGCTCTAGTTTTGGGCCAGCCTCTGCGCCTGTTGGTCGGTTGCGCGAGACAGTCGTACGGGTGAGCCACTATATGCGGGGCCTGCTTAGAATGTCAACCACAACTTGAGCTAAGCATCCGTTATTGAAGTGAGAGAAACGTTAATCCCAACGCTTAAGATTCGCGTCTTTGCCTCGGCCAACTCACGGACGAGTGATCAACGGTGGCTCGGCAGGCCTGAAACCCTTTCGCCGGTGGTACAGGAACAACTTGACGCCGGGACGCAGCTCGAAACTTCCGCCTTCCTTGTTCGATAAGACCTGCTCGTAGACTTCGCCATAATTGGCATCCACGTCCGCCTTCTGGTTCTCGTTCGCAATCAGGAGCGGCTCGGTCGTTTGAGCCAACCCGTTGTAGTAACCAACGCGGCTGAAGTTGCGCAGGTACCAGGGCAGCGGCCAGTAATCGGGACTGAAGACCGATATGCCGGTGAGTCCACCGTTCTCCTCCTTCGCGATACGGTCGATCTCCTTCACCAGGTCGAGCGTGCTGCGAGTCGTGTGAGCGTAAACGTAGACGTACCGCTCATTGTCATTGTCGTAATTGACGAAGTTGAGATCGATTGTTTGATACGCCGAGACCAAAACGGCAAGCAGCAGCACAATTGCGGTCATTCGAAATTGGCCAGGATCAAATTCATAGATGACCTGGATGGCGTAGCCTGCAATCAGCGCGAGAGGAACGACAAAGTTCAATAAGAGCCACGGTGTTTTGTACGGAATCAGCGAATACGCTGCGATTAGTCCAAAAGTCCAAAGTGCTATGAAAAGCGCGAGGGAGTTCCTTGGCTTCAACACGACAAATGCAGCGCCGAGAGCACCCAACACCAGCAGCGGTCCTTCTCGGTTCATCAACCATTCGAAGTAACTGAAGAACGGGTGAAAGTGCGCGGTCGTTCCCGTCTTGGTCCAAACTTTGAAAGTCTCAAAAGAATCGGCGATGCCTTTGGGGTTCTGGGTGAACGAGGAATAGAACAAGGTGTACAAGCTGACAAAAACGATTACCGCCAGGACCAACCAGATTGAAATCACTATCGGACCACCGAATTGAGCAATCAAACGGCTGAAGAATCCCGCCTCCGGCTGCATCCGCCCTTTGGATTTTGGCAGCGGCGTCTTTCCGTACCGCAAACGCACGTACACGCGTGTAACTGCAAATGCGATGATCAGCACGGCGGCTGAAATAATCGCCGTTTCTTTCGTAGCAAAGAGAAGCGCGGCCGAAGCGCTTCCGAGGACTAGAAAACTGCCATCGTGGCGATCGTAGGCGTAGATGCCCGCAACGACGATTGCGAGAGTGAAGAAAACGAACTGCGTCTCATGAATAAAATAGCGCGATAAGTACACCGCACCTGGAGAGATCGCCAACAGTAGAGCTGCTGTGAGTGTCGCAATCGTACCCAAACGCCGTCGCAGAAAGAAGATCAGAACGACGGTAGCGACACCGAAGAGAGCGGGAATGAAGCGAATCGTGACAGTTGTAAGCCCGTAAGTTTC
>Ga0070698_100009573_pt1 | contig 10368 bp, 9 predicted proteins | sample KBSK1502metaG_FD_65477 | JGI IMG/M metagenome (GOLD analysis project Ga0070698, IMG submission 65477) | Corn, switchgrass and miscanthus rhizosphere microbial communities from Kellogg Biological Station, Michigan, USA - KBS K1-50-2 metaG | ecosystem: Host-associated > Plants > Roots >... | reverse complement strand
CCCTGGTACATGCGGCGGCTGGCGGAGCGGCCCGCGAATGTGTGGTTTGTGGCAAAAAGCATGATGGGGTGAGACTGTCAGAAGCGTGAACGGTGAACGGTAGAACGGTGAACGGGAGCTGCCTCGAGGGGTAGTTCCCGTTCACTGCTCACTGTTCACTGTTCACTCTGTTCGCATCTCTCATCGATCCAAGTAGTCCTGATAGGTCACCTGCAGCATTGCCCGTCCCAGCCGGAGCTCCGCGTCGTCCACCCGTCCGGTTCGTGAAGTGATCCGGTCGGGAATCCGTTCCCAGACCAGGCTCCCGTCGCCGGTCACCAGGCCGAATCCTCCGTCGAAACCGTAGTACGCCCAGGGGCGCGGTGTTCCGGCAAAGAGGTCGCGTCCGAAGCGGTAGCGCTCGCCTCCGGGCAACTCGAGCTGACCGAGCAGCGTCGGAGCGATATCGGTCTGGCTCGCCAGCAGGTCCACCATTCCTCCGTGCGCCAATGCCCCTCCGGTCCACAGCATCGGAATGTGATACCAGCTGCCGGCGGACTTGTACGGGGCATCGTGGTCGGTGCGCTCCAGCTTCTTGGAGTGATCCGCCACGATCACGACGAGCGTGTTTGGCCACCATGGGGCGCGCTCGGCGCGCTTCAGGAACTCACCGAGCACGCGGTCGGTATACGCCAGTGAATTGAGGAATCGGCTTTCTCCGTCGGTTCCCGCGACGCGTACCGGTCCGGGCACATCGAACGGCTCGTGACTGCTCTGGGTCAGCCAGGTGTAGAAGAACGGCTGCGTGGACGCGTCGAGATCGGCCAGCACCCGCTCAGCCACCACCTCGTCGTGCGCGCCCCACTTCGACGTCCAGGTGGAGCGCGGGAAGTTCTCCTTCCCCAGCACACGATCGAATCTGCCCTCGAGCACGAAGCTCTTGATGTTGGCGAAGCCGAGCTCGCCGCCATAATAGAATGCGGTGGAATATCCAGCGGAATCGAGATCGCGTGAGAGCATCGGCAAAGTGCGCGATTTCGAAGGAATCGTGAGGATCGATCCGTTCGGGATCGTCGGGGCGCCGGCCAGGATCGCGGCCAGTCCTTTTTCCGTGCGGTCGCCCGCGGCGTACATGCGCCGAAAGAGGAGCCCGCCGGCGGCGAGGCTGTCGAACACCGGTGTGGCGCCCGCCACCCCACCGAGCCGCTCCACCGAGCGTGCCGTAAAGCTCTCCCAGATGATCAGCAGCACGTTGGGCCGGGTGACGCGGAGGTGGCGAAGGCGGAGACCGGCCGCGTCGCTCCGCCCAGCGTGACAACAGAGCGCGAGCGCCGTGTCCATGGGCATGACGACGTACGGATTCACGCGCCGGTTGAGCCCGCGATGCCAGGAATCGAAGAAATTCCAGCCGACGTTGAGCGCGGCCTGATTCGCGAACGGCCGCGGCGAGAAATAGGCGCTGCTCTGGTTGATCGGGATCTGCTGGATCCCGCCGCGCGCCGGAATGAAGAGCAGCGCGGCGGCGAGCGTGAGGGGCAGGACCGCCGCGGGGTGCGCCGGCGGCAATTGCCGCAAACGGCCGCCGATGACCCGCCGGGCCAGTATCACGAAGAGCGCCGTCACCAGGACGAATACGCCGAGCATCAGCCAGCGGGGGCCTCCCCCCGCGGCGGCCCAGCTTTCCTTCGGGTGGGTGAGATACTGAAGTACCGCGGCGTCGATGCGACGGCCCCACTCGTGGAAAATTCCCAGATCGGCGGCGGCAAGCAGCGACAGCAGCGCGGTGGCGAGGACGGTCCAGCCGAGCACGAGCCGGGACGCGAGGCGAGTGAGTCGCGCGACCGTGCTGAGCGCGATCAGGAGGAACGGGATGAGGGAGAGATACGCCGCCGAGGCGAGATCGAGCCGGAAGCCGTGGAGGAACGTTGCCGCGACCGTCCCGACGGGCAGCGCGCTCGTCTCGCGGAAGAAGTAGGCAAGGAATACGAGCCGCACCGCGGCAAAGAACGCGAGCCAGTAGAGGAGGTAGAAGAGCAGGAGGGTGAGGCGCGGGCGCACGGAAGAAGGATACAGGATTCAGGAATCAGGGGTCAGGGAAGTGCCTCACCCCTGACCCCTGACCCCCGACCCCTGACCCCTGACTCCTCGGAACTACGGCCGCGCCCCCCGGTGCCGATTCTTCAGATCCAGGTCGAACGTCTTGCCACCGACGGTCAGGGTCACCGTCTGGGTTCCGTTGAAGGTCACCGTCGCCGTGCGGCTGATCGTCTGTCCGTCGCGCGGGCCACCGACGAAGGTGACGGTGCACTGCCTGGTGATCGTTCCCGAGAGCGGCCAGGCGTCGGTGCCATTCGGAACCGGCACCACGACGTCGGTCACCACGAGGCTGCATTCGAGATCGTACGAGCGCTCCGGTCCGTTGTCGGTGTGCTTGCTCCGGGTGATGTGACTCGACCCGGTACCGTTCCAGGTGCGCTGGGTTTCGGTCCCGGCCAGGCCGGTCGCGGTCATGTTGCGAACACGCTCGATGGTCGCTTCCCAGTTGGGCAGGGTCCGCGTGCCCTCGATCGCGCTCAGGATGGTCGCCTTCGCGGTGGTCAAGGCGTCATACGCCTGCTGCACGACGTTGGCCGCGTCCCAGAACATGTAGGACCGGTTGATGGTGATGTCGCCATGGGTGATCGGCGGGCACACCAGCAGGTTGTTGTTCGGGTTGAAGGGACAATTGGCGGGGCGGAAGTCACCCTGTCCCGGCGCAAACCCCGGCATCGCGGTAAAGAACACCGGCTCGCGCATCACATCCACATCCTCGGCGGTTGCATCGGCGGCCACTTGGGCGATGTCGGCGTTGATCAGCAGAGTCGCCGCATCGGGGCCCGAAGTATCACTGTTGCAGGCGCCGAGAATAATGGCACAAGTCAAGGCGCCGCAACGAATTAGAGTGCGCATAACGATCCTCATCAAATGGTTTCGATCCGGTCTGTCATTCCCAGTGGCCACCGGATATGACGCGCCCCGATCCGTGTCGTTAAGTGTAACGGACACGGCCTCTTAGGACTGTGATCGCCATCACTTTTTTTGCCTGGGTTCCGCGCTCCCCGACACGCCGCCGGAGACGATGAAGGCCATGATTTCCGCGGCATCCGCTTCGACGGGCTCGACCCGGTCCGATGGAACGATGAGCAGATTCCCTGCGAAATTGTACGCCTGCGGGAGATACACCGCTACGAATCCCGGCATGCCGAGCCGGTCGACTCCTTCGGCGGTGACGAACCCCATCGTCCAGACCTTCCCCGCGTCGTCGAGCTGCGCGCGCACCGGCCGATTGAAGCGGCGCTGCTCCCCCACGAATGCATTGAGGAGGTCCTTCGTGGAAGTGTACAGGAGGCGCACGAACGGGAGCTTTTCCAGCAGACCTTCGATCTCGGCGACCAGCCCACGGGTCAGGAGACTCCCGGCGAGCACGCCGACCAGGGTGATTCCCGCCAGCGTGACCACGATCCCGGCGCCGGGAATCCCGACGTCGAGGATTCCGTCGACCCGGCTCACGATCCACCAGCAGACATACCCGGTCAGGAAGACCGGCGTGGTCACGACGAGCCCGCGGAGAAAATACTGAACGAGTCGTTTCACGAGAGGAGTCCCGCGAGCTCGTGGAGCAGCGCCTCGAGATGCACCGGCTCGAGATCGCCCATATGCCCGATGCGAATCACGGGCCCATGCCGCGGATCGAGCGCGCCGCCGACCAGGTAGCCGCGCTCGGCGAGCGATTGCATCACTGTGGCGGGAGCAGGTCCGTCGGGAAGCAGGAGCGCGGAGATGGCGGGTGACCGTCGTCCTGCCGGAGCCATCAGCCGCACCGCGCCATGCGCCGCGATCCACGCTTCCATGGTCTCGAGCATCGCGCGGTGCCTCGCCCATCGCGCCGACCATCCACCTGAGGCGGCGATCCGCGCCATCTGGAGCTCCAGCGCGAGGAAGAGCGAGACCGCCGGGGTCCAGGTGGGAAGGTTTTCCCGCGCGATCGACACCATTCGCCGGACCGAGAAGTAGTAACCGGCGTCGTCCTGCTCCTGGGCGCGCGCCATGAAGCGCTCGCTCGCGGCGCCGAAGGCGAGACCCGGTGGAAGCGCCATCGCTTTCTGGGAGCCGGTGCAGTAATAGTCGGCGCCCCAGCGGTCCATCTCGATCGGCATCGCGCCGACCGAGGTGACTCCGTCGACCAGGAGCAGCACGTCCTTGCGGGCCCGCACCACCTCCGCGAGCGCGGGAATGTCGGCCAGCGCTCCGGTGGACGATTCCGAGTGCACGATCGCAACGGCATCGACAACGGGGCCTTCGAGGAACTGGTCCAGCTGCTCGGCGGTGATCGCCAACCCGGGGTGCACATGCACCCGGAACACCTGCCGCCCGCACGACTCCGCGATGCGCGCCAGATACTCGCCGAAGTACCCGCCCACGGCGACGAGGACCCGGTCGCGCACCCCATTGCGGATCGCCGCCTCGAGCAGTCCGGTTCCGGAGGATGTGGCCACGAAGACCGGCTGCCGGGTACCGAAGCACTCCTGCAGCGCAGGCTGCACCGACGCGAGGAGCGCCTGCATCCGGGGAGACCGGTGCCCGAACATCGGGTGATCCAGGGCGGCGAGCACTTCGGGCCGCACGTCGGTGGGGCCGGGGAGAAAGTTGCGGCCGAACGGGCTCATGCGGCGAGCACCTCGTCGCTGGTGGCGACCCGGACGCCCTGCCGGCGCCAGGCTTCGAGGAGCGCGGAGGCAGATTCCGGGTGAATGGCGCGGGTCGCGTCGCTGACGAGGGTGATCGGAATGCCGGGACGGTGCCGGAGGAGTCCCTCGACCGCGTATTTATCGCAGACGTCGAGCGCGACACCGTAGAGCACGACCCTCGACGGCGCCAGCGCGTCGAGCACCGGGAGCACATTGGGGTTGGTGAAGACGTCGAACCAGTGCTTGTGGAAGAGGAGGTCGCCCTCGTGTGCCCGGACCTTCTCCGCCAGTACCGCGGGGTCCTCGGGGGTGGGCTCGATCACCAGGGGATTCCGGAGCCGCGTTTCGGAGATCTTCCGCTGTCCCGGCGTCCCGCGCATGCAGTGCTCCGGAAACGTGGTGATCCAGTCGGGGGCAGCGGACAGCTCGCGGTGGCCCGGGACGTGGTCGTCGGCGCTCGCGAGGATGCGAATGCCGTTCCGGTGGGCGTACGCGGTCAGCCGCGCGAGCACGGGGATGATGGCCTCGCTGTCGGTGACGTACAACAGTCCGTCGGCATGCATGAAGTCGTACTGGGTGTCGACGTCCCAGAAGATCGTTGTCATTCTGCGTCCCTCGATCGGTGAGCGGTGAGCCGTGAGCGGTAAGCGGGGTGGTTCCCGCTCACCGCTGACCGCTCACCGCTCACCGTACAAGCTCCAGGCGCGGGTTAGGTTGATATTCCCGCCCCACTTTCGCGCACGGCTCTCCCTCAAGGCGCACCACGTCCGCGGTGAAATCGAACCGCCCCTGGAAGAGCGAGCTGCCGACGCCGTAGGCATCCACCGGAACCTGGAGCCGCTCGAACTCCTGAATCTTGTCGACCGTGAAGCCCCCCGACACGATAATCCGCACCTTGTGGAAGCCGCGGGCATCCAGCGCCTGCCGGACGTTCCACACGAGCTGCGGACACACCCCGGAGGGACGGAAGCGGCCCATCTGCGGGATCACCGATTTGTCCACCAGCATCTCGCTGGTGTCGATCCGCACGCCGTACAGCCTGTCGCCCATCGCCTCCGCCACTTCCAGCGAGGTCCGCACGCAGTCGTTCTCGAAATCCACCAGCGTCACCAGCCGCACGCTGGGGTCGATGTGGTCGGCGAATTTCCGGGTGGCGAGCACGGTGTCGCCGCCGTACGCCGCGATGAGCGCATGCGGCACGGTTCCGACGCCTTCGCTGCCCCACCAGGAGGCCTGCGCATCGGTGGAGACGCCGATGGCGCCGGCGATGTGCGCGGCGTAACCGTCCCCGGTCTGCACCAGCCAGTGATCGTGTCGTGCGGGGAAGAACATCACTTCCTTGGGCCGGGCGGCATCCACCACCCGCCGGGTGTTGGTGCCGACTCTGGTGCGCCGGGAGAGTACGCCCAGGTAGAGAGTTTCCAGGTGCGCGAAGGCGTCGTAGGGGCCTTCGATCATCAGCACCGTTTCCCAGGGGGCGATCGAATCGCCGTCGTACAACGCCCGCACCTCGAGCTCGCCCCACTCGATGGCGCAGAGCCGGAGAATCGCAATGGCTTCGTCGATCCCGCCGAGAAAGGCGTGGTTTTTCCCGAAAACCTGCACGGTGACCCGGGGCCGGGTGCCGTCGGCGAGGAGAATCTCTCGGGCGCGGGTGAAGTACTTATCGGAGTAATAGCCCGCCCGCATCTTGTCGACCGGGAGATTGAAGATCGCGGGATCGAGGCGGGGTCGCCGGGTCATGCGGGAGTACCGGCAAAGTGCCGCGCGCGCAGGGCGGCCAGCAGTCCGCGGAGCTCGCGCGCCTGCCGGGCTGCCGGATAGCGGTCGATGAGCCGGCGCACTTCGACCATCGCGCGTCCCGGGTCATTAAGCCGCTGCTCGTACAGCTCCGCGAGCGCCAGGCCGAGTCGCATATCGTCGGCGGGACGGAACTCCTCGGCGTCACGCTGCAGCGCCTCCAGCTCTGCCACGGCGGCGAGCGGCTGCCCGAGGGGACCGGCGAGCAGGTCGGCCCGGCGGAGCAGTGCGGGAAGGCGATCGCAGGGCGTTTCGGCGCGGAGGCGGTACGCTTCCGCCGCGGCGTCGGCATGACCGCGCGCCGCCAGGGTTTCCTCCGCCGAGAAGCCCGCATCGGCGCGGGTCAGTCCGATGCTGGTGAGCACCGTATTGAAGAACTCGATGAGGGGGTCGACGACGGCCTCCACCATGCCGGACATGAATCCGAAGAGGGTCCAGAGGAGGCCCGCGAGCAGCAGTGCGCGCGGCTCCACGCCGGTAAGCGCCAGCACCAGCGCGATCAGGGCCCCGCCGCCCATGAAAAACGCAATGACGCCCCGCAGGTACCGGAAGGGATCGGTGTCGAGGGTTTTGGCGCGGCCGCGCAGGCGTTCGGGAAGGAGCGACACGCTCCGAAGGTAGAGGCGGCCCAGTGGCGCGGCAAGTTGACAGGAGTCCCCGTGTCCCCCTGATTCTCTGGTCCACTGGTTCGTCCCTCATCCGGGAGCCCTCGATGACCGACTCCGTCAGCCGCCGCGAATTTCTTGGCACCGCCGCGCTTGCCGCGGCGGGGACGGCGCTTCCCGAGTCGCTCCACGCGTCGCCGCCGGCTCCATGGATTCGGAGGAGCCGTGCGGCCCGTTTCGTCGCCGTGGCGTCCACCAACGGCATGCGCGGGGTCACCCTCGCCGTCGACCTGATGACCAAGGGCACCGACACTCTCGACGCGGGCGTGGAAGGAGTCAAGATTCAGGAGCTCGATCCGAAGGACACTTCGGTGGGGTATGGCGGGCTGCCCAACGCGGAAGGGGTAGTGCAGCTGGATGCGAGCTGCATGCACGGGCCGACGAAGCGTGCCGGCGCGGTCGCCTGCCTCGAAGGGATCAAGACGCCGAGCGAAGTGGCCCGCCTGGTGCTCAAGTACACCAATCACGTTCTCCTCGTGGGCGAGGGCGCCAAACGCTTCGCGCTGTCCTACGGATTCAAGGAGGAAGATCTGCTCACCCAGGAATCGCGCGAGGCGTGGCTCCGCTGGCGTGCCAATCGCGATGCCCAGGATGATTGGGTGAACGTCGACTCGAAGACACCGCCGATGGCGCGGCCGACCGGCACGATCAACATGAATCTGGTGAACGACAAGGGAGAAATCTCCTCGATCACCACCACCAGCGGGCTGGCCTGGAAAATCCCGGGACGGAGCGGCGATTCTCCTATCGTGGGAGCGGGGCAATACACCGACGGCGACATCGGCGCCGCCGGATCGACCGGGCTGGGCGAAGCGAACATCATGGTCTGCGGGGGGTTCCTGACGGTGGAGCACATGCGGCGGGGGATGAAGCCGACGGACGCCTGCCTTGCGACGCTCAAGCGGCTGGTGGCGATGACGACGCCCCGGCTGCTCGATCCGCAGGGCCGTCCCACGTTTCAGATCCAGTTCTACGCGGTCAACAAGGCCGGAGACCATGGCTGCGGCGCGCTCTATCCAACGCGGTATGCCGCCTGCGACGATAACAACGGAGTCCGTGAGCTCGATGGCGCCCACCTCTATGAAGCGCGCTGAGCGAGTGCGTTCCCGCGCCTGGTGTCTCGCGGTCGTGCTGGGCGCGGGCATTCCGGTTGCCCGGCTCGCGGCGCAGGATACGACGGTGATCGCTCCGGTGGAGAAAGCACCGTGGCGGACGAACTACTTCCCGTATCTGATGGGCAACCCGACCACCGGACTCATGCTGGTAGGACACGTCGATTACTTCCGCCAGGCGGACTACGACGCGCGGGTTCCCTTCGATGCGATCTTCACCGTCGACGGTGCGATCAGCGCGCAGGGAAGCCGTTTGCTGATCGCGCGACTGCGCGCGCCGCTGCTGGCACCGGGGTGGCGCTTTGCGTTGGACGCCGGGGCGGCGAGAGAATCGCGGTTCGGCTATTCCGGTTACGTGCCGGCCGACGATGCACCGGATGACAATTCTGACCGGGTTCATCGCACCCGGTATTTCGCGAGCGGCGAGATTACCAGGAAGATCAGCGGGCCGCTCTCCGCCTCGGCGATGCTCGGGGTCGAGCGGACAAGCTGGTCCAGGCTACCAGGAGCGACCGGGTTCGGGACCGATTTCGGTGACGGGTTCACCCAGACCGGTGGCGTCGGCCGGGTGAGCGCGATACTCGACATGCGTGACCGGGAATTCCTGGTGCGGAAGGGGATGCTCGCCGAAGCGGGATTCCTCTTCGGGCGGCGAGGTGAGGATCCGTCCGGCGTCTCCTCCAACGGCTCATACACCGGGTGGTACGCGCACCTGCGTGGCTATGTGAGCCCTCGATCGGGGACGATGATCGCGGGACGACTGGCTGCCCGCAATCTGAGCAGCGACGCGAGCCTGCAGGCGCAAACGACTCTCCCCGGCTGGGAGGCCGGTGTCGACGCGCTCGGTGGTCCGTACGCGCACCGGAGCTTTCTGCCGGGACGACTGGCGGGGCATGGGCTTCTTCTCGGCAGCTTCGAGGTGCGCCACAATCTCCTCGACGTGGGCGACTACGGCGCGGTGACGCTTCTCGGGTTCGTGGACGGGGGACGAGTCTTCGAGGCGGAGGATTTCAGTCTGACCACCAGCGGCTGGAAGGTCGGTGGCGGCGGGGGAGTGGCGCTCCGCGTGCTGCGGTCGTCGATCCTGGTGTTCAATTTTGCCGGCGGCCCGGCGGGATTCACGTTCTCGATGGGGACTGGGTGGGCGTTCTAGCCTTCGGGGTTTGGGGGATCCACAGATTTCACAGATTGCACAGATGATGCGGAGGGGCCAGCGAATCTTCGGTACTGAAGGGAAGTGGATCCAAAGTTAAGCAGGAGGCCTCGCCCCAGCTTTGCCGCGACCAGGTAGTTGATTACTTGTGCATCATCCACCGCGGTAAGTCGATCGGTTGCCTTCAACTCCACCAATACGTCATGAAAGCAGATAAAATCTGCACGATACCGTATCGCTAATGGAGCACCTTTGTAATACACGGGAATTTCAATCTCTCTTACATACGGAATCCTTCTCGAACCCAGTTCAAGCCCCAGCGCCTCCTGATACACCAATTCAAGAAAGCCACGACCGAGTGTTCGATGTACCATCATCGCCGCCCCGATGATGGCGTAGGTTTCCGGATCCCTCGGCCCGGCACCAGCCTCTAAAATCTGTGCCATCTGTGAAATCTGTGGATTCCACAGCGCCAGTCTCCTACCGAATGACTCCGGACACGAAGCAATTCAGCGCCGGACCGCCCGCTAGTCGAGCCGCATCTTCCGCCGCAGTTCCGCAAACCGCGGATCGCCCCTGATCGGATCGAGCAGCGGCTCGACGTTGAGATAGGTGAGCCACCCTCGCCGCTCGGCGCGGCCCCGCTCGAGCCACTCGAATGCGCCATCGGTGTCTCCGAGCACGAGATGGAGCCGGGCAAGATCGACCGGTGAGACGTAGCGGGTGCGGGCGGTTTCGGTCAGCTCGGCCAGCGCGCGCTCCGCTTCGCCACGGTGTCCGCGCAAGACCGCGAGATGCCCCAGCGCGGCGTAGGCGTGATGGTTGGCACCCCGCGCGCCGGCCTCCGCCTCCCGCAGCGCCGCCTCGGCCTCGTCGTACCGGCCCGCCTGAATCAGCGCGAGCCCGAGCACCCACTGGGTTTCTTCACTGGT
>Ga0070698_100009569_pt1 | contig 10371 bp, 9 predicted proteins | sample KBSK1502metaG_FD_65477 | JGI IMG/M metagenome (GOLD analysis project Ga0070698, IMG submission 65477) | Corn, switchgrass and miscanthus rhizosphere microbial communities from Kellogg Biological Station, Michigan, USA - KBS K1-50-2 metaG | ecosystem: Host-associated > Plants > Roots >... | reverse complement strand
AAATACTTCTATAATGATACTGGTTCAAAGTTATTTGAGGAAATTTGCAAGCAACCAGAATACTATCTTACTCGTACTGAAACTTCAATTTTGATGAAATATAAACGAGACATACTCCGTATATGTGGGGATCAAGATATTTCCATAATTGAATTAGGCAGTGGAAGTTCATTGAAAACCAAGATACTATTGAATGAATTTGTGTCAAATAATAAAAAAATATTCTACTTCCCCATCGATGTATCAGAGACAATGTTGAATGATTCTATTGATAAATTATCGACAGAATTCAAAAACCTTCGTGTTATTGGAGTTTGTTCAGAGTATGCATCTGGGATAAAAGAAGTTAATGTATTCATGTTAAATCATTCTGATGTTCCTGAATCAAAATTATTAGTATTTCTGGGCTCAAGTATAGGTAATCTAGATCCGGTTCAAGTACAGAAATTCTTGACTGCCCTTAAAGAACAGGTGAATTATGGTGATGCAATTTTGATTGGATTCGATCTCCAGAAAGAGACAATGATACTGGAAAATGCGTATAATGATAAAGCCGGAATGACGGCTCAATTTAACCTCAATCTCTTGGCGAGAATTAACAGAGAGCTTCAAGCTGAATTTGATCTTTCTTTTTTTATGCATGAGGCATTTTACAATGTGAAACAACAAAGAATCGAAATGTACCTTGTGTCCACTTGCGATCAGTCTGTTTATATCCGCGGATTAGGGAAGCATTTTTCCTTTAAGAAAGGGGATCGAATTCACACTGAAAACTCTTATAAGTTTTCGTTGGAGGGAATCAATAAACTCGCTATTGCTAGTGGCCTGCGAGTGATAAAGAATTACACAGACAGCAGAAATTTCTATTGTCTAAGTCTTTTATGTCGCGTCCCTGACACATCGGAAACCGGCAAATAAGATTCTTTCCTGCGGTTTAAAATAATTTCTATAACTGTTTCTGACTTGATTTCTTGGTGTAGCAAAACTACCGCCCCTTAAAACCTTATGTCCTATAGACCATTTATCTGTATATTCTGGGAATACTGATCTAAAACGTGGATACAGCACGTATTCAGAAGATGTCCATTCCCACACATCGCCGATCATTTGGTAACAGCCATAAAAGCTCTTGCCATTCGGAAATGATCCTATAGGAGACGGAGCCCAGAACCAAGATTCGAGAAGGTTTGCATAACTATCAGTGGGAGATTCGTCACCCCAAGGATATTTTGTTTTTCTTTTTAAATCATCGTTCCAACTTGCGGCCTTTTCCCATTCTGCTTCCGTAGGGAGCCTTTTACCAATCCATTTTGCATAAGCATCAGCTTCGAAGTAGCTAACATTTACAACTGGTTCTTTTGGATTTATTTTGGATAGGCCACGAAATTCTTTCTTATACCAATGACCCTCCTCTTTTTTTTCCCAATAGAGCGGGCTATTCCATCCCTTTCCCTTGACTAAATCCCAGCCATCTGCCAGCCAGTAATGATAATCGTCGTATCCTCCATCATCAATGAATTTTATGAAGTCTCCATTTGTGACAGGATGAATGTCAATTTCAAATGGATCGAGATACGTCTTGTGTTCCGGAAGCTCGTTATCGTAGCAAAACCCATCACCTGTGAACCCCAGATTGTATAAACCTCCTGGTACTTTGGCCATCGATGTTGATATATCTGCGGAACCTACTGTTCCCAATCCTTTAGATATTTTAGGTCTATAGCTATCTTTAGGATCAGGAAACCTATTGAAGTAGTGTTGTAAATCATAAATCATCAATTCTTGATGTTGCATCTCATGTTGGTTTGCGAGTAGAAAATCGTACTTCATTTTTTTATTAAAGGTTCCATTTTTTTTGACAATTTTAAAAAAATCCAAGAAAGCATCTTCCACTATTTTCCTATATCGTAAGGTTTGGGAAACAGTAGGTCTTGGATAGCGGCCCCGTTCTGTTTTGGGGAGGATATTATGAAATTTCTGGTAGTACGAATTAAGGTAGTCAGTATTAGTAGAATTATCCACGTCCTGAATTTTGAAACCATATTTTTCAAGAACCTTTTGAAAGAACCAAGTCACATGCGCAAGGTGCCAATTTGGTGGGCTTCCAAACGGGTCTGACTGCATCACTGCATCCTCTACTGATAGAGGTTCAAATATCAATAAGGTAGTTTCCCTTACCCTCTGCAATTCGGACCAAATTTCTTCTAAATCAGAAGAAATAATTTGAGTCAATATGACTAGTGACTATCAATCAACATTATAAATTAATTCCCATCAAAAGTGTGTGTTAACACCTCTAATTTTCTTTAGTATAAATAACATCAATCAAATGACCTAGTATTGCGAATTTCTATCAAATCTCTAAGCACCGAACTGGCTGTTTCCATTCCACCTGCACCCTTTCCGATAATTGTTTGTTGACCTGAATGTTCGGAGACGAAAGTTATCGCATTTAAAGTTCCATTTACACAAATAGGATCTCTTTTCGAAACCTGTTTTGGAGCGACTTCAAGATTTTCACCATCGCAACTGGCTATCAACTTTATTGCTGCGCCATTCTTCGATGCCATTTTTACATCCGACAAGTCCAAATTCTTGATACCTATTCTCTTAACATCCCTAATAGTAGACTTAATACCAAGAACCCAATTGGAGGTAATTACGAGCTTGGCAGCTGCGTCATATCCATCAATATCCAGTGATGGATCTTTCTCAGCAATCCCCTTTGTAGTGGCATCTGATAAGGCTTCTGGAAATGTTAGTCCTTCGCCCATCTGGGTTAGGATATAGTTCGTAGTTCCATTCAATATCCCTTCAAAAGATAGAATCCTATCACCCTTTAGACATCTTTTTGCGAACTCTAATATTGGAGTACCGCCCCCAACAGTTCCGCTGAATCGAAAGGCAATTCTATTGTATTCGGCCAATTCAATTAAGGAAGGAAATTCAAGGGCTAAGGGACCTTTATTCACTGTGATTACATTTTTTCCAGCTTTCATCGCAGATATAATATGTGTTCTACCTGGTTCTCCATCCTTAATATTGGTGGGAGTTAACTCGATAACCACTTCTGCCTCAGCCTCTTGAATTACTTCAAGTATATTTCTGTCTCGGGAGTTTTTGTCATAATGTGCAACAGAATTTGTAATTCTTTTGGTGCGGAGCAATCGCTGAAGGTCTAATCCCTCACTCGAGGTAACTACTCCACCTTTGTCAGCACATGCAACTATACGAGGTTTTATACCGAATGAGTTGTATAATTCCGTAGAACGTGATAAAATTAATTGTGCAAAATTTTGGCCTACAACTCCGAACCCAATTAAAATCAGTCTCAAGCAAGCGTTTATCAGAATTAACAAGTTAATATGTTTAAAGGTAACAAGAATAGCAACCATAGAAATGAACTATTCTTATCTAGTCTATCATGCCTTTTGGTCATAGAGATTACATTTCGATGTATTGAAAAAAAGCCTAACTAATTATAACATCATTAGACATGTCAAACCAACATACCTTAAAATATACAATTTTTGACATTCTTGTTTAAAACGGAATGATTAGACACCGAAATTATGCATAAGTGTAAGATAATAGATTCTTATGAAATAACGGTTTGTCGAGGTTTAGTCTAGAATGTCTAGAGGATTAGCGATCTTTTCATTTTGGCTTCTTGGTTTTGGAATTGGATTCATAGGGTACCTCTCCTTACCAGGCATAGCAGATTGGTTTTCTATAGTTCTGCCAAAATTTGTGAACCAGGCAATAATAGGAGCACTAATAGCTGGAATGGTAGGCTCTGCTGTGAGCACGTTTACAGTGGTCACATGGGCCAACAGGGCCACCGCTTGAGCAGTATAATTCACATGATTTATTGAATACGCCTTAGTATAACGGGTAGAGGAAAATGCTTGAACGAATGGGGTAGGGTCCACGGAGTTCTATTTTTGGTAATCGACCCACGGATATTGTATCTGTTATTATATCATGTTTTGCGGATACCAAAAAGATTGAGTGGCGCATCTGGGATTCTGTCAAAAGAATTAATAGCCCGTCTGGACACTTTATCCTTCGAATGTACAGTGGCGAACTCGAGGTTCAGGCAAAGAGAAAAGCATTGGCCGTTCTGCATGATGAAATCAACAATATTCTAAACGCGGCTAGAGATCTTTCCTTACTTACTGACTCAATAATCAAAGGTGGTGACAAAGACATGGAAATTGCTCTGTTGAGGATGCGCAATGCAGAGGAGAAGGTAGAGAACCTCCGAAGAAAGATGACGCGAGAAGTCTCTGAGATAGGAAGCCTTATGGTTTACAGAGAAGATGTTCTTAGAACAGCCTATATTATTGATGATATAGCAGGTTACATTAGCGGAATAGCATTCAGGCTTTATAGCATGAAGATCTCTTCACTTAAGAAAGGTAAATTCGATATCGATCTGAAGGAATTGGTAAGTATGGTCGTGGAAGCAATTTTTAAGCTTAACGAAATGGCGCGTGCATTGAGCATAAATCCAGCAAGTACCATTGAGCTTGCACAGGAAGTTCAAAGATTGGAACGTAAGGTTGATGAATCATATAGGAAGGTGATTATTAAAGCACTTAATGAAATTCCAGATATTAAAGATCTTCTCTTATTAAAGGACGTAGTAGAGGGAATTGAAGGGATGGCTGATAAATGTCAAGGTGCTTCTGATTGCCTCACAATCCTGGCCTTGAGCATGTGATGGCTCAGATATGTGGAACTCTTGTAGAAAACAGAATACTAATTAGTGATCTTGAAAATTCTAGAGCAATTTTTTCCCTGGGCTATTTTGGCAAACCATTGGGAATTTCAAAACCTAAGGACAACACATTCGAAGCACCATTGATTCTTGATGTAATAGAGGGGTGCTATTTGGTTGATTCCAGTATGCTAGAGGTGTCTCATGTATCCGGCAAGAAGGTCTCCTTGAAAGAGATGAAATCCGTATGTAGAAAACAATACGCCGATTTTGATACAAAGTATCTCGTTTTCAAAAGGCTTCGAGATATGGGATATGTCGTTTCTCCGGGAATAAAATTTGGTTGTGACTTCGCAGTATACGAACACGGTCCTGGTATCGATCACGCACCATATCTGGTCCAAGTTGTCAAGCCTTCTGACAATTTGACAACCACAGGAATAGTACTAGCGGGAAGACTCGCAACTACAGTAAAAAAACAATTCATACTTGCCATACCATATTTAAAACTGAGGAAGGTAAATTTCGTTGGTTTCGATTGGTGGCGAGCTTGACCTCGAAATTTGCTTGTTAATTTAAGACGAAGTCTGTGGAAGATCAAATTTGACAAAATTTTCTCCAGAAATTGTTATCCTAGTGCTAAATCTCTCTTGGCCAACTTCAAGCCACCCCTTATAACGTATAGAATTTTTTACAATATCAATTATACTAGGTTTTTTCTCCCCTACCTCTTCGTAGCACGAGAGGATTTCTCCAAATTTTACCTCTTCTTTGTGACTAAATTTCGTCAGGTAATATACAAATACAGCTACCTTTTCATAATGATTTGCTGGTCTCTTTTCGATAACGAATTCACGAAGGCCTATTTTATTCTCATTTGCTTTAAGGTCTACTGGGGTGGGCGGAATAATGATCGAAGACTTGGCTGGATGTTTGTGAACTCGGGCGATTCTTTTACTGGTGTCGCTGCTGTGGGTTACGGTTTCGGAAGGCAGGCTTATTGAGGGGCCATTTTCAATTTGAGCCACCGTGTTCTCAAATTTGTATTTCACGGCCTCTTGGATGGCAAACTTGAAGATTTCTTCGAATTTTTCGAGGTGTTTGTCTACAAATTGTTCATTACCTTCCAATTCTACGCTCCCTTCTTTGACATTTATCTTGAACTTTGCTTCGGGGGCACTCAATGTTGAGTCTGTGAGATATGTATTTTATTAAGGTGTCGGTACAATACCGTAACGCAATATGGACTATCCAAGATCTATCGTTATCAACTAACTACGGCCACTCAAATAGAATCCGACGCTATTTCTTAGTACTTCATCTCTCATCGAGAATCAAAATAATTTAATTTCTTTGTATGATTTGGACTAGATCTATTGCGGAGCTCTTCAATTTGATACATCCCTTATTGGTAACAATACGAGGTGATCTTCCTAGATCATTATTATAGTATTCCTCTTTTTCAAGTTGTAGTGAACCAATCGGAACTGCCTCTGCGTTAATTCCGGCTTTTTGAATCTCAAATGCAAATACTTCATTTAATTTCATCAGTTTTACAGTTTCAGTCTCGCCTTCATCATGAGAATCGCCTGTATGATTATCTTGTGAATGAGGATCCACTTTGGACATACAGATAATATTTATATTTCTAGTAATTAAATGATATGAAGTAATTGTTAAAATCGAAGCCCAATATCCACTTCCTACCGTATAATTAAGTTATATTTAATAGGGCAGGAATTGTGCGAAAATTATGGAAGGAACTCCGTCAATAAATTCCTTAGGATTTGGTGGAAAAGTTGTAGTAGTTACTGGCAGTGGAACAGGCATTGGACAATCAATTGCGAAGAGGTTTGCCGAAAACGGGGCTAGTGTTATAATTCTAGGGAGAAGAGCTGAGCCTCTTGAAAAAACAGCTTCAGACCTCAGACAAATAATCTCCAAAGTCGGCTCAAAAGGTACTGTCAGAATTTTTCCTGGTGTAGATGTATCTGACGAGAATGCGATAAACGAAATGTTTCAGTCGATAAAGGAAGAGGCAGGTAATGTTGACATTTTGGTCAACAATGCGGGAGTTTCTGGGCCGGTAAAAACTTTTACTAACTCAGATTTTAATGAATTCAAAGAGTGCGTTGCAATTCATCTTACGGGAACTTTTTGGACTACCATGAAGTGTCTCCAAACCATGAAAAAAGGATCCAAAATAATTACAATTTCTACTTTCTTTACGGAGGAGAATCGATATGAACAAAGACCGTACAGGTTTAGAACTCCATACACAAGTGCGCAGGGGGCCAAAAATAGACTCGCAGAAGCGCTTGCTTGGGAATTGGTGCAGGCCGGAATAAGATCTGTCGCCACAAATCCCGGACCAGTGCATTCCGAAAGGATCTATAAAACGGTCTATCCAAAGGCCGCGGTGGAATTTTTAAGAATAGGCGGCTATCCAGGCCTTACCTCGTCCGAGATAGACAGAATCTCACCGATGTTGTTATCGCTATTGGGTGAAAATGCACAAACAATCAAGGAAGGATTGATGAAAATATCAAAGACGATGAGGGAAAGCACTACTCAAAAGGATAAGAAAGTCGAGGAAACATCTCTCACACTTAAAGGACTCTTAGAAAAAATTCAAGAAATTGCTGAAAAAGTCCAGACGAATACTAAGAAAATGATTGTCGATGAAGAATTTCTTTCTCAAGATGAAGTTGCAGATATGGTTCTAAATCTTTCTCAGGATTCAATTAGCAAATTGATTAATGGTAGAATCATCCCAAATGATCGCGTGTTTTACCCTGTCAAGCCGATCGTAAGTACCTCCCCTCATATTCAAGATGAACCAAAATTATCCGACAGGGTCATTGTGATGATCATCAATTCAACAGCTGATAAAGATCATCAAAGAGCAAAGCTTGTGGCTAGTTGCCTTGATGGGAAGGTAAAACAGTTGGTAGTGTTGACTCGTGAAAAGAAGGATCTGGCGCATTACAAAGAGTTTCATAGCCATTCCTTGGATTTGTCACAGGGGGACGCAGTGAGCAAGATATTTCAAACTGCGAAAACGAGGTTTGCTTCAGTGCACGGGGTAATAATGCTAACTGGTGAATTTGATTATAGTACTCCGCTATTATCAATGAACAGAAGACGATGGGATGAATTGGTTGAAAATTACGTTCTTATTCCCGCATTAATTACAAGGGAAGCTGTTGGGATAATGGCTCCTTCAGGCGCTTTAGATGAGCCTTCACTCTTTAGAGGATCTGAGGGAAAGGTAATCATAATTGGGCCCGATGCTCCCGTAGGGAAGAAGATATCTGGTGTAGTCAGAGCAAGATCCGAAGTCTTTCGAGGCGCTCTAAGACCGTTCAATGCTACGGTAAATCAAGAATTGCGTGATGTCCTAAATTCCAAAATTAGACAATACCTCCTGTTGTGTGGAAACATAGAAGGGAATATGCCTAACGACGAGGGAATAAAAGATGTGGTGCTCAATCTATTATCTGATTCCTACGAGAGTAACAACCAAACAATTTTTTATCCTAATGAGGCCTAGAATATTAGTTATTTTTTGAAATTGCAATTATTGAGACCTCATCGTGCAGACTGATTATCCTATAATATTTTTCGACATATATCGCGACCAAATTAGGATAAATTACTTCCAAGCTGGCACGACTTAGCATTACAAAGGGCATCAAAGAATTAAATAATACAACAGAAGTATGAACAATACGCTCTACGTCTTAGATACCAGTATCATAATTAATGGCGAAGTTACTAGAATGTTAGAATCGGGAGAAATTTCAAAGGGAGACGAAGTTGTAATTCCAATAGCTGCACTAGATGAGTTACAGTCCCAAGCGTCTACTAGCAAGGAGCACGGAATGGTGGGGCTAGTTGAAATAAAAAGAATTAGAGAACTATGTTCAACTAGAAACATTAACCTCAAGTTCATCGGATCCCGTCCTGAACTTGATGAAATAAGACTGGCAAAACATGGACGTATAGATTCAATTATCAAGGATGTAGCTCTTCAAGAAAATGCTGTTTTGGTTACGGCAGACTTTGTTCAGTCAATGGTTGCAGAAGCCCAAGGTATCAAGTGTATTCACGTACGCCCACCTAAATTGTCGAAGCCCCTTGAATTCGAAAAATTTTTCGATGACAAGACTATGAGTATTCATTTGAAAGAAGGGACTTATCCACTAGCAAAGAAGGGGGTACCCGACAATTTGGAGTTAGTTCGAATTGGTGACAAAAAGATTGGCTATCAAGAGCTTTCACGACTTGTCAAGGAAATTTCAGAAGAATCACGATCTTCAGAATCGGGATCTATAGAGATCAGCAAAACTGGTGCAACGGTTATTCAACTTGGGAAATATAGAATCGCGATCACGAGAGCACCATTTTCCGACGGATTGGAAGCGACTATAGTCAAACCAATAGCAAAACTTACCATTGACGATTATGGGTTGAGCGAAAAACTTGTTGCTCGACTATCTGAAAAAGCTGAAGGAATAATAATATCTGGACCGCCGGGCTCCGGAAAGAGTACTCTCGCAAGCAGTTTGGCCGAATTCTACGTAACTAAACGTAAGATAGTTAAGACTTTTGAATCCCCTAGAGACTTGCAAGTGCCCGAAGAAGTAACCCAATATGCGCCTCTTGAAGGAAGCTTTGAAAAAGCCGTTGATATCCTCCTGCTTGTGAGACCGGATTATACTATATTTGATGAAATTCGAAGAAACCGGGACTTTCAGGTTTTTGCTGATATGAAACTTGCTGGAGTGGGAATGATTGGCGTTGTCCATGCCAGCTCTCCATTGGATGCGGTACAGAGATTTATTGGTAAGGTCGAATTGGGTATGATCCCTCAGATTGTAGATACGATAATATTCATGAGTGGTGGAATGGTAAAAAAAGTCTATGAAATAAAATTGACCGTAAAAGTTCCTCACGGGATGACTGAAGCGGATCTGGCAAGACCGCTTGTTGAAGTGCGAGACTTCGAATCAGGGGACGTTGAATATGAGATATACACATACGGGGAAGAAAACATAGTAGTGCCAGTGAAAGAAATAGCTGAAAAGATACAGACTCAAAGTCCGGTTAAGAAGCTGGCCGAAGCAAGAATAAAGGATGTAGTACGGAGATTTGATCCAAATGCCGAGATAATCATTGTTTCAGACAATCGGATAAAACTTCGAGTCCACAAGGATGTTATTCCTAGGATAATTGGTAAAGGCGGTGCAACAATCACGGAACTGGAAGACTTGTTAGGAATAAAAATTGATGTTGAAATGAAAACACCTGCCTTAGGTAGGGAGGTGAATTTTGATATCGTCGAGTCTGGATCTGGGATCGTTTTCACAGTAGATGGTGACGCATTGGGCAAAAAAGTTGATTTGTATATTGAGGATGAATTCATTTGCAGTAATCAAGTTGGCAAGAAATCAAGAATTAAGATTGACAAAAGATCAGAAAACGGTAGGCGGTTGTTGAACGCCTTGCTTACTGGACAGAGTATAAAAATTTATAGCAATTTGAACTCGTAATGATCGTCTCATGCTTTCTATTAAAACGAAAGTTCTTCGTTCGACGGTGATATTATTATGTGTACTGGTAACTGCAGGCTAACAATAGTGTCA
>Ga0070698_100009567_pt1 | contig 10372 bp, 10 predicted proteins | sample KBSK1502metaG_FD_65477 | JGI IMG/M metagenome (GOLD analysis project Ga0070698, IMG submission 65477) | Corn, switchgrass and miscanthus rhizosphere microbial communities from Kellogg Biological Station, Michigan, USA - KBS K1-50-2 metaG | ecosystem: Host-associated > Plants > Roots >... | reverse complement strand
TGCATGATGGTGAAAATGGTGGGTGCATGATCATGAAAATGGTGGGTGCATGATGGTGAAAACCCCTGGGTGAAAGATAGTGAAAATCCGCAGGTTCAACGTATAGTTCATTTGGGGGTCGGAAAGCATGTGAAAATAGGTCATCGGGGACTCCTTGCAAGACGGTTTCGGAAAATGCGATTTCGGCTTCCTGGGGTAGATCCTCCGCTGTACGTGGTGGGCTTTCCTCAGCAGCACATCAGGTAAGCGGAAGGTGTAGTAGATATTCCAAGGTATAGTTGCTGTCAAGTGAGATATTGTGAAAAAGACGTTTTCACTAGGAAGACTAGGCTGGAGTGCAGCGTTAGGGTTCCTGGAATTCTATGCCAAATCTATGCGCGTTATTGCCGCCGCAGTTTTAGAGACTTGAGAAATCGATGACACCTGACGATGTACGCCGAGCGGACCCGCGAGAATCCTTTGTGCGAGATGGGGTTGGGGAAAAGATTGCTAGCGAACTCCATGAGAAAGTGAACCAAATCACTTGGCCGGACCACCCCACCGCGCATAGCCATGAACTCGGCGTCTTTGTGCGGATGGTCGTTTTCGCGCCCGAAACGGCTAAGCACCGGTCGTGTCCTCGCGGATTTCTTGGATCGCCGCTGCTTGGTCGCGCGTCAGTTTGGAAAAGTCGAGTCGCAAGTCGCCGTTCTGGCCCGGGTGCGGGTAGTCGAGCATGTTGCTGAATGCGAGCCGGCGAAGCTCTTCAACTACTCGATCTGCTTTGAGGTCGAGTTTGCTGGCGCGCTCTTGCTCAAGGCGAGCAATAAGCGTCTGAACCCTCGTTGGAATAGCACGAGGCGCGAAATTCAAGGTATCGATAGCAGATGTTCGCGTCCAGCACGAGGTCGAGCTAAAAGGTTTTACGAATTGGCTGGAGAAACCGGGCGGTGTTTCACCGCGAGAGGTAAGCGAACGCCAGCCGATTCGTTTGCATGTTTCGGTTCAAAATTCGAGACCCGCTGCGGCGGCTCAGGCTTGTAAGCAAAATCGTGACTAGAAAATGTGTACCGGAACCAGGGCGCGTCGCCGGCTCGACCCAGCCGATGGCGGAGACAGCTGAAGGCTCGATAAATAGTCCGGTATGGCTGCCCGTGATAGTGTTGCAAGATCTCGCGCCATGCGCGAGGAGCCTGTTTAATATAGGCGGTCATGTCAGCCACCAGGGCATCTTCTGTCATTGGCACCACATTCGCCGGCGGATCGCCTAAGTCCGCCGCTGCCGAAAAGTCGAAATCGGATCGGCTCCAATCACCGACGAGTGGAATGGTGCAGTCCATGCCGATCTTGGAAGCGACAAAGGGCTTATTGACATCCCCAAGCTTCGGATCCGTGGACATCGTGTTGCACCCAGGAATTATGATGGTGTCGCGATCGGGCATATAACGATATGCCATGCATTGCGCGATCCGGTTGTCGTCCCAAATATCGACGTCGTCGTCGAACACCATAGCGATTTTCGGCAGTCCCTGCTTGGAGCAAGTGAGCATGATGGCGAGCGCCTGTTTTGCATCGCCACCGCCCACCGTTTTTATACTGGCATAGGCGATGTTTGACAGTCCCCCCGCAGGGCAGCGCACGTCCACTACGTTGATTCCACCCCGTTGCAATCCGTTGAACAGGTCGCTTTCGATCATCGGCAACTGCACCATGTTGTCGGTGTATCCCGGATGTTTCCCTCCTATGGTCGCGTGCTGGTAGATCGCGCCCTTGCGGTACGTCATGCAATGAATAACCGCGCGTGGATTGTGTTTCAGACCTCCTCCGTACATGCCGGTGAACTCGCCGTAAGGTCCTTCATCGTGTATCCAGCCCTCGGCTGTCATGACCTCGCCTTCGAGAACAATCTCAGCATTCGCGGGCACATAGAGATCGTTGGTTTCGCACTTCACGATTTGTGCCGGATGTCCATAAAAGCTACCAAGCACCTCGAAATCGGGAGTATCTACGGGTACTCCCGCTAGCTCTGCCATTTTGTCGAGAGTCGGGCCGCCGATCACCACCGCAACCGGCATGTTTTGCCCCTTGGCCTGGTACTTCATACCATTTATTCGGGCGCGATGGCTTGCGCAGGTCATATCGAAATTCTTCTCGTTGATGGTGCGAAACATGGATCGGTAGATGCCGAGATCGATGACTTTTGTATCGGGGGCCATCGTGGCGACGACGTTATCATTGGTGTAAGCGTGCCCGTCGCGGTCGTGGTGAAGAAATAATGGAAGCCGGGTCAGATCCACCTGGTCGTCTTTCAGAATCACGTCTTTGCATGGAGCGGTATTCACAATCTCAGGCTTGATGCGGCCTTGCGCGAGTTGTGCCATGCGCTCGCCAATCTCCGACCGTTCGCAACCCAAGGCCCAAGCGAATTGCTGGTGAGTAGCGTACGCGTTGGCAAGGAACGAAAACTCGCAACCGGTGATCTTCTCGACGAAAACCGCCTTCGTCGGGTATTGCTCCATAAGCGTTGGCAGCTGATCCACTCGTTTTTCTTGGGTGATCCGAACCAACAGGCCAGCTTTCTCCATTGCGGCGACAAACTCGCTCATGCTCTGCTGACGCTTGATGGTGGATGACGTGGCCGATGTACTCATGTTCGTTCTCCGTCACGACATGCGCATGGTTCGATCTCGACTCATGTCAATGTTGATTTTCAAACTGTACGTACCTTCAGCGATCGAGCGTCGATTCGCTCCTCTGGATCGCTGCTTCAACTTCGTCCTTAAGTCGATGCAGCAAGCCGCCCCATAAGGTATTGCATTTGCGAAAGTTGCCGTATGTGCTAGGCCAGCCTCGATGGGTTAGCTCAACAAGCGTGCGCGCGGGTGATATGGATGTAATTTTGAAATGTGCTTCTGTACCAACCGAGTCGCCCGGGCCCTTAAGGCAATGCCAAATAACCTTTTGCGGGCTTGAAGAAAGCACTCTCCAGCGGAACACGATGCCATTGGGATAGGAAAGCTCGATTTCATCATTTGTGCCCTCCACTTTCGCCTTGTGCCAGCGGCTGAGGGAATCGTGATGCGTGAGGGCTTTTTGCACTTGTTCAGAAGAAGCAACAATCTTAATCTCGTGTTCGATTTCAGCCATGAGACCCCCTCCAGATTGAGGGCAGGTTAATCACGGTAGGTTGGAATAGTCGTCAATCGATGAAAAACGGGCCGATGATGCGACCAAATCACAAGCCGGGGCACCGCGTTCTTTGCTCCATCAAACCGTTTGCGAGCATTGTCGGCGAATCCACCAACTCGGTTCCACCGTCAGCACAATAGCCAAATTCGTCACCCGCGTAAAGGGGATGAACCGCAGGTCAAAGTGCATAGGAAGCTCCACGCATAGGCTTCCGGCACCACCGTGGCGCTACAACGTGGAGAGAAAGAAGCCCCTTCCTATCGGTCCCCTTTTTTGCCCGAATCGCTTCGTGCTTTGTACCCCTTGCTTCAGAGCAAGCAGCTCGCGACAAGCCGATGCAAACAAGCGCGAGCAGAGACAAGGGCCGTTGTCGGTCAGCACGCGACGGATGACGATGCCAAGGCGGGCGAAGTAGGTAACCTTACGTTTTCTTACTCGTTCGCATCCGACCTTACTTAGGCCACCAGTTGGGGGCGAACCTTGAGGACCCGCAAACTGGAAATCGCGTCCTCTAGAGCCTGTACCTCTTCATGGTTGTGTGCATCATGGTCTAGAGCTTGTAGAGCCTCTAGAGCTTGCAGACGTTCGCGGATTACGCTCTCTGCTTGCACTATTTTGGCCGCTAACCTGTTACGGTCAAGTTCGGTGAGAGCCTCCCTGTATGGGAGCTGCCATTGATATTTGAGATTGGAATCGTTCATGGACCCGCTCCGACCTCGGGGACAGACGGGGCCATTAGTTTGGCGCGGAGACTATCACATCTCGGAGCAACGGATCATGAACTCGCAACATTTTAGTGGTATCCTTCCTGACCAAGTATTGGGGCAGGTTATGCACGACAAGCTCATTGGAGAAGTCACGCTGCTGTTGCACCAAATCAGGGCAGGCGATTCTACCGCTGCAGATCGGCTGATTCCCCTGGTGGTCGACGAACTCCGCCGTGTGGCGCGGCTGCAGTTACGAAATGAACGGCCCGGGCACGCGCTCCAGCCTACGGCCCTTGTGAACGAAGCCTATCTGCGGCTCGTGGGGGATCAAGCTAGAGACTGGCAGAACCGTGCTCACTTCATCGGCGTGAGTGTCTCGGTGATGAGGCGGATCTTGATCGATCACGCCCGCCGCGAGCAGGCGTTCAAACGGGAATCCGGGAAGCAGGCGGCTGGGCAAGTGGAAGATTGCGCCGGGCTTTCCTACCAGCAAGCTGACGAACTACTGGCTCTTAATATCGCTCTGAATCGGCTAGAGGAGATGAACTCGCGCCAACGGCAGGTGGTCGAGTTGCGTTATTTTGGCGGACTATCGACGGAAGAAACTGCCGAGGTCCTGAAAGTCTCTCCCATGACCGTGAAACGCGACTGGGTAGCCGCCCGGGCATGGCTGAAGGGGCAATTGCGTCCCGAGGGTTCCGCAAGCAAGCCTGCATGACCTCAGAAGAATGGAATCGGCTTTTCGAGATATTTCACGCTGCTCGTGAAACGGCCGGGGGCGAGCGCGTGATGCTGTTGGATGCGGCGTGCGGCGAGAGCACTCTGCTGCGGAAAGCCGTGGAAGAGTTGTTGCGAGAAGACGAAGCCGCCAGCGGCTTTTTGAGTGAGCCGCTGTTCAGCGCGCTCCGAGGGGAAGCCCACGCAAGCCAAGTCGTTCCGGGTCAACGCTTCGGTCGCTATGCCACAGTGGAGCTGATTGGCCGTGGCGGCATGGGGGAAGTCTGGTCGGCACACGATTCGGACCTAGACCGTCGTGTTGCACTCAAATTCTTGTCCTCGGAAACGCTCGTGGGACTGGATCCGCACCAAATCACGCACGAGGCAAAGGTTGCGTCGGCGCTGAACCACCCGGGGATCGTAACGATTCACGAGGTGGTGCAGTCGGAGTCGACGCTCGCGATCGTTATGGAGTTGGTGGAAGGCAGGCCGCTCCGCGAGGTATGCGGAAGGCCAACGCCAATTCCTGAAGTGCTAGCGGTCGGAGTTGAGATTGCCGAAGCGCTGGCCGCGGCTCATGCTGCTGGCACCGTCCACGGCGATATCAAGCCGGAAAACATCTTCTTGCGCCGCGATCAGCACGTGAAGGTGCTTGATTTCGGTTTGGCCCGCAAAGTCACCACAGAAACGATTGCGCTGGGCAGTAGCCCGGCGCTGGGCACGCTGCGTTACATGTCCCCGGAACAGGCCCGCGGTGAGCCGTTGACTCCTGCGAGCGACGTTTTCTCCTTCGGCTTGGTGCTCTACGAACTCCTGACCGGGCGACATGCGTTTCCCGCGACATTGCCACTCGATACTGCCCAAGGCATCCTGACGAAAGAAGCGGCCGCGCCTTCGTCCTTCAATTCTGCCGTCCCGGCGCGTCTGGATTCGCTGGTTCGCGCCATGTTGGCCAAAGAGCCCGCGGCGCGTCCCAGTTGCGAGGAAGTTGCGCAGACGCTAAATGCATTACAGAAGCCGAAGGGAATCCTCCTGGATTCAATTCCCGCGGTTTGGAAGTGGGCGGTAGCGGCGCTGGTAGTAATAGTGGCAGGTTTCGCCGGGTGGCGCTGGAAACAAGCTCGCGACGCAGGGCCCCGCCCCGCATTCCGGCAGATCACCACGTTGGTGCCGGAGAATCGGGCCACCGCCGCTGCCATCTCGCCGGATGGAAAACTGGCGGCCTACGCCAACGTCGATGGAATCTTTCTTCGAACAATTCAGACTGGCGAAACCAAAACGTTGTCAGCGCCCAGGGATTATGTTGTAGATCGTCTAGCCTGGTTCGCCGACGGCGCCAAGCTGGTCGCGAGCGGGTTCTCGACATCGACGAACATGCCGAGCATCTGGTTGATCTCTACCGCCGGTGCGGCCCCCAGCCTTCTGCGGACACACGCCTGCGGCGCGACGCCCTCGCCGGACGGAGCGCATGTTGCGTTCGTAACCCAGGATTGGTCGGAGATCTGGGTAATCGGGACGAATGGCAAAGAACCGCGAAAGGTCGTTGCTGGTGCCGCCGACGATACATTTCCGCTGGTGTTTTGGTCGCCAGATGGACGCCGGCTAGCGTTCCAACGGCGGCACTATTCGCCAGAGCAGCAAAGTCTCAGCCGCGAGTTCGATCGGTTTTATAAGCGCAGCTATGAGTCCGTTGAGGCAGTCCGCGGAAAAGTCACCGCTACGGGTGCTGACATCGGAATTGATTCGGCCGCTTTGCCAGACGGCCGTATACTCTTCCTGCGCCACATCCCACCTTCGGCGGACCGTATAGACGAGTTCGATGAGCTCTGGGAAGTCAAAACTGACCTACCGACGGGTGCGTTTGCCGAGGCTCCGCGCCAGGTCACCAACTTGCCTGCTGAATATGAAACTCACGTGTACGGCATGAGCGCCTCGGCGGATGGCAAGCTGGTCTTACTTCTCAAGCGATCGGACCAATACGCCGTCTTCGTTGGCGATTTTGACGAGGCGCGGCCGCGAATCTTCAACATTCGTCGCTTAACGCTGGATGCGCGGACCTGTTATCCGCATGCTTGGACCGCAGACAGCAGCAGCGTGATTTTCGAATCGATTCGCAACGGAACGTGGGACCTTTTCCGCCAAGATCTGACTCAGCGCACAGCGAAAGTGCTTGTTTCTACGCCGTTAATCGAGGTATTGCCTCACCTGTCGTCTGATGGTCACTGGGTTCTTTACTCTGCCGCGCCGAAGATCGAACCCAGGATCTACACATTGATGCGCGTGCCGGTTGAGGGTGGGACGCCCGAGCAGGTCCCGATTGGCGGCCCGCTCGATGAGCTTCGCTGTCCACTGCGTGGCGGCAACGGATGTGTATTAAGGACCACTATCGGGCATGAATACTACGCGTTTTACGACCTCGATCCGATTCGGGGCAAAGGCCGGGAGCTCGCTCGGACCAAGTGGCTTCCCAACGGTACAGAAGATTGGGACGTTTCTCCTGACGGCACCGAAGTCGCTATCCCCAACTACGATTCTCGCGACGCACGCATTCGCATCGTCGAGCTACAAGCCCGCCCCACTCCATCTGGAGACCGCGAGGTGGTTCTTCGGGGACTCGCCGATCTGAGACACGTAGTCTGGTCCGCCAGCGGACGAGGCTGGTTCATCACATTGAATATGACTGTGGGCAGGCGGATGCTTTACGCTTACCCCGATGGCAGTTTTCGTCCCCTCGGCGACATTCTGGGTTCGGCAGTGCCGTCTCCGGATGGGCATCGCGTTGCCTTCGTGAACCCTATCACTGACACGAATGCCTGGCTTATCGATCGTCACTGACGATATCACAACGAGTCACCACCCTACCGAGTTACCGACACCCGTAATTGAGCCCTGACGCTTTCCGCCTTGAGTGATCCCAAGATGGTCCATTCTGCGCTTTACTTCTCAGAAGCGAAGAAATGTTCAACACAGTTTGCACACGTCCTCAGTCTTGGATCCTGGTCGGAGTTATCGGGTTTTCCCCATTCATCGATCGACCTGCACTGAGCCGCGAAGGACCCTAAACGAAGAATCTGTAGGTAACCATGTCAGAACTAACTCGCAGTCTGAACGGCCGTCAGAAAAGAAGCGCAGAGCCCTTGACTTATACGATACCGCTTACGCCGGAAGCGCACAGCGCGTGTATCAGGACGTGCGCCGTGAAACCTATAACTTGGATTTGGGCCAAACCGGATGGATGACCGCGGAAGAGTTTCGCGGGTTTTTCGGGCTGCTGAACTTGACCGCTGGCTCGCGCGTACTTGAAGTTGGCTGTGGAGCGGGAGGGTGTGCGGCTTACCTGGCACGCATGACGGATGCCGACGTGACAGGAATTGACGTCAATGAAAACGCGCTTAGAAGCGCAGAAGTCCTGGCTGAATCGGCCGGCCTTGAATCGCGTCTGCGATTCAAGAAAGTGGATGGCGGCGGGCAGCTTCCATTTGCGCATGAGTCGTTCGATGCAATCTTTTCGAACGCGATGTGCCACATACCGAATCGACTGGATGCGCTAGAGCAGTGGCATCGTGTTCTGAAGCCCAACGGTCGAATGCTTTTCACGGATGCCATGGTCGTGACCGGTCCAGTTACCAGCGAAGAGTTAGCAACGCGCAGCTCCATTGGCCGCTATCTCTTCCTACCACCGGGAGAGAACGAACGACTCATAGCCGAGGCAGGTTTTAAATTCCTCTATTCCGCGGACCTAACCGCGAACGCCGCTGCAGTCTCAAAGCGCTGGAGTGAAGCCCGCGCGCGAAGACGCGACGATCTCATCCGGATCGAGGGCGAGTCGAATTTCCTCGGTCTACAGAAGTTCCTCGCATGCGTGCACCTGGTATCGAAAGAATGCCGCCTGTGCCGTTTTCAGTATGCAGGTTACAAGCCGGCGCGCCAAACAGATGGATTGCGAAGCGATAAACGATGAAGTCCCGAAGCGCTTCTTCCAGCCGTTCTGCAGAGTTCTGTGCGACAAGACCAATGTCCGAGGCTCAGGGACGACCTGCAAGTTCATTGACAGAATGTGGGAATGGCTATCGAAACAAGCACTTTTCCTCACGGCTGCCTCATGAATTACCTGAATCAACTGGAAGAAAACTATCTAGCACGGGGATTCCGCGATGTGGATGCAGCGGATTCAGCCAAGCTGGCCCAGTGTCGAGGATTTCTGGATTCACTGCCTTCATTTCGGCGCTACAAAGACTCGATCCTCGAGGCAATAGGCTCGAAGCCAAGAGAAATCACTGCGGATCTGGGCTGTGGGCTTGGTTTCGATGTGCGGCGCCTGGCCGGGCTTGTCGGACCGGGCGGATGCGCAATTGGTGTGGATTCGAGCAAGACGTTTCTCGATTCCGCGCGCTCAATGAGCCAAAGTTCTGCGGTGGTCAAATTTTACGCCAATCGCACCCCCAACGTATCGGTGATCAGATAAGGCCTCTCCGCGTCTGCTATCTCTTGCGGATGAGCCCAAAGACGATTTCTTTACGCTTTATCAATCGAGGGCACAAAAGATACGCAAACACGCACCCGACTGGGTGGGTGGCCGGCAGGTGAATGCCCTTACGAGATTGGGAAATTTGACAGCAGAAGGAGAACCTTTATGAAGGCTTTGTCGCTTATCCGCATTTTCCTTGGTTTGGGTGCGCTGGTCGTGCTCGCGGGTACACCCGCTTTTGGCCAGTCTGAGATTGATCCCGATCACTTCGAGTTCACCAATGCAGAGCCTTTCTCGAAGCCGAGGACCAATGCTCGGAGCGAAATCGGAACCCAACCCTCCAACAGCAAATTCACCTTGCACCACATAGTCCAATCTAACGGAAAGTATCTGTCTCCGGGCATGTGCTCGATTGCGCTCGATTCCGATGGGAAGGCTGGTCACGAAACACTGATACAGAGAGCATCGGATTCCCACTCCAAACCAGTGGCCGCCAAGGAACTAGGTGATGATGCGAAAAACGTAGTACCGGCGACACATTTGATAAATTCTCTCGCGATCGCGATCCTTGGCTCATGCCGGCTTGCCTCCCCAATTCGCGATGAAGGAAATAACGCTGGTCCAATAGTCCGGGTCCGGATAGCGAACGTGGAACTCCTCGAGCATTTTCTCGGTCACGTAAACCGATTTCAGCAATGTGGCGCCAGCTCCGGCTCACCTGCTAGAAGTGCTGATTTGTCCCAGACGATCGGAGGGAATTCATGCCACCACGTTTCAAGCGCATATCTTCGTCGACGATTTTGGTACTGTCCGGTGCTGCGATCCTGACGATATTAGGAGCAGGTGGCACCCCTTCAGGTGCTCCGCAAGCCCACGATTTTGTAGCGGCCCGGTCTGAGCCTACGAATGTCGGCGATGGTAAGATTGCTGCCCTAACCTATCATGATTCCGGCGCTTACGACCGCGATTTAGCGATTGTGGCGAGCGAGGCCGGGCGCTGGCTGACGAGACGTGCGGCGGCCGTGACGCGACCGGCATTGGTGCTCGATATTGATGAGACAGCGCTCTCGAATTGGGAGATCATCAAGCTCGACGACTTTGGTCGGCCGATCGATGGGCCGTGTGTGCCCGAATCGGGTGCCCCTTGTGGCTGGGCGGCCTGGGATCAGCTCGGGCGCGATCCAGCCATCGCACCGACCCTGCAGATGTTTCAGTTGGCACGTGGCCTGAACGTTGACGTGTTCTTCATTACGGGGCGCCCAGAAGTACAGCGCGAAGCGACAGAGCGTAACCTCGTCGCGGCGGGCTATAG
>Ga0070698_100009565_pt1 | contig 10373 bp, 8 predicted proteins | sample KBSK1502metaG_FD_65477 | JGI IMG/M metagenome (GOLD analysis project Ga0070698, IMG submission 65477) | Corn, switchgrass and miscanthus rhizosphere microbial communities from Kellogg Biological Station, Michigan, USA - KBS K1-50-2 metaG | ecosystem: Host-associated > Plants > Roots >... | reverse complement strand
AGCTCACGGTAGACGACCGGGCGGATGCTGCCCGCCTCCACGAGCGGCCATACGTCCTCGCGCACGGCAGCGACGATGGCGGCCTTCTGCTCAGCGGGGCGGGCCCTGAGCGTGGTGCAGGACAGGGTGCCGCGCTTGACCATCAGCTTGCTCATGTCCAGTTCCGCCCTGGCGCCGCCCTGCATGCCGATGCACGCGATCCGGCCGTCGGCGGCGAGCGCGTCGATGTTGCGGTCCAGGTACCTGGCTCCGATGATGTCCAGGATCACGTCCGCGCCACGGCCCTCGGTGGCGTCCTTGACCCGCTGCACGAAGTCCTCCTCGCGGTGGTTGATCGCGATGTCCGCGCCGAGTTCCCTGCAGGCCTTCAGTCTGTCCTCCGAGCCGGCGGTGACCGCCACGGTCGCGCCGAAGTCCTTCGCGAGCTGGATCGCCGTGGTACCGATGCCGCTGGCGCCGCCGTGTATGAGGAGCGTCTCGCCTGCCCTCAGCCTGGCGCCGAGGAAGACGTTCGAGTACACGGTGCAGATCGTTTCCGGCAGCCCGGCGGCGTGCGTCAGGCTGGTGCTCGCGGGGGCCGGCAGGAGCTGCCCGGCGGGGACCGCGACCTTTTCCGCGTAGCCGCCGCCGGCCAGCAGCGCGCACACCGCGTCACCTACGTGCCAGCCGGTGACGCCAGGGCCGACGGCCGAGATCGCGCCCGAGCATTCGAGGCCCGGGTACGGCGGCGCCCCTGGCGGCGGCGGATAGAAGCCCTGGCGCTGCATCAGGTCCGCGCGGTTGACCCCGCTTGCGACGACGTCGACGAGCACTTCGCCCTGGCCTGGCACGGGGTCATCGACCTCGGTCCATTGCAGCACTTCAGGACCGCCAGGCTTGGTAATGACTACCGCGTGCATAGCTGCCTCCTCGCTTGGGAACCCCTCTTTAGCAAGGTTCTGTCAACTAGGTCGTCGAGGTCGTCGAGGTCGTCGGGTCGGGGTGGTTTGTACGATGGGCGGTATCGTGCAGCGAACAGTATGGCAAGAGCAGGGACGATGACAGCCGACGAGCCCGTGGACAGCGACTACCCGGCGGCGGGGGAGAACCCGTTCGGTTCCGCGTACCCGTCCGCGTACCAGCAGGGCACAGATGCGTTCGGGCCCGTGTCGCTGCCGGCCGACGAGCCGGAGGCCCAAGACGCCCTGGATAATTTGCCGGAGATGGAACCGCTGCCGGACCCCGACGCGCTGCCCGATCCCGGCTACCCCAGCATGACGGAGTACCAGCGACCTGCCCCGGCGGCATCCTCGCCGTTCCCCCCGCCGCCGCAGGATCCGCCCACGGTGTTCCCGCAGCCGCCAGCGTTCCCGCCGGCGCCTGCGCCGTCGGCGGCGGCGGGCTGGCCGCCCGTGTCGACGGCCGGCAGTGGATACCGGGACTGGCCGCCAGACGACGAGGAACAGCCGGCCGTCGCGCACGCGGACCCGTATCAGGCGCCGCGCGAGCCCGCCGAGGCGCCGCCGTTGCGCGGACCTGCCGTGCCGCTGTCGCAGATCCAGTCCGACACGAGGCCGTCGGACGCGCCGCCGCTTGCCGCGCCGCTGCCCGAGGAGCTGCTGCCCGCGGCCTCGCCGGCCAGGGAGACCGCGGATAGCCTCACCAGCGATGTGCTGCTGCCCGGCAAGCGAGCCGCCCCTGGCGTGGGCTGGCGGCGGACGATCTACCGGGCCTCCGGCGGGCTGATCCGCGTCGGCGAGTCGGCCGCGGACCTGCGGCGCCGCGAGCTGGTCAGCCGAGTGCGCACCCCGGTGGCAGGCGGGCACCACCGGGTCGCCGTGATGAGCCTCAAGGGCGGCGTCGGCAAGACGACGGCCGCCGTCGGTCTCGGCTCCACGCTTGCGTCGCTGCGCGGTGACCGGGTGATCGCGGTGGACGGCAACCCGGACAGGGGCACGCTCTCGGACAAGGTCCGGCTGGAAACTTCGGCCACGATCCGCGACCTGCTGAACGAGCGTGCCCAGGTCAGCAGGTACGCGGACGTCAGGGCGTATACCTCGCAGGCGTCCAGCAGGCTGGAGATCCTCGCGTCCGACCGTGATCCCGGCGTCTCTGTGGCGTTCAGCGCGGATGACTACCGCGCGGTGGCCCGGGTCTTGGAGCACTACTACTCCATCTGCATCACGGACTGCGGCACGGGCCTGCTGCACTCCGCCATGGCGGGGATCCTCGAGCTGGCGGACCAGATCGTCCTGGTGAGCTCCCCGTCCGTGGACGGCGCGCGCAGCGCGAGTGCCACCCTGGACTGGCTGGAGGCGCACTCGTACGGCGACCTGGTCAGCAATGGCGTCGTGGTGCTGTCGATGATCCGCCCGAAGAGCAAGAGCACGGTGGACCTCGACCGCCTCGAGGGGCACTTCGCGGCCCGCTGCCGGGCCGTGATCCGCGTCCCCTACGACGTGCACCTCGAAGAGGGCGCAGAAGTCGAGCTGGACATGCTCAACTCCGACACCGCTGACGCGTACCTCGCCCTGGCGGCGACCGTCGGCGACGGCTTCGCGGTGCCCCGCGGACAGGTCTCCTGGCTCACGTCGGCGGCCCCGTTCGCGTAAGGTTGGTGCACACTGGAGGGCTCGCCTAGTGGCCGATGGCGGCAGTCTTGAAAACTGCTAGGTTGGGTGACCGACCTCGTGGGTTCGAATCCCACGCCCTCCGCAGCCGAAAAACTGTTCGCTTCGGTCTTATCCCGTGACGGCGGGGTAGCGTGGCTGGGGTGCCTGTGCTTGTGGGGACCTCGGGATGGCAGTACCGGCACTGGCGGGGTGCGTTCTATCCGGCGGACGTTCCGCAACGACAGTGGCTGGAGTACTACAGCGGACGTTTCGGCACGGTCGAGAACAACGGCACGTTCTACCGGCTGCCTGCCCGCGAGACGTTTGAGCAGTGGCGGGCGCGGACCCCGGACGGTTTCGTGATGGCCGTGAAGGCCAGCCGCTACCTCACCCATATCCGTCGGCTGCGCGACCCCGCCGAGCCGGTCCGCCGTATGCTCGACGTGTTCGCAGGCCTCGGGGACCGGCTGGGCCCGGTGCTGATCCAGCTCCCGCCGACCATGAAGGCCGACCCCGGGCTACTCGACGGCACGCTCAGCCAGTTCCCGCCCGCGATGCGCGTCGCCGTCGAGCCGCGGGACGCATCGTGGTGGACGGACGAGATCAAGGACGTGCTGACCGCCCGCGGGGCGGCGCTGTGCTGGGCGGACCGCGCCGACGAGCCGGTGACCCCGCTGTGGCGCACCGCCGACTGGGGATACCTCCGCTTCCACGAGGGCACCGCCGGCCCGTGGCCCCGGTACACGGACCAGGTCCTCCAGACCTGGGCGGACCGCGTGGCATCGACGTGGTCCGGGTCGGCCCCTGTGTACGCCTACTTCAACAACGACCAGAACGGCGCCGCCGTCCTCGACGCCGCCCGCTTTGCCCAGCTTTCATGATCGCGGCGCCTCTTGACGCCGGACGCCGCTACGACAGGGCGTAGCGGTACTCTCGTGCTCATGGGAAGTGACCAGCTGCCGCCGTTCAGCTGGACCGAAGCGGCCAGCAACTGGCAGTTCGCGCCGGTCGTCACCGCTGTCACCGTGGTCGTGGCGGCGCTGTACTTGTGGGGCGTCGTGCGCGTCGCCCGCCGGCATCCCGCCCGGCCCTGGCCGGTGCTGCGCACCACCGCGTTCCTCAGCGGCCTGCTAGTCGTGGTCCTGGCGACCCAGAGCGGCATCGGCACGTACGACGACACGCTGTTCTGGGATCACATGATCCAGCACGTCATGCTGATCATGATCGCGCCGCCGCTGCTTGTCGTCGGGGAGCCCATTACGCTGCTGCTGCACGCCAGCAGGAACCCGCTGCACACGCAGGTGAAGAAGGTCCTGAGGTCCCGGCCTGTGCACTGGCTGACCTGGCCGGCGTTCGGCGTGGTCGCGTACTCGGCGACGATCGTGGGGACGCACCTGACGAGCTTCATGAACCTCGTGGAGACCAACGACGCGGTGCACAACGCCGAGCACGTGCTGTACCTCGTCGTCGGCTACCTGTACTTCCTGCCGCTGGTCGGCCGCGAGCCCATCGGGTGGAAGGTGTCGTACCCGCTGCGGCTGTTCCTGCTGTTCATCGTCATGCCGGTGGACGCGTTCACCGGCGTCGTGCTCGGCTCCGAGTCCTCGCCCCCGTTCACCTCGGCGGAGCCGCGCTCCTGGGGGCCGTCCGCGCTCGAGGACGTGCACACGGGCGGCGCGGTCATGTGGATCGGCGGGGCCGCGATCATGTTCGTGCTGATCATGCTGACGTTCTTCGCCTGGACCAGGGACCGCCGGCCGTCCGGCGGCATGGGCTGGCTGGAGACGGCCCGCCGGGCGAACCTGGCCGACCGGTTCGCCGAGGGCGCTGGGGGCGCCGCGGGCACTGTCGGCGCCGCGCCAGGAGCACGGCCCGCGCCGAGAATCGCTAACGTGGACGAGGACGATGAGCAGCTCGCCGCGTACAACGCCTATCTCGCCCGTATTAACGGCCCGGCCAGCGACGACGCGGGCAGTTCCTCATTACAGTGACCTAGATCACATCAATCTGATTGCCGCGTGTGGCGAGCGGTTAAGCGTGCTTCCGATGCGAAATACGAGTTTTGGCATGTGAACGCGCCGGGCCCGGACGACGATGTTGACTAGTCCTAGGGGCGAAGCATGAAAGGCAAGCACCATTGACCAGCAACACGAGTAAGGCGGACAGTCAATACGTCAAGGACGCGCTCACGATCGAAGATGAGTACGAGTCCGAGCTCGCTATGGTGCAGGTCGCGCTCGAAAGGTTCGAGGTGGCGCCGCACGAGTATGCGGAACGTCGCGCCGAGATAGCCGCACGTGCCTACCTGCGGCTTGCCGAGGCGCACCAGCGCTTCCTCGGCAGGAACAATTGAGCGACACGCCGGTAGTGGTGTCTACGGAAATCTACGGTTCTCGCTAGAGGAGGCCATAGAGTCCGATTCGTGGACCCAGTGCGAAACCCTTACGCGCCCGGCGCCGGGCAGCGCCCGCCAGAACTCGCCGGGCGGGAGCGGGAGATAAGCCAGTTCGAGGTCGTGCTCGAGCGAGTGGCCAGGGCTCGTCCTGAGCGCAGCATGGTGCTCACCGGGCTGCGCGGCGTGGGGAAGACCGTGCTGCTCAACACGTTCAGGTCGATGGCCTTGCAGCGGCTGTGGGGAACCGGCAAGCTCGAGGCCCGGCCGGACCAGTCCATCAGGCGCCCGGTCGCGAGCGCGCTGCACATGGCGGTCAGGGAACTCGCCCCCAGGCACCGCGCCCCGGACCGGATCGATGACTTCCTCAGCGTGCTCAAGGCGTTCGCGCTCCGCGACCCGAAGGCGCCCAAGGGCTCCTCGGTCACGGCGCAGTTCGGCATCGACGTCCCCGCGGCCCGCGGGCGGGCCGATTCCGGTGATCTCGAGGTGGACCTGACCGAGCTGTTCACCGACGCCGCCTCTGTCGCGGCCGACCTGGGCGTCGGCATCGCGCTGTTCGTCGACGAGATGCAGGACGTGCCGGCCCTTGACGTGTCGGCGCTGTGCGCCGCGTGCCACGAGCTGTCTCAGGTAGGCGGGCCGCTCATCGTCGTTGGCGCGGGTCTCCCGCATCTGCCCTCGGTGCTGTCGGCGAGCAAGAGTTATTCTGAACGGCTCTTTCGCTACGCCCGCATCGACAGGCTCGACCGGGAAGCGGCAGACCAGGCACTGATCGCGCCCGCGGAGCGAGAAGACGTGATCTTCAAGCAGGAGGCGCTTGACGCGCTGTACGAGGCGGCCGACGGCTACCCCTACTTCGTCCAGGCCTACGGCAAGGTGACGTGGGACGTCGCCGCGGGAAGCCCCGTCAGCGCGGCGGACGTCGCCGTGGCGGCGCCGGAGGCGGAAGGCGAGCTCGCCGTCGGCTTCTTCGGCAGCAGGTACGAGCGGGCGACCCCGGCCGAACGGGAGTACATGCGCGCCATGGCCTCGATCGGCGACGAGCCGGTGGCCACCTCAAACGTCGCGGATGAGCTCGGGCGCAAGCCGTCGAGCCTCTCCCCGGCCAGGGACGGCCTGATCAAGAAGGGGCTCATCTACAGCTCGGAACGCGGGCTGATCGCGTTCACCGTGCCGCACTTCGGCAAGTTCCTGCGCAGCCAGCCGGCCTGAGCAGTCCGTTCGGTAAATATTCTCTTTATTCACCGCTATTGGATCTTTCCTATAACCGCCTAGAGAACCGCAGAATCTTCCCCGGCGGGAGCCGGCAGCAGCTCGCCTTGCCGCTGCCGCGGGATCGCCGGGAGCGTACGGCTGGCGGCCAGGGAGTCGAGTAGGCCCACCCGGACCTGCGGACGCCGGGGCGTGAGGTGGATGGCGAAGACGACCTCGACCCGCCGGCCGGCCAGCATGCCGGGGAACACGGCGAACCGCCAGCAGCCCTCGCGCCACACGTCCGCTGGCTCCCTGGTGATGAGGTTGCGATGGTACTGGCGCCACTGCGGGCTGGCGCGCAGCGCGGTCAGCGAGCGCGCGACAGGGAGCCTGCGCACCTCGCACGGCTCGTTGTAGCCGAGCCGCACCATGACCTCGGCGAACTCGGGGGACAGCGCGACGAGCACGGACACCTCGACGACGAGGACGCCAAGCACCACCACCGCCTGCGGAGCCGAGGCCGGCATGTGCAGCGCTGGCGCGCCGAGGGCGGCAACCGCCGCCCCGCAGAGCAGCGCGGTCCTGGTCAGGGTGCGCCAGTTCACTGGTGTGTCGCTCAGGTCGCCGAAGCAGCCGCAGCCGGCGGCGGGCCGCCGGGTGCGCAGCACGTGCAGCGCCCCGACCGCGGTGCCGAACAGGACAACCGTCAGCGAGCGAACCGCGAGCGCCGGCGGCCCGGCCCCGAACTGGCCCGCCGTGACCAGCAGGCCGACGCCGAGCCCGAGTTCGCTGGCGCAGACGACGATCGCGGCCGGCCGGTGCAGCCGGACAGGGAACAGCGCGGTCGGACCCATTTCCCGTGCGATCGAGCGCGTGCGGATCGCCCGGCGCGCCTTGGCCGCGCAGCCGCCAAGGAGCAGGACGGCGAGCAACGGCACCTGGACTTCTCTTGCCATGCCGAGCACGGCGTTATCCCACATTCATCTTCCGTCCTTCAGGCGTGTCCCATAATCAGCCTGCCGTCCTCAGTGTCGCGTTGAAGCAGCCCTCTTCGAGGTTTCCGCCGAGCTCCACGAAGGCGGTTATGGTCAGGTCCGCGATACGGCCTCGCGGGGAGGTGTCGCACGCCACGCAGCGGTCACAGAACAGCCGGGCGGCGGCGCCGCAGCTTGTCACCGGCAGCGTGGCGGAGCGTTCCGCGCACTCGTTGCGGATCTCCACGGCGCTGCCGATCGACAGGTACGGCAGCCGGACGCATCCTGGGCCGGCGGTGTGCGGATCGACGGCGTACGCCTCGTCCGTCCCCGCGTCGGCGTGCCCGCAGTTGGTCTCGGGGTCGAGCGCGGGGTAGGCGAGCCCGAGCAAGCCGGGTGTCTCCTCGCCTGGTTCGTGCCACACTGCCGTTCCCTCGGCCGGCTCGGGCAAATGACCGCTGATCAGCGGCGCCGCCGGGAGGTGGTCGGCGCGGTAGGGCGGCTGCGCGGTAGCGGGCTTGACTGCCCGGAGGTAGCCCTCCTGCCGCGTGCCGATGACGTCGATGAGAAAGCCGGCTTCCAGACGGGGAAACCGCATCTGGATCTGGCGGAAGGAGCCCGCCTCGATCCGCACAAGCTGGCGGCCTCTCCTGGTCGGGCCCTCGTCCACGAGCAGCTCGCTTCGGTCGGTCTCGATGATCGTTCCGGTGACGCGCCCGATCCGCGCCCAGATCCGCTCGGCGACGTTCCGGCCGGGAAAGTGGCGCACGACAACGCCGTCGCCGGCCCGCAGCCTCGCGGGCGGTATCACGGACCCGCGCCAGGCCACCGTCCGCGGCGAGAGGATGAGCCGCTTGTCGCCCGCCGCGGTCCTGAGGCTGATGGTGTGCGGCCTGACCTCGACAACCGTGCCGGTGATCGAGGTCCTGGCGACGGGATGGCGGTCCAGCGGGCCGAATACCGTCTCACGGAGCAAAGACCTCCGGATGAACCTGCCTGGCGTGGGGGATTCCAGCAAGTTGTCGCAACCGTCGGGAGATCCCGGCCTCTGGCGCACTTGCCCTCCGCGCGATTGCATCCGACGCCAATGTCATGTCCGACGATGCGCGTAGCCGGTTGGACACGTCAAGTGCTTCGGCAAACTCTTTCCGGGAAGTCACGGAGGTGCATCCCCTGGCGAACAGCCTACGGTCGAGCTTGGCGCGGGCGGTTCGTGGTGATAATCCCCGTAACTGGAGGGTTACGTGCTGCCTGTCCCGCGTGGCACTATCACCGTCAGGGACTTGAACGAGGAGGTGCGGCCGTGGAAAGCACGATGATGGACATCCCGCTGACGGTCACGTCGATCATGCGCTACGGCACGACTGCGTTCGCCGATAAGGAAGTTGTCACATGCGCCGGGGACGCACCGTCCAGGCGGCGGACGTACGCGGCCCTCGGCGAGCGGGTGGCGCGGCTGGCGAATGCGCTGCGCTCGCTTGGCGTTGACGGCGACCAGCGCGTGGGCACGTTCATGTGGAACAACGCTGAGCACCTTGAGGCGTACTACGCCATCCCGTCGATGGGCGCGGTGCTGCACACGCTGAACATCCGGCTGTCCCCTGACCAGGTGGGCTACATCGCCACGCACGCGGGGGACCACGCGGTGATCGTGGACGCCTCGCTGCTACCGCTGTTCGCCAAGGTCCTCCCGCTCGCGGACACCGTGAAGCACGTGATCGTCTCCGGTCCCGCGGACCCTGCCGCCGTGCAGTCCCTCGCCGAGTCCGGCCGGGCGGTGCATTCGTATGAGGAACTGCTCGACGACGCGCCGGCCTCGTTCGACTGGCCGGATCTTGACGAGCGGTCCGCCGCGGCGATGTGCTACACCAGCGGCACGACCGGGCTGCCGAAAGGCGTGGTCTACAGCCACCGGTCCATGTACCTGCACTCCATGGGGGCCTGCCTGGGCAACGCGTTCGCGATGTCCGAACAGGACCGCATCCTGCCCGTCGTCCCGCAGTTCCACGCCAACGCGTGGGGCCTCGCGTACGCGGCGCTGCTGTCGGGCGCTGACCTGGTGATGCCCGACCGGCACATGACGCCGGCCACCATCGTCGGCCTGATCGAGAACGAGAAGGTGACGGTCGGCGCCGGCGTGCCGACAATCTGGCAGGGCGTGCTCGCGCACTTGCGCGCTGTCGGCGGCGACATCTCCTCGCTGCGGACCCTGGTCTGCGGCGGATCGGCCCTGCCCGAGAGCGTGATGCGCGCTTACGCCGACGAGTTCGGCCTGGTCATGACCCACGCGTGGGGGATGACGGAGACGTCGCCGCTCGGCTCGATCGCCCACGAGCCCGCCGGGGTCACGGGGGAGGCGGTGTGGCAGTACCGGACCTCGCAGGGACGCCTGTTCTGCGCCGTCGAGGGTCGGCTGGGCGGGGACGACGGCGAGGTTCTGCCGTCGGACGGGGAGGCCGTGGGCGAAATCGAGGTCCGCGGGCCGTGGGTCACTGGGTCCTACTATCGGGACAGCGCGCCGGAGAAGTTCCACGACGGCTGGCTGCGCACCGGCGACGTCGGCACGCTGGACGCGGCAGGCTTCATCAGGCTCACCGACCGGGCCAAGGACGTGATCAAATCCGGCGGCGAGTGGATCTCCTCCATGGAGCTCGAGAACCTGCTGATGGCCCACCCGTCCGTCGCAGAGGCGGCGGTGATCGGGGTACCGGACGAGAAGTGGGGCGAGCGGCCGCTCGCCGCGGTGGTCCTCCGCCAGGACGCCGGCTCGGTCACCCCCGACGAGCTGCGGGCGTTCCTCGGTGAGCGGATACCGCGATGGCAGCTGCCGGAACGGTGGTCCTTCATCGACGAGGTGCCCAAGACCTCAGTGGGCAAGTTCAAGAAGACCACGCTGCGCGAACAGTACGCGGCGGGCCAGCTCGACGTGATCAAGCTGGCGCCGGCCCCGCACTGAACCCGCGGCAACGGCACCGGCCATCGGCGGGGTTCGCTTTGCCGACGGCGGCCGGATGCCGGTACGCTGTTCGGCACTGCGCCTCATCGGTTTCGGCCGTCCATGGCGCGGCTGGAGGCTTCGCCTAGTCCGGTCTATGGCGCCGCACTGCTAATGCGGTTGGGTCGTGAGGCCCTCCCGGGTTCAAATCCCGGAGCCTCCGCAGCTCATCGCCCTCTCCGAAATCCCGGGGAGGGAGGATCGGACACGGTACGCGGCCCAGG
>Ga0070698_100009564_pt1 | contig 10374 bp, 9 predicted proteins | sample KBSK1502metaG_FD_65477 | JGI IMG/M metagenome (GOLD analysis project Ga0070698, IMG submission 65477) | Corn, switchgrass and miscanthus rhizosphere microbial communities from Kellogg Biological Station, Michigan, USA - KBS K1-50-2 metaG | ecosystem: Host-associated > Plants > Roots >... | reverse complement strand
TGCTGGTGGCAGCGGTGAACCATCTCGCGACGGCCCGGGTCGCTGCGCTGCGCAGCCGGCGCCGCTGGCCGACCACGCCTGCGCGGCGGATCGACGCGGCGGTCAAGGCGATGTGGGTGCAGTACCGGCAGCCGTTCTTCTGGGCCTCGGTCGAGCTGTGGCTCGCGGCCAGGCACTCGCCGGTGATCGCCGAGGAGCTCGCTCCGAGGGAGCGTGAGCTCGGGCAGCTGGTCCGCGAGAGTGCCGACTCGTTCTTCGGCGACGAGCTCGCCGGACTGCCGTCGTACCCAGCCTTGATCGACCTGCTCATCACCAGCATGCGCGGGGTGGGCCTGACCTACGCGTGGACGCCCGGCCGCAACGCCGACCGCGATCCCCACCTGTCGCTCTGGACCGCCCTCGCCCGTCATCACCTCCTGGACGAGGCTTTCCACTCCGGTGGTGGTCGAACCACCCCCTGAGGGGTGATGTGACGACGGTCACGGATTCCTAGCCTCGGAAGTGTCCTAGCCCAAGCGGCGCCCCTCCCAGGCGGTGATCCCGATGACCGAACCCCTCGACCTGCGTCAGCCCTCGATCGGTGCGCCCAGCCGGACGCTCCCCACCGGGCAGTCCCGCGGCTACGTGCGGTTCGCCGCCGTCGGAGACTCTGCCACCCACGGGATCGGCGACCGCGTCGACGGCGCCTGGCGGGGCTGGGCGCGACTCCTTGCCGACACCATGGCTGCCCAGCACGACGTGTCCTTCTGCAACCTGGCCGTCCCCGGAGCGACCGTGGCTGACGTGGTCGCCTTCCAGCTGGAGGACGCGGTGGCGCACGGACCGCACCTGGCCTCCCTGGTGGTCGGCATCAACGACACGCTGCGCTCCACCTGGGACGCGGGCCGGGTCCGCGAGGAGCTGTTGACCTGCGCCGACGCGCTGACGGGCGCTGGCGCGCAGTTGTTGACGGTGCGCTTCCACGACCACAGCAGGGTGTTCCACCTGCCCAGGCCGCTCGGCAGCCCGCTGCGCCGCCGCATCGATCTCCTGAACGAGGCGTACGACGAGGTCGTCGCGACGTACGGCGGAATCCGGGTCGACCTGGCCGCCTGCCCGGAGATCTATCGGCGCGAGTTCTGGTCCGTCGACCGGTTGCACCCCTCACAGCTCGGTCACCGTCGACTGGCGTGCGAGTTCGCACGGGTGATCAACGAGGCGGGCCTGTCGTTCGAGGCCCCGTCACCGACGCCGACTGTCCAGCCGTCGACGCGCGGTGAGAACCTGCGCTGGATGCTGACCGAGGGCGCCCCGTGGATGGGACGCCGGGCCCGCGACCTGGGTCCGTGGGCGGCCCGGACGATGCTCAGCCAGGCTCGTGTCAGGTTCGCGGGGTAGCTCAATGACCAGGCGTGCGGTACTCCACATGGCGACGGCTGGCCTCGTCGAGCTCTTCGGGCGTGAGCAGCACGGTCGTCCGCGAGCGCGCTCCACCGCCCACTGCGGTCTGGAGACTCAGCGCCGCGGCCGAGATGTTGTCGGGAAGCTCTCCGATCACGACGAGATCGTCGGCGCCCAGCGCGTAGTAGAACGCCTCCAGGCTCCCGCCGACGCTCTCGAGCATCTGCTTCACGGCCTCGCGCCGGCCGGTGCCACCTTCGGTGAGCAGCCCCTGGGCGCCCTCCGGGGTGTAGCTGACATGCCACAGATACTTCGCCATGGGATCCCCATCCGTCGTCGGGCTCACGTGTCCGTCACGCTAGCGGCCACCCGAAGCCGATGCCAGCACGCGACGAGCCGAGTCCTCTCTGCGGGAACCGTCTGCCTGACCTGGACGACGTACGACGACGGTCGGTGAACGCGATCTCCCCGTCACCCGGACGGAGGGCAGATCCGCCCCCAGCGGGAGAATCCGTGGCACCTGCCGCGCGCGTACGTTCCGGACATGACACTGCAAGCCGAAGCCACAGGAATCCTCGCCGTCGCACGCGAGCAGGTGCTCGAGCGCGGCGAGCGGCTGACCGAGGCGCAGATCCTCGAGATCCTGCAGACGCCCGACGACCAGCTCGAGGCCTTGCTCGCACTCGCCCACGACGTCCGGATGCGTTGGTGCGGCCCCGAGGTCGAGGTCGAGGGCATCGTGTCCCTGAAGACCGGCGGCTGCCCGGAGGATTGCCACTTCTGCAGCCAGAGCGGGCAGTTCACCTCACCGGTGCGTTCGGTGTGGCTGGACATTCCCCAACTGGTCAAGGCCGCCGAGCAGACCCGCGCCACCGGTGCCTCCGAGTTCTGCATCGTCGCCGCAGTGCGCGGCCCCGACCAGCGCTTGATGGACCAGATGCGCGCCGGCGTGAAGGCGATCCGGGAAGCCGTCGACATCCAGGTCGCCGCCTCGCTCGGCATGCTCTCGCAGGACCAGGTCGACGAGCTCGTCGACCTGGGCATCCATCGCTACAACCACAACCTCGAGGCGGCCCGGTCGTACTTCCCCCAGGTGGTGACCACCCATTCCTGGCAGGAGCGCTGGGACACCTGCCTGATGGTCAAGGAGTCCGGCATGGAGCTGTGCTGCGGCGGACTCGTGGGCATGGGCGAGAGCATCGAGCAACGGGCGGAGCTCGCCGAGCAGCTCGGGGCCTTGGAGCCCCACGAGGTGCCCCTCAACTTCCTGAACCCTCGTCTCGGCACGCCGTTCGCCGACCTGCCGATCATGGATTCGAAGGACGCCCTCCGCACCATCGCGGCATTCCGGCTGGCCCTCCCCCGCACGATCCTGAGGTACGCCGGCGGCCGCGAACTCACCCTCGGCGACCTCGGCACCCGTGACGGTCTGCTCGGCGGCATCAATGCCGTGATCGTCGGCAACTACCTCACCACGCTCGGCCGCGATCCCCAGGAAGACCTCGCCCTGCTTGAGGACCTCCAGATGCCGATCAAGGCACTGGGAGCCAGTTTGTGAGGGGACGCATCTGAGTCAACCGTCGCCAGGGGTGGTTCCGTTGCCGGCGCGACGCCGGGTCTGGCCGCAGCGTCACGATCGGCGCGCCCGGCGCTCGGCCTGACGGCGCTTGGCGATCGGCGCGTCACGATCCGGAGGCTCTGTGGTCCTTCCAGGCGGAGGGGCGCACCCCGGCGCCCTCTCCAGGGGTCCGCGGGAGGGCGCCCCTGCCTCGGCCGGAGCCGAACCCCTCCGGCCGAGGCAATCCCCTGCTGTCGCCTGAACTCAGCGCGGCGCGGGCCGGGCCGGGCCGTCATGCTCCGTGCCGTTCGACGCAGCCCGTCAGCCTGTCGACCCATGCACCCGGTCACGTCGTGACACCGACCTGCCGCCGGCGGTCACGACGGCGAGCTCGGCGCCGACGCCCCGACGGCCTGCGCGGGTAGTCGGCTGCGTACGAGCCGTAGCCCGCGGTGTAGGTGCCGTACCCATCGCCGTACACGATCGATCCCAGGCCGCGCACCGGAGCTCTGTTGAGCACCACACCCAGGAGCCGCCCGCCCACCTGCTCCAGCCGGCTGACACACAGCCTGGCCTGCTCCCGGTGCGTCTTGCCAACAGCGAACACCATGAGCGTGCCGTCGGCCACGCCGCTGAGCAGGCCGGCGTCGGTGACCGGCAACAGCGGCGGGGCGTCCAGGATGACGAGGTACTCCTCGCTGAGCTCCTCGAGCAGGTGCTCCATGCGCCGTGACCCCAGGAGCTCGCTCGGGTTCGGCGGGATCCGGCCGGCGGGGAGCAAGGTGAGCTGTGGCTGCGACGACGTGATGAGGGCGTCCTCGAGCCGTACGTCTCCGGCTAGCACCTGGGTCAGCCCGACGCTGGCATCGACGTCGAACATGCCGGCGATGACGGGTCTGCGCAGGTCGGCGTCGATGAGCAGGGTCGGTTGCCCGCCCGAAGCCAGGACCCGCGCGAGGTTCGCCGAGACGGTGGACTTCCCCTCGCCGGCGTTGGCACTGGTGACGACGAAGCTTCGGGGCGGCTTGTCCACGTCGACGAACCGCAGGTTGGTCCGCAGCTGGCGCAGTGCCTCGGCCGCGGGCCCGTGGCTGGATGCCTCCAGACCGACCGTGTGGTCCCGGTTGAGCGAGCGCACCTCGGGGACCACGGTCAGTACGCTGCGACCGACGGTCTCCTCGACATGGGTGACCGACCGGATCCTCACGTCGAGGGCACGTCGCACCAAGACACCCGCATAGCCCAGGCAGAGGCCGGCGATCACCCCGATGAGCAGGTTGCGGAGGTAGTCCGGCGACGAGGGCCGCGTCGGCAGGGTCGCGTTCTCGAGCGGGCTCAGCTCGACGACCGAGGTCGCGTTGCTGTTGGGCGGGATGGTCCGGTTCTCGGCGGCGAGCGCGATCCGCGCCGTGGCCCGGACCGCGGCGTCCGCCGCCAGCTGGGCAGCCGCCGGCGTCGTGGAGGTCGCGGCGATGATCACCTCGGGGCTGGCCGGCGCCACCGAAACCGAAAGGCCGTAGAGATCCTCGCCTCGGCCGGCGCCAGCCAAGGCGTCTCGCACAGCCTCGTGGACCTGTGCGCCGTCGACGTAGGAGGCGTACACGAGGGCCTTGCTGGCCGCGAGGCTGATTCCGGACAGGGCCTCGCCAGTCGTCGCCGAGCTTCCTGCGAAGACCTGGCCAGAGGCCACCGAGGTGTAGAGAACGGGCCGGGTGGCCGTCCACGCACCGGCCCCGATCAGGCCGAGCACCAGCGTGACCAGGATCAGCCTCAGGTGTGCGCGGGTGAGTCGAACGAAGTCCAGCAGTGTCACGTTCGGTGTGCATCCCTTCTCGGCGCATGTCATGCCTCGACCCGTCTATACGGCCCACGCCTGAGCGCGCCGGGACCGCGGGGCACCACTTGGTATGGACGCGATCAGCGGCCCGATCTGACAGTTCTTGGCGCTCCCGATCACCGGGTACCCTGCTCCGGTGCCGACCGCCTCCGTCCTCGCATGGCTGCTGCCGGCCGGGGTGCTGGTCGTCGCCGGAGCGGGCCATCTGCGTCGCGGCCCGGATGCTGTCGCGGCCTTCCTCGACTCGCTCTCCCTTCCCTGGCGCGTCCCCGTCGCCGTCCTTCGTGCGCAGCCGTACCTCGAGTGCACGATCGCTGCCGGGCTGGTCGCCAGCACCGGCGCTGCCCAGGTCGGGTTCGCCCTTGCGGCGGTCGCACTCCTGTCGGCGTACGCCGGCCTCGTGGTCCTCGCCCTGCGCGGCGACGCGACACAGGGGTGTGCCTGCTTCGATGACGGGCTGTCGCCGGTCACCGGTCGCACGTTCGCGCGCAACGTCGTCCTGGTCGGTTGCACGCTCGTGGCGGCGGGCGGCGCCGCGACCGGGCACAGCCCACGCACCCTCCTCGACCCAGCCGGTTGGTGGTGGCTCCTGGCCCTCGCTGTCACCGGGCTTCTCGCCTGGACGATGCTCCCCGACGCGGTCGCCTCGCGCGACGTGTCGGCCCAGCCCGCAGGGGCGTTGGCAGACCGCGACTACGTCCGGCTCCCGATCCCGATGGCCTGGCTCTCCCAGGGCGCCAATCCCGCTGACGGGCGGGTCACACTGCGCGAGCTCGCCGCCCGGAGACCCCAGCTCCTGGTCTTCCTCAGTGCCGGCTGCTCACCCTGCCGCGACGTCGCAGAGCAGCTCGCATCATGGTCCGACCGGCTTCCCGAGCTCGACCTCGTGGCGGTCCAGCACTCGCCCGCCCCCGACTTTGCGCTCACCGGCGCCACCGTGATGTACGACGAGGACGTGAGCGCCGCCCGGTTGCTGGGGACCAACGGCCCTCCCGCTGCCGTGCTCCTGGGCGCCGACGGCCTCCTTGCGGGCGGGCCCGTGCACGGCCCTGCCGCGATCACGGCCTTCGTGGCCGACATCCGGGCCGAGCTGGACGCCTCGTGACGACGTACCGCATCGCGCCAGGAGTCGCCTGGGTCGACGACCGGGGCCTTCCGGGGCCGGGCAGCCCCGTGCCGGTGGCCTACCTCACCCGGCTGCCTGACGGTCCTGCGCTGGTGCTCGCCGACTCGTCCTGGGCAATCTGGTCGGCCGTGGCTGCACACGACGAGCTCCCCCTGATCGCCGCACATGTGGCCGACCTGCTCGGCCTGCCCGACCCCGGGCATGTCGAGGACGACGTACGACGGTTCCTCGACGTGCTGATTTCGGAAGGGCTGGTCGAGCAGACCTGATCGTCCCTGCACCTCCACGACGCCAGGCGTCACGTTCGGCGCGTCGGTCGGTCCACGGGGGTAGGGCGGCGATCCGACGCCCATGTACCGGGTTCGGAGGAACACATGCGTGACGACGTGGACGACGAGGGCTTCCAGGGTGCCGGGCACCCTCCCGACATTGCCTCGAGAGGACTCCCCCGCCGCATCGTGGCAAGCGGCCTCGCCTGGTCCGTACCCGTCCTTGCGGTAGGGGCTGCCACGCCGGCCGTCGCGGCATCGGGCTGTTTCAACCTGGCCGCAACCAGCATCACGGGGCCCAAGACCTCCGATCCAGGGTTCATCAACTACACCAACGAGTACGGCCCGAACTCGGTCATGAACTTCCGGTTCGGCAGCTACCTCACGTTCACGGGGCAGTGGTGCAACCTCGGCACGACGCCCGTGCCGGCCGGTGTGGTCTTCGAGGTCTCCTACCTCACCCAGGACAACTTCGAGCCGATCACGATCGTGTCGGTCACCGGAATGACCTACACCAACGTCGTGAAGTACCACCGTCAGCTGCCTGGCTACACGCCCGTCTACGGACTCAGCAGCGGCCAGAACCCGACCGCCCAGCTCACCTCGACCTCGTCGATCGCTCCCGGGGGGTGCGTCACGATCACCTACAAGACCAGGTACGTGAGCAAGACGGCCGCTCAGCCCCAGGTGGGTGGCTACCCGACCATCAGGGCCTACGTGTGCAGCTCGAGCCCCACCAGCATGTACGACAACACTCCCTACTACAGCGACTGGAAGCCGTGACCCAGGAGAACCGTCCAGGGTCCTGATGCCGATCGACGAGCGGGCCTCGGTGCCCGTGCCCACCATGGCGCGGGTCCACCTCGCGCACGCCGTGGTCCAGTCGATCGCCGAATCCGCCGGGCTGGACCTGCTCCACCTCAAAGGCCCCGCGCTCGACCCGTCGGTGCGCACCCCGCAACTCAGCACCGATGCCGACGTGCTCGCGCGTCCCGGCCAGGTCACGGTTCTGGGACGAGCCCTGCACGCGCACGGCTGGTCTCAGCGCACCGGCTTCGAGGAGGGCTCGGCGTGGGCTCACGCGGCAAACTGGCACCACCCGCAGTTCGGATACGTCGACGTGCACCGCTCCTGGCCCGGCTTCCGGCTCCCGCCGGCCGACGCGTTCGACGTGCTCTTCTCCAGCGCGGGCGTCCGGCAGATCGCGCACCATCCCTGCCCGGTGCCCGACATCGATGCCCAGTGGCTGGTGGTGCTGCTGCACGCGGCGCGCTCCGCCGCCTCCCGCCCCGACCTGAGCAGCGCCCGGGCGGCATTCAACGCTGCCCCAGCGGCCCGTCAGGATGCCGTCAGGAAGCTGGCCGACCGGCTCGGCGGCACGGTTCCGTTGCAGCTCGCCCTCGGCGAGGCGGTTGCCGACCCGGATGCGGAGGCCGCGCTCTGGCGAGTTCACCTCTGCGGTGGTGATCGATGGGAGGAGTGGCGGGCACGTTGGGCCGCCGCGCGGGGACCAGCAGCGAAGCTGAAGGTGCTCAGGGCCGCCGCCAGGGTGAGCCGGGGTCCCCTGGCCATCGAGCTCGGGCACGAGCCGGGGACGTGGGACGTGGTCCGGGCTCAAGGGGCCAGGTTCGGGACCCTCGTCCGCGGCCTCAGGCGTCGGCTGGCCCGGGCTACCGGGCGCTGAGCCACCCCGAGCCGCGCGCCACGGCGGCGGCCTCGGCGGTCCGTTCCGCGCCGAGCTTGTGCCGGATCGAACGCAGGTGCGTCTTGACCGTGTTCAACGAGACGAACAGCTCCCGGGCCACCTGGGCCTGACTGGCTCCGCCGTTGACGAGGGCCAGGACCTGCTCCTCGCGGACGGTGAGAGGCGAGGGCTGGACCGGTACCTCGACGAAGCGGTCCGGCTCGCCGGGAGGTCCCGCGACCTCGGGTTCGGGTGAGGTGAGCTCGATGCGTTGCGGCGGGTCGGTGCGGGCGGCCTCGGCCTCGACGTAGGCGAGAACCTCCTGCACCCATGGGTTGCCCGGGCGCGCCGCGACGGCCCGTCGCAGGAGCGTGGCCATGACGGCCGGGTCGTGGGCCGCGAACACGCGCCGGGCGGCGTACGGCTCCGAGGCGCCGAGAGCCTGGCGGAGGACCTGGTCGGCCCGAAGGTGGTGTCCCCCTCGTTCCAGGAGCATCGCCTCCAGGGCGCAGGCCACGGGGTGGGTCAGCCCGGTCGAGCGCACCAGCCGAGCGGTGACCGACTGCACCGCGAGGAGTGCGTCACGACCGTCACCCGCCTCGGCCAGGCGGACCGCCCGGACGAGCAAGGCCTCCCCGTGGGCGCCACCGCGCATCAGGTCCTCCTCGCGCTCGCGTGCCCGCAGCTGGTCTCCGCTGGCGACGGCAAGGTAGGCATCGGCCACCAGCGGGAACAGTCGCCAGATGCCCCTGCCCGAGAAGTCGCGCTCCCCGAGCAGTCCGTTGAACCAGCTGCGTGCCTGCGACATCGCACCGGTCTGCATGTGTCCCAAGGCGACCACGGTGCCGGCCACGATCGTGGCGGCGGAGTCGAAGGGATAGCGCGGTAGCGACCGTTCGACCTCAGCCATCACCTCCGGATCGGTGGGCAGGCCCTGGAAGTAGCGTGCCCACTGATCCACGGCCTGGGCGACGAAGCTCCAGTACGTCGGCGAGGCAGCCTCCCCGGCACGGGACAGTGCGGCACCGGCCAGCCGCCGCGCCGACTCCAGGTCTCCGGTGGGCACGTGGAGAAGGGCCAGCCGGGAGAGGGCGGCGGCCTCGAGCGGAAGGTAGCCGAGGATGGAGCCCTGGGTGCGGACGGCGTCGAGGAGTTCGCCCGCCTCCCGCAGCACCTCAGGGTCGCCGCCGCGAGGTCCGCTCACCAGTGCCGCGGCCACCAGGAAGCGCAGGTGTGCCCGCCGTCGCGGATCCAGACCGACGACGTCGGCGGTCAACAGGGTGCGGGCTGCCCTCACGGCCACCTCGTCGCCGATGCCGATCAAGCACTCCAGCCAGATCCGGGCTCCGATCACGTCCGCCACCTGCCGGACCTGCGCCGGCGTCGCCTCGCGATCGAGCTCCCGGTCCACGTCCAGGCCGCGCAACGCCGACGCCAGCACGACCGCATCCTCGGTGCGGCCCGTATCGGCCAGCAGGAAGACGACCTGAGGCGCCAGCCGATGCTCGACGGGCATGCTCGAGGGGTCCCGGCACTGATCGAGGTACCGCACCGCCTCAGCGACGTCGGACGGGTCGAGCAAGGGCGCCCACGGCCCACCGGCTCCTGCAGCGGGCTCGTTGTCGGAAGGGCTCGCCGGTGACGTCACGGCAAGGAGACGGTCCCGATGCGGGGGGCATGACGCGATTCGGACGCACCTGGACACCCCGGGGCCGTGACGATGGCCCGACTCGGTCCCCCGGGCTGCGCGGATGTCAGGAACGTCGGAGTCCCCTGTCTTTCCAGGCATGGACCTTTCTCGCCGCACGATCGTCACGGGAGCTGTGGGCGCAGGGACGCTGACGGCGGCCGCGGTGGCCGGCGCTGCGAGTCCCGCGGCAGCCGCTGACCCGACGTACATCGAGATCTCCCACCGGCCGGTCAACCTGGCCGATCGGCTGCCTCCCGGCGCCACCGCCGACACCGACGCCACACAGATCCTCGTGTCTGCGCTGGCCGAGAGCCCGCACGTGGAGTGGCCGCACGCCACCGCCCTCCGGCTCACCAGCACGGTCACGATTCCAACCGGTGCGATCCTGAGCGGGTACGCCGGCGCGCTGGCGCGCATCGATCACGCAAGAGCGGGGTTCGAGGTCGCGGGCTCGCTCCGAGGTGTCGACATCTCCAGGGTGGCGGCCACCAGCAGCCTCGACGGCGTCGGTGCCTGGATCGTTCCCGACTCGGTGGGTGCGAGTGTAGAGAACGTGTGGATCAGCGGCGACAACGCCGCCGGGGTCGCCGTGGGGGGCAGCCCCGACAGGGGGTCACGACCGGGGACGGCCGTCGACGCACTGGTGCGGGGTGTCCGCGTCGAGCGGTCTCAGGCGGCCTCGTCGTTCAACTTTCGGTTGGACGACTCCCAGGGCGCCGGACTCATCGACTGTGTCGGGCTCGGTGCGGAGCTCGACAACATCAAGGTCCGGGTCCATGCGCGTGATTTCCGGGTCGTGGGTGGTCGCTACACCGGAAGCACCAATGGGG
>Ga0070698_100009563_pt1 | contig 10375 bp, 6 predicted proteins | sample KBSK1502metaG_FD_65477 | JGI IMG/M metagenome (GOLD analysis project Ga0070698, IMG submission 65477) | Corn, switchgrass and miscanthus rhizosphere microbial communities from Kellogg Biological Station, Michigan, USA - KBS K1-50-2 metaG | ecosystem: Host-associated > Plants > Roots >... | reverse complement strand
ACTACGACGTGTCCGCGCAGGCGACCGTGCCGGTGACCACCGAGGAGGAGGGCAGCGCCCTGGTCTCGGGCCGGCTGCTCGCCGAGATCAGCCGCAGCCTTCCGGCCCGGCCCGTGCAGATCACCTCGGAGGGCGGCAAGGCCGTGCTGTCCTGCGGCAGCGCCACGTTCACGCTGCTGACCATGCCCGAGGAGGAGTACCCGGCCCTGCCGGAGATGCCGCAGGCCACCGGCTCGGTGGGCAGCGACGCGTTCGCGTCGGCGGTCAGCCAGTCGGCCGCCGCCGCCGGCCGGGACGACACCCTGCCCGCGCTGACCGGCGTCCGGATCGAGATCGAGGGGGATGTCCTGACCCTCATCTCGACCGACCGCTACCGGCTGGCCGTGCGGGAACTGCGGTGGAACCCGGCCCGGCCGGATCTGTCCGCCGCCGTGCTCGTTCCGGCCCGTGCCCTGGCGGAGACCGCCCGCTCGCTCACCTCCGGTGCCGAGGTCTCGATCGCCCTGGCGCTGCCCGGCGAGGCGGGGACGGGCGGCGGCCTGGCCGGCGCGGGTGACGGGATGATCGGTTTTGAGGGCGGCGGGCGGCGTACGACGACGAGGCTGCTCGGCGGGGAGTTCCCGCGGTACCAGGCGCTGCTGCCCAATCACGTCAACTCGACGGCGGAGCTGTCCACCGGGCTGCTGACCGAGGCGGTGAAGCGCGTCGCTCTGGTCGCCGAGCGCAACACCGCGGTGCGGCTGGCGTTCACCCCCGGGCAGCTGGTGCTCGAGGCCGGCACGGGGGAGGAGGCGCAGGCGGTCGAGGTGCTCGAGGCGTCCTACGACGGCGACGAGCCCCTGTCGATCGCCTTCAACCCGCAGTACCTGCTCGACGGGCTGTCCGCGATCGACTCCGACACGGCCAGGATGTCGTTCACCGAGCCCGGGAAGCCCGCCCTGATCACCGGCAAGCCAGCGCCAGACGGCCAGCCCGACTACCGGTACCTGCTCATGCCGATCCGCCTCGGCGGGTAGCAACTAGTCTCACAGGCGTGTACCTGACCAGGCTGGCGCTGACCGACTTCCGCAGCTATGCCGCGGCAGACCTGGCGCTGGCCCCCGGCGTGTCCACGTTCACGGGCGCGAACGGGCAGGGGAAGACCAACCTGGTAGAGGCCACGGCCTACGTCGCGACTTTCGGCAGTCACCGGGTCGCCACCGACGCCCCCCTGATCAGGCACGGGGCGCAGCGCGCGATCCTGCGGGCTGCGGTCACCTCAGCCGAGCGCGACAGCCTGGTGGAAATCGAGATCAACCAGGGCAAGGCGAACCGGGTCCGGCTGAACCGGGTGCTGCTGCCCAGGCCGCGTGCGGCACTGGGCACGCTGCGGTGCGTGATGTTCGCTCCCGAGGACCTGACCGTGGTCAAGGGCGACCCCGATCAGCGGCGGCGTTACCTCGATGACCTCCTGGTCGCAGACCGGCCGCGGCTCGCGGGGGTCAGGGCCGACTACGAGCGGGTGCTGAAGCAGCGGACCGCGCTGCTCAAGTCGGCGCGGGCCATGGCGGCCCGCGGTTCGGTGCCCAGCGCGCTGGAGGTGTGGGACGATCACCTGGTCGCGAAGGGCGCAGAGCTGACCGCGGCCAGGCTGGAACTCACCGCCGCGCTGCGGCCGCTGGTGGCCAAGGCGTACTCCGCGGTGTCCGGCGACGACCTCGGCGCCGGGATGACCTACCGGCAGGCGTCGGCCGGCGGGGCACGGGAGGACGCCGAGCCGCCCGCGGCCCGCGAGGTGCTGGCCGAGGGCCTGCGCCAGGCGCTGGCCCGGGTGCGCCGCGCCGAGCTGGAGCGCGGCGTCTGCCTGGTCGGCCCACACCGGGACGAGCTGGAGCTGCGCATCGGGGAGCTGCCCGCGCGGGGGTACGCGAGCCAGGGCGAGTCCTGGTCGCTGGCGCTCGCGCTCCGGCTCGCCGCCTACGACCTGCTGCGCTCCGGCGGCGATGACCCGGTGCTGATCCTGGATGACGTCTTCGCCGAGCTGGACAGCGGGCGGCGAGAGCGGCTGGCCCGGCTGGTCTCCGGTGCCGAGCAGGTCCTGGTCACGGCGGCCGTGCCGGCCGATGTGCCCGCCGAGCTCGCTGGCCGGAGGTTCGAGGTAGCGGATGGGGCGATCTGGGATGCCTGACGACCCGCGGGGTGGCCCGATGGCGGCTGGCCCCGTGGTGGACAGCACCGCCCGGCTGCGCCTCGCGCGGGAGGCACTCGCGAGGGCGAAGGCCGACGCGCTGGCGAAGGGGAACCGTCCCGCTCGCGAAGATCAGAGGCCAGAACGCAAGCCCCGCTCGGACGCTCCGCCGCCGCTCCGGACGGGCCGGCGCGCTCGCCGGGACGATCCGGATCGGCTGAGGGCCGCCATCGAGGGCCTGATCGACGCGCGCGGCTGGCAGGAGGCCACCGTCTCCGGCTCGGTGTCCGGGCGATGGGCGCAGCTTGTCGGAGCCGATCTCGCCGCCCATACCCGGCCGGACGGCCTCGCCGACGGCGAGCTGACCGTGACCGCGGACTCCACCGCGTGGGCGACCCAGGTGCGGCTGCTGGCGCCGCAGCTGGTGCGCAGGCTCAACGCCGACCTCGGCGAGGGCGCGGTACAGAGGGTCAGGGTGCGCGGCCCCGCCTCGGCCGCGGGCCCCGCCCGCAAGCCAGGAGCCTGGCGCGTCCGGGGCGGCCGCGGCCCCCGCGACACCTACGGCTGACGGCCGCGACGGCGGCGCCTGCAGGCCCGGCCGGCCGGGGGTCCGGGGGGTGGGCTAACACGTCACCTTGTGACGGTACCCGCAGGTAAAATGATGTAGGCAGCCGAAGGGGAGACACGGGGGACGTCCCCCGCGAGGTAGTGCCCGCGGCTGTCCTGTTCAGGAGGAGTATTCCGTTTTGTCGTACGACGCGCGCTCGATCAGGGTCCTTGAAGGGCTGGAAGCCGTCCGTAAGCGGCCCGGCATGTATATCGGCTCGACGGGCGAGCGTGGCCTGCACCACCTGGTCCAAGAAGTTGTCGACAACGCGGTGGACGAGGCGCTGGCGGGCTACGCCGACCGGATCGACGTCACCCTGCTCGCCGACGGCGGCGTGCGCGTGCTCGACAACGGGCGCGGCATCCCGGTGGACAACCACCCGGTGGAGAACCGGCCTGCCGTCGAGGTCGTGCTGACCACGCTGCATTCGGGCGGCAAGTTCGACGGCCAGTCCTACGCGGTCTCCGGCGGCCTGCACGGCGTCGGCGTGTCCGTGGTGAACGCGCTGTCGTCCGTGCTCGAGGTCGAGGTCCGCCGGGACGGGTACGTCTGGCGGCAGTCCTACCTGGCCAGCGAGCCGGTCGACCCGCTGCAGCGGGGCGAGCAGACCGACGAGACCGGCACCATCATCACGTTCTGGCCGGACGAGGAGATCTTCGAGAGCACGGTCTGGTCGTTCGAGACGCTCTCCCGTCGCCTGCAGGAGATGGCGTTCCTCAACCGCGGGCTCTCGATCACCCTGACCGACGAGCGACCCGACCACATCAACGGCGAGCCGCACGTCGTCAACTACCGCTACGAGGGCGGCATCGCGGATTTCGTTCGTTATCTGAACGCGTCCAAGGACCCGGTGCACGAGTCGGTCATCGAGTTCGGGGACGAGGAGCCGGGCATCTCGGCCGAGATCGCGATGCAGTGGACCAACTCGTACGCCGAGTCGGTGCACACGTTCGCGAACACGATCAACACCGCCGAGGGCGGCACCCACGAGGAGGGGTTCCGGGCGGCGCTCACCACGATCGTGAACAAATACGCCCGGGAGCAGAACCACCTGCGGGAGAAGGACGAGAACCTGACCGGCGAGGACGTCCGCGAGGGCCTGACCGCGATCATCCACGTCAAGCTCGCCGAGCCGCAGTTCGAGGGCCAGACCAAGACCAAGCTCGGCAACACCCAGGCCAAGTCGTTCGTCCAGCGAGTGTGCAACGACCACCTCCGGGACTGGTTCGAGCGCAACCCGGGCGAGGCCAAGTCCATCGTGATCAAGGCCACCCAGGCGGCCCGGGCCAGGATCGCCGCCCGCCAGGCCCGGGACCTGACCCGCAAGAACGCTATGAGCGGGGCGGGCCTGCCGGGCAAGCTGTCCGACTGCCAGTCCGGCGATCCGGAGATCTGCGAGATCTACGTGGTCGAGGGCGACTCGGCCGGCGGTTCGGCCAAGGGCGGCCGCGACCCGCTGTTCCAGGCGATCCTGCCGATCCGGGGCAAGATCCTCAACGTGGAGAAGGCCAGGATCGACCGCGTCCTGAAGAACACCGAGGTCCAGGCGATGATCACGGCCCTGGGCACGGGAATCCACGAAGAGTTCGACATCTCCAAGCTCAGGTACTTCAAGATCATCCTGATGGCGGACGCCGACGTCGACGGCCAGCACATCACCACCTTGCTGCTTACGCTGCTGTTCCGGTTCATGAAGCCGCTCATCGAGGCCGGGCATGTCTACCTGGCCCAGCCGCCCCTCTACAAGATCAAGTGGGACGGCAAGGGGGTGGCACCCGGGTATGCCTACTCCGACAAGGAGCGGGACGCGGTGATCGAGGCGGGCATCGCCGAGGGCCGCAAGGACCCGCGGCCGCGCGACGCCGTCCAGCGGTTCAAGGGCCTGGGCGAGATGAACGCCACCGAGCTGTGGGAGACCACGATGGACCCGGCCCGCCGGGTGCTGCGGCAGATCACGGTCGACGACGCGGCCCAGGCCGACGAGCTGTTCACCGTGCTGATGGGCGAGGACGTGGAGGCACGGCGCTCGTTCATCCAGCGGAACGCCAAGGACGTCAGGTTCCTCGACATCTGAGGGCGACAGTGCGCGAGCCGGAGGGGCGCGGCGCCGCCTGGGGTGAGGAGAGGCGGAAGCGGCGAGGAGCGGGGTTTGCGACGAGCGACGAGGGAAGGCGGTGCCTCATCTGCGGCCACAGGCGAGCGCCCAGCAAGCACCGCCGGATTCCGTGATCACGGGGGATCCGGTGGATGACGCATGTCCTAACCTCCGTGATCACGGAAGCGAGATGTAACAAGTGACCGACGTTAACGCCCCGGCACCGCCCGGCGGGCACGACCGCACCGAGCCGGTCGACATCCAGGTCGAGATGCAGCGCAGCTACATCGACTACGCGATGTCGGTGATCGTGGGCCGCGCCCTGCCCGACGTGCGCGACGGCCTGAAGCCCGTGCACGTCCGCATCCTGTACGCGATGTACGACGGCGGCTACCGGCCCGACCGCGGCTTCTCGAAGTGCGCCCGGGTGGTGGGCGATGTGATGGGCACGTACCACCCGCACGGCGACAGCGCGATCTACGACACGCTGGTGCGGCTAGCCCAGCCGTGGGCGATGCGGATGCCGCTGGTAGACAGCCAGGGCAACTTCGGCTCGCCGGGCAACGACCCGGCCGCGGCCATGCGGTACACCGAGTGCCGGCTGACCCCGCTGGCCATGGAGATGCTCCGGGACATCGACAAGGAGACCGTCGACTTCCGGCCCAACTACGACGGCCGGTCGGCCGAGCCGGTCGTGCTCCCGAGCCGGTTCCCCAACCTGCTGGTCAACGGCTCGGAGGGGATCGCGGTCGGCATGGCGACCAAGATCCCACCGCACAACCTGCGCGAGGTGGCCGTCGGCGTCCAGTGGTACCTGGACCACTTCGACGCCTCCGACGACGAGCTGCTGGAGGCGCTGATCGAGCGGATCAAGGGCCCGGACTTCCCCGGCGGGCCGGACGGCAGCAAGGGCGCCGTCATTGTCGGCCGCCGCGGCATCCAGGAGGCCTACCGCACCGGCCGCGGCTCGATCACCATGCGCGCGGTCGTCCAGATAGAGGAGGACCGCAAGGGCCGCACCAACCTGATCGTCACCGAGCTGCCCTACCAGGTCAACCCGGACAACCTGCAGGCCAAGATCGCCGAGCTGGTCCGGGACGGCCGGGTGAACGGCATCGCCGACGTGCGGGACGAGACCAGCGGCCGCAGCGGCCAGCGGCTGGTGATCGTGCTGAAGCGGGACGCGGTCGCCAAGATCGTGCTGAACAACCTGTACAAGCACACCCAGCTGCAGGACACGTTCGGCGCGAACATGCTGGCCCTGGTCGACGGGGTCCCGCGGACGCTGCGGCTGGACCAGCTGGTCCGGCACTGGGTCAGCCACCAGATCGAGGTCATCATCCGGCGCACCCGCTACCTGCTGCGGAAGGCGGAGGAGCGGGCGCACATCCTGCGCGCGCTGCTCAAGGCCATCGACCGGATCGACGAGGTCATCGCGCTGATCAGAGCCAGCGCGTCGGCAGCCGTGGCGCAGCAGGGTCTCATGGACCTGCTGGAGATCGACGAGATCCAGGCCCGCGCGATCCTGGACATGCAGCTGCGGAAGCTGGCCGCCCTGGAGCGGCAGCAGCTGGTCGACGAGTACGACGAGCTCATGGCGCAGATCGCCGACTACGAGGCGATCCTGGCCTCGCCCGAGCGGCAGCGGCAGATCATCGGGACCGAGCTCGCCGAGATCGTGGCGAAGTACGGCAATGACCGGCGTACCGAGATCATCGCCTGGGACGGCGAGGTCTCCGAGGCCGACCTGATCGCCGAGGAGGACGTGGTCGTCACGATCACCCGCGGCGGCTACGCCAAGCGCACCAAGACCGACCAGTACCGGGCGCAGCGGCGCGGCGGCAAGGGCGTGCGCGGCGCCCAGCTCCGCACGGACGACATCGTCGAGCACTTCTTCGTGACCACCACCCACAACTGGATCCTGTTCTTCACGAACAAGGGCCGGGTCTACCGGGCCAAGGCCTACGAGCTGCCCGAGGCGGCGCGCGATGCCCGCGGCCAGCACGTGGCCAACCTGCTCGCGTTCCAGCCCGACGAGAGGATCGCTGAGGTTCTGGCGCTGCCCGACTACTCGGTCGCGCCGTACCTGGTCCTCGCCACCTCGGGCGGGCTGGTCAAGAAGTCGCATCTGACCGACTTCGACTCCCCCCGGTCGGGCGGCATCATCGCGATAAACCTGCGCGAGGACGACGAGGTCATCGCGGCCAGACTCATCTCGGCCGACGAGGACCTGCTCCTGGTCAGCAAGAATGCCCAGGCGATCAGGTTCCACGCGACCGATGAGGCGCTGCGGCCGATGGGGCGGGCCACCTCCGGCGTCATCGGGATGCGGTTCGGCGAAGGCGACCGGCTCCTGGGCATGTACGTGGTGCGGGACGGCGCCGACGTGCTCGTCGCCACCGGCGGCGGGTACGCCAAGCGGACCCCGGCCGACCAGTACCCCGTGCAGGGCCGCGGCGGCCAGGGTGTGCTGACCGCGAGGATCGTCGAGGCCCGGGGCGAGCTGATCGGCGCTCTGATGGTGCGTCCCGAGGACGAGGTCTTCGCGATCACGTCGGTCGGCGGGGTGATCAGGACGGCCGCGTCTGAGATCAAGCAGTCCGGCAGGCAGACCATGGGCGTCCGGCTGGTCAACCTCGCCGCCGGGCAGAGCCTTGTGGCCATCGCCCGTAACGAAGAGTCACTAGACGGGACCAACGGCGGTTTGGTGGGTGATGATGGGGGCAATGGTGACGGCACCGGCATCGGCCCTGGTGACGTTGTGACGGGCGCGGCGGATGACGCTACCGTCGCTGATGACGATGCCGGGACGTCCGACGACGGTGACGTGTAAGGTGCCCTGGGGTGACTATTTGGTGACGGATCGTTACGGGGACGACAAGCCGCAGCAGGAATCCGCCATGCCCGCTGGCCGCCCGGCGCAACGAGGCGGGTCCCTCCGACGTCATATAGATGTCGCCACGGAAGACGGCCCAATCGATGACGGTCTGGTCGAAGAACGTCCAGAACCGTCATCTGCGGATAACCTCGTGGCAGGCGACGTTCCGGAGGAGGACGGGGTGGATCAGCGCGTGGAGCCCGCCGTGTGGCTCACCGACGGACCGGCCGAGGGCGCTGCCGAAGGCCCCGGGGCAGGACAGACGATCCCGCCGGGACAGACAATCCCGGGCGACCAGGCGGGCGCCGCCGGCCCGATGCTGGCAGACGGCCCGGCCGCGCCGGACATGCCGCTGCCCGGCAGCGCCTATCCGTCCCCTGGCCCGGACGTCCCGCCGCCGGCCGACGGGATCACGGTGCCCGCGTACCAGCGTCAGCCGCCGCCGTACCCGGCCCAGGTGCCGCCCGCGGCCGGGCCGTCGGTGGCATCCAGGATCACGGCGCCGTTCGCCGCCCTGACCAGGCCTCGGCCTAAGAAGCCCGCGCGTCCCAGGCCGGTCGTGCCGCCCCCGCCCTCGTCGCGAGCGACCGTAGCCCCCCGGCCCGCGCCCAAGAGGGCTGACCAGCAGACCCGCCGCGCCCAGCTGGTGCTGTCCAGGATCGAGCCCTGGTCCGTTATGAAGTTCAGCTTCATGGTCTCCCTGGTCGGCTGGGTCGTCCTGTTCGTCGCCGTCGCCGCGCTCTACTACGTCCTGAACAAGCTCGGCGTCTTCCACTCGATCCAGTCCACGATCACCAGCGTCACCTCCGGCAAGGACAGCACGGGCGCCGACACCAACGGCAAGTGGTTCTCCGCCTCCAGGATCCTCGGCTACACGATGCTGGTCGGGGCCATCAACGTGGTGCTGATCACCGCCCTGGCGACCGTCGGCGCGGTCATCTACAACCTGGTCACCCGGCTGGCAGGCGGCATCGAGGTCACGCTCAAGGAGACCGACTAAGCAGCGCCCCCGGGTATGCGGTAACCTAGCCCGGCGTACCCGGCTTAGCTGGTCGTACCGGGGTTCGCAGCCGGGCCTGTAGCTCAGTCGGTTAGAGCGCTTCCCTGATAAGGAAGAGGTCCCTGGTTCAAGTCCAGGCAGGCCCACCAGGTCAGACGCCACGACGACTCAGCCCAAGTCATGGCCTTCGGTCTCTGAGTAACCAACTGAGTAACTAGCATCGGTGTCCCGCTTGGGGAACAGCTGGTCCATGACCTCAGCGCCGCCCGTGACCACGGGCCGGATCTGCTTGCGGTAGACGGTTTCCGTCGTGGTCGTTCCGATGTGGCCGACAAGGCGGGCGATCTTCTCGATGGGGACACCCGCGTCTGACATCAGCGAGACGAAGCTGTGCCGTAGTTCACGCGGCGTCCAGTCGGCCGCATCCAGGCCCGCAGCAGTGGCAACGATGCGGAACGCGCGGCGCACGTTCCCCGCATCGAGCGTCATGCCTGTGCGGGAGGCGAATACCAGGTCCTTGTCGTGCCACTTGCCTGCTGCGCGCTTGCGGAGTGCGTCTTGGCGATCGCGGTGGAGACGGAGCGCGTCAGCGCAGCGCTGCGGCAGCTCCAGCGTGCGCCGGGACTTCCTGGTCTTGGTGTCGCCACCGGCACGGACGGAAGACCAGACCATGATGACGGGCGGAGTTGCGTCGAGGTCGACGTGGGACCAGGTAAGGGCACGCAGCTCCTCCGTCCGGGCACCAGTGAGCAGCGACACCACGATGTAGGCGTGCAGCGAGCTGCTCTCGGCAGCAGCCAGGAGCGCGTCGGCCTGGTCGAAGGTGAGGGACTTGGAGGGGCGGCCCGCCTGTCCCTCCGGGACATCGCACAAGACCACGACGTTGCGCTTCACCTTGTCCCGGACCTTGTCCCGGGCCTGCGCGCGGGTGATCGAGCGCCGCAGTACCGAGTGGAGTATCTGGAGTGTGCTGGTGCTCAGCGTCTTGGCCTGGTCGGCTAGCCAGCGGTCCACTTCATCGGCGGACAGGTCACGGAGCTGGCGCTTGCCCAGCGCGGGAATGATGTGCGTGTTCGCGAGGATCGTGCACTTGACGATCGTTTGCTGGCTGCGGCCGGACATGCCGAACTGGAGCCAATCGCGGACGGCCTGGGCGACGGTGTAACCGTGGCCATCGGTGATCTGCCCGTCCTCGTAGTCGCGGATGATCTCCCGCAGTTTGCGCTGCGCTTCGGTCTTGGTTCGCCCGCTACCACGCTTGACGATCCGCTTGCCGCTGGGGGTATAGCCCACGGTCAGTGACGCAATCCAGCGCTTACGAGTGCTGTCCCAGGACAGCCCGCCGTCCCCCCGGCTCCGTCGCGCGGCCATCAGGCAGCTCTCGCTTCGCTTTCCAGGAGCGCGACGTATTCGACGATGGCGGACGCGGGGACGCGCATCGTCCGGGGCACCGAGCTGGCCCAGCCCGAGGACACCACGCGAGAGAACATCCTCGCCGGGGCCGGCTACGAGCAGGTCTACGACATCGACGAGATCATCACCCGCATGCCCACACCCCAGGAGATCACCAGACTCGGGATCTCGCCCGGCACGCCTGTAGCTGAGCACATCAGGACCGGCTACACAGC
>Ga0070698_100009562_pt1 | contig 10377 bp, 14 predicted proteins | sample KBSK1502metaG_FD_65477 | JGI IMG/M metagenome (GOLD analysis project Ga0070698, IMG submission 65477) | Corn, switchgrass and miscanthus rhizosphere microbial communities from Kellogg Biological Station, Michigan, USA - KBS K1-50-2 metaG | ecosystem: Host-associated > Plants > Roots >... | reverse complement strand
TCTGTTCCAACCCCAGCGATTTTGTGAGCCCGAGCCAAATCATCCAGATGGCCACGTTTTTTGGCTTCAAAAAAGCTGAGCTAAAGAAGATCAAGCTGATGGCTGAATCCGCCGAAACGTCGCGGATCGCCGAAAAGAAAAATGCCGCGGCTTTCAACACGGCATCCTCCGTCTAGACCTCGAAGTTGACTCATTTCTTACGAACGATAGCCATCAGCATAACCGCGTAAGAAACCCGATCGATACGCTTCTCCAAAGTTGCCAAAACCTGCTTCCTGGAAGTAGTGCGATCTCTTGGGATCATAGCTGCGCTGATGCTTGATGTCTGCCAGGCCGGTCTTCATTCCATCACGATGGCCCTGGTCGTTCGCAGCCTCATCACTGTTGAAAATGTAGTGACCGTACCGGCTGTAATAATCAAAATATGGGTCATAGCCGAATGGCCGTCCCCACCAGGGATTATAGTAGCGGCGATAGACCGGTCGATATGGCCGGACAATAATAACCCGACGTCCCTGCGCCTGAGTTGTGTCGTTCGACAATAACGTCACGACGCCAGGGAGAAACAGCGCGGCTAAAATGAATCCACCAAACTTGCGTAAGTATTTGCCTTTTCCTTTCATCGATTCAACCTCCTAAATTCTGAAGGTTAGATGCAAAAGAAATTCGTCGGGTTTTCGGCCGTCGTTCTGGTTGAGTGCTATGCAATACGCTTGCGAATGTATTGCGCCTCTTACGGAGAGCAGCGTGAATACCGGCCGGCCGCACATGAGGCGGCTGGCTGTCCTGGAAACTCTACCTCTCGATGAGGTTGAGAGGCGGCCCCGAGGACCGCCCCTTAAGTTCTTCTTAATAGCGCCTGCGATGTCGATGACGCTTGCGAAGCTTATACGTGTACAGGGCCCCGCTGCCCGCGCCTACTGCCGTCCCGATGGCAGCACCTTTCTTGCCGCCAGCGAGCGCGCCTATGCCGGCGCCGGTTGCGGCCGTCCCGGCCACCGTAAGCTTGTCGCGATGTTTCTGCCAGAACGTTCGGCTATGACGAACGCGCCGGTGCCGTACCGACTGCGCGGACGCAATCGGTCCCGCCGCAAAAGCCAATGTCAGAATTATCAATAGAATCGAGAGACCTCTTTTCATACTTCCTCCTGTTCTAAATCATGGCAAGGTCGCTTCCTGGGCGGCTCTGCGCTCGCATATTTCCGAACAAATCTTCTCAATGCCAGATAGAAGAGCACCTCTCATGCCACACGGTGAACTTTTGGGGGTCGCCGTACCAATTGAAATAAAAACGAAGCTTCGAGATCCTAATCACGGGACGCTGGACACGCGTATATCTCACGTGTAGTATATATATCTCGCCTACGCTATTTGCCGCATGTAACTGATAACAGCGTCCTTAAGGAGGGCGCACCTTATTATTGAAATTCGAGTAGATGAAATACTGGCAGAACAAGGTCGGACATTTTATTGGCTGGCAAAACAGACCGGGATTAGCCACACGACGTTATGGCGATTGAAGAAGGGTAAGGCTTTTGGGCTGAACCTCGTCACCCTGGAGAAGATGTGTCGCATCCTCGAGTGTCAGCCTGGTGACATCCTGACGCTGACGAGCAAGAAGAAGACCCGCGCAATCCCGAAGAACGGAAGCAAGAAGAAACGATGAACATCAAAGAAAAACCCTTTACCTTTAGATTCGTCGAGACCAGTACAAACTTTCTTCTGGAACTGACAAATGCGACCGATCGCACGCTCAAGTGTGTCGAGGTCCTGACGGTCTTTCTCAAGGATGAAGTGACGCCCGGCGGTGGCCCCTCGCAAGCCCATATTCGCTTCGATGCTATCGAGCGGATCCTGCCTACGGAGAAGTCAATCATGTCGCATCGCACGTGGATTAACGGCAAACCTGCCGCCACTGAACGTGACATGTTGGAACGCCTTCAGGTAATTCCCGGCCAGCCGCACCCGTATGTGCTGGACATTTCCTGGCAGGACGCGGATGGGAAAACCCGTTTTCAAAGGATACCGGTCGGACACTCGTCTCCGACAGCTTGAGGAAAAAGCACATGAGACTAATCGCCACTTTAATGGCCACTCTTATCCTGCTGGGACCGGCACTGCACACCGCCAGCGCGAGCCCGCAGAACAAGCAAGCACTAACCATAGAGCAGATCAAGATCCAGGTGAACAAGCTCGGCACCGGAGACAAAGCCAGGGCAACGATCACCACGAAGGACGGCGCCAAAATTAAGGGCTATGTGAGTCGGGTTGGCGACGATGACTTTGTGATGCGTGATCGAAAAACAGACGCGCCGACGACTATTCGCTACGCAGACGTGGCGAAGGTCGAGCGGCACCATGGCGGACATTCAATAGCCAGGAACATTCTGATCGGCGTGGGGATCGGGTCGGCAGTCGTGGTCATCGCCGTCATCGCCGCAATTGCGCGCAACGAACGATAAACTGCCGCACTAGACTTTCTTTACAAACTTCAAGGCCACGCCATTCATGCAATAGCGCAATCCTGTCGGTTTAGGCCCGTCATCGAAAACGTGCCCCGAATGAGCGTCGCATCTCGCGCACAGAACTTCGGTACGGGTCATGCCGAGGCTTCTATCAACTTCCTCCCGCACATTTTCATTTTTGATCGGCGCCCAGAAACTGGGCCAACCAGTACCTGAATCAAACTTGGTTGCAGAACTAAACAGCGGCAGCTCGCACGCGGCGCATTCAAAGATACCTTTCTCATGAATATCGTTTAAGGAGCTTGAGTAGGGAGCCTCAGTTCCCTTCTGCCGCATCACGTTGTACTGCTCGGGCGTGAGGAGCTCTTTCCATTCGGCATCGGTCTTCATAATCTTTTTGATTCCTTTCGAATTCGGCTTAGCTTGCGCGTCCCTGGAACGCTTGCCGTTCTGCGCGGGCGCCGCGGCACCAGGAAACCTGGAGAGCAGCGCGCATCCTCCCAAGGTAAGCGAAGCTGATAGAAAGTGACGTCTGTTCATGGCCGGCCCCTAATAATATTGCTTCTGGTCTCGTCAACCAAGTTACGTACCCGAGGTGTCGAGCGGATTTCGACGGCCCTCATCTGAACTTTGAGGCGCCAATCTTTCAATGCAACTGTCGGATTGTTGCGGCACTTGGAGAATTCTCATAGTGCCCATCAAATCCTCACATCACTCTCTTGTCAGGAAAAATCGTCAATGAAAGCAATGGCATCATCATTGCCACAGTGGAACTGCGAAGTTAATAGAAACATCGTGGGCGTGCCTTCCCGCTCTTATTGCGAGTCGAACATCACGGTTGCCAAACCAAGGAGACAAAATGAAAAAACTAACATGGTTATTAGCCGGACTGCTCTTATTCGGACCGGCCCTGCAAACAGCAAACGCCCGCTCACAAAATGATAAGCAAACATCAACTATAGATCAGATCAAGATCCAGGTTGCCAAGCTGGGCGTCGGCGACAAAGCCCGAGCGACCATCACGACCAAAGACGGCGCGAAAATCAAAGGCTACGTCTACCGCGCCGGCGATGACGATTTCGTGATGCGTGATCGAAAGACGGACGCTGCGACGACCATCCGCTACACGGACGTGGCGAGAATTGAGCCGAACAGAGGCCATTCCCTGGCGAGGAACATGCTGATCGGCGTGGGCATCGGCGCCGGCGCCGTGGTCGGGGCGATTCTGATAATCATTGCGCGCGCTGACTAAGAAGATGGAACTTAGGTCTGCAAATACGATTTGGACAGAAAAGACATAAACGCAAAGGAACGCAGGGGACTTCGCAGAGGGACGCAAAGATTTCCTCTGCGTATCTTTGCGAAAACCTCCGCGTCCTCTGCGTTAAGTTTGATCTAAAGTAAAGGCCCAACTTCACTGGGCAAATTAAAAAAGAGCCCCCGGCAATAATCCGCCGGAGGCCCCTGTGAGAATTTAACTCGTTAATTAGTAGCGTCCGCCGCCACCGCCGCCATTGCGATTCTCGCGTGGCTTGGCTTCGTTCACGGTCAGGGCTCTGCCGCCCACTTCCTTACCGTTGAACTGAGAGATAGCCGCTGCGCCTTCTTCCTTCGTTGACATCTCGATGAAGCCGAAGCCGCGTGAGCGACCCGTTTCACGATCTTCGATCAAGGATACGCTTTCGACTGTGCCCGCCTGCGCGAACATTGTCTGCAGCTCCTCGCTCGAGGTGCTGAACGCTAAATTACCGACATAAAGTTTCGTAGACATAATTTTCATACCTTTTCCCGTTATCGGGGGTTAACAGAAGCAGCATGCGGAACATGGTAGCTTCCCAATTTGCTAAAGGACGTTGGGATTACATATCCATGCCGCCGGGCATTGCCCGTGGCTTGTCATCTTCCTGTAGCTCAGAAATAAGGGCCTCGGTCGTCAGCATTAAGCCGGCGATTGATGCGGCGTTTTGCAACGCGCAACGCGTGACTTTCGCGGGATCAATAATCCCCGCGGCCACAAGGTCCTCAAAAGTTTCAGTCGCGGCGTTGTAGCCGAAGTTCGGGTCTTTGCTGGCCCGGACCTTCTCAACAATCACCGCGCCTTCTTTACCGGCGTTGTAAACAATCTGACGCAGAGGCTCTTCAAGAGCGCGCTTCACGATGTTGACGCCAATTTGTTCGTCCGGATCTCCGATGGTTGCGCCATCCTCATCCATCTCGGACGTTTTGAATTTCTCCAAAGCCTTCGCGGCGCGAATCAAGGCAACGCCGCCACCGGCCACGATGCCTTCTTCGACAGCAGCGCGAGTCGCGTTCATAGCGTCTTCCACGCGCGCTTTCTTTTCTTTCAATTCAGTTTCAGTAGCCGCGCCGACGCGAATCACTGCGACGCCGCCAACCAGTTTAGCAAGCCGCTCCTGCAACTTCTCGCGGTCATAGTCTGAGGAGCTGTCGTCAATCTGCGACTTCAAAATCTTCACGCGAGCCTTCAGGTCTTCGGTGTTGCCGGCGCCATCGATGATGATCGTGTTCTCTTTATTGATCGTCACCTTCTTGGCGCGTCCGAGATCTTCAACCGTGACGTTCTCGAGTTTGATGCCGAGGTCTTCGCTGATGACTTTAGCGCCCGTTAGAATCGCGATGTCCTGAAGCATCTCCTTGCGGCGATCGCCAAAACCCGGCGCCTTAACCGCCGCCACGTTTATGGTGCCGCGCAGTTTGTTGACCACCAGAGTGGCCAGGGCTTCCCCTTCAACGTCTTCCGCGATAATCAGCATCGGCTTACCCAGCTTGGCGACCTGCTCAAGAATCGGCAGCAAGTCTCTCATCGAAGCAACCTTCTTTTCACTCAGCAGAATCAGCGGGTTCGTCAGCACGGCTTCCATCTTTTCGGCGTCGGTGACGAAGTAAGGCGACAGGTAGCCGCGATCAAACTGCATCCCTTCGACAAATTCCAGGTCCGTCTCCATCGTCTTCGCGTCTTCAACTGTGATCACCCCGTCTTTCCCGACCTTCTCCATCGCTTCGGCAATTAGTTCGCCGATTGCGGCGTCACCGTTTGCCGAGATGGTGCCAACCTGCGCAATCATCTCGCCCGCGACCGGCTTCGAAAGCTTCTTGATTGCCGCGGTCGCGCGTTCGACTGCTTTATCTATGCCGCGCTTCAGGGCCATCGGGTTTGCACCGGCCGCAACCGTCTTCACGCCCTCGCGATAAATCGCCTGGGCTAAAACTGTCGCTGTCGTAGTGCCGTCACCCGCGATGTCGCTGGTCTTCGAAGCTACTTCGCGCACCATCTGCGCGCCCATATTTTCGAGCGGGTCTTTGAGTTCGATCTCTTTCGCCACCGTCACGCCGTCTTTGGTAATCGTCGGGCTGCCGTACGACTTTCCGAGAACGACGTTGCGTCCCTTCGGACCGAGCGTGATCTTCACCGCATCCGCCAATTGATTAACGCCGCGCAGAATCGCTGCGCGAGACTCTTCACCATGAACTATTTGCTTTGCCATAATCTTTATCTTTTCTCCAAATCAAAAACTGTTATTAAAACTTCCGACAAGCCGTTCTCTGTGCAACTTCTGTGTCCCTCGTGGTGGATATCTCTTGAAATCCATCAGGTCCAGCAGGGCCGCGCAAAGGCCGATTGGAACTACTTGCCCTTCTTCCCACCAGCAGCCGCACCAGCGCGCGTAATGACTCCGAGAATCTCGTCCTCGCGCATAATCAACAGCTCTTCACCGTCGATCTTGATTTCCGAACTGCTGTACTTGCCAAACAGGACGCGGTCGCCCTGCTTAACATCCAGGGGCTGGCGCGTGCCGTCTTCCTTGTACTTGCCCTCGCCGGCCGCGATTACCTCGCCTTCCTGCGGTTTTTCTTTGGCGCTGTCGGGAATAATGATGCCGCCGCGAATCTGCTCACCTTCTTCAATGCGCTTCACAATTACGCGGTCATGTAATGGAGTGATATTGGTCTTCATAATTACTGCAATCTCCTTGGTTATCGGTTCGTTTAGAGTTCAAGCTTTAGCTTGCCTTCTAAAGCAGCAACCTGAAGGTTGAACTCCGCAACCCGCTGCTCGTCTTGCGGCGGGCACGTTCGGTATAAGAGCTTCAGACTGATAGACAGATGTTTAATCTTTTGTAATTGAGCTGTGGATTATCAGGTGATCTGGATGATCCCAGAGGAGCTGAGAGCGGAGTAAGCTGGACTCGGTTCGACTCCCACCTTACGCTACGGTCCGCTATATGTCAACCACAGGATATATTTTGCATCGGCAATAGGGTTCTTGCGGCTCTGCCGCCTGATGTGCGGAAGGCCTTCGGCCTTCCGTCAAGATTGGTTTATTCATTCGGGGCTACGCCCCAGATTGGGGGCGTAGCCCCGAAGAGGATAAAAAGTCGACTCTCGGAAAGGCATAGCCTTTCCGCACATCAGGCGGCACAGCCGCGAACTGCCGCGACGCGGAAGATTGAGGCGAGTCATCAAGTGTATCAGAAGCCCGACCGTCAGGGAGGGCTCGATCGTCGAGAAGCAATTCCGGACTTGCGACTCAAGCTCCCGCCGACTTAATCAACTTCGCATTCAGCGTGATCTCGGTCCCGGCCAAGGCCTGCGAGACCGGACAATTCTTCTTGGCCCCCTCTGCTTGTTCGAGAAACGCCGCTTCGTCGATGTTCGGAATCTCGGCTTCCGTGTTGAGGTCAATCGTAGTGATCTTGAAACCTTCTGAAACCTTCTCGAGACTGACACTCGCAGTCGTACTGATCCGAGTGGGATTGAAACCCGCCTTCGTCAATCCCGCCGCCAGAGCCATCGAAAAGCATCCGGCATGCGCCGCCCCGATCAACTCTTCTGGATTCGTCCCCGTGCCTGATTCAAATCGCGACGCAAAAGAATACTGACCTTCAAAAGCCCCGCTGCCTAACTTGACTCTGCCCTTGCCTTCTCTAAGCGTACCTTCCCAAACCGCGCTCGCCGTACGTTTCGCCATGTTCGTTCTCTCCCTTGATAATTGAATTAAGTTTTTCTGGAGCGATTGTAACAGCTCGGAGCGCGGACACCCTCAGGAGCGCCGACACCCTTGTCGGGAGCGCGGACATCCTTGTCCGCATGGAATGAGGTCAGTATCACCTGCGGTAGAGGGTGGGTCTGCTGGGAGCGCGGACGCCCTCGTCCGCATTGAGCGCGCAACACGAACGCGACAGTAGCCCGACTGTGAGGGAGGGCGCAATCGTCCATCCACGATTTACGATTCACTGTTTACGTCGTGCTATACTTCGCGACAAGGAATCAAGAGGATGTCTCAAGCATTACCACTGCCACCGCCCGGATTTGACGCGCTCTCGGTCGATGAGCAGATCGATTACGTTCAATCCCTCTGGGACCACATCGCCGCGCGTCCCGAAGAGGTTCCAGTCCCCGATTGGCATCGAGAAATATTGGCGGAACGATTAGCAGCCCATCGTGCGGATAAGGATCAGGGCAAAGACTGGGAAGAATTTGAAAAGGATATCACCGCCGAACTAAACGAACGGATCACGTAATGAAGCGCCGCACCTTCGTTCGCCCGGGGGCGCAAACCGATATCAGAGAAGCCGCTCGGTGGTACGAAAGCAACGAGACAGGTTTAGGCATCCGTTTCATCGGCGAGGTTCGTACAACACTCCAACACATCGCGGATAATCCTCTTCGGTTTCCAGTCGTCGATAAAGATGTCCGCCGCGCTTTGCTTCACAAGTTTCCATACTCCATTTATTTCGTAAACGAACCGGAAGTCGCTGCAATCATCGCGGTGCTTCATCAACATCGTCGCCCGGCCATCTGGAAATCTCGTCGAGCGGGGCAGTAGCCCGACCGTGAGGGAGGGCTCAAGTCTTCACGCTGAAGGCGTGAAATAAAATAGCCTGGGGTAAGCGCGAAGCGCGCCACCCCAGGATCACGATCCATTAAGACAAAAGAGCCCGCTTCAGCGGGCGACAGATTTGGAGTGCGGTGACTTGTCACCGCTTTTCAATCTTGAAGACCTTCATCGCTTGAGAGCTTCGCGTGCATTGCGGAACGAGTCTTCGGCACTGATGCTCTGGACCTTCCCGCTGCGAAGTTCTTCAAGCTGTCGCTCAGCTTCCGCAAACCAAAGAGCTTCGGTATCACCCTCGACTTCGTCATCAAGCGTGGAAACCAAACGTTGCGCGAACTGAACGCGATCTCTCAGCGGGAGCTTCATTGCATCAGCCGTGAGTTGAGCTAAGTTGGTACTCATGTTGGTAGCACAAGGGCAGAACCCAGTGCGTGAAGGCTTGTAGGTTAGAACTCGTGTGCTAATTTAGCGGTGTATAGAGTACCAACTTCAGTTAGGTTCTTTCTCGGAATAAAAGCCCGACTGAAGTCGGTACTCTGAACACCGTTAGTCAAACGGGGCCACTTATCAGTTTGGCTCTCGGAATAGCCGTGAATCCTTTGTGTTCCCAGACCGCCGAGAATTACTATCAATTCGTGCAATTCTCTCGCAGTTTTCCATCAAAGGGTGTAGAATCTGCCCCTCGAATTTCGGGAGTCGAAATCCCTACCCTTTTTAACCTCAAAGCGGAGATAATATCTGCCCATGAATCCGCCAAACAAGAAACCACTGGAGACAAAGGTCGCGCAGCCATTCAAGCCTGCTGTCTTTCAGTCGAAGAATACTGTATCTGCGCAGAGTATCAAGCGGCCCGTTGCGCCCCCGGTATACAGGCCACAGTCGAAGCCGAATGCTGCGCAAGCGAAGATCGCTGACCCTTTACAAATAAGACCGCATCCGGTTGCTCCGCCTGTGTACCGACCGCAGCCCGTGCCGAAGATTCTACAGCGCCAAGCAGCAGTAAAACAGTTGCCCGTCGGACAGGCAGCACGTACATCAATGCGCAACGCGGCTCCCGTTTCTGCTAGACCAGTAATTCACCACCCCGGGGCCGCCCCAGCAAAGAGTCGCGGGTCAGGAAATACAGTACAACCCACAATATGGGGGATGATTTCAGGTGCGGTAATGGGAGGACTTGCCGTCGGAGCCGCCGGGTTGCTCGCCAGTAACCCTATCGGGTGGGGGGTCTATGCCGGTGGCGCACTGGTAGGCGCTACCTTAAATCATCTTCGAACAGGTCCGGATCCGACTCCTCCTCTGCTGGGGAATGGCATTGACCATCTTCAGCCTGGCCCTGGGAAGTATAAAAACACTTTGAGCAACACTTTGCCGGATGAATTAACAGAGACGATTGGTAAGGGCAGAGGACCATTCAATTCCGTCAATGATGCAGTTCCATTCAAGCAGATGGTTGAGAGTGGAGCAATATTCAAGTGGACATACGATGTTTTCAATAAACTGAATGTCATTGACCCGATGTACAAACATGCTGTAGCCGCCGGAGGTGCGGCGGTCAAAACCGGGGGACAAGGGCGGTATAATAACGTTAGTGGCACTCTCGTGCTGGACAACGAAACGGGGCACTACCGGACCGCCCTCGAGAGCTTAGAGCAGTCAAGGGGTGCTTGGGAAGGCTTAGGCTACCGGGTCGAATTTAAAGCCCGTCGTGATTTGGCGGCCCTGTTTGCAAAGATTTGAAGCTTGTTTCGTCGATATCGTCTGGACGCGTGCTTCGATCAGGCGAACACATCGTTCCCGAAGCCGCTCTTGAGGCACTTGCTGACCAGAACATTCCCTTCTCCGTGATTGGGAGAACCGCGTATGAGCAGCAAATGGCGGCGATTCGAGGTTCCTGCGCCCACTTCAGTTCAATGAGTCAACGCGCCTTTGGCGCTTCGTTTGAGTGATCTTCATCGCTTGAGCTTCGCGTGCATTGCGGAACGACTCTTCGGCACTGATACCCTAAATCTTCCCGCTGCGAAGTTCTTCAAGCTGTCGCTCAGCTTCCGCAAACCA
>Ga0070698_100009561_pt1 | contig 10377 bp, 7 predicted proteins | sample KBSK1502metaG_FD_65477 | JGI IMG/M metagenome (GOLD analysis project Ga0070698, IMG submission 65477) | Corn, switchgrass and miscanthus rhizosphere microbial communities from Kellogg Biological Station, Michigan, USA - KBS K1-50-2 metaG | ecosystem: Host-associated > Plants > Roots >... | reverse complement strand
GGGCGCGAAAGGCCGGGCACGAACCAGTCGGCGAACCGCGCGGGGTTGACGATCGTCTCGGCGAGCATGTGCGCCTCGGCATTCGCGACGAGCTGCTTGCCTTCGTCACCGCCGAGGAGCTTGCCGAGGTGATAGCGCGCCGCCGTCCGGTGCAGGTTGAGCTCGAGCGGCGTTGCCGCCTCGATCGCTTCGCGCAGCTTCGCGACCGCGGTCTCGTCATCGCGCCTGAGCCCCGCGCGACCGGCCTCGAGGAGCGCGCCGTACACACGCGCGCGCGGATTATCGACCTTCGCCATTTTCGAGATCGCCTGCGACACGCGCTTGATGCCATCGCTGCCGCCGAGCCGCAGCGCGACGCGCCCGCGCAAGCCGAGCGCCATCGCCTTCACGGTCGTGATTCGCACCGTCAGTGAACGCTCGAGCGCCTGGAACATCGGCTCGAGCGTTTCCATCTCGCTCTTGATCGTGTCTCCGTAGATCGCGATCTCGGTATGCGCTTCCATCTCGTACCAGTGCTGGACGTGATAGACGTTCGTCGGCGGCACCCACGTGGCTTCGCTCACCATGCGCCGCGCGCCATCGATGTCGTCGTCGGCGAGCCATAGCGAGCTGAGGTAGCGGTTCATCGAGGTCAGCACGTAGCGGTCGCCGGTGCGTTCCGCCTGCGCGATGTATTTCTCGTGCTCGCCGCGAAGCCGCGCCCAGGCGCCGCGGTGGCGCAACGTGAAGATGACGAACATGCGCGCGTTCTTGAGCTCGAGCGTCGTTCCCGCTGTCTCTTCGCGAAACACGGACTCCGCCTCGGTGATGAGCTCGTCGGCGCGCGCGAGGTTGCAGGCCCAATATTCGACGGCACCTTCCGCCATCAAGATGAACGCGCGCAGCCGTGCATCTTCGGTATCGCTGCGCAGCTCGCGTAGCGAGTCGAGCAACACGCGTGCGCGAGCGGTTCCTTTCGCGCCTTGCGACGCTTGATAGATGATCTCGGTCGCGAGCGCGAACGTGCAGCGCGTGCGTTCGCCTACTTTGAGCGCGAGCAGCAGCCAGCGCGTATTGAAATCGGCAGCGCGAATGTTATCGACCATCGCGAGGCCATGGCTCGCGGCCTTGAGCACGTCGAGGCGAAGCAGCGTCTCGGGCGCGACCTGGCTCGCGCGACGCTCTTTCCAGCCCATGCCGCGAATTCGCAGCTTGAGCCGATTCCACACGATCGACGTCAGCGCGCGCTTCTGCGTCATCGGCATCTTCACGCCGACCTCGGCGAGCAGCTTGCGCAGGTTCTCCGCACCCTCGGCGACCTCACCGATCATCAGCAGCTGCTCGGCGGCGTAGCGATGGCAATCGAGCCGCGTCGCCGGATCCGCCGTCTCCGCCGCCTCGAGGAACGCTCGCGCCGACTCGTGACCGCGCCCGGCGTTGCCGAGCGCGTGGCCCATGTCGATGCGCAGCGCGCGCGAGCGTTGGTCGTCGAGCTCACCGATGCGCAGCGCGAGGCCCATCAGGCTCGCGGCCTGATCGAATGCACCTGCGTTGACGGCGCGGCGCGCGGCCGCGACCGCCACTTCGGCCGCCTGCGCGTTTTCGCCAGCCGCCTGCAAGTGCCGGAGCAACAGCTCGGGGCGCACCTGCGCGAATGGCGTTGCTTCGATCGCGAACGAGATCTTGCGGTGCCAGCCGACGCGTTGCACGTCGGAGAGCGAGTCGAGCACGGCCTCGCGCACGCGATCGTGATACGGCTCGAGCGCGCCGTCGCCTTGGCCGCTGCGCACGAGGTGGACGAGCCGCAGCACCGCCGTTTGACGTTGCACGTTCGCCGGATCGAGCTCGACGACATCGCGCAACACATCGAGCGGCAGCGGTTCGCCTGCGACAGACAGCACCTCGATGATCATGCGCGCTTCCGGCGGGAGCTCCGACACGCGCGCGAGGATCGCTTCTTCGAGGCGAACGTGCGTATTCGCCGGTGAGCCGCGCGACGCGAGATACCGCACGAGCTCGGAGATGTAGAGCGGATGGCCACGCGTTTCGCGCGCGATCGCGCTGAGATCGAGATCGAGATTTGGCGCAAACGTGTTGCGCAGCTGACGCGCGAGCTCGATCGCCTGCTCCTCAGCCAGCGACTCGACGTAGATGCGTTGCAGATCCTGCGTGGTGATCGCTTCGATCCTCGTTGAGGTCTCGGAATCCTCGGATGGGCGCGCCGCGAGCACGAGCACCATCGGCGGGCTGTCGCGATGGCGGATCAGATCGCGCGCCAAGACGACGCTATCGGCATCGGCCCACTGCCAATCGTCGATCGTGACGACGAGCGGTCGGCGCGACGCGAGGCGATGCAACACTTCGCGCAGTGCCGCGAACGCTTGGTTGCGTTGTTCCTGCGGCTCGCCGATCGTTCCGACGCGGCTCGCCGGCGCCGCGTTGAACGCGCGCACGGCACCGAGCACCGGGAACATGCGCACGAGGAGATCGGGATGACGCGGCAGGATCGATGCGACCTCGACCTCCGGCAGTCGGCGCAAGTAGCGCGCGAGTGCGTCGATGACGCTGTCAAACGCCTTGTACGGCACCGATTCGCGCTCGATGCAGCGGCCCGCTAACACGAGCGCACCATCGGCGAGCGCCTCTTCGCTGAACTGACGCAGCAGCACGGTCTTGCCGACGCCCGATGGCCCCTCGACGAGCACGGTCGTCGTGTGCGACCGGCTCGTCGAATTGAGTGCCTGGCGCAGCTGATCCAGCTCCTCGCGACGGCCGACGAAGCTGCTACCGACATTCGGGCCCGACGCGATCGACGGCCGGCTGTCGCGCGGCCGATGGTGGCCCAGCCGACGTGCGATCGAACGCCCGTTCGGGCGGCGCGACGGCTCGAGGCGCAACAGCTCCACGCAGAGCGCGTCGAGGTCTGGCGGCACGCTGTCGCAGAGCGACGACGCGCGCGGCGGATCGACACGCTGCTTGTTCATCATGATCGCGATCGCGGTGTCGCCATCGTGCGGCAACTGCCCGGTCAGCGCCTCGTAGAGCATCACGCCGAACGCGTACCAATCCGCTGCCGGCCCGACCTCCGATGCCACCGCTTGCTCCGGCGCCATGTAGACGGGCGTCCCGACGATCGACTGGCTGCGATCGGGCGGCGACTCCGGCGCGATGTCCTCGACAAAGCCGAAGTCGAGCAGCACGACGCGACCATCGGGACCGACGAGCACGTTCGACGGCTTGAGATCGCGATGCACGAGGCCCGCTTCGTGCAGCGCACAGAGTGCGTCGGCGAGCTGGCCCATCGTATCGCGCAGCCGCCGCTCGTCGAGATGCGTCTGACCGTCGACCTCGTCGTAGACGCGGACGTAATGCAGCAAGTGCTCGCCGCGCACGCACTCCATCGTGATGAACCAGCGACCCTCGTGCTCGAACAGCTCGTAGTGCTGGCACACGTTCGGATGCTCGAGGCCCTGCAGCATCCGAAACTCGCGCTTGAGGCGATAGACGTTCTCGGCGGTGACGTCGCGCAGCGTCTTGATCGCGATCGTCGCGCCCGAATCGCGATCGAGCGCCTCGTAGACGAGGCTGATGCCACCGCCGCCGAGCGGGCGCCTCACATCGAAGCGTTCGAGCGTCGGAAGCTCGCCCACGAACCCATTCTACGGGCGGGACGCGATGACGAGGTGCCGCAGATCCACAAAGCGCGATGTAGGTGTCCTGCGCCGACCGACTCAAGATTTTTTCTGTAGCTCGTCGAGATGCATACGGATATGCGCCGCTTCCGCAGCCGTATTCGCGAGCGCGATCGCTTGCGTGAAAGCCTTCTTCGCTTCCGCGGCGCGACCGAGTTGCTCGAGCAGTGCGCCCTTCACGCCGAAGAAATGAAAGTAGCCATCCAGCTTGTCGGCGAGCGGCTCGATCATCGCGAGTGCCGCGGCGGGGCCTCGTGTCTTCGCGACGGCGACGGCGCGATTGAGCGTGATGACGGGCGATGGTTGCAATCGCTCGAGCGTCGCGTACAGCAGATCGATTTCTCCCCAATCGGTATCTTGCGCACGTGCAGCGCGCGCGTGAAGCGCGGCGATCGCCGCCTGGATCTGATACGGCCCCGGTCGGCGGTGGCGCATCGCTTTGTCGAGCATCGCGAGGCCCTCGGCGATCATCTCCGGGTTCCATCGCCGGCGGTCTTGCGCTTCGAGCAGCACGACGTTGCCCTCCGCGTCGAAGCGTGCGGGCAACCGCGCGTGCTGCAAGAGGAGCAGCGCCGTGAGGCCCATGATCTCCGGTTCGCCGGGGAACAGCCGCACGAGCAAACGCGCGAGGCGAATCGCCTCATCGCACAGCTGCGCGCGATCGGCATCTTCGCGCGCCGCCGAGTAGCCCTCGTTGAAGATCAGATAGACCATCGCCGCGACCGCCTCGAGGCGATGCGCGCGCTCGTCGGCATCGGGCGCCTCGAACGGCACTGCGGCCTCGCCGATCGCTCGCTTCGCGCGCGTGATCCGCTGCTCCATCGCTGCTTCGGTAACGAGAAACGCGCGCGAGATCTGCTTCACCGACAGCCCGGAGACGATGCGTAGCGCGATCGCGATCTGCTGGCTCGGCGACAGATCCGGATGACAGCAGATGAACAGCAGGCGCAAGACATCGTCGCGGTACTGCGCATCGTCGAGCCGCTCCGCGAGCGTATCGCTGTCATCGATCGGGACCTCGTCGTCGAGCGTCGTTTGCTTGCGCTGCCGACGCGCGACATCGATCGCGATGTTGCGCCCGACGAGGATGAGCCATGCGGCGGGATTGCGCGGCGGGCCGTTCTCGGGCCACGCCTTGAGTGCGCGGAGCGATGCATCTTGAAACGCCTCTTCGGCAAGATCAACATCGCGGAAATAGCGCACGAGCGCGCCGAGCGCCTGGGGCCGAGCCGCGATCAACGCGGCCTCGATCCAGGCGAGGTCGGTCATGACACGCCGCTACCTGGATTGAAGAACTTGAGCGGTCGGATCTCGAACGCGCCCGCGGATGCGCTCGCGCGCGCGAGCTCTTGCGCCGTCTCGATCGCTTGTTCGAGCGACTCACAGTCGACGATGTAGAAGCCAAGCAGCTGCTCTTTCGTTTCGGCGAACGGGCCATCGAGCACGAGCGGCTGCTTGCCTTTGCGGATCGTCGTCGCGGCGGTTGTCGGCATGAGCCGCGCGGTTGGACCGAGTCGCTTTTGCGCGGCGAGCTTGCCCGTAACTTCGCCGAGCTGCGCCATCACCTGGTCGTCCTTCTCTTTCGACCACGCGCCGACAGCCGCTTCCGAGTCGTAACAAAAGATGGCGTACAACATGCGCTTCTCCTCTATAGGACGAACGAGTATGGCCCGTCCCGACAACGCTCGGAAGTGCGCGTGCTCGTTACCAGTTATGCGGCCAGTCCATCGTGCGCATCACCTCAATGAGCTCGCGCGCGGACGCGGCTTCGGCGTAAATCTCGCCGGTCGGTTGGCCGAGCGCGTAGTGATGCTCCGGCATCCACGACGGCGAGCGCGCACGCGCCGCCTGGTATTTCGCACCGGCCGTATCGACGATGAGCTGCCGGATGCGAAACTTGCCGTCCTGCTCGAGGACCATCACATGCGGATGCGGCGAACCGAATGAAAATGGCAGCTCGCCGTCCTCGACCATCTTGATTGCTGCGTCACGACCGATGGGTGGGAGAGGCGCCATGTTCCTCACGGTACCTGAAACCGTTGACCCGCGCGCGTTAGCTTGGCAGCGTGGTAGGTGGGATGACAAAGCTCGATCGTACCGAGCTCTATGGCCTCAAAGCGTTGCGCGGCGTGAGTCTGGAATCGGTCGAAGAGCTTCTCGACAGTTGCGAAGTGCGCAGGTTGGCGCCGGGCGATGTGCTGCTCACGATGGGTCAGCAAAATCGGCACATGTACATGATCCTGTCGGGCCAGCTCAGCATCCACCTCGAGGGCCCGACGAGCGAAGCGGTCGCGACAGTGGGGCCCGGTGAAACCGTCGGCGAGCTCTCCGTGATCGATGCGGCGCCGGCATCTGCATTCGTCGTCGCCGCCGAGCCGACGCGTCTGCTCGAGCTCGACGAGCCGAAATTCTGGAACCTCGTCAACGCATCGCACGACTTCGCGATCAATCTCTTGCTCTCCCTGACGAAGCGCCTGCGCGCGAACAACTCGACCGTTTCAAACAACATCAAGCTGCAGCGCGAGTACAAGCGCAACGCGATGATCGACGGCCTGACCGGCCTCTACAATCGGCGCTGGATCGACGAGGCGCTGCCGCGCTTCGTGTCGCGTTACAGCCGCGGCGGTCAACCGCTGACCATCGTGATGATCGACGTCGATCACTTCAAGCGCTTCAACGACACGTTTGGCCACCCGATGGGCGATCAGGTCCTCGTGCGCGTCGGCCAGGCGCTGCGCGCGAATCTGCGGCCGACTGATCACGTCGCGCGCTACGGCGGCGAAGAGTTTCTCGTGATCCTGCCCGACACGAATGAAGAGGGCGCGTTGCTCGTCGCCGAGCGCCTGCGCGGCGCGGTGCCCGAGATCGAGCTCGCGATGCCCGACGGCACGCCGCTACCGCGCGTGACGATTTCGCTCGGCGGTGCCGCACTCAAACCGGGCAGGACGATGAAGACGCTGCTCAGCGATGCGGATCAGGCGATGTACAAGTCCAAGCACGGCGGCCGCGATCGCGTCACATTTGCGGCATGACCTCCGTGCGCCTCATCATTTATGACAAGACGTGCGTGAACGAGCGCGGCCGGCTCTCGCCGATCTGGGCGACCGGCGCGCGCCTCTATCGTGCGGTGCGAAACGTCGATGCCGTGCAAGGCGTAGCGAGTTGGGATGAAGCGCTCGCGTGGGTCGCCAGCCACGATCAGCCGATTCGCGAGATCCAGTATTGGGGCCACGGCAAGTGGGGGCGCGCGCTCGTCGACGACGATGTGCTCGATGCGAGTGCGCTCACCGGTGAGCGACGCAAACACCTCGAGGCGATTCGCGAGCACCTCGCGCCCGATGCGCTCGTCTGGTTTCGCACCTGCGAGACGTTCGGCGCGCGCGTCGGGCTCGATTTCGCGCAGCGGCTCGCCGATTTCCTTGGCGCGCGGGTGGCCGGCCACACCTACATCATCGGCTTTCACCAGAGCGGCTTGCACGGCCTCGCGCCGGGCATGCAGCCCGATTGGTCGCCGGAAGAGGGGCTCGCGGAGGGCAGTCCCGACGAGCCGCAGCGCGCTAAGTGGTCGCGGCCGTGGGCTCCGCACACCATCACGTGCTTGACCAGCTCGATTCCTGATCGCTGGTTCGCGCAGACGGTGTAAAAGCGGTCTTCGTGATCCGGCTGTATCTGCTGTTCGCGCTCGTTGGCTGTGGAGCCGGCGGTGATGACATGCTCGGTCCAGACGGCGGCGGTGACGACGGTGGCGGCGGCTCCGACGTCGGCAGCAACGGCGATGGCGGGCCGGATCTATCGGGCGTGCCACCCGGCTGCGTCGCCGGCCGCGCGACGACCGATCGTCCCGATGACAACACCTACGATCAGATTCACGTCGTCTACGTGCTGCCGTCCGATGGCGTCGATCATCAATTCGATACGAACGACAAGATCTGCAATTCGGTGCGCAGCGTGGCGACGTGGTTCCACACGGCCGCCGGCGATCAATCTCTGCGCTTCGACACGCAGGGCGGCCTCATCGACATCACGTTCGTGCGCCTGACGAAGACCGACGCAGAAATGCGCGGCACCGATCCGAACAACACAGACGTCAACACAGGCACCGCATTCGTGCGCGAGCGCATCGAGCGCGGCCTCGAAGCGATCAACCTGATCAAAGCGAACAAGCTCTACGCCGTCTACTACGATGGCTCGAGCGTCTACGCGTGCGGCGGTGGCGCGTATCCGCCGCTGATCCAAGATCGCGTCGGTGCGATGTACCTGCGCGGCATGCCGCCGGGCGTGACCGTCGCGTGCGGCGATTCGCGGCCGTGGGGTCGCGCGAGCCTGGTCCCCGATTACATCGACTACGGCATCCTGCACGAGCTCACGCATTCGCTCGGCTTCGTGCCCGATGCAGCGCCGCACGAGCACGCGATGGGCCACGTCTACGACGGCACCGCCGACTCGGCGCGCGATCTGATGTATTCGCCGCGCATCGGCGGCAGCGATCCGCCGTGGAACATCGACGCGGGCCTGTTGCTCGATATCAATCGCGACGACTACTACACGACATCGCCCGCGCTCGATCTCCGAAAGAGCACGCTGTTGTCGCCGCTCGCGTCCGATGCGGTGCGCCCCATCGGCTGGTAGTAGCGACGAATCGGCACGAGTCACTTCATGTGATGTTGCGCAGCTAACGATCGCGCGACCAGCGATCGACCGCGGCTGCAGAGGCTGCCGCGCGCGACAGACCGGGACGCCGTTGCTGCTCGTAGGCGATCAATCGTTCCATCTGCGCGGCGTCGCCCATGCAGCGCTTGAGCAGCTGTCGCTCACCCGCCGACGACCGCTTGAACCACTTCGCGAACACGCTCGTGACCTTCACGGCCGCGGAGCGTACTCGAGGACGCCGACACGTCAACCGGAAAGCTACTGCTCGCGAAAGATCAACAGGCCGCGCAGATCGTCGGCAACGTAGATCAGCCCGTTGACGAGCCGGATGCCGAGCGCGCCTTCGAAGCCGCCACCAAACGCGGTGTCTTCGACCCACGTGTTGTAGTGCGCGACCTCGCGCGGCTGCGCCGGGTTCGACAGATCGACGATGCGCACGCCGTCTTGGTAGTACGCGATGTACGCGAGGTCGCCGTGCAGCTCGAAGTTGTGGATGCCGACTTCAGGCCGCGTCTGATATTTCGCGAGCAGCGTCATGAACGTCGGTGATGCCGGATCGCCATCGAGGATGCGCAGGTGCGCCGCGCCATCGGGGCTGCGCGTCATGCCCTCGTCGCCGTGGAGAATCACCGAGCGGCCGCCGGCGGTGCCGGCCCAGCTCGCGTGGCTGTAGCCTTTGACATCGCGGCCGAGCTCGGTCGACGTTGCGAGATCCGGCGTGACATCGAACGCGACGAGACCTTGCGACGTGTTGTTCGCATAGATGCGCGTGCCGGAGACGAAGAGATCGTGCACGCCGCTGACATCGCCCGGTACGATCGCCATGCCGAGGCGCACGGGCGTGAGCGGATTCGTGACGTCGTATTTCGGCACCGATTCGTTGTAGGTCGCGAGGTATAGCGACATGCCGTCGAGAAACACCGAGTGCGAGTACTCGGCGAGGTATTGCACGAACGTCGGCGCGGTCGGATTCGTCGCATCGACCACGGACGTGAGCTCCTGCGAGTCACGCGGCGATAAAAACGCGACAACGTGCGTGCCGTCGTTCACGACTTTGACGTCGTTGTACGCGCCGTCGAGGTGACCGACCGCGCGCGGCGCGGCGGGATTCGCGATATCGATGATCTCGAAGCCTGTAAACGCGGCCATGTATGCGTACGAGCCATCGATCACGAGGTTGAGCGCATCGATCGGCGTGCCGGTGAGATCGAGGCCGAGCTCGCCGACGAGCGTGAGCCCACTCGCGAGCTCATCCTTCGGTGCGAAGCGACTGCCTATCGCGTGAAACACGCGGTCATCGCGACCGCTATCATGCGCGACATACACGGCCGCGAGCTCGTCGCTGCTCGTCATGCACGCGGCATAGGCGCGCACGTAGACGGTCGTGCCGAAGTGATATTCGCTGCGCGAGAAGTAACGCGTGCCATCGGACCACTGGTAGTAGCTGTGGCCATCGTCATTGAGATCGTGATCATCATCTTCGGCGAATTTGCGACGAAAGCCGGTCTCGCAGCTGCCTTCGTAGCGCGGGTACTCGTAGCGAAAGTACTGCGTAGAATCGACGACGAACCAACGGCCGGGCAGGTCGCGCAGGCCGCCTTCGATGCACGTCTCGGGCAGCGGCATCGCGTTCGGATCGATGTACATGCCCTCGCTCGGCAGCGCGCCGGACTCGGGTGTGCAGACCTCGTCGTGGTTGCACGCAGCGAGAACGAGCAGCAAAGCGAGCGTGCGCATGCGGGGAGAGTAGCTCAGGTCAGCCAGACGAGCGCAGCCCCGATTCCGACCGCGACCGCCGCGATCGCGAGAACGATCACAGTCGGCGGCAAGCGTGGGCGAGCTTTGGGGATGTCGGCGGTATCGAGCACCGGGCGCTCGATCGGAACCGACATCGGCGGCGCCGGCAATGGCAGCGCGCGCGGTTGGGTCGTCACGGCGCTGTCGAGCGCGACGGCAAGCTCGCGCACGTCGGCGAAGCGCTCGGCCGTATCCTGCGCCAGGCAGCGCAGCACGATCTGATCGACGATGGGCGGCACGTCGATCGTCTGCGACAGCG
>Ga0070698_100009560_pt1 | contig 10377 bp, 7 predicted proteins | sample KBSK1502metaG_FD_65477 | JGI IMG/M metagenome (GOLD analysis project Ga0070698, IMG submission 65477) | Corn, switchgrass and miscanthus rhizosphere microbial communities from Kellogg Biological Station, Michigan, USA - KBS K1-50-2 metaG | ecosystem: Host-associated > Plants > Roots >... | reverse complement strand
CTTGATTCTCACTCCGCCCTTCCGCAATTCGCCGGACCGCGGGTTCACTTCGAAGGTGCCAAAACGTAGAGTCCGTTGTGAGGAACTAAGGCTGTCTGCCATGTTTGGGGGGCCTCAGGTTTTGAGCAGTTTACCATTGCACATGCGACAGACAAGATCCGGCTCGCGATGGAGGATCTTCGCGAACTCTTGCCGATTCAGCGGCTTATACCTCGACAAACATTTGAGCTTCTCTGGATTGACGTACCCGCCAGACTCCATCAGGCTGCGCGCAGTCAAGCAACCCGAGTTGCCAGACTCGGCCAAATGCCAGAGAGGACAACTAAATGAATCCACTGAGACTGAAAGAAATGTGCCTCCGCGCTTCGCTGTTCTTCGCAGCTGCACTGCTCACTACTGTTGAATCCGACGCGCAGAACGTCGTCACAGAGTGGAATTCGATCGCTTCGGCCACGGTTGTCGCTCACGCTGGCAAGCCCCCCGCCAGCTCAGGGGTGTGGTTCGCCTATACCAGCATCGCTGTTTACGACGCCGTGAATGCGATTCACCGCCAGTTCCAGCCCTTCTACTACAAGGGCAGCGCGCCAGGCGGCACCTCCGAAGAGGCTGCCGCAGTCGCAGCTGCTCATCGGGTATTGGTCAACTACTTTCCGCAGCAACAACCAGCGCTCGATGCTCAGTTTGTCGCTTCGCTGGCGAACATCACCGCCGCTCCAGATGCCAAGGCCGCGGGTATTGCCACGGGTGAGGCGGCCGCCGCCGCGCTGATCGCAGCGCGAGCCAGCGACGGTCTCGAGGCCAATGTCCCCTACATGCCCGGAAGCGGGCCCGGTGTCTGGCAGCCCACACCACCTGGGTTCTTGCCCGGGGTCACACCTTGGCTCGGCCAGATGCGTCCCTTCACGATGACCAGCGCCTCCCAATTTCGGCCTGAGGGACCGACCCCGCTCACCAGCGATGAGTGGGAGGACGATTACAACCAAACGCGCACCCTCGGTGACATCAACAGCACGGTTCGCACCTCCGAACAAACTGAAATTGGCTTGTTCTGGACCGAACACACGGGTCAACAGTATGCCCGCGCCTTCGGGTACTTCGCCGAAAACTACAAACTAAACGTGATGGATACCGCCCGGCTGATGGCCATTCTCTGGACCGGCTTCGCCGACAGCCTCATCGCGTGTTTCGACGCAAAGTATCATTACAGTTTCTGGCGACCCGTAACTGCGATTCGCGACGGCGGCGGTAACCCCGATCTCATTGCTGACCCAAACTGGACACCGCTTGGCGTCACCCCTAACCATCCTGAGTATCCCGCTGCGCATGCGTGCGCCACCGGCACAGTCTCCAGACTGGTCGGGGACTACTTTGGAACACGCAAAGTGCGCATCGTCGTTGACAGTCTAGCTTTCGCCGACGGGGTCCACAGGCATACCTTCGACGATACAACCGACTGGTTCGAGGAAGTCTTTTGGGCGCGGATCTACGCAGGTTTTCACTATCAGCACTCCCTCGAAGACGGCGACACTATGGGCAAGCAGGTTAGCAGGCAGCTCTTTCGAAAGAACTTTCGACAGCAGAAACCCAGAAGGCGCGATGCTAGCGACAGTGAAAGCCACTGAGGAAGTGACTCCATGCCGCCGACACGGTTAAATCCGCCGAGTGCAACACTAGAGGACAAGCAACAGAGAAGCTTCGACTCTAACTAACCTCCAGGAACGGTCGCGATTGTACTTGTACCTCGCGAGATCAAAGCACTTGGACGATTACCGCGCTACTGGGGCAAGTGAAAATCCGCGCTAGGCACATCTCCAGTAACGCCACTCACTCGCGAACTCTCAGCGCTGGGACCGTCTCTCATGCGGCGACGTCGACTTGGAAAGGAATTTGCAGGATTGCGCTGTGGCTGTTATGTGCGATCCTGGCCCCCGGCACCACCATAGTAGCCGCGCTGCCTGGTACTCCGAGCCAACCCCACACTCCCGTAGCGATATAAGTCCGCAGCATCGGTTTGAGCCGGATTTTTCCGACGTGCTTTGCTATCTCCTCGCGCGCGAGCCGTGGATCGCCATCCCACAATGCCCTGAGGTCGCTTACCCGAGAATGCACAAAACGCCTCGCGTCACGTGTCTGCGGCTTGATCCTTACGGGATCCGAAGCCTCGAGGCGCGTGCGGACTGATGCAAGTTGGGTTTCGAGACTGGCGAGGTCTGCCGTAATTGCTGCGCAATAGCCGTCACGGAGTCCCCGGAGATGGTTCGCAATGGCGCGTTCGAGATCATCCGCTTGCCGGCGCAGCTCGGTGTTTCCTTGTTGTCGGGCTGCGAGCGCTTTTGCGAGTTCTTCCTCGAAACGCTTCAGCGTGTAGTCGACGACCACGGGATGCAAAACTCTCTCCTGCAGGCCGGCCAGGAGCTGGCGCTCGAGATCAAGGCGCCGAATTAGCAGGCTATTCTTGCAAACAGCATCGCCGCGCTGTGCGTGAAGCGAACAGCCATACCGCGAATCCTCGCGTTTGCGGCATCGGCCGGAAACAATCGTGATCGATCCTCCGCACTCAGCGCACTCGAGCAGGCCGGTGAAGAGATACGGTGATGCAGCCGCGCGGCCGCGGCGCTTCCCTTCCCGGACGCCATAGAGATCTCGGACCAGATTCATTCTCTCGTGCGTGCGGATCCACAATTTCTCGGAAATGATGCGCTGCTCCGGAACTTCGACACGCCGCCATTCGCTCTGTGGTCTCCGGCGATGGATTCGCCTTCCGGTTTCAGGTGATCTCACCTTTTTGGTTTTTCCCCATACAACGACGCCGCGATATCGCTCATAGCCTCACGAATTGCCGAGGTCGCTTGGCCTTTCTCCAGCGCTGATGCCGATCCAGATAGGCTCCAGAGTGGTCGCTGAAGGAGCCCTTCTCTCCTCATCAAGGTCGATCGTTCCCTTTCAAGCGGCGCCAACAGCCGCACAACGGCGTCCCTCAGCACTCGCGGCATCCTTAGCTCATCTTGTTCCGAACAACGAGTGATAACCCTATCGAGGGACTCAACAGCCGCCTCATGCTGCTCAAAATTGAGCCAGCTCGGCAGCAAATCAGCAGCAGCACCTCGCCAGCGCCGGTGGAATTCTCCAAGTCGACGCCGCGGCTCTTCCAACTCGCGGTCCTGAGACACCTGCCTCACCGGCCCTGCGGTTACCAAAAAAGCTGCCTCTGGATCGACGTTTCCTGCAAACTCGTAAGAACGTGTATCAGTGGGCTCCATCGCTTGCTTGGCTGGCTCAACTCGAAAATCTTCGGCTTCCACAGGCGTTCTCAACCCTTGGCTCGCCGACTTGAGTCTCTCCTCAGGTACCCGGCCCTTCGGACCAGCTGATGGGTTCCGTGTCCTCACAGTCGGTGTGTTCCCCAGAAGTGTATGGACAGCATCCGCGGGGATTCTACGGTGTCCCCCGGTTGTGAAAAAGCAGGGAATTTCACCCGTGTCGCACTTACGTTGGAGTGTGGGAATCGAAATGCCCAATCGACGTGCGGCTTTTCCCGTGGAATAGGAAGTTGCAGACATAAAAAAAATCCTCCTGCCGAATCTTAACGACTTCGCTGACGAATTGAACAGGGCGATAGCTGATCAGCCCTGTTCTCAATAAGCGCGACCAGGCCCTTCCGCGCGGAGGGACTTAACAGTAGGCTCGGCGCGCCAGTCCGGCCAAGCCGCGGGTGCAAAGGCTTCAATTGTTCCAACCACGTCTGCTGCTGGGTAACAGTCCGCAAACCGGAAACTGGAATCTCTCCCATAGCTTCCGCGTACGCCCGTCGCCCGACACATTCCGGGCGTATCGTCGCCTACTCTTCCATAACAGGTGCAAACGATCGCTCATGGATTTCCGAGGGCGCGTCGAGCTTTGGAATAGTCGCCCGCGCGGCTATTCCAGTTACTTGCCAATGTTCCGACCGCGCAAAACAGTGCAACCAGAAAAAACAACTTGCTCCACGGGACACCTGAGCGCCATGCCCAGAACGCGCCCAGGGTTGGGACAACGGCGGAAGACGTCACAGCCTGCAGACCACATAATCGCTCTGGCAATCGGGCTGGCCTTTTGCATGGAGGCCTTCTCCGTCTGCACTCCAAAAAAAGGAAGATGTTCGAACAACCACCGGAGTCCAGCGGGCCAACCTTCTGGATTCCCGGTCCCGCCGACCGTGTAGAAAGCGAAGCGAATGCCAAGACTTCGTCCTACAACCCAGTGGGCGACGGCATGGCAGCTGAAATAGAGGAGAACCCATCCCACGACCATGGCGACAACGGCACCTGTGGTCGAGTGTGCTGATCGCGCCGCAGCGAGGGCAAGATAAGCAGCCACAACCCCAGAGATCTGCATCGCATTTCCGACCATGATCGAAAGTCGGCCAAAGATTTTGCGTCTCGGAGACAAGTCTGACCCATTCATGTTTGCGGTCAACTGCGGAGCCGGGATTATAGAAAGCCAACCAGTGTTTTCACAACGCACAAGTGCTGTTAGCCGCAGCTCGGAGTGGTACCCCACCGTGAAATCGAAAACTCGTACCTGTGGCAACGCGGATTTCGCCGCTCATCGTTAACCGCGTAGCCCGTTCAATGGTGAAAAGGATTTGCCGACAACATTTAACACACGGCATCGACATTGGCCATTGCGAATGAAAGGTGTGCGACGAACCGTCCTAATACCCATATAATTTTTCGGGATTTTCCACCAGGATCGTCCTTCGCACATTTGGGTCGGACACCCACACCGGAAGTTGATTAAACAGACGCCCATCATCAATTTGGTACAGCGGTGCAATGTCGGTTGCTCGGCGGCCAGCCACTTGTGAGGAATCGGGGTGTGGCCAGTCTGTCCCCCAGAGAACGCGTTCAGGATTTGCTGCAATCAGCGCCTTGGCCAGAGGCGTGACATCGTGATACTCGGGCGATTCCGTTGAAATACGATATGCGGCCGAAATCTTGACGTAGGCCTTGCCCGCCCGGAGCATCTTCAACAGCGCGTCAAAGCCAGATTGGGCGACGCCAAGCGATGCTGACGCTTGGGCAAAGTGATCGAAGACAATGGGCATCGGCGCGGCCATCACATCATCGTGCAGTGCCTGGACGACAGAAAGACGCGAGTAGATTTGGATGTGCCAATTTCGGCCGGCGAGCTGCTTGACGGCGGCCCGGAATCGCTGTCGCGCAATATCTGGCTCCGGAACGCCAAACGATTCGAAGTTCAGCCGGATACCGCGCACACCCTTACGATCTAATTCATCGAGTTGCGCGTTGGATGTCTGGTCGTCAATGAGCGCAATGCCCCGCGCTCGTGGGCCAAGTTGCCGCAGCGCATCAACCATGCAGGCGTTATTGCTGCTGTACACAAGGGAATTCACCAGGACAACTCGATCCACCTGGAGGGCGCGATGCAGCGCGCGCAGTTCGTTGACGCTCGCTGTTTCAGGCGTGTAGGTGCGTCCCGACCAAAATGGAAAACGCTTCGGATCGCAGAACACGTGAGTATGGCAATCGCAGGCACCAAGCGGCACGCTAAAATTCACCGCTGTTGTAGGTTGAGCAGCAGTAGCGAGTGCCCGCGCCATTCGCGCGTCACATGCCGCGGCAGCCAACCCGCCAACGAGCAGCTCTCGCCGGGTCAGATTTCGGCTGGACATACCACCTCTCAACGGCAGCACAGTTTTTGAAGCGGGCGAAGATTCTGGAAATTAAGGAATCGGTACCGAACGAGATTGGAACATCCGGGCAAAATCGCACTATCGTAGACACGCAGACGCGAAGGTCAGCCCACATGACCGACGTAATCCGGTGCGTTCACTTGAACCAGAAAACCGTCCGGGTCATAAAATTTGAAAGATTCCCTCGAATTACTACTGTCGAATTTCAAATTGAGCTTCCTTAATCGTGCGCGCACGTCGTCAGCGTCGAAGCCCGCAATTCCGAAGTCGTAGTGATCAACTCGAGCGGCCTGACTGTCGCCCTGCTCAATGCCAAAAAAGCAATCGCCGACTCCCAAGATATGGGTTTTTGCCGAATGTTGCTTCAGGGGCATTTCGAAAAATTCTTGATAAAAATTTGAGGTGCGTTGAAGGTCGGGAACTTTCACTGTGATGTGGTTTATGCTTACGGCACGGCTGCCTTTCTCCTTCGCCGCCGACTGCGGGGCAGCCGCCAATGTCGCGAGGGAGAGGACGAGTTGCCGGCGGGTTAGTTTGCCGCCCTCGAACTTGTTCACCAGCGTTTCTATGGTTTGGATCATAGACACCTCACTTTGTTTCGATATCTATCAGCCCACACGACGATCGAGGAAACTCGCCTGGGCTTCAAGCGCTTCCCTGGATTCCGGCAGGTCGAACAAATACCAGAAGGCGTGCGGCATGGCGTCGAAGACCATCAAGCGCGCATCTACGCCTGCCCTCAACAGTGCTCGATGAAAATCGACGGTGCCACTGAGGCAGTGATCACGCGTCGAAGTCATGCAAAGAGTCGGCGGGAATCCCTTCAGATCCGCGTACATGGGCGAAAGCACGGGATCGTGGCGGTCATGGTCGCCGACGTATGGGACCATTCCCAAGCCCTTCAGGGCAGGAAGCATCGAACTGAAGTTTGTGAAGCCGTTAGTGCCGTAGAGAAACCTGGAGTCTCCGTAGCGGGCGAGATCGACATAACCGGAGAAGAAGCCCAAACCGGCTGGCAAAGGGAGACCGAGCCTGCGCGACTCAACCGCCATCTGAGCCGCCAGCACAGCACCCGCGGACGTACCATAGATGCCGATCCTCTTCGGCGCATACTGCTTGAGGACGTGCTTATATACCGCCACTGTATCTTCCACTGCCGCGGGAAATGGATACTGTGGAGCTAGCCGGTACTCGACCGCGATCACCTTCATACCGGTAAGTGCTGCGATGGTACTGCTTTCGAGGGTCGACCCGGAATCGGAGGTAAAGCCTCCGCCATGCAGACAGATCAGAACGCGGTCTTGCTTTTGAGCCGCGGCGTGTTTTGGGATAACAACCTTGGTCGCGACTCCGGCCAAAGTTGTTTTGGTGATTTCAACCGGATAAGTGGCGTGTAACTTCTCGGCGAGGTCCGCCGCTTCCTGCGTTCCGGCCTCGGGTGACCATTTTTTCCCGCTTGTCATCAGGGCATAAGCTTCGGGAGAGATGGTTTTGGGGACGGGAACGGCGCGTTTGATGTGCGCCGTTCCGTCGCTGTCTATGGTGGTCAGATCGTCCGCCGGAGGCGTCTGGGCCCGTGCCTGCCAGGCCCATGCGGCCGGCAAAACAAATAATGACGATGCCAGGGACCTTCTCGTGATTTTTGCCATCGTTCAGTGTCGCGACCTCACGTCGCGTATCAGAATATGAGTTTAACGCTAAGCTGCAACTGTCGCATGCTTACGCCGGGGTTGAGGCTGGTAATCGTGCCGAAGTTGCCGCTGCCCGGGATCGGCACACCGTTGGCATCCAGATGGTCGCCAACCAAACCATTGTTCGGGCTGCCAAAGTTGGGATGGTTGAAGAGATTGAAAACATCAAGCCGCAACTGCAAGTTTAATCGCTCGGTGAATCTAAAATCCTTATCGAGGGTGGTATCGACACTGAACAAGGGCGGGCCGATCACCGTGTTCCGTCCCAAGTCTCCGAACGTGTATAGCGGTTGCAGCGCAAAGGCTTGCACATTAAACCACTCCGTTGGACTGGGATTGCTGAGCTGCGATGACACGCCGGGCACCGCATTCGGCCGGTCCATGCAGCTGGCACCGATATTGGATCGACATGTGCCGTCCATGATGTCGACAGGGGAACCGGAGGCCATGGAATAGATCATCCCGATATCCCACCCGCCGATGAGGGTGCCGGCCACGCCGTGATTCATGTACGTGTGGCCTTTTCCGATTGGCAATTGGTAAATGGTCGAAGCCACAAAGCGCTGTCTCTGGTCGAAGATCGACAGGCCACGCTCGCATGGGATGCAATACGAATTCTGAGCACCGATCTGATCGGTGCCGAGTGTGCGCAGCCCGCTGCCGTCGTCGATCGACTTCGAGTACGTATAGCCGAGCAGGAAGGTAAGGCCGCTGGACATGCGCCGCGTGAGTTTAGCGGAGAGCGCGTTGTAGTTGGAGTTCACAATACCAATGTTCTCCACGGTATTGTTGAAGTTCGGCCAGGCTTCGCGGCTGAGTTGTGAGCCCGGTCCGGGCGCCGCAGCGTTAAAATATATATAACGCGGCAGGTGATGGCCTTGCGTTCCCAGGTAACCAACTTCGAGGGCCATGTTGCTGCCAAACTGCCGTTGGACATTCATTTCGTACTCTTCCGCATAGGGCGTCTTGCGGCGGTAAAAGGTGCTGACTAGAGTGGGTGTAGGGACACACACCAGCGGAGCGGAGACACCACAGGCGTTCGCCGCCCCGTTCGCGCCGAAGGGGTTTTCGAACGTGAGGTTGTTATTGGTCTCGGTAACCTGAAGTTTTCCGGAAAGACTGCGCGACATGTCGAATACGGGATTGCCGGTGTCTTGTGTGTAGAAAACGCCCGCGCCCACGCGGACCGTCCAGTTGCTTGTGGGACTCCACGCAACCCCAAAGCGCGGAGCGAAATCCCTCTTATCCGACTGGACGAGATTGGGACCCAGCCGCCCATCGCGGGCCTGACAAACGCCCCCCTGAGCGACCGTCGGAAAGACAACATTGCCACCATTAAAATTGCCGCTTCCGTTTTCGATAATGCAGGGTCGGGTGTCCACTGGCTGTGGATTGAGACCCTTGGGGTCGCCCTGGAGGTCGAAACCGTCGGGAAACCAAACATTGACCAGAGGCACTCTGTCACTCCAGGCCGGCACATATTCGTAGCGCACGCCGTAGCTGATGGTGACGTTAGGCCGGATCTTCCAGGTATCCTGGATGTAATAGAACTGGCTCGTTATACGGAACCGCGCGACCGCTAGGGCGACGGCGTCTACCGTACTGTTGACATAACCGAGCATGAAGTCGGCAGGACTATATCCGGTGGCTTTATTCAAGAAGTTATATTGCGCGCGGGCGTATTGGTTCCCAGTTTCGTTGAAATCTGTGCGGTCAACCTCGGCGCCGAACTTGAACGAGTGGCTCCCGTGGGTCCAGGAAATATTGTCCACCACCTGTAAGATGTGATCCGAGGTCGTGTAGGGACCGTCCGTGTTGTTGCCAAAACCGCTAAAGCCATCTGCCAGGGTGACGTTGGGAACGCCCCAGGCCGGGGACGCCGGGTTGCTCAAGAGGCCCGGAAGATTCAACTGCTTGTTGACGTCCGTTATGCCTGCCAGCTCGGGCGCAAAGTTATTGTAGAAGTTCAGAAAGCCGAAACGGAATTCGTTTAGAATGGTCGGCGACAGAATGAACGTGTTACCGAACGCCGTCTGCTTGGGATTGGTGACCAGGCTCATGCCGTTCTTAGCTAGAGCCGGCATTATCCCGCTTTCATTCTGCATGCTAAAACGGGCAAACCAACTTGATTTCGCGCTTTGCACAAAGTCCACGCGCTCGGTTATCTGCCATTTGTTTTCCGTGACGTTGTCCGACGCGAGGTAGTTGTTGGACAGGCCTGCACCCGGGATGTTGGGCGCGGGAAAGTACTGCAGGAACCCTTTGGCGATCGTGTCCAGACGGCCCGGGGGAATGATATTGCCGGGGAACGGCATGCCGGTCGTCGGATCGGTGATGACGTGGGTCGCCAACACTGAGGAGAAGTCACCGGTTCGGAATGCGGCTGGGAATGTCGTGTAAACCGTCTGGGTCGTCTGTTGCAGGTTGAAGCCTTCGTAGTTGGACATGAAGAACAGCCGGTTTCTGCCGTTGACGACCTTGGGGATCCAGATTGGTCCGCCCAATGTGTAGCCATACTGGTTCCACTTGAATGGCGAGGAGGTCAACGGCTTGAAGGTGAAATTATAAGGGAGTGCGTCAAAAGCGTCGTTGCGCACGAAATCGAACAGCGTGCCGTGGAATTGATTGGTTCCGCTGAGAGTGGACACGTTTACCTGAATCTGATAATGCCCAAATTCGGCCGGGTAAACGCCGGCTTCCACCTTGAATTCCTGCAAGGCGTCAATCGAGGGAAGCAAGGCGTAGGTGTTGAAGCCGGGATCGGTATTTTCCACGCCGTCGAGCGTAAAGTTCATATATTCGCGGCGCGCGCCGGCGACAAAGATTTCCTGCGTAGATCGATCGCCGCCTTGGCGAGCGCTGGCTTGGCCTCCATTAGCGACGCTATTGTAGGCGACGTTGGGGCTAAGAGCGATAAGCTGGGTGAAGCTGCGCCCGTTCAGAGGCAGCCCAACAATGCGGTCATTGTCGATGACGGTTCCCACGGTTGCG
>Ga0070698_100009559_pt1 | contig 10377 bp, 7 predicted proteins | sample KBSK1502metaG_FD_65477 | JGI IMG/M metagenome (GOLD analysis project Ga0070698, IMG submission 65477) | Corn, switchgrass and miscanthus rhizosphere microbial communities from Kellogg Biological Station, Michigan, USA - KBS K1-50-2 metaG | ecosystem: Host-associated > Plants > Roots >... | reverse complement strand
CCGTGAATGTTTCCTTCGGCCACGATGTAACCGTTATTCAGCAGCACCACACGGTCAGACATCATGTCGACCTCGTGCAGGATGTGCGAAGAGATGATCAGGTGCAGACCTTCAGCGGCGAGTCTTCTGAAAAGCGCGATCGTCTCGGCGCGAACCATCGGATCGAGTCCGTTGAGAGGTTCGTCGAGAATCAGCATGACCGGTTCGTGCGCGATCGCCTGCGCCAGACGAATGCGCTGCCTCATGCCTTTGCTGTAAGCCGCAACTTTGCGGTCTGCCGCGTCAACGAGATTCACTCGCTCGAGTGCAACCTGACTCAACTCATTAATGCGTTTGTTGTCCAATCCGTGGACTCGTAAATATGCGTTGATAAACTCTCGTCCTGTCAGCCCGCGCGGGAACGAGTCAAACTGTGTGCAGTAACCAACTTTGCGAAACAGTCGTTCAGGTTGATCCGTGGGAATGCCGAGCAACGTGATCGAGCCGCGGGTTGGCTGAAGCAGGCCGGTCATCAAATTCATCAACGTCGACTTCCCTGCTCCATTTGGACCAACCAGGCTTGTGATTCCCGGTGCGATCTGCAAGTTCACGCGGTTCACGCCGAGTATCTCGCCGTAAAACTTGGAGACGTTGTCGAAGATGATTAATTGATCGTTTGGAACGGTCATTGATCTTTACCGCACGACCTCGTACGCCTTCACTCTCCACGACAATAGCGCCAGGCAAATGGCGCTGATGACGAAAAGCGCCGCCCAAGAAGCCCATAACGGCGGCTCCAAAACGGCTATTTCGCGAACAACGTTGTCGTTGAAATCTGTAATCTGAACCATGCCGGCAAGGCGATCAAACGTGCCGAACAAACCCGCTGTTACGTTCTTTATTAATGCGCCCAAACTTAGGATGTTGCCCCAGTGCGTTTGAAACACGAGGTTGAGAAATTCGCCGAACACAGCCGGAATGAAGAACACCGCGAGCAAAGCACCACTAGCCACCACACGCCACTTCACAAGCGCCGAGATCGTTTGCGAGAGCAATGCCAGCAGCAGTATCCAGACGACTCCGCCGATCACAATAGCGCTGACCATCCAGAGATTTGTCTTAAACCACGTAAAGCCTTCCAGGTATGCCTGAAACAAAAACAGCAGCAATTGCGGAACCCAGGTCATCGCCGACAGAAGAATCAACACCACCGACATCTTGCCCATCACGTACTCGGTGCGCGAAAACGGCCGGCAGAGATAAAGCGGCAGCGCATTGTTGCGCAGATCGCGAGAAACGAGTGGCGGTCCAATTAGCAACGCGACGAAGAAAGCGAAACCGCCCTGGATGTTGATGAACGTCTGGAAGAAAAAGGCGTCGATCGGGACCAACTCCCGCACGTTGATCTGCATGATCGCGATGGCGTTGATGTTGTGATGCAGGTAGATCAGGATTGCCTCGACCAGCAATGGCAGGAAGCAGATGACGAAGAATGCCGTGAACAGTTTCGAGTTGAAAATCGCGCGATACGAGTGCCGCGGGATAATCAGAAACCGGCTCCACTCCGGCGTCAGACGCCCGGCGTAGCGTTTATAGGTCTGTTCATAAACCGCCATAGCCGTTCTCCATTGCTTTAAGGAAGATGTCTTCGAGCGAGTCGCGTTTGTAACTGAGGCGACGCAGTTGGACGCCGGTTTCGGCAGCGAGGCGGTACAGGTCGCGCACTTCAATGCCTTCCTGCAACACCACTTTGAGACGCGTGTCGCTGGAGATCGCGTACTCGCAGCCGAGATTTGCAAGCGCTTCAACAAACTTCTTCTGATCGCCGCGTGTTTCGAGCATGAGGAACTTGCGGTTCGACTTCCGTTCCTCCTCGAGATTGCAATAGACAGCGATCTGTCCGTCGCGCAGGATCAGAATCTCGTCGCAACATTCCTCGACGTCAACCAGCAAGTGCGACGACAAGAGGATGTGTGCCTGGCCACTGTCGCGAATTTCGCGGATGAGTTTGATCATGCGCAGACGCGCCGGCGGATCCAAACCGTTCGTTGGTTCGTCGAGAAAGATCAACTTTGGACCATGAACGATCGCCTGGGCGAGTTTTGCGAGTTGCTTCATGCCCAGTGAATAGGTTTCCAGTTTGCGGTAACGCGATTCACCCAAGCCCACGTAAAAGAGTGCTTCGTGTGCGCGTTCGAGTGCTGCCTCGGGAGGCAGTCCGGACAACTCACCCATTAAGCGGACGAAATGTACCGCAGTCATCTTGGCGATGAACGAGTCGCGCTCAGGCATGTAGCCGATCAAGGATTTGATCTGTTTCGCCTGGTCGATGATGTCGTAGCCGAAGATCTGTGCAGTACCCGCGGAGGGTGGATGAAATCCCAGCAGCGTGTGAATCAGCGTGGTTTTGCCGGCGCCGTTCGGACCAAGCAGGCCGATAGCGCGTCCGCGTAGATCGCCGCGCAGGTTTTTCAGTATCGGCCGCCGGCCGAAGGCCACACTCAGTCCGTGAAGATCGATCACGGGCGGGTCGTTTACAGATTGTGGTCGGATTAGATCTTCCTGAACCGTCGCGGGGAGTGCCATAGGAGTCTTATAGCGCTGCGTCCTGATATTTCCAAACGAATCCGAGTCCAAAAACAGTGCCCATCAGTAGAAATGTGCCGATGCATGCTAACGCTTCGGCGAGCGCTAAAGTTCTGCCAATTGCGAGGAATTCGATCAGGAACACAGGAAGGTTCAGTACCACCGCGGACGCGAGAGGAAACAGTGCGGCCGGTCTGCAACCGCCCATGCGGCGTCGCAACCACGAGAGCGACGGCGCATAAGCGAGCGAGAACAGCAGGGCTGTCATTATTAAGGAGGTAACCGTTGCGCTGTTGATATCAAAAATCGATATCAACAACAGCAAGCCCAACAGCCACGACACAAGTGAGATTGATAAGAGTTTCATTATGCAAGACGGGTTCTGCCGCTCCTTCGGAGCTGTTAGGTTTTTTTCCAACAATCCCAGGGGCAGCGCGCTTCGCGCTTGCCCCGGCTACCTTGTGCCGCGCCTTCGGCGCTCGACGAGCTGGCCCTTATTTCTTGTGGCTCATGCCGCGCTGAATGATGTTCTGCATCTCCAACGCGTTTGGCATCCCAAGGATCGTCCCAGGTCCGATACCAAACGGTCCACCCTCCGTGTTCGCTGCAAACGTGATGCTGTCGCCTTGCGCATACGCATATGCCAGCGTCGGCGCCATATCGGCAGCAATCGCATTCACCGCCTGCTGTGGTCCACTCGGCAAATTCTGCGCCGTGCTCGCCAACCCAGCCGGTACCAACCCGCCGATGTTGTGGTAGAACACCGCCGAGAAGTTTGCATTGCCATCTGCCGGCAACCCAGCCGTGAACTTCGCCGAACGCAGCAGCGACAACCCACTCTCACGCGATCGAATCGAACGCTCCACCAGCGCACGGCTTGGTCCAACGATCATGTAACCGTTCGCATAAGTGAAGTTCACCTGCAGCAAACCAAATTCCTGAGACTTCAGCGTGTAGTAGAGGCGGCCGCCGACATCTGTCTGCTCCCAGGTCAGCCCCGACTTACCAAACTTCGCCGCCTCTTTATTAACCTCAGTGACTGCACGCTCCAGCGTCTGCTGCAAATGTGCCGGGTCATTCACTTCAAACACCAGTTTCCATGAAGGCGTCGGCAGGATTGGACCATCGATCGCGAACGCAAACTCACCACCGAGTGGCGCAGCGATATCGTTGCGCAGGTTCAAGCCATGCTCTGCCTGTTGCTTGTCCAGAGTTTTTCGCAACTCAGGCGAAACCGTATCCAACACGCCCAGCAAGTCATCGACGAGTGCAACTGGATTCTTAACTACAAAGCCAGCCACAAGATTCGCGTCCGGCGAAATATATTCGAGCGAACCCATCGGACCCGGAGCCGCGAGCCACGACGGAATGCCACGCTGTGTGTCGTTGAACGAGAGCGAAGCCTCCGTGTGGGTCTTTCCATTCGTGTCTTTCTGATCGAGCACGAAATACTTCACACTCAGAATTCCCAACCGGTTCAACGCATCTTCACGCTTCTCAGCATCGGGCCCTTGAGCGCGTTCAGCCTTCGTTTGCTCCACAACCTTTTCGAGATTTGCCGCGATAACGATTCCCGCACCTGACTCATAAACCTGCGCGATGCGTTCACGGAATGGCGTTGACGTGAAGCTGCTCGTTCCGCCGCCCGCCAACACCGTTTCCAGTTGCTGAAGTTGGGCTAACTTCGGACTCGCCGCAAACAGGTTGTTCTGGATCCAAACGTATAGTCGTTCTTTCTTCGCACCAGCATCTGCTGTCGTCGAGGGATCCTCGACAAACAGAAGTTCCGGTCCGTCATGACCGCCTGAAAGCTTGGCCACCTCTTGCTCGAGAAATGCGCGGAAACCTGAAGAGTTTGCCAGTTCGGCCAGTACTAACGGCTCGCCCGGCTGTCCTTTTTCGTCCATCGACACAGACACGGCAATCTCTTCGCCCAGGTACGATCCAAACTGCCTGATCGTGTCTACCACCTGGTCCATGTTCTGCGCTTTGCCTGCCTGCTCTTTTTCCCACCACTCGCGCAACGCGGCGTTCTGGCTCATCCGTTCCTGAATGATGCGATGCGATTCCGTGATCGTGTTCGCGAGGTTCGGCAACGCGGCATAAACCACAGTGTTCTCGGGCATGAGATCCAGCAGGTGCGTCGAATTGCGCACACCAGGCTGCTGAACTGTTTTCAGCTCATTCCGGAGTGTTGCCAAACCCGACAACAATGATGCGTAACGATTCGCGTTTTTGCTCCACGCTACTTCGTCTTTAACCGGAATGGTTGCGATTGTCGCACTCGTTGTCGCTTGTTCACCGGGGCGCAGCACCCGATCGGCACCGGCGTGGTTGAGACTTACTTCACCTTCGATTACCGAGACACGCGAACCCTTCGTGCCGTTGTTGACTGAAAAGATTGTTCCCGTCACAGAAACCAGCGAATCACCACTTTCAACAAACAGCTTCCCATCTTTCTGCTTCGCTGCTTCGACAACAATACTGCCGCGATCGAGATGGATCGTCGTTCCTTGTCCATTCTTCGTCAGGTAGAGTTCGGAACGCTCCTTCATTTCGATCAGCGAACCGTCGCCCAAACGCACTACAGCGTGCGCATCCTTCGCAGTGCGAACTCTTTCGCCCTTCTGCAATTTCGCGCCTGTCGTGACTGCTGCTGTTTGCGTGTCGGCGACCTGGAACACTTGCCCTTCCGCTGCCTGAACAGTCGCATCGAATTCACCATAGGGCCAGTAGCGCTGGATGAACGGAACCGCCAGCAATCCAAAACCAATCACTAGCGCCGCCGCGATGCCCCAACGCATGACGACCGGCTGGAGCGAATAAGGTTTTGCTTTCACCGGCGCCTTCGTTACAACGGATCGACGTGCGCGCGCTTCCTTCATCGCCTTTCGGCACGGAATGCATTCGTGCGTGTGGTCCACCAGTAACAGCGAACGCGCTTCCGAAAGTTTTCCAGCCAGATATGCCGGAATCAACGACTGAAAGTCAGAACAACCTTCGATGTGTTCGACTGACGGCATCTCAAACTCAGTCTCACCGGCGGCTGCGGAAACACGCGCCCAAACGCGGTCTGCCGCCGCTGATACCACTGCCGGATCGACCTTGTCATTTCGAATTTCAGCAGTAACTTTATCGAGGATCTCTTCACTATTGCTTTTCATGGTGTCTCTCCAGATAGTGCCCAATCTCTTTTCTCAGTTTTGTACGGGCGCGATGCAAAATGACGCCCACGACCATAGGCGACGTTTCCAGTGCGACTGCGATCTCCTTGTTGTCTAACCCTTCGTAATAACGGAGTACGAACATCTCACCCGCCGTTTTTCCGAGCCGCGCCACGGCTTGTCGCACGAGCTCTTGTAATTCTCGATCAGCGTGGAGCGCCTCGGGACTACGCCCATGGCCCGCGACGATATCAGCGTCCGCTTCATCGAACGCCACGGATTTGGAACGCGTGCGACTCCTCAGAAGATCGAGCGAGGCGTTGATAGCGGCGCGGGACAGATAGGCTTCGGGGTTGCGCGATAAGTCATAACTCTCATGCCCTTTTACCAGGCGCAGAAAGACCGTCTGCAACACGTCCTCGGCATCAGCGGCACTGCCGGTGATCCGTTGGGCGGTGCGAAAGACCCGGCCATGATGGGTCTGGTAGAGCTTTTCGAGCTCGCTCGCAGGTTCGTTTTTCACTAGTCGCAAGGGTTTTACAGCAGCCTGCACGTTGTTCTCCTTCGTCTCCAACCTCGTAAACGAAGCGTTTGACGATTTATTAACAACCGCGCGGGCGGATTCTACTGCGAAATTGCTGCCAATTCGGCCAGATGTTTTCTGGCTTCGGCTGATTCCGGCGACTTTGGATAGCGGCGGACCAGTTCGCGCCAGGCGGCGCCGTCGTAGCGAAGCCGTTTTTTCGTCGGATCCAACACAAAGATGACGCGCTGGCGGTTGTAACGGTCGAGTCCTGTGTAGTTTAAAAAATAAGTAAACGCACGCGCGCCGGTCATCGTGCCGTTCAGACGTTTCGCTGCTTCACCGGAGAGTTTAGCAGCCGCTTCTTCAGCCGCAGTGGCCAGCAACAGCAACACCTGCGGACGCAGGGGAGAACGTGGAAAGTTGTCGAGAAAGATGCGAGCGCGGGCGATTCGGTCGAAACCGTTCGAGCCGTTTATTAGCTCCACTAGGCGGCGGTCATCGCCGGCACGTTTAGGTGCGGCGACCGCTTCACGCTGAATCCAGCCGTGAGTGCGGGTTGTTACGTTAACTAATAAAAAGACAGTGCCATCGGCGGTTGTTTTTGAGGCTCTTATGGCAACCTTACGGCCGCGACTCAGACGTTTGACGAGTGGGCCGTTCAATTGAGGCGTGCGGCGCAGTGCGGCGAGTCGTTCGTCTACGACTATCGCAAGACGACCACGCGTTGGGGTTTTGGCCTGAAAGATTTCCGCAGACAGTGAGCCAATGATTAAAAACAGACAGACCTGGAACGCGAGTTTGTGAGGATTCATATTGTTCTCCGAAGTGTGAGGTTAAGTAGGTCAGATAGGACCTACACGACAGCAACAACTCGTTCTCGAAACGGCGCGTGATGGAAATGACAGATGGCCACGGCCAGCGCATCCGCGGCGTCGTGCGGCGACGGCACGCTCTTTAGCGACAACAACAAACGCACCATCTCCTGCACCTGGTGCTTTTCCGCGTTCCCGTAACCAACCACAGTCTGCTTGATCGAACGCGGCGAGTACTCATGAATCTCAAGCGCCGCTTTCTCCGCAACGAGCAATACGACGCCTCGCACCTGCCCGAGCTTCATACTGACCTTCACGTTGGTCGCGAGGAACGCGTCTTCAAGTGCACACGCATCCGGACGATGTTCGGCAATCACTTCTTCAAGTCCATTGCACATTCGCAACAGGCGCGCTGAAAATCTCAAAGACGACGGCGCACGCACCGAACCATACGCCACCAATGAGTAACGTCGTCCATCACCCTCGACGACGCCCCAACCCATCGTTTGACTGCCGGGATCGATTCCCAAGACACGCATGGCGCGAAAGTATACTATGTTTTTGCTGCATGCCTTCGACTTGTCTAATCACGCATCAACTGTTACCTGCCCGAAGCAGAAAGCCCGCACTTCGTGATATTCTGAAATTCCCCCTAAACCCAGCTGATTGTTTAGCGAGTCGTGACGCTCATGAGTGAGTTCTTCGAATCGTTGGCTTCAATTCTGCGTAGATCGACCCGCGACGTTGATCAGAAACCATTTCAGGGTGAGTTCTACAGCGTCGAACGGCTCGAACAGTACGCGCAAACCCTCGCCGGCGAACACAAGATCATCTCGCAAAAAGGTCGCGCCGAACTTCTACCACGGCTCGCCGACAACGGACGTCTGCTCGAATACGCGTACAAGGCACTCGTTGAAGCACTGCGTAACGGCCGCGCAATCTCGCCCGCTGCCGAATGGCTCGTAGATAACTATCACATCGTCGAAGAACAACTCCGCGAGATCCGCCACGATCTTCCGAAAAGTTACTACTACGAACTTCCCAAACTCGCGAACGGTGACCTCAAAGGTTATCCACGAATTTACGCTGTCGCGCTGGCACTGATCACTCACACCGACTCGCGACTCGATACCAACACGCTGCGACGCTTCATTGCGGCTTATCAAACAGTCTCGCCGTTATCGATCGGCGAGTTATGGGCCGTCGCGATCACTCTGCGTCTCGCATTGGTCGAGAATCTGCGCCGTCTTGCTGTAACGATCGCGCGCGCCCGCGCCGAACGCGAAGAAGCCGACAATCTGGCAGACAAACTGCTCGAACTCGCTTCACTGCAACCCGCGGCTATCAACAGTCTCGTAACTGAACGTATCGGTAAACGAGAAGAACTGCCACCAACGTTTCTGGTCCAACTCATCCAACGGCTCCGGGAGCAACACCCTTCCGTAATGCCGGTGATGGACTGGATCGAGAAACAGTTCCGCCGCCAGGGCACAAGTGTCGAACAGATCATTCACAACGAACACCAGCGGCAAGCCGGAGCGCAGGTAACGGTCGGCAACATCATCACCAGCATGCGTCTCCTCTCAACGCTCGACTGGAACGACTTCTTCGAAAAAGTCAGTTTGATCGAGCCGGTGCTTGGTAAAGACCCGGCGGGCGTCTACTCGCGAATGGAGTTTGCTTCGCGCGATCGTTACCGGCACGTCGTTGAGAGAATCAGCAAGAGAACTCTCACCAGCGAACTCAAAATCGGCGAGACAGCCGTCAACCTTGCGGCGCGAGATGAAAACGCAGATGACCAGGCAAAGAAACACGTCGGCTACTACCTGATCGACGAAGGATTGACACAGCTCGAAGCCAGCTTCGGTTACCGGCCCGGATTCGGTGAACGACTGCGCCGATTTCTGTTGCGTCACGCAACCGGCGGCTACCTCGGCACAATCACGCTTCTGACAATTCTGGTGCTCTGGGTCTTGCTGGGTTCGTTGCGTGACAATGGAGCTAATTGGACCATACTCGTTATCGCCGGAATCGTCGGTCTGATCCCAGCCAGTGAAATCGCGCTGACAGTAATCAACTGGGACGTGACCCACTTCTTTCCACCGCGACTGTTGCCGCGCATCGCGACAACCACCGGAATTCCTGAAAACGCGGCAACGTTTGTCGTCGTGCCGACAATCTTCCTGGGTGAGTCGCAGGTAACCGAACTTGTTGAACGACTCGAGGTCCACTTTCTCGCGAACCAGGACCCAAACATCTACTTCGCGTTGCTCGGTGACTTTCGCGATGCGGAATCTGAAGAGACGCCGAACGATTCCCTGTTGCTCTCCGTGGCCCAAAGCGGAATCGATTCCCTGAATCAAAAACACGGCGAAGGCCGGTTTCATCTCTTCCACCGGCGGCGACTATGGAACAGCGGCGAAAACAAGTGGATGGGATGGGAGCGCAAGCGCGGAAAGCTCGAGGAGTTCAATCGCCTTCTTCGCGGCGCAACCGACACGAGCTTTGTCGTGCGCACCGCCGACGACGCACTCCTCAAGTCGATCTATTACGTCATCACGCTCGACACTGACACTCAGTTGCCGCGTGACGTTGCAAGAAAGTTGATTGGCGCCGCCGAACATCCATTAAACCGGCCGCGCTTTAACGAATCAACAAATCGAGTCGTTAACGGGTACGGAATTCTTCAGCCGCGCGTCAGCATCTCGCTTTCCGGTGCTTCGCGATCGAAGTTTGTTCAGATCTTTTCCGGGTACACAGGTATCGATCCGTACACAACCGCGGTTTCGGACGTGTATCAGGACGTTTTTGGTGAAGGCAGTTTCACTGGAAAAGGCCTCTATGACGTGGACGCGTTTCAACGCGCACTCGACAATCGCGTCCCGGAAAATGCACTGCTGAGTCACGACCTGTTTGAGTCGTTATTCGCGCGCGCTGCGTTGACCACCGACATCGAAGTGCTCGATGAATATCCGGCCTCTTACGAAGCCTACGCCAAGCGTTTGCATCGCTGGACACGCGGCGACTGGCAAATCCTGCGCTGGCTCTTCCCGCGCGTGCCGGATGGGAATCGCCGTAAGGTGCGGAATCCTCTTCCGACAATTGCGCGTTGGAAGATACTCGACAACCTGCGCCGCAGTCTGGTAGCTCCTGCGCTGTTTCTCTGGTTGCTCGCCGCCTGCACGATTTTTCCCGGTTCGGCGTTGCTCTGGAGCGCTTTTGTACTTCTCGTCATCGCGTTTCCTGTTTACCTGCATGTGACGACCGGACTGCTTACTCATCCAAGGGGCATTCCCTGGAGCAGTCATTT
>Ga0070698_100009558_pt1 | contig 10378 bp, 10 predicted proteins | sample KBSK1502metaG_FD_65477 | JGI IMG/M metagenome (GOLD analysis project Ga0070698, IMG submission 65477) | Corn, switchgrass and miscanthus rhizosphere microbial communities from Kellogg Biological Station, Michigan, USA - KBS K1-50-2 metaG | ecosystem: Host-associated > Plants > Roots >... | reverse complement strand
CAGCGGGCGCCGCGTCCGGCTCCGCTACACCGGGACCGCCAAGAACAACGCCTGGCTGCACGACCGGTGCGCCGCGATCAACCTGCGCACCCTGCTCCGCCACGGCCTCGCCCGCTCCGAAGGGGCCTGGGTCCTGGCCTGACCGGCCCGGACCGGCGCCGGCCATCCTCCCGCGCACCCCGAGAGACCTGTCACGCGGGCCCCCGGGCCCTCATCACGCCGAATCCGGACCCGGAGCCGTCACGGCGGCAGCCAGACCGGGACCGACTTCGACAAGCATTCGGCGAAACCAGAGTTGTTCAGTGGCCTCCTAGGACAGACACACCGTCAGAGCGGGGCACGGCTTACGAGCGCGCTTCAAACACTAGGTTGAATGGCGTCTCGGCAGCGGAATCGGGTAAAGCCACTGCGGTGTATTGCCTGCGTGGCAACCATCCGCTCGGTTGCTATGAACAGCACGGACAGTTGCTTGGCGTTCCGCCGCCGACGGCGTTGTTCGTCCACATGGTGCGATAGTCGACGCGGTCGACCGGGCTGCGCCGGCCTCAGCGGCCTCAAAGCTGGAGCCAGTGTCATCGGTCCATCAGTCCCTGTTCTCACCGTGCCGCGGCGAAGAGCGGTAGGGCTACGCCTACGGCGTTCTTTGCCGGAGCAGCGCGTCGATACCTCGCTGCGCCAGCCATTGCTCGGCATCGTCCCAGCTCCAGCCGAGGTCGGTGATGAGGGTCCGCCAGGACGTCCAGCCGAACAGGTACCAGAAGATGTCCGCGGCCTGGTTCAGCTCGGGCGACTGGACCGCGCCCAGGTCTTCCAGCCGCCCGGCAAGGGTGCCGAGGGTGTCGCGGTAAGACCGCACGGTGACTTGAAGCATCTCGGCCGCGGCAGGATCGGCCTGGGCGCTGTCGAGCAGGACGGCGACCGCCTTGGCGCGCCTCTCGTTGACCTGGCGGGTTCCGGCGGCGGTCAGCCGGATGACCTCAGCGGGGTCGCTGGTGCGGGCGACGGCAGTCAGTGTTTCGGCGACGTCAGGGTCGCCGGTGCCGCTATCGGTGATGGCCGCCAGGAGCTGGGGCTTGCCGCCGACGCTCGTGTAGACGGTGTTCGCCGCGACCTGTGCCGCCTCGGCGATCTGGGCCACGGTGGTGCGCGCGTACCCCTGGCACGCGAACAACTCCAGGGCCGCCTCGATGATCGCCTCCCGGGTGGCCGCCGCGGCTTGCTGCCGCCGGGGCGAGTTATAGCTAGCTCGGGTCACACAGTCATCCTACCTCTTGACTATTGATAGTAGAGATACTTCTATCAATATAGAAGATCTAATCCTAATGGTGACGGGCTCACCTGAAGTCCGCCATCAAAAGGGGGTTCGCCATGAAGAGATCCGTCATCGTGGGTGTGGATGACACCGGCGATAGCAGGAACGCGCTAGCCCGCGCAGCCGAGCTGGCCCGGGCGGCCAGCCTGACACTCGTGGTGGTCCATGTCCGCCACATCCCGGTCCTCGCGGAGATGTCATCGATGACCATCGGGCCGGCCAGGCAGAACCTGGACCTGATCGAAGCCGAGGCCCGGCGCAAACTCGCAGGTCAGCAAACTTGGGCTTTTTGGTGCAGACGGTCCTGACGGAAGAACCCCCAGCCGCGCCTGATGATCGCTCACCGCCACACACCACAGGGGCGCAGTTGCCGATTACGAGCGTCTGCGTGGCCGTTTCGGCAGTGCGCGTGTCCGCGCACTGATTGTCCCGTTATGTGCGTCGACAGCCGGATCTTCCGGTCATGCATCATCAGTCGCGGCACGATCAGACGGGTTCTGGCCGGTACGGAGATCGCCGGTAACAGCTGATACCAAGAGGGCAAACGCGTTGGCGATCCAGGTGTCACCCGACAGATACCACCGCCGGTCCGGCCGAAGCAGGTCCCGGCGCACGGGCTGGTGGGATGTCGGATCGGTCCTGTACCTGGCGGGAAAGCCCGGCCCGGCATTCCGGGGTGCCTGGCCTAGGCTGGAGGTGTGAGCGAGGAGCTGCCTGCCGTGGCCGGGGCTCGGATCGCGGGGATCCGGTCCAGTGGGACGTGGGGGTCCTCGCTGACCTGCGATGAGTTCGCCGTTGTGCGTAGCGCGGGCTTCGAGCCGGTTGGCCAGGTGTTCGGGGCGGCCGTGTATGCCGCCGGGGCGGCCAGCAGCTCTAGCTGCCCTGCGGCAGAGGGATCAGGTCGCGGCGGGATGCCGGGCGGGTCAGCGGCCCGGGCGCGGGGGCGGGGCGGTCCAGCGTTCTTCGGCCCGCTGGTGCAGGCCATGTACCAGGCGCGCCACACGGCCATCGGCCGGATGACTGCCGAGTGCGCCCGGCTTGGCGGGCACGGGGTGGTGGGCGTGCGGCTGTCCCGGGGGGCATTTCCCCTCGGCGGGCTGGAGTTCACCGCCGTCGGCACCGCGGTGCGCGCGCCTGGCGCCGTATGCGGGCGGCGGGAGCCGTTCACCTCGGACCTGTCCGGGCAAGATTTCGCCAAGCTGATCACGGCAGGCTGGGTCCCTGCGGGGCTCGCACTCGGCATCTCGATCGGGTCCTGGCACGATGACCGGGCGACGACCCGTCAGGCCCGCTGGGGGTCGGGCAACGCTGAGGTCACCGGCTGGACCGAGCTGGTCAATCAGGTACGGCGCGACGCCAGGCGCCAGCTGGAAAGGGACATCCAGCGGCTAGGCGCCGAGGGCGTGGTGATCGCCGCCATGCAGCTGCGGGTGAGCCAGCGGGACTGCCCGGTCAGCGTGGGCCGCTGTGACCACATTGCGGAGGCAACCCTGATCGGCACCGCCATTGCCAGGTTCTCCCGTCCCGGCCCGTGTGACACACGGCCGGCCCTGGGCGTCATGCCGCTTGGCCCGCGGCGGCAGCGGCAGCCATAGGGGGATACGGGCGACACGAATCAGGCTAGATAAGCACCACGCCCCCGAACAGCCGTCACGCAAATGCTGCCGCTGTAGCTCCGATCGGGGCCCGCGCGCCGCTGTCAGCGCCAGCAGCGAGGCGGCCTAGCGGTCTGAGTGTGGGGCGGCACCGTGGTGAGCACCTGGGTGACGTAGGCGTCGATCAGCTGCTGACCGGTCGCAGCGGCTATCGATACCCGGTGATGACCGTCGCTGACGAAATGCCAATGACCCACGCGGTAGACCTCGATCGGCGGGATCGCCTCACCGCGCCGCTGGGCCAGCGCCAGCCGCTCCCAGCGGGACCGGACCCGGCCAGAGGCGGGCCGGAAGCAGCGGTCGAAGTCGCGCCGCGCGCCGGCGGTGCCGACAATCGTGTCGAGCCGGATTGTCTGCAGCCCCAGCTGGCGCTGGCCGCGCCAGCCGAGTGAGCCGACGATCTCATCGAACGGCATGAGGCGGCCGCTATCCGCGGGCCGGCCGCGCAGGCGGTACGTCAGCGCGGCCAGGAACTGGTGCCGCCTAGCCCGCAGGAAATCGTTCTCGGCATCTGCCCGCGGGAATCCGGTATCTAGCATTCACAGACTTCCTGGTCTCGAGACATGACCTCGGCTGGGTCCTGCGCTATAGGGTCGCCGTAAGACGTGCCTCACCGCATCGGGCGAATGACCTAATCGCAGGCCCGCCCACCGCCTAAGCAGGCACCAACGCCGCCTTGACGCCTCGCTGCCGCTGCTACGGCTCTTGGGCACTCGCTGTGAGCATCAGCGTGCCCCGGCGCAGACCCTGCAGCCAGCCCGACTCGCGCTGAAGATCAACGCACCCTACCCGCCGCGGCGGCCGCCAGGCGGCCACGATCGCAGCGCGCCGAACCGCCTTCTGCGCGTCTTAGCCGGTGAACGCCAACGAGCCACTAGCCGACCAGAACGGCGGCTACTTGCGCGCTGCAGTGGCGGCGCCGACCTGACCGAGCTGCGTTGCGTTGCCTCCACGTGTTGATAAGGCTGTCAGGCAACGCGCGTACCCGCTGCGTATCCCACCGAGCGCAGATCGCCGACTGTGTCCCCGTCACGAAGCGCGACGGTGGACCGGCCTCTGCACGCAGAGCACCCTGCTCAGGCTCACGCTGACACGGCGCGTTGCGCGCTTCGCGGCACGACAGGTCGTTTCCGCGGAAGCATCTGACGCGATTGCGTGGCGTTTCCGCGGAAACGCCGAGGCTCTTGTCACCCGGCCATGCTGCGGGAATGATCGCCTGGAGTTTCCGGAGTCTCCGAACTCGCCGGGGCGATTCATCCTGTCCGAGCGATGTGCGCGCCGTGGTCATGCCGGACGATACAAGCCACTAGCCGGAGAAACCGCTGAAGTGCTCCCAGCGTCCGTTACGGGCGGCCGCTGAAAGCCAGACCCAGCAGACCCGCACGGGAAGGGCCGACGGCAGTGCAGCAGATCGCGCATCCAAGCGGCCCATGTCGGGGCCACCCTGCCGTTAGGCCAGCTCGTACGGCGGGGCCATGGTAATCCTCTTCGCTCTGCTGGCCGCCCTGTCCAACGCGGTCAATGAGGCCACCCAGCATGTCGCCAGCACCGCTGCCCCATCCCGGTCCTCCGGCTGGCAGCTGGTCATCTACCTGTTTCACAATCCCCTGTGGCTGCTCGGCTGGGCGGCCTTGATCGCCGCGTTCGTATTCCAGGCCCTCGCCCTGAGCCAGGGCCAGATCTCAGTCGTGCAGCCGCTGCTGGCCACCGAGCTGGTTTTCATGCTTCTGCTCCGCCGGGTCTGGATTCACCAGTCCATCCGGCCGATCACGTGGGCTGCCGCGACGCTAACCTGCCTGGGGCTGACCGTCTTTATTGCCGCCGGACAGCCCGGGGGCGGCCAGTCCACGCCGACCAGCGGGCACTGGTTCACCGCCGGGCTGGCCTGTTGTGCCGCGGCCGCGGTCCTGGCCGTCCTGGCCCGGTGGGGATCCCCCAGCCTGCGCGCCGCCCTGTACGGCTCGGCGTCCGCGGTCATGTGGGCCCTGGTGGCGACGTTCATCAAAGCCACCACCGACACGCTAACCCAGTTCGGCGTGGCCGGAATGTTCGCCCACTGGCCCGTCTACGCCTTGGCCGCAGGAAGCGTAGCGGCCCTGTTCCTGATGCAGGCAGCGCTGCATGTCGGGCCGCTGCGGGCCTCCCAGCCGTTCCTCGTGATAATCGACCCGATCGCCAGCATCGCGCTAAGCGTGTGGCTGTTCGCCGAGCACTTCACAGCCGACGGCGCCGTGCTGGCGATAGCGGCGATCGGCTTTGCCGTGATGTGCGCCGGAGTGGTCCTGCTGACACAAACCGCACCAGCCACGATGCAAGCCGACGGGTAACGCCAAAGGAGGCGACAGGCAGCATGACGCGGTATGCAGCGGCAGCCGCCAGGGCGTTGAGAACGACGGCGGCCTCCACAAGCCCTTGCCCGTCTGAGTTGGTCGGCTTACAGTGCCAGCTACGGAGGTTCGCTATGGGGGAGCTGCCAGCTGGTTACCGGGCCGTTACGGGCACCAGGCGATCGCCGGTGCCGGGGGCTGTCCGGATTGGGGATGCTGACCGGCAGGAACTGGTTCTGGTCAGCATCAGGCTGCGGCGGCGGCCTAGCGCGCCGGCCCTCCCAGAACTGGGATCAGGGGTGCGCCTAAACCGCGGTGGGTTCGCGGCCGTCTACGGGGCTGATCCGGCAGACATCGCACAGGTGGAGAACTTCGCCGCGCGGTTCGGGCTGGGCGTGCGGGAAACGAGCGTTGCGCGGCGAACCGTGGTCCTGGCGGGCATTGTTGAGCAGCTGGAGCGCGCCTTCGCCGTGGAACTCGGCGACTACCAGATCGGCCAGATGCGGTACCGAGGCCGGGAAGGTCACGTGCACCTGCCCGCCGAGCTAGCGGCCGTAGTGGAGGGGGTGTTCGGCCTGGACAACCGGCCGCAGGCCAGGCCCCAGTTCCGGTCGGCTGCCCCGCATGTGAGGGCGCTGGCACCCAACTCGACGCAGGCGCTCACGCCGCCGCAGGTCGCGGGCCTCTACGAGTTCCCCGCTGGGTTGCGCGCCGATGGCCAGTGCATTGGCCTGCTCGAGTTCGGTGGCGGGTACGCGCCCGCAGACATCGCCGCCTGGTTCAGCGGACTCGGCCTAGTCCCGCCGGGACTGGCCGATGTCTCAGTCCTGGGCGCCGCCAACTCTCCGGGGTCGGACGCCGATGTCGAGGTAGTACTGGATATCGATGTCGCGGCCTCGGTCGCCCCGGGTACGCGGGTCGCGGTGTACTTCGCGCCGTGGACTGAGCAGGGTTGGGTGGATGCCGTCACCACGGCGGTCCACGACGCCGCCAACGAGCCATCGGTCCTTTCCATCAGCTGGGGGTGGCCTGAGTTCGAGACCGCCGAGGGGCTGACCTGGACCGCGGCCGCGATGGACGCCGTGAGTGTCACGTTCCAGGAGGCGGGCGTGCTGGGGATGACCGTGCTCGCCGCGTCAGGGGACCAGGGCACCGACTGCCAGATCGGCGACGGTGTCGCCCACGTCATCTACCCCGGCTGCGACCCGTACGTGACCTCCTGCGGCGGCACCGAAATCAAAGACGTCTCCGCCGCGGGCTTCACCGAGGTCCTCTGGCAGGGAAACGGCGCGAGCGGTGGCGGGGTGAGTGTCAACTTCGCTGTTCCGGACTGGCAGACGACGGTTGCCCTGCCCGCCTCGGTCAACGATGGCCACGCGGGCCGCGGTATCCCGGATATCGCCGGCAACGCGCATCCTGACAGCGGCTATGTGCTGATACTGGACGGCGCGGACATCGGACCGGTTGGCGGGACCAGCGCCGTCGCCCCCCTGTACGCCGGACTGATCGCGCTGGCCAGCGCACAGGCGGGCGCGATTGGCTTCATCAATCCCACCCTGTACCAGCTCGCGGGCTCGGACGTCTTCCGCGATATCACCTGCTGCGGGGACAACGGCTATGGCGGCGCGCCCGGATACCCCGTCGGCGCCGGGTGGGACGCCACCACCGGGTTTGGCAGTGTCCGAGGCGCGGCTCTAGTCGATGAACTGTCGGGAGACTTGGTGGCTGCGCTGATCCCGTCGTGGCACTGACTGCGTGACCACATCCTCGCGCTGCCCGCTGCGGCTATGTTGTGCCGTCTAGCCCGAGCTGGACGTTCAAGACGTAGCTTGAGTTGTCGTCGTGGGTGACGGTGACCGGGATGCCGCTCGCCAGGCCCTGCCGCAGCAGCGAGACCCAGTCGCTCTGGATGATCCGCGGGCTGTCTGGCCCGCCAAAACCGTCCCACCACAGGATGAAGATGTCACTTACTGTGGCACCTTGCTGGTTGATACAGGTGAACGCCGAGTCAGTGGCCACGCGAACGCACTGCACGGTACCGCTCGTCTCAGGCATCGCTCCTCCTCGCCTGCCTGTCCTGACCGTACAGCTGCCTCGCGACGTTGCGGGCGACCGGCATGCTCCCGCGAAGCCGGAGCCGTCCCCTGGCGAATGCCTCCAAGGGCGACAGCGCGCCGCCGACAATCAGCGCCCACGTCTGCGCATCCGCTGTGGCCTCGGCGTCGGCGACACCGCTGGCGTCCCCCGGCGTCACCTGGCAGCCGGCCGGCCCGGAATTCAGATGCCATGACCGGACATGCTCGCCCTCCGACACCTGGATCCGCACCACCAGCGGCGTGGCACTGGCCCCGAGCAGCTCGCCCATCCGGGCGAACGCTGCGTCGAAGTCTGGTCCGCCAGGTTCGGCGAGCCTTGGCAGCGTTTCGCGAAATGACGCCAGGTACGGCAGGCGCCGGGTCCACGGCGCTATCTCCTTCATTCCCGTCGTGTCCGCTGCATCAGGATTACTCATCAATCCCCCACTCCCGAATGTGCGCCTCGTCATCGAGTTGTCCGGAAAGCGGAGTGACCGATGTGATTCCCTTTGATTCTCCGCCCCGAAAGAGATCATGTGCGTTTTGCATGGATTCGCAATCGGAAGCAATATAACTCTGCTCGTGCCGCCTGTCACTACTCCCGGTAATACCACCCGCACTTGGCCCAGCGGCTGCTCATCGGCTCCCGCAGGGGCGCGCTTGTGCCGCGCGGGTGTGCTAGAGAGGCGACAGTCAACCTGCGACAGGAAAATGCCCTAGTCGTCCAGGAGTATCCGTTTGCCGGATCCCCCACCTTGCCGCCTCCGCATCCCGGGCATCGGCCACGCGAGGCGCGTGCTGGAACTCGGTCAGTGCCGCGCATGAGCTGCCGGACAGCCGTCATGCCGCGATCACGGGAAGGGGCCGTGTGTGCGGCGCTTCGGCGCGCCCGTCGGGTAGGAGCAGCCCGCCGTCGTCGAAGAGCACGATGCCATTGCACAGCAGGCTCCAGCCCTGTTCCGGGTGGCCGGCAATGACGTGGGCCGCCACGCGCGCGGTATGGCCTGCCCCGGTGGGCAGGACCTGTCCCGGTGCGGAGAAACGGTCCGCGCTTCCTGCTGCGGCGCAAATGGATGTTGACGGCTATTGCGCCGCGCGGGAGCCTTGTGGGGGGGACGGTTGCTCTGTGAGGGAGGGGTCATGGCATGGCGGCTGGAAGGGACATATTTCGAGTCGTGCTCGTGTGATGCGGTCTGTCCGTGTACCTGGTCAGCGTTGACGGCGAAGGCGACGCTTGACCGGTGCCGGGCGCTTCTGGCCTATCACGTCGAGTCTGGCCAGATCGACGGGGAGGATGTCAGCGGCCTGAGTTTCGCCCTGTTCCTGGACACGCCGCCGCTGATGAGCGACGGCAACTGGCGGGTGGGCGTGTACCTGGATGACGCCGCGTCTGACCGCCAGGCCGAGCAGCTCGGCGCGGTCCTGTCCGGGCAGGCAGGCGGCCCGCCCGCGATGCTGGCACCGCTCATCGGCGAGATGCTCGGCGTAGAGAAGGCGCGCATCACGTATAGCGAGGACGGCCGCGGCCATCATGTCCGGATCGGCGAGGCCATCGACGTAGGAGTCGAGGACTTCGTGGCCATCGAGGATCACGCCCCGGTTCAGCTTACGAATGTGTTCCATCCGTCGAATACGACGCTGACCGTCGCTCCCGCTAATGCCGCGCACCTTTCGACGTTCGGGATCGACTGGGGGCGCGAAGGGCAGAGCGGCTTTTCCGCGCCGTTTTCATGGTCCGGGTGAACGGCTCTGGTGAGCTAGCCCGGCCCCGGCCGGGTCTGGGAACTCGTGAGGCCGCCCTGCTGTTGATCGTGGCCGCCGTCGCCTGGGCTGCGACCGTTGCCCTGGCCCGCGGGATGGCCGGGATGACCGGCACGATGGGGCTGGGCCTGGCGGTGTTCGTGCCGGTGTGGACGCTGATGATGGCCGCGATGATGCTGCCCTCGGTGACGCCCACGGCCTCGCTGTATGCCAGGACCGTGCAGGCTAACCGGACGGCGAGGATTACCGGGCTGGTGGTGGGATATCTCGCGGTCTGGGCGGTGGCTGGCCTGCCCGCCTACGGGCTGGCGTGGCTCACCGGCTGGATGACTGGAAGGCATCCCGGCGCCGCGCACATTCTCGCCGTGGCGGTCTTCGCCGCCTGCGGCGTGTACCAGCTGAGCAGGCTGAAGGAGCGCTGCCTGGCGCATTGCCGCTCGCCACTCGCGCTGCTGTTGCACTACGGCTCCTACCAGGGCAGGTTCCGCGACCTGCGGGCCGGCGCCCATCATGGCGGATACTGCCTGGGCTGCTGCTGGGGCCTCATGGTGATCCTCATCGCGGCGGGCGTGATGAACATTGCCGCCATGGTCGGCCTGGCCGCCGTAGTGCTGGTCGAGAAGACCTGGAGACGGGGCCGGGCGGCTGGGCGGCTGGCCGGCATCATCGCGCTGGCCCTCGCGGTGGCCGTGATCTGGTTTCCCTGGCTAGCTCCAGGCCTGCACGCCGCACCCCCGATGATGACCTGACCTGCGTCGCTGACGCCGATGCAGTTGCCGTATCGCATGCAGCACTCAGGCCTGTACCGCCGACGTGGACGCTGACCTGGGCGAGCAGGACGTGGCCGAGATGGTCTAGTGCATCCGGCTGTGCCTGGACTGCGTTGATGTCTGCACCGCCACTGCCGGGGTCTCAAACAGGGATGAGTGAGGCCAAAACTGAGTCCAGAGCCGCAGTCGTGTCAGGTGAGATGCTCGACCTCGGCGGTGAGGTCGCCGCCAGCGTCGCCGGTGTTGACGACGCTGCTCGGCTCGAAGAGGAGCAGCGCGGTTTCGGTGTTGGCGCGCGGACAATGCTCGATCCCTTGCGATACGACGAAGAGCTCCCCCGGCGCCAGTACCACATCGCGATCCCGCATCTGAGTGGTGAGCTGCCCGCTGAGTACTAGGAAGAACTCGTCGGTGTCGGGGTGCTGGTGCCAGGTGAATTCGCCCCGGACCTTCACAATCCTGACGTCGTAGTCGTTGA
>Ga0070698_100009557_pt1 | contig 10378 bp, 9 predicted proteins | sample KBSK1502metaG_FD_65477 | JGI IMG/M metagenome (GOLD analysis project Ga0070698, IMG submission 65477) | Corn, switchgrass and miscanthus rhizosphere microbial communities from Kellogg Biological Station, Michigan, USA - KBS K1-50-2 metaG | ecosystem: Host-associated > Plants > Roots >... | reverse complement strand
AGCTCCACCGCCGGGCAACGATCGAGCTCGAGAAAGGCGCGCAACTAAGGCGTGGCACGCCATGACGGAGCTATTTCACGACGAAGGTCACGGCTTCGATCTGTTCGGGCTGCATCCACCAACGCTCGAGCGTGCCGCGCGTGCGTCGGCGCCGCTCTACGAGAAGTACTTTCGCGTCGACTCCGAAGGCGCGGACCACATCCCGGCTGAGGGCCCGGTCATCGTCATCGCGAATCACGGCGGCGTACTGCCGATCGACGCCGCGATGCTGTGCCTCGATCTATTGCGGCAGACCAAACGCATTCCGCGCGCGATCTCCGATCACTTCGTGCCTCGACTGCCGCTCATCAGCACGTTGTTCGCGCGATTTGGTGTCGTCAGCGGGACGCGCGCGAACGTCAAGCGGTTGCTCGAACGCGGCGAGCTGCTCGCGATCTGGCCCGAAGGTGTCGCCGGTCCGGCGAAACGATTTCGCGATCGCTATCACTTGCAGAAGTGGCGCGTCGGATTCGCCGAGCTCGCTATTCGCTATCGCGCGATCGTCGTGCCCGCGGCGATCCTCGGCGCGGAAGAGAGTTGGCCGCTGCTCGCGAAGTTGCGCCTGCACGCGTTCGGTTCGCCGTACCTGCCGATACCCGCGTCGCCGGTACCACTGCCCACGCACTATCACATTCGCTACGGATCGCCGCTCGAGCTCGCCGGGCTCGACCCCGACGATCCACACAGCGTGTCGATCGCTGCGCACGTCGCGCGGGCTGCGCTCGAACGACTCATCGCGGACGCCCGGATGGCGCGGCGGGGAATCTTTCGATGAGGGTCATGGTCACAGGTGCATCGACGCCGCTCGCCGCTGCGCTGATCGAACACCTTTGCCACCTGCCTGACGTTGATCTCGTGCTCGCCGTCGGTGATGCATGGCCGACGGCGCACCATCATCTCCATTTTCACTACGTCGATCTCACGAAGCCGCGGGCGGTCCACGATCTGATCTGGGGCGAAGCGCGCGAGCTCGGCATCGATGCGATCGTCCATGGCATCCAGCATCGCTGCGCGCGCGATCGCGGCCTGCGCGTACATCGTCAAAACGTCGACTCGACGCGCGAGCTCATTCTCGCGTGTGCCGATCATCCGACGATCCGGCGACTCGTCTATCGGAGCTTCGCCGAGGTCTACTCGCTGCGCCATACGACGTCGGATCTACTCGATGAAGACGCGCCGCTCGATTTCGATCCCGTCGCGCCGCAATGGCTACGCGACCGCGTGGAGGCAGACGTTACCGCGTGCGCGCATCTCGGCGGCCGGCTCTCGATCGCGATCCTGCGATGCGCCGAGTTCTTCGCACCGCATAGCGGCAGTCAGCTCTGGGATTACTTGTCCTCGCGCGTGTGTCTCCGACCGCTGGGCTTCGATCCGATGCTGAACCTACTGTCCATCGACGATGGCGTTGCCGCGTTCACAGCCGCGCTGCATCGAGGCACGACGGGCGTGTTCAACATCGCGGGCTACGACACCCTGCCGCTGTCGCGCGCGATCGCGCGCACCGGCCGTATCGACGTGCCGATGCCAGGACCGCTGATGGATCCGCTGTATCGCCTGCGCCGTGCGATCGCCGGCTTTGATTTTCGCTACGACATGAATGTTCGACGCTTCCACTTCGGCGGCGTCGTCGATGGCACGCGCGCACGCACGCAGCTCGGGTACGCGCCGAGCCATCCGGTGCAGTGGAGGACCAGTGAACGCCTATTTGCAAGAAGCCGTCCTGCGGGACGGAGCCTCGATTCTCATCCGTAACGTCAGTTCCGACGACCGCGACCAATTGCGCGCGTTGTTCGCGCGCATGAGCCAGCGCTCGATCCGTCATCGCTTCTTCGGCATCAAGCGCGAGCTCACAGAAGCTGACCTTCGCTGGGTCGATGCCACCGACGAGGGCCACGTCGGGCTCGCCGCGATCATGAATCACGGCACCGAGCGCGTGCTCGGCGTCGGCCGCTACGTGCTCATACCGGGCACGACGATGGCCGAGGTCGCGTTCGATGTCGGCGATGCCGATCAAGGTCGCGGCATCGGAACGTTGCTGCTCGAGCACCTCGCGCGCATCGGGCGCACGCGCGGTTTGACCGCGTTTCGCGCCGAAGTCGAAGAGGACAACGAACAGATGCTCGATGTGTTCGGGCAAAGCGGATTTGCCGTCCGCAAGCGCCTCGACGACCGCACGTATCACGTCGACTTTCCGATCGCCGAGACCGGGAAGTTCGTCCAGCTCGCTGCCGATCGCGAGCGTCGCGCCGCTGCGAAGAGCCTGCGCACGATTTTCGCGCCGGAATCGATCGCCGTCGTCGGCGCATCGCGTATCCACGGATCGATCGGTCGCGCGATTCTCGACAATTTGATCCGCGACGGCTTCACCGGTCCGATCTATCCGATCAATTCGAAGGCCAAAGAGGTTGCCGGGCGTCCGTGCTTTGCGTCGGTCGGTGATGTCGGCGAGCCGATCGATCTCGCCGTCATCGCGGTGCCGGCGCCCGCCGTCGAGGGCGTTGTCCGCGAGTGCGCGGCGGCGGGCGTGCGCAGCGTCGTCGTGATTTCAGCTGGGTTTGCGGAAGTGACGAATGGCACCAGCGAGCACAAGCTCCGCGAGATCGTGCGCGGCGCCGGCATGCGCATGGTCGGGCCCAACTGCATGGGCGTGCTCTCGACGGACCCTTCCGTGCGCCTCAACGCGACGTTCAGCCCGGTGTATCCGCCCGCCGGCAATATCTCGATGGTGTCGCAGAGCGGCGCGCTCGGCCTCGCGATGCTCGATCACGCGCGCGCGTTCGAGCTCGGTATCGCGGACTTCGTCTCGATCGGCAACAAGGCCGACGTCTCGGTTAACGACGTCCTCGCATATTGGCACGACGATCCGAGCACGCGCGTCATCGCGCTCTACCTCGAGAGCTTTGGTAACCCGCGCACGTTCGCGCGCCTCGCGCCGGAGGTCGCGCTCGAGCGGCCGATTGTCGCCGTCAAGTCGGGACGCTCGGCTGCGGGTACACGCGCGGCCGCGAGTCACTCCGCTGCGCTGGCGAGCCTCGATGTCGGCATCGACGCGCTATTCGCACAGACAGGCGTGATCCGCGTCGACACGCTGGAGCAGCTGTTCGATGTCGCCGCGCTGCTGTCGAGTCAGCCGATTCCTGCGGGTCCACGTATCGGGGTCATCACGAACGCCGGCGGGCCAGGGATCCTGCTCGCCGATGCGTGCGAGGCGCACGATCTCACGCTGCCGCGGCTGACCGAGCCGACACTCGATGCACTTCGCAAGTTCTTGCCGGCCGAGGCAGGGCTCTCCAACCCGATCGATATGATCGCAGCCGCGCCGCCCGAGCACTTCGAAGCAGCGATGGGTCTCGTCGGCAACGATCCGAATGTCGATGCGGTCGTCGCGATCTATGTGCCACCGCTCGTCACCGATCCGGAAAATATCGCTGCGGCGATCGCACGTGGCGCGGCGCGTGTGCCCGTGACAAAGCCGATCGCGACGGTGTTCATGTCGTCGAAGGGCACACCGGGCCTTTTGTCGCGCGGTCCGCGCGGCGCCGTGCCGTCGTACACGTTTCCCGAAAACGCAGCGATGGCACTAGCCGCTGCCGTGCGTTATGGCAGCTGGCGCCGCCGCCCGCGCGGCGAGCACTGGGCTCCGACGCCGGAGCAAGAGCAGGCGATCCGCACGTGCGTGCGCACCTGGGTGTCGTTGCATCCGGGCGATAGTTGGCTGCCGCTCGATATCGTCGCCGAGCTGCTGACGACAATCGGCATTCGCATCGCGCCGCACCGTGAAGTCGCTGCCGATCCGCAGGCCGCTGCCGCCGCCGCGCGCGAGCTCGGGTTTCCATGCGTGCTCAAAGCGATCGCGCCGGGGCTGCTCCACAAATCCGACGCCGGCGGTGTCGTGCTCGACATCGAAGACGAGACCGAGCTGATCGTCGCTGCCGAGGCGATGCGCGGCAAGCTCACACCGAGCGGCTTCATCGTGCAGCGACAGTTGCCGCGCGGCGCCGAAGCGCTCGTCGGCATGACGCTCGATCCATCGCTCGGTCCGCTGCTCGTCGCGGGAATCGGTGGGACGGCAGTCGAGCTATATAAAGATGTCGCGTTCCGCGTCACGCCGATCACCGACGTCGATGCACGCGAGATGCTGGATTCACTGCGCGGCCGCGCGTTGCTCGATGGCTTTCGCGGTGCGCCACCGGCAGACCGCGCCGCGCTCGTCGACGTGATTCAGCGTGTCGCCGCGCTCGTCGAGCTCGTGCCGGAGCTCGTGGAGCTCGACCTAAACCCCGTGCTCGTATTCGAGCCTGGTGCCGGTGCTGCCGCAGTCGACGCGCGTATGCGACTACGCTCGGAGTGATTACGTGGGCTTAAACGATTTTTCACGCGCGTGTCGATCCAGGGGACCCTCGGTCGTCGCCTTGGTAGAAGGAGAGACCCATGCGCTTCATGATTTTGATCAAGGCCTCGAAAGACAGCGAAGCTGGCATTCCGCCGAGCAAGGAATTGTTCGAGCAGATGGCGAAGTACAACGAGCAGCTCGTCAAGGCGGGCGTGATGCTCGCGGGTGAGGGTCTGCACCCGAGCTCGAAGGGCGCGCGCGTAGAATTTGCGGGAGACAAGCGTACGGTCGTCGACGGGCCGTTCACCGAGACGAAGGAGCTGGTCGCCGGATTTTGGATCCTCCAGGTGAAGTCGAAGGAGGAGGCGATCGAATGGGTCAAGCGCATTCCGAATCCCGATGGCGCGCATGGCGAGGTCGAGATTCGGCAGATTTTCGAGCTGTCTGATTTCCAGACGATGACGCCCGAGCTCGAGAAGCGCTTCGAGGCGCTTCGCGAGCAGACCGAGGGCTCGCCTAAGCCCGTTTAACGTGGTCTCATGACGCGCCGTGAACGAGGCGCAACGGACGATCGACGCGATCTGGCGCATCGAATCGCCGCGCGTGATCGCGGGCGTCGCTCGCATGGTGCGTGACGTCGGCATCGCCGAGGAGCTCGCGCAGGATGCGCTCGTTACCGCGCTCGAGACGTGGCCGCGCGACGGGGTTCCGAACAATCCCGGCGCGTGGCTGATGACGGCGGCGAAGCACCGCGCGATCGATCATCTGCGCCGCGGCAAGCGCGTCGAACGCAAGCACGACGAGATCGCGAAGACCGAGCCGGCACCCGAGCGGCCGAAGATCGAAGACGTGATCGATGACGACGTCGGCGATGATCTACTGCGGCTCGTGTTCACCGCGTGTCACCCGGTGCTGTCGCTCGAGGCGCGCGTCGCGCTGACGCTTCGCCTGCTCTGCGGACTGACGACGGCCGAGATCGCGCGCGCGTTTTTGAGCAGCGAGCCGACGATCGCGCAGCGCATCGTGCGTGCGAAGCGCACGCTCTCCGAGGCGCATGTGCCATTCGAAGTTCCGCGCGGCGCCGAACGCGAAGCGCGGCTTTCGTCGGTGCTCGCCGTGATCTATCTCGTGTTCAACGAGGGCTACTCCGCGACCGCGGGCGACGACTGGATGCGCCCTGCCCTCTGCGAGGATGCGCTGCGTCTCGGCCGCATGCTCGCGCAGCTCGCACCCGACGAGCCCGAAGTGCATGGCCTCGTCGCGCTCATGGAGCTGCAAGCCTCGCGGATCGGCGCGCGCACGACGTTGACCGGCGAGCCGATCCTGCTCGCGGATCAAAATCGCGGACGCTGGGATCGCCTGCTGATCGGCCGCGGCCTCGCCGCGCTCGCGCGCGCGATCCAGCTCGGCGGCTCGCACGGGCCGTATGCGCTGCAAGCTGCGATCGCGGCGTGTCACGCGCGCGCGCCCACGGCGGACGATACCGATTGGGCACGCATCGTCGAGCTCTACGGCGAGCTCGCCCAGGTCACGCCGTCGCCGATCATCGAGCTCAACCGTGCGGTTGCCGTCGCGATGGCACAAGGTCCAGCCGCCGGGCTCGCACTCGTCGATGCACTGCGCGACGAGCCTGTGCTCGCGCACTATCACCTGCTCTACGGTGTGCGCGGCGACTTGCTCATCAAGCTCGGCCGGCTCGATGAAGCGCGCCGCGAGCTCGAACGCGCGGCCGAGCTCACGAACAACGCGCGTGAACGCAAGCTGCTGCTCGAGCGTGCCGCGTCCTGCAGATCGTGAGCAGACAGTCGTGACACATCGCTGTAACTGACATCGGATTGATATCGGACCCATGCGCGATTGCTGCTACCGACCACGCATGAAAACGTTTTTCGTTCTGGTCTCGATCTCATTGCTTGCGTGCCGAGATGTTTCGAGCTCGCCGACATCATCGGCCTCGGCACCGCCGCAACAACCGACGGCGCAACGCCAGGAATCGCGCGTCGTCAAGCCGAGCGAGGCCTGGGAGCTCGGCGTCAAGATCGGCATCACAGCGAGCGCGGCCGACCTCGGCGCCGATCAGAAACCGGTGGCTGCCAAGGCCCACGCTGAAGCGGCCGCGTTGTCGAAGACGTTGCTCGGCGTCGAGATCCCGCCACTGCCCACATCACGTCAAGCTGCGCTCGCGTTCCTTGAAGATTCTCGATCGGTGGTGATGACGGAGCTCAAGCGACGCGGTGGTGATAAGCGCGCAGCAACCTTCGAGCTTGCTGTACGGCTCTTTGAGATCTCGATGACCCTCGACGTCAAGCGCGCGAAGGACTACGAACGCGAGACTTCGGATCTCGCGGCGCGCGGCGACAACACGCCGATCGCGATTCTGCGCGGTGTCGGCCCAGGCAAACCGACCGACGCCTCGTTACGCAATTGGATCAAGCGGATCCTCGAAGAGATGCCTAAAGACCTCGCGAAGCAAAACGCCAAATAACGAATGTTGCGCCGCGAGGCCCAAGACGACCGATAATAGATGCATGCGTAGACTCCTCGTGATCGCGTTAACGATGCTCGCGTGCGGCGATGACGGCGGAAGCGGAACCAAGGATGCACCGGCGGGCGGCGACGGCGGCCCAACCGATGGCGCGCGTGATGCGTCATCGATCGATGGTGCCGTGATGGTCGGCCCCGGCCCCGCGTGCGAAGGGGTGACATGCATGCTCGGCAGCGAAGATTGCTGCCTGAGCGCGACGAGCGTCTGCAAACCCGCCGGCACCTGCCCGTCGCAAGGCTTTGCGTGCGACGGTCCGGAAGACTGCCCGAACGCGGTGTGCTGCTACCCGAACGCGAACAACGGGAGTCGCTGCCAAACGAATAGTTGCCAGGCCGTTGCGTGTCATAAGGACACCGACTGCCCGAGCGCGACGTCTAAGTGCTGTCCCAAGACGTTCGCGCCCAGTAATTACGGCGTCTGCCAGACGGCGTGCTGAGGCTGTAACCAGTCGTGCGATGATGCGTAAGCAGTCTGGGGAAACTGCTTATGTCGAAACTCGAGAACGAAGTAACCCCGCCCGAGGTGTACTTCAATCGCCGCACGTTCATGCGTGCCGGCGTGATCGCCGCTGGCGCGGTGGGCACGGGGTTTCTGTATCGCAAGCTGAACGGCGTCGATCTCGTCGAGACGAAGACGGCCGAGCTCGGTGGCGTCGCCGCGAATCCGGCGTATGTCGCGAACGAAGCGAAGACGCCGTACGCCTCGATCACGAACTACAACAACTTTTACGAGTTCACGACGGATAAAGACGGCGTCGCGAAGGCGTCGGCGGGCTTCAAGACAGCCGGCTGGCAAGTCGAAGTCGGTGGCCTCGTGCACAAGCCCAAGACGTTCGGCCTCGACGAGCTGCGCAAGCTCGCGCCGCTCGAAGAGCGCATCTATCGCATGCGCTGCGTCGAGGCGTGGTCGATGGTCATTCCATGGGTCGGTTACTCGCTCGGCAAGTTGCTCGCCGCCGTCGAGCCGATGGCGAGCGCGAAGTACGTCGCGTTCCAAACGCTGCTCGATCCGAAGCGCATGCCGAACCAGACGTCCAACGTGCTCGATTGGCCGTACGTCGAAGGCCTGCGCATCGACGAAGCCATGCATCCACTCGCGCTACTCACCACCGGCATCTACGGCCGCGAATTGCCGCCGCAAGATGGCGCGCCGGTGCGCATGGTGCTGCCGTGGAAGTACGGCTTCAAAGGCATCAAGTCGATCGTCAAGATCACGCTCGTCGACAAGCAGCCACCGACGACGTGGAACAAGCAGGCGCCGAGCGAGTACGGCTTCTACGCGAACGTCAATCCCAAGCATCCGCATCCGCGCTGGAGTCAGGCGACCGAGCAACGCATCGGCGAGACGGGCCGACGCAAGACGCTGATGTTCAACGGCTACGCCGATCAGGTCGCGAACCTGTACGCGGGAATGAACCTCGATGTCTACTTCTAAGCCGTTCGTCGACGGAAAGTTCGCGAAGCACTTCGTCATCGCGTGTTGCCTCGTGCCGGGCCTGCTGCTCTTGTGGGATGCCTATCAGGGCCAGCTCGGCGTCAACAGCGTCAACTATGCGATTCGCACGACGGGGCTCGTCGGCCTCGTGTTCATCACGCTCGCGCTCGCGATCACGCCGCTGCGGCGGCTGACGAAGTGGAACGTGCTCATCTCCGTGCGCCGCAACTTCGGCGTGTTCGGTTTCTTCTACATCTCGCTCCACTTCTTGATCTTCTTCGCGCTCGATCGCGACCTCAGCGTGTCGAGCACGCTGCACGAGATCGTCACGCGCGTGTACTTGTGGTTTGGCTTCGGCGCGCTCGTGCTGATGATCCCGCTCGCGATCACATCGTTCGACAGCATGGTGTCGCGGCTCGGCGGCAAGCGCTGGAAGAAGCTGCATCGATTGACGTACGTCGTCGCGACCGCCGGCGTCATCCACTACTACCTGCTCGTCAAAGCGGATACGACGAAGCCCGTCGCGTTCGCCATCGTGATTGGCCTCATGTTCGGCTATCGCATCATCGCCCTCGCGTTTCCGCCGCCGGTGAAGAAACGGCCGCGCTTCTGGTCGGGCGAGCTGCGCATCGCGCGGATCGTCGACGAGACGCACGACGTCAAGACGTTCCGCTTCGTCTCGCCGACCGGCGGGCCACTGCCGTTCGAGCACATCGCCGGCCAGTACTTGAATCTCAAGCTGACGATCGACGGCAATCGCGTCAATCGTTCGTACACGATCGCGTCACCACCGACGCGCAGAGAGTATTGCGAGATCTCGGTGAAGCACGTGCAGAACGGCTACGGCTCGAAGCATCTGCACGAGACGTGGCGCGAAGGCCACCTCATCAAGGTGTCGGCGCCCGCCGGCAAGTTCTACTTCGCCGGCGACGAGGCGAAACGCATCGTGCTGATCGCCGGCGGCATTGGCATCACGCCGATGATGTCGGTCACTCGCAGCCTCTGCGATCGCGGCTGGCGCGGCGACATCTACTTGATGTTCTCGGTCAAGCTCGTCAAGGACATCGTGTTCCGCGCCGAGATCGCCGAGCTGCAGGCGAAGCATCCAAACCTCAAGGTGCTCGTCACGATCACCGCCGACCCCGACGTGGCGTGGGATGGCGAGCGCGGTCACATCACGCGCGAGATGATCGAGCGCTTCGTGCCGAACCTGCGGCGCGGCCCGGTGATGCTGTGCGGCCCCGATCCGATGATGACGGCGATGCGCGCGCTGCTCGTCGACATGGGCATTCCCGACGCCGACGTGCACCAGGAAGCATTCATCTCGCCGCCGACGCCGGCGCAAGGCGCAGCGGCCGTCGAGGTTGAAGAAGTCCCCGAAGGCGTGCGCAACCTACGCTTCGCGCGCGCGGGCAAAGACGTCAAGCTGATGAACGGTCTCACCGTGCTCGAGGCGGCCGAAGACTGCGGCATCGATATTCCCTACGAGTGCCGCTCCGGTATCTGCGGCCAGTGCAAGACGCGCCTGCTCTCCGGTCGCGTCGCGATGGAAGTGCAGGATGCGCTCACGCCCTCCGACAAGGCGAAAGGCCTCATCCTCGCGTGTCAGGCACGCGCGGTGAACGATACGATCGTCGACGCGTAACTCATTTGGGACACGCCGTCTTCTCGGTCGCGCAGCGCAGCTCTTCGCAGCCCTCGGGCACGATCACGCACGTGCCGTCTTGCAGCTCGCCGACATGGACTTCTTCCTCTTCGGTGATGCCGGTCGGGCACGGCACGAAGCGCGGCGCCGGTGGATTGCAATCTCTTCCCGGCGGGCAGTTCGGCTCTTCGGCGTGGCACTTGTCGCCGCGCTTTTCGATCGTCCACACGAGCGCGAACTTCTGCGGCAGCTCTTCGCCCACCGGCAGCGGGCACGCGACTTTCGGATGTGCGCACGTCACATCGGCGCAGCCGCGAGGCACGAGCGCGCACGAATGATCGGCGAGCTCGGTGATGGTCATTGCTGTCCTTCCGGACATGCC
>Ga0070698_100009556_pt1 | contig 10379 bp, 11 predicted proteins | sample KBSK1502metaG_FD_65477 | JGI IMG/M metagenome (GOLD analysis project Ga0070698, IMG submission 65477) | Corn, switchgrass and miscanthus rhizosphere microbial communities from Kellogg Biological Station, Michigan, USA - KBS K1-50-2 metaG | ecosystem: Host-associated > Plants > Roots >... | reverse complement strand
CGGCCTGCGGTACCGCGAGATCTCCGGCCGACGCTCCGACGGGCTCACCGCCGCCTCGACCATGGCGGAGGACGCGGACGTCGTCGGCGTCAATATCGCCTCGGGTGGCACCGGCGTGGACCTCACCCGATCCTGCCAGGGGATCATCTACTCGGCGGACTACCGGGTCGGCGACCACGATCAGATGCTCAAGCGGCAGGACCGGCCCGGCCAGAAGCGCAAGGTCACCTTCACTCACCTGGTTGTCCCCGGCAGTGTCGACGTGGACGTGTATCGCTCGCTGGCGTCCCGCCGGAGCATGGTCGCCACGGTTATGGCTGCGCGCGGCGTCTCGCCGGAGCAGGGCGGTTACCGGTCCGAAGACGTCGCGCCGGAGATGAGCCTGGACGACATCGAGGCGAAGTTCAACGCCGACCGCGCAGCCGAAGGTCAGCCGGGCGACGAGGGCCGGACCGGCGGCGTCGCGTTGCCGATCGACGACTTCGCGTCGGATGTGTTCGGCGATCCGCGCGCCTACGCGAAGCCTGGACGCCCTGCCGTGAGTGATGAGGAACTGGCAGAGTACGACCTGGAAGGGTTTATGTGACCAGGCGGGACGGTCATCAGACCATGATCGTGCATTCGCCAGGTGAGGATCGTCGGCACATGAATGACGCGTACCTGAGTGAGTTGCGTTTCTATGGGCCGTTCCGGGACATCGACACGGCGCACGAGTGGGCGCGGAGAACGCTTCCCGCGAGGGAGTGGCGCTCGATCACGCTACGCTCCCCGGAGAGCTACGGTCGATCGGACGAGGAGTGATCATGATCGGTGCGTACGACTGCTGCCTGACCGACACCGAGCAGGAGCATGACCGCAACGCCCACGGGGCGCGGGTCGCGCTTCTGCGAGTCGACCTGGGGCGTTGGGGCACACGCGTGACGTTGCGGGTACTTCAGTTCCTCGGGATCTTCGCGCGGGCTTAATGCGCTTGCCTCGCGCGGCCTGTTCGCGCAGACTGCGAGTCGAGTACCTGACCGACATCCGGACCTGATTTGACAAGCCGGGTCAACGCGACTAGCTTTGCCCTCAGCGAAGAGCCTCCCCGGCTTTAGCGGAACAACAGTTCTCCGTAGTGAAGGCACTGGGCTACTTCTACCTTCCAAGTTGAAACGCCTGCCGCCGCTCTGTTTCTCGGAGAACGCCATGATCTTGTGGCGCAGTTGGCAAGCGCGTCGCCCCGTCAAGGCGAAGGTCGCGGGTTCGAATCCCGTCAAGGTCGCATCACAACTCCACAGTGGATAGACAGCACCTCCGTAGTGAAGTGGCCGGGATACTTCCCCCATTGAGTGTTGCGGGTTCGAGTCCCGTCGTCGGCTTGCCGACGTGGCGCAATTGGTAGCGCATCAGTTCCAGAGCCCTGGTCGCGAATTGTTTCTCGGAGGTCTACAAACTTTCTTGACTGTCCGTAGTGAAAGACAGCGGGTTACTTCTGGCTAAGAAACTACACCTGCCGTCACCTTGTTTCTCGGATAGCACAAGGATTTCCACCCACGGGTCCACGTGGAGAGGGAGGTGTCGGTCGGGTGCGCATCGTTGCGCCAGGCCGACACCTCCCTTCTTTTTGTCCGCCATCCCCCATCGAAGGGACAACCACCATGTCGAAGTTCAACCGGGACTCCCAGCCTCTCCCGCGCACCCATCGCGCCAGCTCGCCGATGGGCACGGTCGTCAGCCCACAGGCGTCCGACGCGCTGATCGTGCCGGACACCACTACCCACGAGGGCGGCGACGGGTTCACCCGCAACGCGCGCACCGAACTCTTCCTGACGTGCACCTCCAGCTTCATCACCGAGAACTCGTTCTACGAGACCGGCAACGAGCGCACCGCGCGCGTGGTCGAGCTGACTCACGCGGTCGTACTGGAGAGGGACGGCCTGGAGTGGCTCCTGGACTTCGTGACCTGGCTGCGCGGCCCGGAGGGCAACATCCGGACCGCCGCGATCGTGGTCGCCACCGAGACCGTCCGCGCCCGCATCGAGGCCACCCTGACGACCGACGGCACCGGGTCGACCCTGCCGCGCCGGATCATCGCGGCCGCGCTCCAGCGCGCCGATGAGCCCGGCGAGATGATCGCCTACTGGACCAGTCGTTACGGCCGGCCCATCCCGAACTCGGTCAAGCGCGGCGTCGGTGACGCGGTGGCCCGGCTCTACACCGAGTACTCGATGTTGAAGTACGACACCCCCAAGTCGTCGGTCCGCTTCGGTGACGTGCTTGGCCTGTGTCGGCCGCAGACGCCCGCCGACAAGGCTGTCCTGTTCCGGCACCTGGTCGAGCGGCGTCACCCGGACTGGCGCGACGGCGGCGGCCAGGAACTGGGCAAACGCGGCGTTTCTCCTGAGCTGCGGATGATCACCGCGCGTCGTCGACTGGAGGACATCAGCGTGTCGGCGCGACGTCAGCTGCTGCTCACGAAGCCCTTCGCGCTCCAGGACATGCTCAAGGAGGCCGGCGCGACGTGGGAGTACCTGTCCGGCTGGCTGTCGGACGGCAAGGGGATGGACGCGGCGGCGTGGGAGTCGGTCATCCCGCAGATGGGCTACATGGCCTTGCTGCGCAACCTGCGCAACTTCGACGAGGCCGGGGTCTCGGACGAGGTGGCCGAGCAGGTCGCGGCCACGATCGCCTCGCGCTCGGAGGTCGAGCGTTCGCGCCAGTTCCCGTTCCGGTTCCTGTCCGCCTACGAGGCCGCGCCGTCGGACCGCTGGAAGGTGCCGCTCGGCAAGGCGCTCGGGCACTGCATGGGCAACCTGCCGGAACTGAACGGCTCGACGTTGATCATGGTCGACACCTCGGCTTCGATGCGGAACAGGATGTCGGACAAGTCCAGGCGTCGGATGGTGGACGTCGCGGCACTGTTCGGGGTCGCGCTGACCTATCGCAACATCGGCAAGGTGGGGTTGTACATCTTCGGCGACCGGGCGGCCAAGCACGAGGTCACGCGTGGCGGCTCCGTCCTGAACGAGGTGAGCAAGATCAGCAACCGGCTTGGCGAGGTGGGTCACGGTACGCAGATCCGCAACTCGACGATGCAGGCGTTCGGTACCGGCTACCACCGGGTGATCCTGCTTTCGGACATGCAGGGATTCGGCGACGGACCCGTTCGCCATCACCTGGAGGCGTCCTACCGCAACGACGTGGCGCACCTGTCCGAGTTGATCCCGGCGCATGTCCCGATCTACGCGTTCGACCTGTCGGGCTACGCGGCCGGCGTGATCCCGGCTGGCGGCGCGGCCCGGTTCCAGCTGGGCGGTTTGTCCGATGCCACGTTCCGGATGATCCCACAGGTCGAGGCGGGCCTGACCGGCAACTGGCCCTGGGAGAAGTAGATCAGGTAGCCTGAGCATGCCGACGTGAGTCAGCGGTGTGATCGCGATGTCTTGGCGGACAGATCAAAGGCAACCCCCGAGCTACGGTTCGGGGGTTGCCTCGTGTTACCGGGTTTTGTCGGTGCGTCAGGGTATGGTGCCACGCATGACGGGATCATGGGCTCAGCGCAAGATGATCGGCCTCGACTACGAGACGACCGATGTGGACACCGAGGCTGCTCGGATCGTCACCGGCACGCTGTACGTGATCGAGCCCGGCGTTGAGCCCGTCAAGCACTCCTGGCTGGTCGACCCCGGCGTGGAGATCCCCGAGGCGACGACCGCGATCCACGGCATCAGCACGGAGAAGGCTCGCGCCGAGGGCATGCCGCCCGTCGAGGCGCTCGAACAGATGACCCGGCTGTTCTTCGAGCACTGGACGCCAGACGTGCCCCTGGTGGCCTACAACGCCTCCTATGACCTCTCGCTGTATCGCGCCGAGTGCGCACGTCATGGCGTGGTCGCCGTCGACCTGGACGGTCGGCATGTGGTCGACCCACTGGTGATCGACCGGGAGGTCGACCGCTACCGCAAGGGCGGCCGCAAGCTCGGCGATGTCTGCAAGCACTACCGGGTCGAGCTGGTCGACGCGCACACCTCGGATGCCGACACGCTCGCCACGCTGCGGCTGGCGTACATGATCGCGCGCCGCTTCCCGCGACAGGTCGGCATGGTCGACCTGTCCGCGCTACATGCTTCTCAACGCGTCTGGCACCGCACCTGGGCGCAACGGATGGCGACGTTCCTCCGCAAGGAGGCGACACGCCTGGAGACGAACTGGGGTTCCGCGAAGGCCGGCAGCGGCAACGCGCGGAAGTTCGTCATCGACAAGCTCGCATACCTGGGGGTCACCGAAGAGCCGACGGACGATCTGATCGCCGCGCAGGTGGCTCAGACGCGGGACAAGGCGAACGACTTCGCCGGCAGTGCTGAGCACTGGCCAGTCCGACTTGTGGAGGCTGCGGCATGAAGTGGTTCGATCGGGAGTGGGTGCAGATACTGATCTGCGTCCTGTTCGCGATCAGCGTCATGGCGCTCATCGCGACCCAGGCGCTCGGACACTGAGGCCGCCGGGACATCCCCATCCCGGCGACCATGCTCAGTGTAGCGATGTTTGACTAACCGAGTTGGCTCGGTTAGTCTTGATCTGTGAAGACCGCCCAGATCATCAAAGCCTTGCGCGACCCGTCGCCGCAGGCCGTCGTCGATCGTCTGATCGACGACGAGGTCAGCCCCCTGGTCGAGCGTGTCGTGACCGCCGGCCGCAACATCATCCTGATTCGCCGGCACCTGGTCGACTTCGCGCAAGCGATCTACGTGCACGCCGCGCGCACGGTGAACGAGGCTAAGAGCGTCGCGGACACGGCCAAGATCGACGCCGCGCACGACCGCGCCGAGGCTATCGAGATGTTCCGCGCACTGGAGAGCGCGCACCGCGAGCTGGACAAGATCCGCTTCGGCGACAGGCCGGACCCGAAGGTGATCGCCTCCATCGGTGACGAGTTGTCCAAGTTCGACCGCCCCGTCAGGTATGGGAAAGACGATGAATGACATCAGTCCACAAAGGAGTGATCGCTTGCACGACAACGGCTACGACACGACAGCCGATACCCGGGTGAAGATCGCCAAAGTCGCGATCAACATGATGCTGATCCGCGCGAGTCGCATCGTGAACGTCGCCGAGGCCCCCGATGGCCGCATCGCGATCCTCCCCGTCGACACCTTCCGGATGAACATGATGGCCCTCGCGGCCGCACTCGATGGCGAGACCAGCGCGGAACGCCTAGCGCTCGACGGTATGGGCGCGGCCGCGATCGCGGAGATCCTGCACGAAGCCGAGGGGCAGACGACCATTACCGTCCCCACGGATCTGATCGAACAGGCTCGCCAGCTCTACAGCACAGCCGCGCTCGCCGGCAGGGAAGTCGAGGCTCGCGGGCTCGACATTAACGTGGCCAATCAGCTGTACCGGCCCGTCGCGGCCGCCGCGATGATGCTCGGTGAGATCTTGAGCCGGGCAACCGGGGCGGAGAACGGGGAGCACGATGCCGGATGAAAGTCAGATGCCCGTGGTGTCGGCGGCCCGGCATCACGCTGCGCAAGAGCGGTGTGCTGTGGCAGCACCAGCGCTACAGCACGGCGGACAACGGGTCGCTGGCCCCCCAGTGCGAGGGGTCAGGCAAGGCTCCCCAGCAACACCCCAGCAGGCAGCCGCGACAGCGGAGTCAGGCGTGAGTGTTTCACGTGAAACGGTGGCTCACGCGGGAGGACGCTACTGCTCCTGCCCACGCTGCCTGGAGGTGAAACGTCGGGGCGCGAAGCTTCTCAGGCAGCGCGTGGCCGCCGGTCAGTCGGTCTGGGGAGACATGGACGCGGTGCGGGAACACCTGGGACTGCTGCGGCAGGCCGGCATGGGGGTGCGGCAGATCGCCGAGCAGGCTCAGGTCGGCCAGAGCACGATCGCGCGCATGCTGTGGACCTTCAAGGGAGTGGGCCACTCGGAGAAGGTGACCGCGCAAGTCGCCGCGCGCATCCTCTCCGTGCGTCTCGATGTCCGCAAACTGTCGCCCGGAACCGTTGTCGACTCGACCGGGGCGCGGCGGCGACTTCAGGCGCTTCTCGTGGCCGGCTCGGGGACGCGATGCTGGACGATCCCGCTGCTCGCCGAGAAGCTGGGAATAGACCGACAGCGACTCCTGAAGTACACGTGGATGCCGCGCTTCTCGGCGGGCCTGTGCGTGCGCTTCCTCGACCTGTTCGAGGAACTGTGGCTCACCGAGCCGCCCGAGGTCGGCCGGTTCTCGACGACTAGAACCCTGAACATGGCGCGACGTAAGGGATGGGTGGGCATCGGCGCGTGGGATGACAACACGATCGACGACCCGAACGCGCAACCGAACCTTCGGGGCGACCAGGAGGGGTCCGCCGTCGACTCGGTGAAGATCGCGCGGGTGCGCAACGGCAACGAGAAGTTCAAGATCCTCAATCCGTCCGAGCGAATCGAGATGATCCGGGACTGGGTCGCCGAGGGCGGTACGAAGACCGCGTTCGAGACCAAGTTCAACGTGTCCACTCGGACTTCGACGAAGTACTTCGCCCTGGCGGTTCCCGACTACCAAAGGAAAAGCGCATGAGAGACCTGGCAATGACCGAGGCGCGCACCGGCATGCTTCGAAGCGTTCGCGATGGATTCGTGACCTACGACGGAAGCTCCGGGCGTTGGTGCATGAGCGGTGAGACCGTCGCGGGCTGGGCTGGCCGTACGCTGTCCGCGTTGCGTCGCAACGGCTACATCGAACTCGGCGGCGATGCCAAAGAAGCAGGGGCGTTGTACACAGTGGCCTTGACCGACAAGGGTAAGGCCGCGCTCAGTTGACACACCGAGTCAACTCGGTTAGCTTCAGATCATCCGCCGCCACGATCCAACACGATTCATCGAGGAGTCGCCACATGGCATCCCCACAGCCAACAACGCCGTTCGACGGCATCTCGCTCACCGGTCCGATCGAGGAGCCCGCTTCCCCGGTCGAGGACATGTCCATGGTCGAGTGCATCCGCCGCTTCATCGCGGTGGAAGCCCGCCTGAACGCGATCGCCGCCGAGGAGAAGGTTCTCAAGCGCGAGAAGGCCGCACTCTCCGATCACGTCGTCGAGATGATGATCGAGGAAGGCATGGACTCCCCGCCTGGCGTGGACGGGATGACCGCCTACCTGTCCCCGGTCTACTTCGTCGAGAAGAACGTCAACCCGGAGACCGGCGAGGAGTTCACCGCCGACGACATCCGTGACGCGCTGATCGCCTCGAACCTGAAGGCCATGATCAGGGAGAACTACCACGGCGGCCAGCTGCGTTCCCTGATGAAGGAGTACGACGACAACGGCACGCCGCCGCCGGAGCCGCTCGCGAAGGTCGTCACGCTCGCCAAGCGCCGCCAGCTGGCCGTCACGCCGATGGCCGCGCGTAAGCAGTCCGCCGCTCCGCGCACTGGTGCCTAAGAGCTTCCGGGACGATCTTGGGCCGCGCCCTGCGGCGTTCCCCGAGATCACCGGAGGGCGGGGTTAGTCTGCCAGGACCCCTCGCTTCCGCGCTCTGGGCATGATCACCTGGGGCGCGCTTCGCCAAGATCAACGAAAGGATCACCCCCATGGCCACCAGCAAGGCCTCAGACACAACGGAGATCGTTCTCCGCGACGGCTCCAACAGTGTCGTCACCGTCGAGTTCGCCGACACCTACCCGGCGCTGGCCCCCGACGAGGAGACCCTGGAGCTGCTTCAGGAGAACCTCGGGGACGACGGCGAGAACATCGGCATCGGCAACTTCAAGCGGGTGAAGGTTCCCTCCAGCGAGCTGAACGCCTGGATGATCGAGCGCGCCGGGGAGTCGGTCGCCCAGAAGGAGCTGACCGGCATCATCGTCGCCTGGAAGGCGCGCCGATCGATGTGGCTCAACGGCGAGCCGGACGGCTCGCAGCCGGACTGCCACAGCTTCGACAACAAGCGCCCGGTCTCCATCGGGCTCTACGGCCCGCAGGGTGAGCGCGCCGCGCAGAACCCTCAAGGCATGTGCCGGACCTGTCCGATGGCGCAGTTCGGCAGCGACCCGAAGGGCGGCCGGGGCACCGCGTGCAAGGAACAGCGGTTGCTCTTCCTGGTCATCCCCGACGCCATGTTCCCGCTCGTGGTGCACATCCCGCGCACCTCGATCAAGGGCGTGCAGGGATTCATGCTGGACCTGCTCGACGCACGCAAGAAGTACCACCAGGTCGAGGTCGGCCTGTCCTTGAAGAAGGACAAGAACAAGGCCGGCCAGGAGTACAACCAGGTGCAGATGCGGAAGATCCGCGACCTGGAGCCCGGCGAGTGCGACGCCACGAAGCTCTACGGCGATCAGATCAAGGCGCTGGTCGAGCAGGCGATGACCGACTTCAGCGAGTCCGCAGTGAGTGACGAGGGTGGTATCTCGGTCACCCCCGAGGAGATGCCTGCATGAACTCCGCCGGGCAGATCGAGGCGTTCTGCTCGGCGCTTCTCGGCGGACCAGATGGTCAGGGAGATGATCGGCTAGAGGCTTACCGGGCCTACCTCTGGACGGTCGCGACAGCTGACAGGGACGCGGTCAAGCGGACGCGATGGTTGCAGGCGGATTCGCCCGCCGCCGTCGCGTCCGTCGCGTCTTCGCTGGCCCGACAGCAACCGGGAAGCATCGCTCACGTGTACGTGGGCACCGGGCTGATGACAGCCGAGGACATCGAGCGGCGTGCCCAGGAAGAGAACCGGTCGACCGAGACCATGCGGGCGACCAACGACCGCACGGCCGGCCTGCTGGCGCTCGCGGTCGACATCGATGTGCGCTCCGACGTGCACGACACCAAGCCCTATCCGCCGGACCTGGAGGCCGCGCGGAAGGTCTACCAGTCGGTGCCGCTCGCGCCGACCATGATCGTGCACACCGGCAACGGCCTACACGTGTGGTGGTGCTTCGCGGAGCCGTGGCTGGTCGAGGACGGCCCGGACGCCGACGCCGAACGCGCCGCCATGGCGAACCTGGCGCGAGCGTGGTCGTCGACTCTGCGTTTCCACGCGGACCGGCTGGGGCAGTGGAAGATCGACAGCACGTTCGACCTCGCGCGCGTGCTGCGCATGCCCGGCACAGTCAACGCGAAGCCGGGCGTCGAGACAAAGCCGGTCGTACTGGAACACATCGACCTGGAGGCGCGTTACGATCCGAGCGACTTCGAGGCGGCCCTGGCCGACCCTGAGGTCATCAAGGCGTACTCCTCGGCGATCTCCGGGCTGGCCGGGCTCACCGTCAGGGAGCTGCCCGGCGTCGACCTGAACAAGGTGTGGGCGCGGGTCAACTCGCCGGAGTATCGGGCGAACCAGTTCGAACCGCCGTGGCTCACGGACATGATCGAGCTGATGCCGGGCTCGACACTGGAGGCGACCTGGCAGGGCGACCGGACCGCGTCGGGTGACCCGTCGCCCTCGGGGGTGGACGCCTCACTGGTGCGCTGTCTGATCAACACAGGGCACGCGACCACGGAGCACCTGGTCGAGGCGGTCATGTGCCGCCGACTACGGTCGGGGGAGAAGGTCGAGAAGATCGACCCGCACCGGCGCACCGACTACCTCGTGCGCACCATCGCGCGGATCCAGGCGGCCGCCGAGAAGGAGCAGGCCCCAGCTCGCGCCGTTGCCGAGGCCGCCCAGCGCCACGACCAGGCTGCCGCCGAACGGCGCGCCGAGGCGCGCACTGCTGACCAGACTCCCGCCGAGCCGCCGAGCAAGCATGGAGAGCCGCCCCCCCCTTGGGACGAGAACGAAACTCCACAGAGGACAGACGTTTCGGCTCAACCAAGCCGAAAGGTCGCTCCGGACAAGACCTCGGAGCCTGACGAGCCGATCGACGATGGAACGTTCGAAGATGCCGCGCTGGCCGAACTGGACAACCCGGAGAACGCGCCACCGCCCCGACTGACATCGGTCAAGCCACCGGTCGACCCGCCGAAGCCGCCCGTCGCGAAGGTCGCGCCGCCGGCCGGCGAGGACCCGATGGTGTGGCCGGCGCGCAACCCGGAGATGGTCGAGGCGATGCGCCTGCTTGGGGAGCTGCTCATCCCCGAGTCGCACCGCAAGGACGGTGTCGAGATCTGGAGCCTGGAGTACAAGGACTTCGGCGAGAAACAGACAGGACGGATTGTTTTGCGGATCCCGCCGGAGTACGTCTGGCCGGTCGAGGCACCGCCGACACGCCGGCTGAACAGGCCGTTCTACTGTTCGTGGTACAAGCGGGACGCGTTCGAGGTGCCCAAGGGGTTCCGCTGGTCGCTGTCCCGCGACGCGCTGATCCCCGCCCTCCAGATCGGCGGTAACCGGGACGCCTGGGTGCAGTTGATTGACATGCTGACCCCGTACTGGCGACGCGACTCCTCCGGGTCGGACATCGTCGCCCAGATGCACGAGTGGCT